>Ga0116105_1000005_pt1 | contig 108887 bp, 86 predicted proteins | sample June2015DPH_6_20_FD_89716 | JGI IMG/M metagenome (GOLD analysis project Ga0116105, IMG submission 89716) | Peatland microbial communities from SPRUCE experiment site at the Marcell Experimental Forest, Minnesota, USA - June2015DPH_6_10 | ecosystem: Environmental > Terrestrial > Soil > Wetlands... | reverse complement strand
GGTGGGGTCTTCGTTAGCCCTCCGTATTCGCCCCTTCCTCAGAAACCTGTTGCGCCCAAACCAAGCCAAAGGTATAAGCGCCGCAATTCTTTTTGCGGCGCCAAATGACCAGAGCAGCCAATCAATGACAGAGCGCACAAATTCAGAACCCGAAGTCGCCGTGCGCCCGGCCGCAGCCTCGAGCTGGCTCTGGAACAAAGACCTCGCCCCAATCCCAGGCGATCGACGCACTTGGGGCACCTACAACTACGCCGCGCTCTGGGTCGCGATGAGCGTCAACATCCCCACCTACATGCTCGCCAGCGCCATGATTGCCGGCGGCATGAACTGGAAGCAAGCCATCTTCACGGTCTTCCTCGGCAACATCATCGTCCTCATTCCGATGCTGCTCAACGCCCATGCCGGCGCCGAATACGGCATTCCGTTTCCAGTTTTCGCGCGCGCTTCCTTCGGCGTGCTCGGCGCGAATATCCCGGCTGTCCTGCGCGCGCTGGTGGCTTGCGGCTGGTTCGGAATTCAAACCTGGATCGGCGGCGAAGCGATCAACACGCTGCTCGCGGCGATGATCCCTGGATGGAATCACGCCTGGCTGTGTTTCTTTCTGTTCTGGCTGCTGAATCTTGCCGTAATTCTGCGCGGCATCGAAGCCATCCGCTATTTGCAAGGCATCACCGCTCCCGCGCTGCTGATTCTCGGCCTCGCGATGCTCGGTTGGGCCTATTCCAAGGCCGGCGGGCTCGGTCCAATGCTTTCCACACCCTCGCAATTTCGCACCTTCGGCGAATTTTTCGCATTCTTCGTTCCATCGCTCACGGGAGTGGTGGCGTTCTGGGCCACCGTCGCGCTGAACATTCCGGATTTCACGCGTTACGCAAAAGGCCAGCGCGAACAAATGCTCGGCCAGGCGCTTGGCCTTCCGACGACCATGACGTTTTATTCTTTCATCGGTATTGCCGTCACTTCGGCGACAGTCGTTTTATTCGGCCGCGCGATCTGGGATCCGGTAGAAGTGCTCAGCCGCCTGGGAAATCCGATTGCGGTCGTCGTAGCGATGCTGGCGCTGCTGCTCGCCACTCTCAACGTAAATGTCGCGGCGAACGTCGTCTCGCCCTCGAACGATTTTTCGAATCTCTATCCGCGCAAGATCAGTTTCAAGCTCGGCGGCGTGATCACCTGTTTTATCGGCCTGCTGATGCAGCCGTGGCGCTGGCTCTCAAGTCATGGCAGCTACGTGATGGGGTGGCTGGTGGGATACTCCAGTTTTCTCGGTCCGATCGCCGGCGTGATGATCGCGGACTATTACGTCCTGCACAAACGCGTGATTCTGGCCGACGATTTATACCAGCGCGGCGGCGTCTACGAATTTTCGCGCGGCTTCAATTGGCGCGCCATCGCCGCGCTCGTCGCCGGCGTGGTCGTAGCGCTGAGTGGCCTGGAAATCCCCGCGCTCCACGGCCTCTATCCTTACGCCTGGTTCGTAGGCTTCGCCGTCTCGTTTTTTGTTTATTTGTTGCTGATGCGAGGATCACGCGCCGGAGCGTCGAAGTAGTGCACGGCAAAAAATCATTGCGCCAGGAATTTTCGCACCTCACGCAAAACCTTGAACAGCATCGCGTCCGTAAGCTTGCCAGTAAAGGTATTTTGCTGGCTCGGATGGTACGAGGCGAAAAGCCGCGGCAAATCCCCCGGCAGCTGGTAACTAGCTCCATGCCGAAAAGGAAACGCAGCCAACGTCGCAATTTGCCCGCGCTCCTTCAACAATCCCAGGTAAGCGCGCATCGCGATGCTGCCCAGAACCAGGACAGCGCGCGGTTGCAGAATTTCGATGTCGCGCTCCCAAAAGTGGCGACAATTCGCAAGCTCAGAAGGCAACGGCTTGTTCGCTGGCGGCGCACAGCGCAGAGTCGCGGCCATGTAAGCGTTCTTCAGCGCCAGGCCGTCTCCGCGCTTCGTCGAAGTGGGCTGATTGGCAAACCCCGCGCGAAACAGCGCCTTGTACAGAAAGTCCCCCGAGCGATCCCCGGTGAACATTCGTCCTGTGCGATTGGCGCCGTGTGCCGCCGGCGCAAGACCCAAAATCAGAAGTTCGGCCCCCGGATCGCCGAAGCCCGGAACCGGTTTTCCCCAATAATCCCAAGCGCGAAACGCGCGGCGCTTGTCCCGCGCGACCTGTTCGCGATACCGTACCAGGCGCGGACACGCCCGGCAGTGAATTATTTCTTGATTCAGCTTTTCCAGTTCGCGCAAGCGGCCGTCCTGCTGAAAAGTTATCATGAACCCTCCCAATCCCGCCAAGCGTCTAACGAGTACGTCGGGGGGCTCTTGGCAGGGCGATCGCGGCGCCAGGAATCAAGAGCGTTGGTAGTTTGCAGAGTGTCTTTCAGGAGCAGCGCGCAGAAATATTCGGAGTCGAGAAATCTCCATGGCTGACACGCCCGAAAAAATTATCATCCTCGATCCCGACTCGCACAGCCGCGAGGAGATGCGCGCTGCCCTGCAGTCCGCCGGCTACGACGTTACCGTCTTCGCCACCAGCCGTGAAGGACTCGACGCGATCCACCAGAGGGGCGTCGACCTCTTGCTGCTCGACGCATCGATGCAAGAACCCAGCGCCGGCGAAGTCCTGGCCACAATTCGCGGTTCCGCGAAAACCGCGGCGATCCGGGTGCTCCTGCTCGTGGCGGCTGGAAGCGAGCAGCGTGCTTCGGCCCTGGATTTAGGCGCGGACGACGCTATTTCCCGTCCCTGCGATTCCCGAGAATTGCTGGCGCGAGTGCGTACTCGCCTGCGCATGCAACGCGCGGAGAATGAACTTCGCGAGAAGATGCGCATCGCCGAAGAGGGCCAGCAGATCGCGCACACCGCGTTCGAGGCGCTGGCCGTCACTGAAAAGATGACCAGCGACGCCTTCTCGCTCGATCGCAAACTCAAAATTGGCTTCGCGGCCGTGCTCACCGTGGCCGTCTTGATGGCCGGAATTTATCTGCTGTTTGCGCGCAGCGCGCAGAAAGTCACGCAGCGGTCGAACTCGGTTCTCGCCAAGCTCGAAGGCGGAATTGTCCGTCAGCAGGATTTAATTGCTGAAGCACGTAAACTTCGCGCGCAACAGGGCATCCAGCCGGGAGCCGCGGTTGTGGAACCCGCAGCGAAAAACGATCTCAAGAAACAAGCCGAAGATCTGAAGGCGAAAATGGCCACGGCCAATTCGGACGACGCGGCTACTCTGCAAAAGCAATTGCAGGAAACCAATTCCCGCCTGCAACGCCTGGAAGCCCAGGGCCAAGCCGCGCAAAGTATTATTCCGGTGGACGTCCAATCCGTCTGCCTGCTGCATGTGTCCGTGGCATTCAACGACCAGACGTCCGGCCGTCGCCTCCACTACGCCGGGCTCAACGAACAAGGCGAGCCGATACAAGATAGCGAAGGCAATCCAGTATTGACGCTCGAGGAAAAAGGCCCGGAAGTGAAGCTCGACGTCTTCGGCACCGGCTTCGTAGCGGGAGCAAACGGGCGAGTGATCACCAATCGCCACGTAGCCGAACCCTGGTGGAAGAATGACGAGATCGCCCAAATCACTAGCCAGGGGCTGCAGCCGCAAATCTCCGCAATCCGCGCTTATTTCCCAGGCGATCCACGCGCGTTTCATGCCGAGATCCAGGAAATTTCAGATGTGACGGACCTCGCCTCCGTGCGAGTGGACCTGCAGGATCTGAAGCGTCCGGTTCTGGCGATTGACACCGGCAAGGATTCGGCGCTGAGCGGTCAACCCATCATCTTGATGGGTTACGCCACCGGTCTCGCCGCAATTCTCGCGCGCACCGATGAAGAATCCGCCCAGGACATATTGAAGAAAAGCGGCAGCGATGTCTCGCAGGTGCTCAACGAACTAGCCAAGCGCAATTTGATTCACCCGCTGATCACCCAAGGTCACATCGGAGATATCTTGCCGGACAAAATTGTGTTCGACGCGCAGACAACTTCCGGAGGCTCCGGCGGACCGCTCTTCAACCGCGATGGAAAAGTCATCGGAGTGACGGTGGCAATCTTGAAAGGCTTCGGCGGCTCCAATTTCGGCATTCCCATCCGCTTCTCGCAGCCTCTGCTTTCGAAATAACACTCCGCAAGCGCAGCCGCGCCCGTCGCGCGGTTAGGCAGCGTGAATAATTTTCAACCGACCTCGTTACCCCTCGCTCCCGAACCGCGAAAATCCCTTCGCGCAACAAATCTATTGCGCCAAGCCCACGCGCCGCAACAATTCCTGAAACCGAGGATCATCCCGCAGCGGATCATAAGCAGGTTCCACCTTCAGCGCCGTCAGAAGATTCGAACGTTGAGCGCAAGCTTTTTCCAGCGAGGTCAGCGCCGCGTCGTTATTCCCAACGCCGATGTACGCCAGCGCCATGGCCACTGGATCCGGCGGTTCGGTCCTGTTCATCGCTTCGAGCTTGCCGAGCTCGGCGCGCGCCTTATGCTTCTGCCCCATGCGTCCGTAGAGATAAACCAACCGCGAACGGATGTGGATCCCATCGCCGGAGGTGCGACGCCATTCTTCGAGGTCCGCCAGCGCTTCGGCGAAGCGGCCTTGTTGCACGTAGGCATCAACCACCAGATGAATTCGTACGAAGCTTGGATCCTCTTCCCGGACACTGTGAAACTGCTCGATTGCGCGATCGTATTGCCGCGAGAAGTAAAAGATGGCGCCGCGATCGGTACCGATGATCAAGGACAACGGATCAAGCCTGCGCGCGGATTCGCTCTCGCGCAAAGCCTCATCAAAGCGCCGCTGCCACATCAGAAATTCGGCATACCATTGGTGGGCTGTCGCGTAGTTGGGGTTCAAGTCGATGGCGCGGCGATACTCCTTTTCCGCGCTACTCCACTCCCAATCGTAGTTCTCCAGAATCAGAGCCAGCGCCACGTGCGCTTCCGGCAGGTTGTCGTCAATCTCCAGCGCTCGGACGGCAGCTTCCCGGGCTTTGGGCATATATTTAGAGGCGAGACTGAGGGTGTATCCTGGCATTAGCGCGTAGCTATTCGCGAGGCCCGCATACGCTGGCGCGTAATTTGGATCTTTGGCGATCGCCTGCTGGAAATATTCGATGGCCTGCTGCAATCCCGGCGCGGTACGTTTGTTCCAGAAGTAAAGCCCTTTCAGGCACAAGTCATAGGCTTGATAAGCCTGCGGCGTGAGTGTGGGCTGACTGACGCTTTCGCTTCGTTCCGGATTTCCCAGCGTTAGCTGGATGGCACCGGAGATTTCCCGTGCGATTTCAGCCTGTACAACCAGTAAATTCGTTAATTCGCGATCGTACTGCTGCGCCCAGAGCTGCTGTTGGCCGGCCACTTCAATCAGCTCGGCGTTGATCCGCACTTTCTGGGAATCGCGCCGGACGCTCCCTTCCAGCACGTACTGCACACCCAGTTCACTTCCGATCTGGTCCACTTTCTCGGCGCTATGCTGGTAATGCATCACCGAAGTTCGCGCTATCACTCCGAATTCCTTCGGATTCAGGCGCCCCAACTGGGCGATCATCTCTTCTGTCAAACCGTCACTGAAATAGTCCTGGGTCGCGTCGCCCGTCAGATTCTGGAAGGGAAGAACGGCCACCATGATCCTCCCTGCGGGTGCTGCTCGCTGCGGCGCCGGATGCACTAGCGGCCACTTCAGGAATGCGACTGCGCAAATAATCACCAGTACGCTAACCGTTGCCGCGGACAGCCAGAGGCGCTTTCTTGAATTAGCCGGTCGTGCCGATGTCGGAACGGCCGCTTCGCCCGCCACATCCGCGCTGATGGATTGTTCCTGGGTGTCAGTGGCGGACGCGCCCGGCGAGTCTGCCTCGTACTCCACCGGCGCGATCATCCGATAGCCCAGCTTAGGCAACGTTTCTATATAGCGCGGCTCCGCGGCGGAATCATTGAGGCTCGCTCGCAGTTGCTTGATGGCCGAATTAACTCCGTTCTCAAAATCCACGAAGGTATTCGAAGGCCAAACGCGTTTCTGCAACTCTTCCCGCGTTACACATTCTCCGGCGTGGTCCAGCAGCAGGGCCAGAACCTGATAGCCCTGTGGCCGAAGCTTCAGCTTCACTCCGTGTTTATAGAGTTCGCGCGTCCGGACTCTTAGCTCAAACGGGCCAAAGCGGTATTTAGAGCCCTGGGACATGGGTTTTCTCACGCACCGTGTTGGGATTCTGCACTCTGAGGGGCTCTTCACACAAGCTATTACTAGTCAAATCATACACTTGGACGTACAGCTCGATAACATCGAATCTTCACCCGCGTTCCATTGACCAATCGCAACACATCTGCGATCAACACTGACAAGCAGTAGCTCGAACGCTCACAAAAGAGTCAAAGTTTGACTCCAAACGCTTCCCCGAGCGGGGACAGGAGGCCCAATGCGGCCAAGTCGCGGTTTCTGCAGTGGCGTTGTACAAGGGCGAAAATGGTTGCTGGTTTGTGGCGGCTTGGCGCTCGCCACGGCCGCTTCGGCCGCTATTATCCCCAATCTCTTCCCCTTCTTCGACCCCACGGGCCTTATCTCCACTTACAACGCCAGTGGTCCGATCGATGAAAGTAGCAAAAACGTGTTCTTCCAGAGCTTGGGCACCAATGGACGCTCCTGCGGCACCTGTCACCTTGCCAGCGACGGGTTCGGCCTGGGCGTCAACAGCATTCAGGCCAAGTATGTCGCGACGCGTGGAAACGATCCGCTCTTTGCGTCAATTGATGGCGCGAATTGTCCGACCAGCACGTCTCTTGACCCCGCCTCGCACAGTCTTCTGTTGAAGAGCGGATTAATCCGGATATTCCTGCCGGTTCCTGCGAACGCCCAATACCAAATCCAGGTGGTGCGCGACCCCTACGGCTGCGCGGTGGTCTCCGACGAATCCACCGGCGTGCAGACTGTCTCGCTTTATCGCCGGCCGTTGCCGACCACGAACTTGAGATTTCTGAGCGCAGTAATGTTCGACGGTCGCGAAACGATTCAACCGCTCACCGCGGCCGGGACCTTTCAGCAGAATCTGCAAACTGATCTGCTGCAGCAATCCATTGATGCGACTTTGACCCACGCGCAAGCAGCCGCGCCGCCGACGCTCGAGCAGCAAACCGCGATCGTCAATTTCGAGCTGGGATTGAATTCCGCGCAAGCGCTGGATTTTCGCGCGGGCTGGTTGAACTTCGCGGGAGCGCTCGGCGGGCCGGCGAACCTTTCGAAGCAGTCCTACTATCCCGGCACTAACGATTCGCTTGGCGCCGATCCTGAAGGCAATGCGTTCAACCCATCGGCCATGACAATCTTTGCGGATTGGGAAAATTCACCCGACCCGATGCGACGAAAGATCGCAGCGGGAGAAACGCTCTTTAATACACGCGCGCTCACCATCTCGAACGTCCGGGGACTGACGGATAATGCCGCGCTGGCCAAGGCTCTGGGCACGACTGTGCCCATCGCGCCATTGGCCGGAACTTGCACCACCTGCCACGACGCGCCGAACGTCGGAAACCACTCGTTGCCTTTGGCTTTGGATATCGGCACCGGTCACGATCCTGCCGCGGAAACCGATCCGCTGATTGCGAACGGACTTTCGCAACTTAGCGTCCCGGAACTGCCAGTTTATCGCATCACGGGATGTCCGAATCCGTTCCAGGTGCCCGGGCAATCTGTTGAGCCCTACGTGATTCTGACCACGGATCCGGGCAAAGGGCTGATCAGCGGCTTGTGCAGCGACATGGTCCGCACCAAAGGGCCGATCCTGCGCGGCTTGGCTTCCCGCGCTCCGTATTTTCACAATGGAGCGGCGCGCGATTTGAACGAACTGCTGGAATTTTACAACCAGAGGTTTCAGATGAATTTGACTCAAGAAGAAAAAGAGCAGTTCATTGCGTTCCTGAACGCTCTCTAGTGCCGGTTTTTGCGGGGGCGCGGCCCTGTTCCGGCAGCGGCGCAGGGTCGCGCCATCGGTAATCGAGCTTCACAAAGGTAATGCGTAGAGCAGCGGCCGGTTCTTGGTGGTTCTCCAGAAGTAGGCGAGGATGATCACGCTGGCGATCGCGGCGTACGCGCACCACAGCGAAGTGAACGCGTAGCGCTTGAACGCCATCACCGCCAGCAGAATCACCAGGTTGGCCATGCCGAAAATCACCATGGCCCTGACCTGGGAAAAGAACAACGAACCGCACGTAGCGATCACGTACAGCACCGCGACCGCCGTGTTGTTCGTCGCTTGATTGATATACACGATGCTATTTTCCCGCACATACACCTGCAACGGATACGCCGTTAGCGCCCACAAAATATAAAGCGTGGTTCCCGCGCCAAGCGCGAGGAATGGCACCATGCGCTTGCGGCTTTTCCCGTTGGGTTCAAAGAGCAGCACGCTTAGCGGCAGCAGGAAGGGCAGGAGCCCCTGCGCGTACAGCATGAACGCAGCGGCCATGTTGTGCGTCGTCGTCGGCGAAAGATACCCGTCCAATCCCAGCCACACAAATCCCTCGATAAACTGATGAATGGCGAATAGCAAAGGCAGCGATGCAAAAAGCAATTCGCGCCGGTGCTTTACCTTGGTCAAGGTGACAACACCGACGGCGCCCAAAGCCGTGCTGCCCACAAAGTTCGCAGTCGCCGAAAAACACATATCCGATTTTTCTCCCCGCGCGAGGATTGCACCGATCATCGCAGAACGCAAAATATTTCTTGTACGGTTCAGCATCGCATGTCAGCTAGGTGGCCCGATTTTAATGCAGCGCTCGAGCGTAGGCTAAATTGACAGGGTGTGGTTCACGCGGATAGCATGTTTGCAGCGATTGTTCCCTCGGAGGCGACTCCGAAGGTGTGCCTGCCGAAACCGGTAATACCGGATCTTGCGCCATGGAAAGCAGCTCACGTTCGCAAAATATTCTGGAGCGAATTGTCGAAGCGCGCCGCGCGTCGGTGGCGCATCGCAAACGCGTGCTTCCGGAAGTGGCGCTGAAACTCGCCGTGGAAAAGAAAGTTGCGCCGCCGCGCGATTTCCCAGGCGCGCTCGCGCGAGCCGGCAAAATCAATGTTATTTCAGAATTGAAGAAGGCATCGCCTTCACGCGGCGTCATTCGCGAAGAATATGCCCCTGCAGTGCTGGCGGCGAGCCTGGAAGAAGCGGGTGCCGCGGCTTTGTCGGTGCTGACGGAGGAAGATTTCTTTTCCGGCTCGCTTGGGGATCTGAAAGAAGCCAGCCGCGTGACCAAGATTCCCATCTTGCGCAAGGATTTCATTGTGGATCCCTGGCAGGTGTGGGAAACGCGCGCAGCTGGCGCCGATTCGTTTCTACTGATCGCGGCGGTGCTGCGCGACGCCGAGTTGCGGGAATTGCTGGAGCTGGGGCGCGCGCTGAAAATGGAAGCGCTGGTGGAAGTGCACTCACGCGAAGAACTCGCACGTGTGCTCGACGCCGGGGCGCGAATCATCGGCGTGAATAATCGCGACCTGCGCGATTTTCAGGTGCACCTGGAGACGTCGCTCGGATTGGCCGAAGCGATTCCGGAAGCGTGCATTGCGGTGAGCGAATCCGGGCTGCGCACCTATGATGATTTGGCACGGCTGCAGCGCGCCGGGTTCGACGCCTTTCTCATCGGTGAGCACGTGATGCGGAGCGCCGACCCTGCGGCGGCGCTGCGCGCTCTGGTTGCGCCTGCGAATGCGGGGCACACGGCGGCATGAGCGTCGGAGCGTCATGGTGAAAATAAAAATTTGCGGGATCACGAACCTGGGCGATGCGCGGCGCGCTGTCAAGGCCGGCGCGGACTTTCTGGGATTTAACTTTTATCGCGAGAGCTCGCGCTATATCGCGCCGGCAACTGCCCGGCGCATCGTGCAACGCTTGCCAGCGGGAGTGGCATCGGTGGGAGTGTTTGTGAATGAGCCGGAGCGCGACATGCTGGCGATTGCGCGGCGAGTGGGGCTCGATTACGTGCAGCTACACGGCGACGAGACGGCAGAAGTGGTGTCGCGCATGCGGCGAAGTTTTCGCGTGATCAAGGCGATTCGCGTGCGCGATTCATTCCGGGTGGCGCAGCTGGCGAATTTCAAGCGAGCTTCGTCCATTCTGCTCGATGGTTTTGATTCGCGCTTGCGCGGCGGCACTGGAAAGAGTTTTAACTGGAAACTGGCGAAAAGCGCCGGGAGCAAGCGGCAGATATTTCTGGCGGGCGGCCTGACACCGGAAAATGCCGCGCAGGCCGTCTCGGCGGCGCGTCCCTTCGCGATTGATGTGTGCAGCGGAGTTGAATCGCATCCCGGCAAAAAAGATGCGGCGCGGATGCGCGCGCTGGTGGCGGCGGTGCGCCCGAATGCGAAACGCCAAGCAAGTCCAGCGCGGAGGAAACGACGATCATGAGCGTAATCGCACAGATGGTGCCGGATGCCCGCGGCAGATACGGCCGCTACGGCGGTCGCTATGTTCCAGAAACGCTGATGGCGCCGCTCGAAGAACTCGAACGCGCCTACGCCGCTGCACGCGCCGATAGCAGTTTTCAAGCAGAGCTCGATTCACTGCTGCACAATTTCGCGGGGCGTCCTACGCCGCTGCAATTTGCCGATCGCCTGACCGCGTACCTGGGCGGCCCGAGAATTTACATCAAGCGTGAAGATCTGCTGCACACGGGCGCGCACAAGATCAATAACGCGCTGGGCCAAGGCCTGCTGGTCACGCGCATGGGCAAGAAACGCATCATCGCGGAAACCGGCGCGGGGCAACACGGCGTAGCGACGGCAACCGTGGCGGCGAAGCTCGGCCTCACCTGCACCGTCTACATGGGCACGGAAGACATGGAGCGCCAGCGTTTGAACGTGTTTCGCATGCGTCTGCTCGGCGCGGAAGTGGTGGGAGTGGACTCCGGGAGCCGCACGCTGAAAGACGCGATCAATGAAGCGATGCGCGATTGGGTCACCAACGTCGAAAGCTCGCATTATTTGCTGGGCTCGGTGCTCGGCGCGCATCCTTATCCGCAAATCGTGCGCGATTTCCAGAAAGTGATCGGCGAAGAAGCGCGCGCGCAGATCACGAAGGCCGAAGGACGTTTGCCGGACACATTGATCGCCTGCGTCGGCGGCGGGTCGAATGCCATTGGACTATTTCACGCGTTCTTGCCGGATGCGTCGGTGAAGATGATCGGCGTGGAAGCCGGCGGGCGCGGCACGACGCTGGGCGAACATGCTGCGCGGCTCGCAGCGGCGAGCGGATTCAGCGGCGCGCGCCCCGGGGTACTGCAGGGAACCTACACGTACGTTTTGCAGACCACCGACGGGCAGATCGCGACGACGCATTCGGTATCCGCGGGATTGGATTATCCGGGCGTTGGTCCCGAGCATGCCTGGCTCGCGGAACAGGGCCGAGCGGAATATTGCGCGGTGAGCGACACCGAAGCTGTAGAAGCCGCGCGCACGCTCGCACGCCTGGAGGGAATTATTCCGGCACTGGAATCGGCGCACGCGCTGGCGGAACTGATTCATCGCGCGCCGCGCATGAAGAAGGATGAACTGGTGATCCTGAATCTTTCGGGCCGCGGCGATAAGGACATGGATATTCTCTCGCGTTATGTCTGAAAACTTCGCTTCGTCGCAAGCCGCGCTGGCGGCGCCACAGCCCACCGGCCGCATCGCGCGGCGTTTTCGCGCTCTCGCTGAAGCTGGCGAGATGGGCTTGGTCGCGTACATCACCGCGGGCGATCCTTCGCTTGCGGCCACCGAGAAAATCGTGCTCGCTGCCGCGGGTGCGGGCGCGGACGTGATCGAGCTGGGTGTGCCGTTCAGCGATCCTGTTGCGGACGGGCCTACGATTCAACGCGCGAGCGATCGCGCGCTGCGCAGTGGCACGACTCTCGCCGGTGTGATCGAGCTTGTCCGCCGCATTCGCGCGCATTCCGAGGTTCCGCTGGTGCTTTTCAGTTATTTCAATCCGATTTTGCAGATGGGCCTAGAGAAGTTTGCCGCCGCGGCGGCGGCGGCCGGGGCGGATGGCGTGCTGGCGACGGATTTGACGCCTGAAGAGGCGGTGGAATATCGCGCGACGCTGCAAGCACACGGGCTGGACACGATCTTTCTTGCGGCGCCCACTTCCACGGATGCCCGACTGGCATTGATCGACACCGCTTCCAGCGGATTCCTATACGTGATTTCGCGCGCCGGCGTTACCGGTGAGCGCGCGGAGTTGCCCGCGGAATTGCCAGCGCTCATCCGGCGCGCGCGAAAATTCACTACGCTGCCGATCGCTGTGGGTTTTGGCATCTCGCTGCCGACGCACGTCACAGTGCTAGGCGGAATCGCCGATGCCGCTGTCGTCGGCTCCGCGCTGATGGCTGAAATTGAGAAAGCTGCATCGCCCGACGAAGCCGCCGCAGCCGTCGCCGAACGCGTCCGCATGCTGAAGTCAGCCGCGCGCACGGGCGTCAGCCGCCGCAGCAGTGAAGCCTCTTAGCGTTCCCACAGCCGCTGAGTAAGCCCCGAGGAAACCGAGAGGCAACCCTCCGTTTGTTCGCGCGTTCCAATCCGGTAGCTAACAAGGTCCGCAAACCAGGTCCCCGAATTCGGCCACGAAGGAAATAGATTTGCGAAGACTAGGGGGTGCACCGACGATGAGAAAGTCGTTTGCGGTGGTTCTGCTCCTTGCGCTGCTCGCGATCGCGCTGCCAGCCCACGCGCAAGATGAAACGTCACAACTGGAAGCTTACGGCGGGTATGACTACGTCCGCTTCAACATCAACACCAACTATCCGGGTGCCCCGCCTTCCGCGTCCTATAATGCCAGCGGCGGCGGCGGTCAGCTGGAGTACAACGCCAACAACTGGCTGGGAATTGTCGGCAACCTGGATGGGTATTATGTCTCAAAAAATTCCACGGCGCTGGCAGGCGCGTTTTCTTATCTGTCCGGACCGCGATTCAATTGGCGGCGCGGCAGGATTGCGCCCTACGCTCAGTTGCTTCTTGGTGGTCTCGCGGCGACTTCCGGCATCGGGCATAGCGGAACCACGAACGCTTTCGCCATGGCGGCGGGAGGCGGTATGGACTTCAAGCTCTCGAAGCTCATTTCGATTCGGCCGATTCAAGCGGAGTATTACCTGACGAAATTTCCGGACGGTTTGAATAATCGCCAGAATAATTTCCGGCTCAGCAGCGGTGTGGTGTTCCGTTTCGGCCGAACCACTTAAACCAAGAAATTCTAGACTCCACGAGGCGAGGACGCGGCACGCCGTTCTCTTGCGAGAACGCCGTATACTGCGCGCGTGTACCGGTGTACGCGGAAACTGGCAAACGAACGTTGCGAAAAGCTTTCGCATTTGCAGTAAACTTCCGGGGCATTGATTCCGTACTCTTGTGATTTGAGGAGAGCAGATGGATAAGCGCGTGGCCAACGCGGACGCCGCCATCGCGGGCGTGCAGGATGGCGCGACGATTTTGCTGGGCGGCTTCGGCCTGTGCGGGATTCCGGAGAATTTGATTGCGGCGCTGCGCCGCAAGGGCACCAAGAACCTGACGCTCGCTTCGAACAACGCGGGGGTGGACGATTTTGGCATCGGCTTGCTGCTGCAGAGCAAGCAAGTGAAGAAAATGATCGCAAGTTATGTGGGCGAAAATAAAACGTTCGAGCAACTCGCGCTGAAAAAAGAAATTGAAGTCGAGTTGAATCCGCAGGGAACTCTGGCGGAACGAATTCGCTGCGGTGGCGCGGGAATCCCGGCGTTTTACACGCCCACCGGCTACGGAACGCTGGCGGCGGAAGGCAAGGAGGTTCGCGAGTTCAACGGCCGGCCGCACGTGCTGGTGCCGGCGCTGCGAGGAAACTTCGCGTTCATCAAGGCGTGGAAAGGGGACCGCTGGGGCAATTTGGTCTACCGCAAGACCGCGCGGAATTACAACGCGGTGATGGCCACGGCGGCGGATTACACCATCGCCGAAGTAGAAGAAATCGTGGAGCTCGGGAAGCTGAATCCCGATTGCGTGCACACACCGGGAATTTTTGTGGACGCAATTTTTCAGGGCGAAAAGTACCAGAAGCGCATCGAGCGGCGCACGGTGCGCAAGCGTTAGAGAAAAAGCAGATTCCTCGGGCGAAATGCGCCCTCGGAATGACAGTTTTGGATGGTTTTTGCGCGCAGTAAGGAGCAACCAATGCCAATCGAGATTGACAAGCGCGATGTGATCGCGCGGCGCGTGGCGCAGGAATTGCGCGACGGATATTACGTGAATTTGGGTATCGGCTTGCCAACGCTGATACCGAATTATTTGCCGGCAGGAATCGAAGTGATTCTGCAATCGGAAAACGGCATGTTGGGCATCGGGCCATATCCTTACGCCGGCGAAGAGGATCCGGACCTCATCAACGCGGGGAAGGAGACGATCACCGAAATTCCCGGTTGCTGTTATTTTTCGAGTGCGGAATCTTTCGGCATGATTCGCGGCGGGCGCGTGGATCTGACGGTGCTTGGGGCCTTGCAGGTGGACGAAGCCGGAAACCTGGCGAACTGGGCGATTCCGGGGAAAATGTTGAAGGGCATGGGCGGCGCGATGGATTTGGTGGCTGGCGCGAAGCGCGTGATCATCGCGATGGAACACACCACCAAAGAGGGCGACGCCAAAATCGTGAAGAAATGCAGCCTGCCGCTCACGGGAGTGGGCGTGGTGAAGCTGATCGTCACCGAGCTGGGAGTGATTGAGGTTACGCCGCAAGGGCTGGTGTTGCGCGAAGTCGCAGCTGGGGTGACGCCCGACGAAGTGCAGAAGGCCACGGAGCCGACGCTGAAGCGCGCGCCGGATCTAAAGACGATGTCCAGGTAACGCCCACACCGAAGTTATTGATTGTGTTGCCGGGCTGCGCGGAAAACAGGAATTGCGATACCATGCAGGGAACGGGGACCGTCCAGGAGAATTGATGGAGCCGCATTCGATAGTTGTGATCAGCCTGCACACGCCAAAGGAGAGACTTTGGGGCGAACTCATGGCTATTTCCAGCTCCGGAGTCACGCTGCGCGGGATTGACCTGAGCTCGTTCGACGATTTCGTCAGTCAGGTGCTGCATCCGGAAGGCGATCGCATGGGACTGCCAACGCTTTTTTTTCCGATGCTGCGAATCGAACGGATCGCACTGGACGAAGCGCGCGGCTCGATTCCATCGCTGGCCGAAATGTTCGAAAAGAAGACCGGCCGCTCGCTCGAGGATTATCTGGCGCAGTTTGCGTAGAGGGCTGTTTCCGGCGCTTTACAAAACACATTCATGAACAGCCGAATCCTCACGGTTCCCAACCAGCTCACGTTCCTGCGTCTGGCCTTCCTGCCGTTTTTCATCATGGCGATTCATTACGAACGCTACAACTGGGCGCTCGGGATTCTGATTGTGGCGGGCTTCACCGACATGCTCGATGGTTTTCTGGCGCGCGGTCTGAACCAGAAGACGCCGCTGGGCGCATACCTGGATCCTATCGCGGATAAATTGCTGCTTTCCTCTTCCTATCTCGAGCTGGCGCTGCATGGAAAAGTGGCGTGGTGGCTGACGATTCTGGTGCTGGGGCGCGACGTGTTGTTGCTCGTCGCAAGCGCCGTGATCCTGATCACAGTGGGATACATGTCTCTGCCGCCCAGTCTGTACGGGAAAGCCACCACGTTTTTTGAGATCACCATGATTTTTCTGGTGCTGGTGCTGGCGCTTTGGGATAACCGCATGTTGTTCATCGTGAAGGAAATTTGCGGATATTGCGTGGCGGCGTTTGTGTGTCTTTCTGGCGTGCATTACAGCATTGTGGTATCGCGTCGGCTGCATACGGGCTCGTAGCGCAGTGGGGTCACGGCAAAGTCAAAACGTTCAGCGGCGCGCATTTTCACCTTGAATTACGAACTCGTGTGAAGGACGCCGAACGCTACCATCCCCACGCTTGCCGCGATCACTAGCGCAGTAGCCCAGCCGAGCAGATTCGCGCGCTTCCATTCTTCGGGCGAAGATGGCGCGCGATCCACCATGATTTTTCCCAATCCGAAGCCGCTGATGAATCCGCCCAGGTGCGCGGAGTTGTCAACTCCCGACATGAAGTATCCCAAGACGGCGATGTAAATCAACCAGCGAATCAGTTGGCTGCGCAACATTTGCATCGAAGCGCTGCGACGGTTGGTGGTGATGGCCATCAAGACGCCAATCAAGCCGAGCAGCGCGCCCGAACCGCCAATGCTGAAATGCCCGACTCGGCTGCTGAGCAAATATGCTCCGACGCCGGTGACAACGTAAATGAAAAGATATCGCGCCGAGCCGTAGAGCTCTTCGATCTGCGGACCGATGTCCATCAGCACCCACATGTTGAATCCGATGTGCAAAAGGCTACCGTGAAGAAACGTGGCCATGATCAACCGCCACGGGAAGTACAGATCGCCAGGCCATGGCAACGAAGCGCCGAGCTTGCCCAAGACCTCGCCGCTGATTGCGCCGAGGCTCATCAGCGCGGAAAATCCGCCGCCAGCCGGTGCCTGAAATCCGCTAGTGCGAATGGTAGCGATCAGGCTCACGCCATAGAGCAAGCAGCTCAAAGTCAAAATTCCGTAGGTTGCGGGGGACGTGGTGGGCAGCAGGCGGCCGAGCGAGCGGCTCGCGGCGGCCATGCCAAAGGTCAAGCTCGCACCGCACTGATGGCATTTCGTGGCGGTGGCGCCGACGAGCGTGCCGCAGGCGGGGCAAAGCTTGGGGCGCGGGTTTTCCTTGGCGCCGCCACCGAAAAAACCGCTCATCTGTTCCTTGAATCGGTCCAGCTTCCAACGCAGACGCGGCGAGATATCCAAATGGGGTTCCTTGCGAGAGTGTGAGTGCCTTCCTATAATACCGAAATGAGAGAAAACCTGTGAATCGGGAAAGTGCGTGAGGCCAGCGAGTCAGCCGGAGAAATTTCCCACACAATTCATGTACGGGTTGCGCAACGAGCGAAGCGGTTGCGCGCAGCTTGCGCTGACAATATTTCTTGCGCTTGTGGCTGTGTCGGGATGCGCAAAACACAACGTGGCTGCGCGACCGCCGGCGAGCACTCCTGCGTCACAGCCGTCGGGCGCGCCATCAGCTTCCGCGCCGCAGCCGGGCCAGCCCGGCGCGTCGCGTCCCTCCGGACCTCCGCCTGCAATCGAACGCCAGCCTGCGGTGCCGGGAGCGTATGTCGAGGAAGGCGTCGCATCATGGTACGGCGTCCCGTTCAACGGACGGCGTACTTCGAACGGCGAGATTTACGATATGCACGAATTCACCGCGGCGCACCGCACGCTGCCATTCAATTGCGTCGTGCGCGTCACCAATCTGAATAACGGAAAGCACACGGAGGTACGCATCAACGATCGCGGGCCGTTCGTGGCCAATCGCGTGATCGATTTGTCGCTTTCAGCGGCGCAAGCGATCGAAATGGTGGGAACCGGAACGGCGAACGTACGCCTGGAGATATTGTCGGGACCGAATCCGAATGTTGGCTTCTTCGCGGTGCAGATCGGCGCGTTCAAAGTGCAGGAAAATGCCGAGCGGCTGAAAGCGCAGATGGAAGCAACCTACCCGCCGGTGAGCATCGCGACGTACGACTCGCCCAACGGAACATTCTATCGCGTGCGCGTCGGCCGTTTGCCCAGCGAAGCTGCGGCGCAGGAGCTAGCGGACAAAGTGCACAACGACGAACAACTCACCACATTTGTCGTGCGCTTGGACGACTGATCCTTATTCGCGGCGCGCCCGGCTCTTACTTGTGTTTCATCGCGTAAACGCCGTCCCAAGCGACAGGCGGTTCTTCCGCAATGTATTCCTCGCAGCGCGCAAGGAACACTCGCGAAGGGCCATCGTCCGGCCAGCGCTGCAGAATAGTCACCCAGGCGGACCGCGCGGCGCGCCAGTCGCGGCGTTTGTAGGCTTCGCGCGCCGATGCAAATAGTGCGACGAGTTCTTCGCCGCCATTCTCGTTGGCGCGCGGTCCCAGGATTTCGTATATGGTTACGGGCTGCAGCTTGCCTTTCACGCGGATGAAATCGATCTCGCGAAAAATGAATTGATCGTCGCGAAGTTCGCGCCGCGTGAACTCGCTGATCAGTATTTGTGTGCCGTATTCTTTGTTCAGGCCTTCGAGCCGCGCCGCCAGATTCACCGCGTCGCCCAAAGCGGTATAGCCGTGACGCAGCGACGAGCCCATATTTCCCACCGACGCGATGCCGGTATTGATGCCGATACCGATTTCCAGCACTGGGCTATCTTGCGCGCGCCACTGCACCTGCAATTCCGAGAGGCGCGCCAGCATGCTCACCGCGCTCAGGCAACAGCGCTCGGCGTGATTGGGTTCATCGAATGGCGCGCCCCAGATGGCCATTACCGCGTCACCGATATATTTATCGAGCGTGCCCTGGTGGCGAAAAATGATGCGGGTCATTTCTGTCAGGTAGCCGTTGAGCAGGTCGGCCAGCGTTTGCGCGTCGAGCGTCTCGGAAATGGTAGTAAAGCCGCGAATGTCGCTGAAGAGCACGGTCACTTCCGTCTTGCGCGGTTTCACGCGCTCGGGATCGCTGAGCAAGCGGCGAATCACTTCCGGGCTGACGTACTGCTGGAACGCACCGCGCACTTTGCGTTTTTCCTGCTCTTCAATGAGCACGCGGTAAAGCGCCACCAGGCTGACGTTGGGGATCAGCACGAACACGGCGGGAACGATGAAATTAAGCCACCAACCCTGAAGAAAGGCCCAGTACACGATTCCAGCAAACGGAAAAAGAAACGCGAGGCCCAGTATCATCCAGCGCGGTTGCACCATGGCCAGCCAGATTCCCAGTGGAATGCCAAACAGAAGAATAAATCCAACGTCGGTTAGCGCTTGCATGCCGCCCTGCGCGATGAACTGTTGGTTCAAAATATTGTCAATCACGTTGGCGTGAATCTCCGTGCCCGGAAAATCAATACCGCCAAACGGAGTGGCGCGCAAATCGCCGATTCCGGTGGCGGACGCGCCGACCAGGACGATCTTGTCTTTAAATGTGCCGGGCGGAAATTTCTTCAGCGCGGCGTTGGCGAACGAAACGTAAGGATAAGTGCGCACCGGGCCGCGATAATTCACCAGCAGGCGGCTGATGTCGTCGGTGCGAACGAAGCGTTGCTTCCCGAACTCCACCCCGACGATTCCGCTGCCGCCGTAGGTCAGTGCGACTTGTTCGTCGCTGAGGCCGAGATACAGGCGTACCGTTTGCACTTCCAGTGAGGCGTAGAAATCCCAGTTGGCGCGATCCGGATCGCGGCCGTAAGGAATTGCGAGCGGCACGTGGCGCACGACCGAGTCGGCGTCCAGAAACACGTTGAAGAAGCCGACACCTTTTTTTGCCGCGACGGCCTCTGTGAAAATCGCGGCATTGGCTTCGGCACCGCGGGGCACGAAGTTCAGGTCTTCGTAAAGCTGAATTGCGTGCACGCGACCCTGTTCGCCTCCGGCGGAGGGCAACGGGCGCACCTGCGGAAAGGGGAAATAAGCAATCTGATTCGCGTATTCGTCGAGCGACTGGCTGGAGACTCCGGCGAGGTCCGCCTTGGTGTAAAGAAAATAGCTGCCTAGGACGACGTTACCGAATCGCTGGATGGCTTCGGCCACCTGCTGGTCGTAGTTGTATTGTTTTTCCTTGTTTTCGATCGTGGAGAGTACTGCGGAGCTGACTGCGCGGCCCTTTTTTTGCTGCGCCGCCAGATCGCCGGAAAGTTCCTGCAGCGGCAGTACCGTTTCGTCGGGCTTGCTGAAAGTTATATCGAAGGCGACGACGCGCGCGCCATCTTCGCGCAGCGCGTCCAGCAAGTGCGCGAAATGGATGCGCGGAAAAGGCCAGCGGCCCAGCTGTTCCTGCGATTCCTGGTCCACGTCCACAATGATGATGCGCGGATCGGTGCGCGTCCTGCCGCGGAACTCGTAGCGCGTATCGAGAGTGGATAATTCCATGCGTTTGACGAAATCGGCGACCGGCATGGGTCGTTCACCCAGAAAAGTGACGTAGTAGGTGCCGAGCGCGAACAGGGTGACCAGCAGGCTGATCGCGAGCGAGCCTTTGTGCTCCCACCATTCGCGAAGCAAGCGCGCGGTGCGGTTGATTATGCTTTTGGGTTGGGCCATGTTTGCCGCGAATGCAGTGTGCCGCGCTGACCGGGATGGAAATTGAAATCCGCGCAAGGCTAACAAACGCCTGCGCCTGATTCAAGACGCGAGGCCCGCGAATGTGCCGCACCCGCGACGCCTGCCCCTCACGAACAAAAAGGATATAGAATCGGCAGCGTGTGCCTTGCTGGCGGGTTCCGCTATACTTCCACACTCGGGGGCGCGGGCGCGGCAGGCATGTGGTTATGAGCGAAAAAAGAGAAATCTGGTTTCTGGAAGGCTCGACCGCGGAGGAGCTCGTCGCGCCTTTGCGGCGGAGCTATGATTTGCGGAGCCTCGGCGCGAACAAGCAGAGCGATGCAAGCGTAACACCCGTGGCGGAAGGCGCGGCAAATTATGGCGTGGTGCTCGCGGACATGCGCGAGGGCGGTCCTGTGCTGCCCGCCTCCTGGAATGGTTCGGGCAGCAATTATCGCGTGATCGGCGTGGTGCCCGCGACTGGACTCGGCTCTGCGAAGACATCCGAATCACACGGCGCGAAAGCGGCGGCGTCCGTTTTCGCGTTCGTTTCCAGCAGTGCTTCCATCGAAGAATTGGAAAAGACGCTGGGAATCGCTTTTGAGAATCTTGAGTTGCGGGCGCGTGAACGCGCCGCCCGCGAGGAACTGGAAAGCGCGGAACGCGAGCGCGAGCAACTGAATGAAATCGGAATCGCTCTTTCGTCGCAGCGCGATATTCGCGAACTGCTCAACCTGATTCTGGCTAAGGCCCGGGAGATCACGCGGGCGGATGCCGGTTCTCTCTACCTGATGGAGGATGAAGGCGAAGGCGAAGACGGGCGGAATTTGCGCTTCATGCTGACGCAGAACGACAGCCTGGTGTTTCCGTTCAAGGAATTTGCGCTGCCGATGGCGGAAGATTCCATGGCGGGCTACAGCGCGCTGCGCGGCGAAGTGCTGAATTTCGCCGATGCTTACAACATCCCGCCGGAGATGCCGTTTCGCTTCAACGATCACTACGACCGCGAATCAGGCTATCGCACGAAATCGCTGCTCACTTTGCCGATGCGCAACGCCAAAGGCGAAGTGCTGGGCGTGCTGCAACTGATCAATGCGAAAAACGATCCAGCGGCGCGTCTACGCAACGAAGCGGATGTGGCGCAGCACGTGCGGCCCTTTCGCGAACGATCGGTGCGGCTGGCTTTGTCGCTCGCTTCGCAAGCCGCGGTGGCTTACGAAAACCGCAAGCTTTACAACGATATTCAAACGCTGTTCGAAGGCTTCGTGAAAGCCGCCGTAACCGCGATCGAGCAGCGCGATCCGACTACGTCCGGACATTCGTTGCGCGTGGCCGCGTATACGCAAGGCTTGGCGGAAATTGTAGACCAGGTTTCGACCGGCCCGTACAGCGGCAGCCATTTCGATCACGAGCAGATGAAGGAAATTCGCTACGCTGCATTGCTGCACGATTTCGGAAAAGTTGGAGTGCGCGAAGAAGTGCTGGTGAAGGCAAAAAAGTTGTACCCGTTGCAGATGGAGCTGGTGAAGCAGCGTTTCGATTACATCCGCAAGGAAGTGGAAGTGGGCATGGTGCGGCGCAAGCTGCAGATGTTTCTGGAGCGCGATCGCGGCGACGCACTGTCTGAAATCGCGCGACTCAGCGAGGATTACGAGCAGCGCCTCGAGCGCATTCAGGATTATCTGCGCTTCATCCTGGAAGCGAACGAGCCGACGCTGATGGAGCAGGGGCAATTCCGGAAGCTGAGCGAAATCGCGCACCAGTTTTTCGAGGACAGCAAGGGCAGCGAGCTGCCCTACATCAATGCCGACGAAGTGCGGCTGCTTTCGATACCCAAAGGAAGCCTCGACGCGTCCGAGCGCCAGCAGATTGAATCGCACGTCGTTTACACGTTCAATTTTCTGAGCCAGATTCCGTGGACGAAAGAATTGCGCGGCGTGCCGGAGATTGCGCGGGCACATCATGAAAAACTGAATGGTCTCGGCTATCCTTACAAATTGCACGGCGATCAGATTCCGCTGCCCACCAAGATGATGACGATCTGCGATATCTTCGATGCATTAACAGCTTCCGACCGGCCCTACAAACGAGCAGTTCCCGTCGAGCGCGCGCTGAGCATCCTGGAGGAATGCGTGCGCGCCAACGAAATTGACGCTGAACTTTACCGGTTGTTCTGCGAATCCAAGGTGTACGAGCGCCTGATGGCTCCACCGCCGCCCAAATAATGCGAGACATGCGATCTTCCTGCGGAGTGTTGGCTCGAACGATGCCGCGCGCGTGGACGCCTGCGTTCCTATCGCGCGCGCTTATACTGTGCATCGGGTGCGGCTGCTTGGGCCTGATCTGCGCACCGGCCGAACACGCTCAATCGACGGCCGCCACTACGTGGACCGTTTCGATCGTCCTGCCTCCCCGGCTCGTCGCTGGGCAACCCGCGACACTTGCCGTTCTCGGCGTGGACGGGCGGCTGGCGGACGGAATCGCCGTGGACGTGGGAGCAGGACAGCGGGTAAAAACGGACAAAAGCGGGCGCGCATTGTTCACCGTTCCGACGAATGCGACGGTAGTAATTGCCAGCGCCGCGGGTAATTCAGCCGCAGCGCTGATCGATTCGCCCAGGACCGGCATGGGCGAGCAGGCTGCGATCGTCGCGCCAGTGGTGTCGCAGGTGGATCGCTTTTCCGTTTGCGGCGGCGGATTTCGCGGTGACGTGGACGCGAACCGCGCCAGCATTAATGGCGAGCGCGCGTTTGTGCTGGCGTCCTCGCCGGAATGCATCGTGGTTCTGGCAAGCCCGCGTGCGCTTCCCGGCCCCGCGAAAATATTGATCGAGACACCCGACGCGCAATGGAGCGCGAACACGACACTTGCAAGTCTGCATTTTGATCCTCCCTTGCCGCCGCTGGTGCCAGAAAAACGCAGCAAGCTCGCCTTGCACGTCCAGGGCACGGACCAGGCGCTGCGCGTGTGGGTGGAAAATCAAACTCCGGGCGTACTGCGATTCTTGCGTGGGGACCGCCAGGAAGTGCTGACTTCAGGCGGACCTCAGAATTCCGCGGAAATTGAAGTGCAAGCCGTTGCGACCGGGGATTTTTCGTTTCACGGGCGAATTTTAGCCGCGCCCGATGCGGCGATGGCGCGGCTCTACCTCATTGCGGCGGGAAGCCTCGCTCCTAAAGCCCTGCAGCACGAAGTGAAGAACCTGGCGGACCGGCTCACGCATCATCCGGGTGACACACAAAAAGTGTTGCGCGATACGGAGGCGATTCTTTCCACCACGATGGCAGGGGATTTTCGGACGTTGCTGGAAAGCGCGGCCGCAGCGTTGCAGTAGGAATGGCTGAGAGGTTGTGATCGCGGCTATTTCTCGTTCGTGGCGCTAAGGATCTTCGGGGGCGCTTGCGCTTCGGGCAGGGCGCCCTGCGCCATTTGTTCCAGCGCATTGCGCGAGCGGCTCAGGCGGCTGTCGGCGTCCTCGTAACTCTGCTGCGCGTGGCGCAGATGCGTGCCAAGGCGGTCGTAAACTTCCGCGAAGGCTTCGAATTGTTTTTTCAAGCCGCCCATGCCGGCCAGCAAGTGCCGCGTGTTTTCTTCGATTTTCTGACCTTGCAGGCTGATGGCCACGGCGCTGAGGCACGCATAAAAAGTGTTCGGCGAAACGGGGAACACGCGCTTGGCGCGGCAATACTCGTCGATTTGTCCGTATTTTGAATCTTCAGTCATCAGCAACTCGTAATAAACGCCCTCGGACGGCACGAACATCAGCGCGTAATCGAAGGTGTGCTCGTCCGGCAGAATGTATTTTTCGGCGATGGAATCGGCGTGCTTGCGAACGGCTAGGGAAAATTCGCGCCGCGCGGACTCGCCCGCATCAAAGAGCCGGCGATATGCGTCCAGCGGGAATTTCGAGTCGACAGAAAGAATCCGATCGCCGCTGCGCACGATTGCGTCCACAACCGAGCCGGTGGAATCGAAGCGGTACTGCGTCTCGTAGGCGCTACGCGGCAACGCATCCTGCAGCAGACGCTCCAGCACGACCTCGCCGAGCACGCCGCGCGTTTTCGCCCCGCCCAGCACATTTTGCAGGGTCTGCGCGGATTGTGACATTGCATTGCCCGCCTGCTGCACTTCCGCGATCTGCATGCTGATTTTGCGAATGGTCTCATTCGAGGATTGCAGCTGTTGCGCCATGGCGATTTGCGCGTCGCTGGCGAGCTTTCCGGAGGAGGCCACGCCGGTTTGCAGTTCCTGGCGCACTTGGCCCAGTTGCGTCGTGACGGACTGCATCAGGTGATTGATCTGCGCGTTTACGGACTGGCCTTGCGTCGCGAGCGAATTCTGCATTTCCTGGCGGACTGCGGAGAGTTGCGCATCGGAGCGCCGCGCCGCCGACCACACGATGGCCGCAACCACGCCGATAGCAACCAAGCCGAGGATCAACCACACGATGGAGCTCATCAATATTATTCCTATCGGACCGAACGCTCCTGCGGAGCGCTTGCAATCACTTTAGCGCGAACCCGCGCAGAGCGCAAAATTCCAGCGGAATAATAGAGGATTGAGAATGCTGCGCTCTAGCTGAAAAATCGAGCCTTCGACAGCCGAACGAACTGCGGACGAAGTGAAACCCCTGCCGTTTCCGATGCGCCCAGCTATTCCAGCACAGGCAAGATTGTCTCTGTCATGCGGAACTAGAAGTTAAGCTTCAGCGCGAATTGGAACGTTCGCGGATCGTAGGCCGATGTGGGCTGGCCGGCGGAGCAGGTGGTCGCGCCCGCGGTGGAATCGCAGACCGGATTCACGCCGCTCACATTGAAGCGATTCAGCATGTTAAAGCCGTCAGCGATGACTTGCAGATTCACGCGCTCGGTGATCGGGATTTCCCTGGCGATGCGCAGGTCAATCTCGAAGAAGCCCGGCTGATTGAAAGCGTTGCGGCCAAGATTGCCGGTGCAGCCCGTGGGCGGAACGGGGACGGCGGCACTGAACGGAATCGGAGAGCCGTCGCTGCCGAAGCAGTTCGTCGGAATGATGAACTCATCCTTGGAAATGTAAGGTGAGGTGGTCGCCGCTGGGAATCCCGCTGGAACCGCGGCGCCAGATGGAAGCGCGGACGGGCGCCCAGTGGACGAGCCGAAGTCCAGGTTCGTATCGTAACCGAGCAGGACGTTGTAGGGCCGGCCTGAGGCCACTTCGATCACCGGCGACACGGTGAAATTCGCCAGTATTTTCTTCCACATCGCGGAATCGCTCTGGCGGAAAGGCGTCTGATATACAACGCTGGTGATCCAGCGATGGCGCTGGTCGAAATCGGAGTTGCCGCGGTCGCCATTGGGATTGCTGTTGTCCTGCGGATTTAGCAGTGTGGAAAGGTCGGTGGAATCATCAATCGTGTGCGACCAGGTCCAACCCGAAACCATTTCAAATCCATGCGAGAAACGCTTCGTCACCGTCAGCGTAAAGCCGTTGTATAGAGAATTGCCCGTGGAGGTTTGCGGATTCACGTCGCTCCAGGGAACCTGCACTCCCGCGAAGCCCGTGGGGAATCCGCCCGCCTGCGCCAGCCCAAGCAGATTCGCGTAACCGCCCACGAGTCCGGCAAACGAGGGATTCGGACCCGATGGGCGGAAGAAATTAAACGCGGCCGCCGTACCGATCGCTCCGATGGGGGTCCCGCATCCCGGCGCGGAAGAGCCGATACCGAAAACGCCGGGAGCTTCGACGAGAACGCTGCCCGTGCCGGTATTCACGCAGCCCGGCACTCCTCCGTTCGTCGGAACCTGAACAGTAAGAGGATTTGTCCCGGGCGCAATCAATCCGGCTTCGATCGCATTGGTCGCGTTGGAATCAAGAATCGCTGGGTTGGTGACATTAATATTGATGGTGCGATCGAGATGCGTGCCGTGCGTGTAGTTGTAACCGGCGCTGACTTTCCAGTCGCGCGAAAGCTCGCGCTCGATCGAAAGATTGGCCTGCTGCGCCAGCGCGTACTGGAAATTATTTTTGATGGGAATCGTGTAGGGGATGCCCACCAGCGGATAACCAAGCGCTCCGGGGACTTCGGGATTCGGCACCGTCAAATAATTTTGATTGATGAAAAGGGAATTGGGCTGGAACGCATTGAAGCGCTGCTGATTGGCCTGGTAGCACATGTTCGGCGTGGCCGTGGAACAGCCCATGTCCGGCACATTCAGGATTCCCTGAAAAATCGACGCCGCATTCAAAGAGCCGTCGGGCGTGCCGCCGGGAAACTGCAGCAGCGAAGAGCGTGCGCCGTCTTCTGCAGTGGCAAGAAAAGTGAGCGCTAGAGCGGGATTGTCGTAGAAAAATCCGTAGCCCGCGCGAACGACTGTCTTGCCGTTGCCGAACGGGTCCCAAGCGATTCCAATGCGGGGGGAAACGTTGTTGGAGTCAATCGGAACGCCTTCCTGGACGCCGAAGGCTTTCTCCGCGGCCGCGTTCGAAGCAGTGGCCGCCGCAAAAGTCGGCTGCCAGCCGATGTCGTAACGCACGCCGTAATTCAGCGTGAGCCGTTGATTTATTTTCCAGCTGTCCTGCGCGAAAACTCCCAGCAATTTATTGTTGAACGGACTGCTCGATTGGCCGATGCCCTGGAAGAAAATCGTGGGAAGCCCCAGCCCGTAGGCTTGGAGAGGAGTGAATCCAGGGGTTGTGAGAGGTCCGACCTGCGACGGGAAACCAAGAGATCCCGCGCTCACACTGCCGAAGTCATACACGCCGCCGTAGTTCAGCGTGAAAATCTGCGAGGAAGGTGACTGCAGCTGAATGAAGTTGAAGTCCACGCCGAACTTCAGCGAGTGCTTTCCTTTGATCCATGTCAAATTGTCGGTGAGCTGGTAGCGTTTTTCGAGGCGATCCTCGGTAGAGAAAGGTTCGCGCCCGATGTAGGCCGCTCCGGCGATATTGACCGCAGGATCGGAGCCTCCGGGAAGATCCGAGAAGCCGTAAAACAGACTGCGCCGCGCAAACTGGAAGTGCACCTCGTTGAACACATTACTGCTGATCGTAGTGGTGTGTTGCGCAATCAATGCCCAATCGTGGGTTTGCTGTGAAGAGGTGCGGCTGCCGGAGTTCTGGCCGAACGTCTGGTTCTGCGCGTTCACCTGGATGCCGTCCACGCTGTCTGGCGAGACCATCGCGCGCACGAAGGTGTTGTTCCGCGAATTCCAGATGTGATCAACGCGCAGGGAGTAGATGCTTCCCTTTTCGGAGATGGGGAAATTTCCGATCGTGGAAGCCAGGCCCGCGAACGAGGCGGGGACTGGCGCGCCGGTGCTAGGAAATGTGGAGCCGGGATAGAACGGCGTGTTGCCAAAGATGGCAGTAAAAGAGCTCGCCGCCGCCGCGCAAAGATAGGGGATCCCCGCAGCCCCCGTAGCCGAAACGAATGCTTGCTGAGTGGGCGTCACGAGATATGCAGGAAGCGGGCACGGCGCTGAAAATGGCGGCAGAGTATTCGAATTGATAAGCCCGAAATTGTCTTGGCCGATCGCGGTGAATCCGGTTTCCTCGCGACGCGTAAGTTCGTAGCTGAAAAAGAAAAAAGTCTTGTCTTTCTGAATCGGCCCGCCGAGAGTGAGACCGGACTGCACGCGCGTGTAGGACTGCTTTACGGGCGTGGTGCCGCACTCAAGCGTGGTGGGACTACAAGACGCCGTCACTGAAAATGGACTCTGCGCCTGGATGCCGCCATTGCGCAGGAAGCCGAACGCATTACCGTGAATTTCATTCGAGCCTGATTTGGTGACGATGTTAACGACGCCGCCCATCGCCCGCCCGTACTCTGGCATGTAGCTGCTGGTGATCACTTGGAATTCCTGCACGCCTTCCTGCGAGACCGTGGCGCGCACTCCGTTCACCGAACTATCCACGGCGTCGGCGCCGTCCACGGAAATTTCATTGGAGCGGCCGCGCTGGCCGCCCAGGTTCAGGCCGGTGTTGGGTGCCGCGCCGATGGAAGGCGTGTTGTCGCGCGCCGCGCGTGAATCCAGCAGCGTGAAGTTGATGTAGTTGCGTCCGTTGATCGGCAAATTATCAATCTGATTCTGCGAAACGGTCATGGAAACGTCCGTCTTGCTGGTTTCCACCAGGTCGGGCGCGGCCGTAACGCTTACGGACGCCGCTGTGGTCTGGAGCTGCAACCGCGGGCTGAATTCGGCCACTTGCCCAAGCGTCAAGGTGAAAGATGTGTCGGTGAGAATGGCGAAGCCGGCGGCTTCGACGGTGAGAGTGTAGGTTCCAGGCGGCAAGCCGACGAATTCGTATCGTCCATTGGCGTCGCTAGTGGTGGTGCGCTCGATGCCCTTGGCAGGATTCTGCAGCGTGAGCTTCGCGTCCTTCACCGCGAGGCTCTGCGGATCCAGGACGGTGCCGGACAAATTCACCGTGTTCACCTGCGCAGAACTGCGCGTGGGAACCAGCGCGATCGCAACACAAAGCGACAGCATCAAAACCATCCATTTGCGCAGGCTCATCGTCACACCCCCAAGAAATCCCTGAGTTCTTTGTGCCAGACATTCAGCCGCATCGCCGCGTCCGCGCCAAAATTTTTGGATCCGCTCCGGACCCCGCGGAGCAGAAGTAAAGGACAGATGAGCGACTTTTACGCTTACGTGTAAATCTTTGCAATAGGAAACTTTAATAGGTTCGATAGAAATTGCCCAAGCAATTAGCTTGGTGCGGCGCGAAAGAGCAACAGGGGAGGAACGGGTGCATTTTCGGGGAATTTCGGTAGTGCGGAGAGATTACGAAGGGCGATTCGACGGGCCCGTGAGCTGCACCAGGTTTTCTGGGGCGGTCATGGGAGGCGTGGCGCCGGGTTCATAGGTTTGCGGGGAGCGCCAGAAATCCATTGCCGAAGTTTGATGCACGCAGGAGACGGTGCAACGCGGCGCGCAGCCTTTCTTGGTGAGGAATTCGCGGTGGCGTTGCTCGTCGGTGTACTGCGCCAGCGGGACGCCCGGATAGCCGCGCTGCTGCGAGCAATAATGCACCAGGCCGTCCTCGCAAATATAGAGGTAACGCGAACCAGCGCGACAGCGCCAGTTGTTCTCCAGGCCCTTGGCGATATTGTGCTGGAATTGATTGATGCGCGTGAAGGACTGCTTGCCGAGCGACATGATCTCTTCGAAGATTTCCTGCTCGCGCGGGCCGAGCGGCTGCAGCTGGCCGTTGTGGTCGTGCAGAATTCCGACGGTGGAAGTGAAACCAAGCTCCACGGCGCGGTGCGCGACGGTCAAAGCGTCCTCGGAATTGGCGACGCCGCCGCCGAGCACGGAATTGATGTTGATCTGAAATTCGGCGTGTTCAGCCAGCAACTTCAGTTTCTGGTCGAGGACCTTCAAGCTCTTCATGGAAACGTCGTCGGGATTGACGTTATCAATGCTGATCTGGAGGTATTCGAGGCCGGCGCGATTCAACGCTTTAATGCGGTCGGCGACGAGCAAGTAGCCGTTGGTGATCAGCCCGGCCATGATGCCGTTCTTGCGAATACGCGCGATGATCGCGTCCAGCTCCGGATGCAGCAGCGGTTCGCCGCCGCTGATCGTGATCACCGAGGTGCCCATCTCGCCCAGGCGGTCAATGCGCCGGAACATTTCTTCCAGAGGCACCGGCTTCGAGAAATCGTCGAACTCGTTGCAGTAGGTGCAGGCCAGATTGCAGCGGCGGATGGGGATGATGTGCACCAGTACAGGATGGCGCGTAGAGACGAGGCCTTTTGCGAGCATGCGCAGCTCGCGCAGTTTGCGATGCGCCGCGAGCAGTTTTTTGCGAATTTTTGTGCGCGTTGTCACGAGTTCCGCAGCTCAGGCTGCCCTGCGTGCCGGGCAGCTGATTTCGCCTGATTTATTATGCCATATCCACGGAGGCGGTCTCCGGCGGATCGCCTGCACGGTGCTGTGATTGCGGTGCGCGCCGGCTGGCGTGGCCGTCTTCAGTCTGACCAGCCCTGCGGGACGCGGTCCCAGCGATGCGCCTTCAGCTTTTGCAGCAGCGCTTTATCGAGCGGCCCCGCGTCGCTTACGGCGATGTTTTCTTTCACGTGGGCGAGCTTTCGCATCCCGATGATCGTGGTGCCGACGTCTGGATTCGAGAGGATGAAGCGCAGCGCCATTTCCGGCAGGGTCATGCCAGCGGGCACGATTTTCTTTAATTCATCTACCCGCGCCACGGTCTGCGCCAGGTTCGCAGGGCCAAAGTATTTCGAGCGCCAGTCGTTGGCTGGGAATTTGGTCTCGCGCGTCATTTTTCCGCCCAGGCTTCCTTCGTCAAGTGGGACGCGAGCGATCACGCCGACGTTTAGTTCGCGGCAAACTGGAAAAAGCTGATCTTCCGGCGATTGATCGAAAATGTTGTATATCACCTGCACGGCATCCACCAGGCCAGTGCGCAGCGCCGCGATTCCATTGGCGGGCTGCCAGCGATTGAGGCTGAGTCCAAAAAAGCGAATCAGCTTCTCGCTTTTCAGATTCTCGACGGTCTCGCGAAATTCTGGTTCGCTGGCCCAGCTGTCGTCCCACACGTGGAACTGCAGAATATCAATGGATTCCGTGCCGAGCTTTTCGCGGATTTTCTGCGCGTAACTCAGCACGTGCGCGGCCGGAAAGACCTCGCCATATTTGTATTCCGGCGTGGCCGGCCAGCGGCCATTCAGCGGGGGAACTTTCGAGGCGGCGTAGAGACGTTTGCCTTTGTTCCGCGACAATATTTGCCCCAGCAGGCCGTCGCTTTTGCCCTGTCCGTAGGCCCAGGCGGTATCGAAGAAATTGCAGCCCAGGTCAATCGCCGATTGCATCGCCTGCAGCGATTCCTGATCTTCGGAGCCGCTCCAACCGCTCATGCCCCATAGTCCGTGGGCGATGTCACTCACATCAAAACCTGTGCGCCCGAGTTTGCGATATTTCATCTGATCTCCTCGTGATTGTTATACAACGAATCGAGGCGCTGGAACGAATCGCCGCGAGACGGCCAGAGCGCCCGCGCGAGGCAGCGTATTGTTTGAACGCCGAACAGCGGTGCTACGGTTTGGCTGAAGCCTGAAACGATTCCGGAGGATCGAGCGAACACTGCTTCCAGAACGCGCTTTCGGATATTGCGCCGTCCGCCAGCTGTTTCAGGCTGGAGATCGTGGCGGCGATCTGTCCGCCGTCTGCTGAATCGAACACGATCACCACGCCATCCGCTGCGGGGGCGGGCGATTTTAGTTCGCGATACGTTTTTTCGAAGAGCGCTTTGGCGAATGTGAGCTTTTCCTTCGCCGTCGAAGTCGTCGCGGGCGAGGTGGGTTCGAGCCAGATCACGCGAACTTTCTTGCCTGCGAGCGGCGCCCACTTGCCTCCGAAGGTGGTTGTCTCGTCCTTGCTGATATTGAAAAGATTGGCGGCGGCCGGGGCGGGCTCACTGGTTTCGGCGGGACTATCCTTGAATTCCGCGGGGAGATCCAACTGCGCGCGGCGAATCCAACCACGAGAGGAGCCGGAAATCTGCACGTGCACCCAGGCGCCTTCGAGTTCTAGGACTTGGAATTCGTCTTCCGCGTCGGCCGAAAATAGCACCGGAGCGCCCTCGGCGGGTTTGGACAAGACGTGCGTGCCGGCCTTCTTCACTGTCGCGAGGTCCGCCGGGCGCACCTGATTGTGAAGGATATCTTCAAAATTCTTAATATCAGCCGAAAGTTCCTGCGCCCGCTTGTCGACCGCAGCGCGCTGCATTTTCAATGTTTCGAGGCCGGGACCCGAAGCCGGAGGCGGCGCGGCAGGCTCCGCAGGAGCGCGCGGGGCGCTCGAGAAGTCCCCCGCTACACCGCTTTTATTGGAGGACGATTCGCCCAGATCCGAGACTGCCGGATCGAATTTGGGTTGCGGCCGCAGGCCTCCGCTGCTGACGGGCGGCGGGGAAGCAGCGCTGGATTTCGACGCGGGCGCAGCGACGGGCGAACCAGCGGGTTTTGGGACGGAGCTCGGACCCAAAGCGTCCTGAATCTGGTCGAGGAAGTCGTTCTCGATGTGACCGTTCGAGACGAGCACGTGATAACCGGAACGCCCGGGCGTGGGATCGTTGTACCAAGCCGTGATTTTGGCGCTGGCGCGGACGGTAGCGGCACCCGAAGGCGTGGCGACGACCTGAAATGTGCATTCGTAGTAGCCGCGCTCGAAGTGATCAATCGGCAGGTCGCTCGCCTCAACAAAGCCGTCGACCGTGGGCAGGCGTCCGCTGGAGCTGGGTCGAAGATTACGCACCACGCGCTCAACGTCTGCAACAGGGCTGGTAAAAGTTCTCTGGTAGGGAACTGCGGGAACCGCCTGGGCAAAGATCAGTGCTGCTAGCAATGCCACCGCCACCAGCAGAGTTCCAAATTGGACCGCGGGCCGAAGGGTTTTCTTCACGGTATGGGTTCCACTTGATCATGCCGCAGCCATCCGCGATGTCCGTCGACGGTTTCTACTCCGTACCAGTAAGGCGTGATGATCTCGATGAGCACGTCTGAATTTGCAGGGACCGACTGCAGCGTCGCAGCGTGCTGGAAGGGTGCTGATTTTAAGTTGGCCTGGGCCTTCACGCGCAGCTCGGCTTGGTGCTGCAGCTCGTGCAGCCGCAATTCGAGGCTCTGTATGGAGTTTTCTGCGTCTTTGAGTTTTGCAGCCTCCGCGTCGCGTTCCTTAACGTTAGATTGCGCCGCCATTTGCAGCTGGCGGCGCTGCAGCAAGTCCGCGGTTTGCCGTTCTTCGCGCTGGATGCGCACGATATGGCTTTGAACTTCGGCGAATTCGCTGGTTTCCACGGTGGTGTCAGAGGGATGGACTCTCTTCGAACCGTCTTCCACGAATACGGCGTCAATTTGTAGATGGGTGCGATTGGGTGCAACGCCGAGGACGATGTAGCGCACGGTAATCGTGCCGACGTCAGTGCTGTTCTTGAAATGCTGCGGCGAAAGAGATTGTTTGCGCACCTTATAGAACGCATGACCCGGCCCTGTCCACGGTCCATAGTAAGCAGAGCCCGTAGCGGCCTCTGCTTCGGTCAATTCGTCTTCCCGGGCATAGACCTGCGTGCCGTGCAGGATCGTGTCTTGCGTCACAAGTTCCACTGCTTTCAGGACGTCTGCTTCGGAAGCCTTCAGGTCGATCGCGAAGCCTTCCGGGACGTCAGATGTATTCTGGTCAGGCTGTCTGGCTGGCGACGGCTTAGCAACCGCGCCGCACGCTAGGCTGAGCGCCACGAGGACGAAACTGCAATAAAATAGCCAATAAAACGACACCCGGCGCTGTTGGAGCTCCTGCAGATTACGAAGCCCAGCCTCGACAGCATTCAGCAACCGTGCTCTCGATGTTCGATCCGCAGCCCTACGACCCATCCGTTCCCCCGTTTTTCACTTTCGCGTTCGCGCTGCTGCCGGCGCCGCCGGGATGTTGAGCCCCCCGCCGCAGTCTACCCGGACAGAGCGGAGCAAGATCTCGGTGCATACAGGGCAAAATACACCACTTTGTGACGAAAGGACAATTTGTTAAGTTTTGTTAATTTTTATCTTGCATTCTTAATCCGCGCGGGGTAATTTCCTGGGCGTTTGGGGTGTTTGCGGCGTTACGGCGATCGCCACGAAGCGAGAACCATGTTCCTGGAATTCGCACATACTACGATCAACTCGGTCTTCATCGCACCAGCTGGCTTATCGCGCGAATCGCTCCCACTGCTGTACGCAGCACAGTCCCGAGTCACAGCGCAACTATCCCGCCAATTGCAACAGGAGGGTGTATGTCAACGAAGTTTTGCGAGGGTGCAAATCCTATGAATGTGAAATGGTCGCGGTGGAAGACGATATTGACGTGCGCGTTTCTGGCGCTGGCGATCGTGCTCTGCGACGCGCGCGCGGCTAGCGCTTTGCCCACGGGCAAGGTGATGGCGATTCCAGCGTTCGCGCGCAAGTACGGATTGCCGTGTTCGGCTTGTCATACCGCGTGGCCGGAGCTAAATAACTTCGGGCAAGTGTTCCGCGATAATGGCTATCAATTGATGAACGACCGCGACTCCCCCATCTGGCAGAACCCCTCCTACTTCCCGATATCGTTCCGCATCACACCGGCCTGGCACCGTGAAACCGCCAATAATCAGGTGTTCGATGGTGCTACAGGTGGAAACGCAATCGGGTCGGTTACGCAGTCTGGATTCGACCTTTCCGGAATGGACCTGTGGTCGGCCGGAACGATCTACAAGAACATTTCTTTCGTGCTGCTGCCGTCCTCAGACCCTACAGCGGTGTGGCACTTCGAAAGCGCTTTCATTCGCTTCGATAACCTGTGGCACTCTCCGTGGCTCAACGTGAAGTTCGGCAGGTTCGAAAGCGACAATCTGATCTCCGAAAAACGCTTCCTTTTCTTGTCAAACAACGGAGGGAGCTATCAGATTTATCACTTCACTCCTCCGGGTGACAGCAACAACTTCGGTTACGGCGATAATCAGATCGGCGTTGAATTGGCGGGCCATTCGGCGAATAGCTATACGCGCTATTCCATCGCGGTGTTGAGCAGCAACGAAGGCGGCGTTAATTTTACGACCGATGTGGTGCCGGGCGCGCCGCCCGCCAGCCGTAGCTACGATGTGGCCTTGGCTTTCAGCCAAGCCTTCAATGCTCCCGGGCCGCCGGGAGAAAGTGGTTTTGGTTTGGAACGCGTTGGCGCGTTCGCCTACATCGGCCAGCGGCCAACCGCCTACCAAACGCAGGGTGGTGCACCCCTGGTGGGCATCGACAACAAGCCGTTCTATCGCATCGGATTTGCCGGAGATTTGTCCTACCGGAATCTAGAACTGCTGCCATTGTTTATGTACGGGCACGATAACGCGTACTTGGGCCTAGTTCCGGGCCTTGCTTCCACGCAGCCGACGCTTCCAGCTGGTGCACAAGCCCCCACTTTCTACGGCGGTTTCCTGGAAGCGCATTACTACTTGAATCCGCAGAACGTTGCCTTGGCGCGCTTCGAGCAGATCAATGTAGGACAGCAGGCGTTTAGCAACATTGGAAACGGCAGCAACAGCAACGGCAACATCACTGCCGTCTCCTTCGGTTACCGCTGGTATCCAATCATGTTCAGCCGCGGCGGCGTTGCGCTGGACGGCGAGTACTCGCGCGTAAGAACGATTGGTGAGGTGCCGCTAAGCGGCGATGGTGATGGCACCGTCGCTAATCCCAACAACGCGGTCTGGAGCAGCAGCATTTATTTCGGCATTGATTTCGACTTTTAAGGGAGAGACCAGCAATGACACTCAAAAAATACGCAGTGACATTCGCGCTGGGCTCGATGGCTCTGCTTACGGCCGGCGCAACAGTTAGCACAGCGCAATCCCATGTCAACTCACCTGACCCGTTGCTCGGCGCGCCCAGCGTTGCATCCGAAACAAGCCATATCGGCAATCTGACCGGCAATGCCGAAAGCGGCAAGCACCTGTACCGCCGCTTCTGCATCGGCTGTCATGGACCTGATGGCAATGGCCAAGGCATGAACGCACAGTGGATCGATCCGCAACCCCGGGACTTTACGGAAGCGACATTCAAGTGCCGCTCGACGCCGACTGGCACGCTACCCACCGACGAGGACCTTTATAACGCCATCACCCGCGGATTCGTCACCACCAACATGCCGTCGTGGCGGCCGCTGAATCCACAGCAGCGCGCCGATTTGGTGGCCTTCGTAAAGACCTGGTCGCCGCGCTGGGCCAAGGAAAAGCCCGGAGCCGTGTTAAACATCCCACCAGAAACGCCGATAACGATCGAGAGCATTTTGCACGGGCGCGAGCTTTTCCAGAAGCTGGAATGCTGGAAGTGCCACGGCCCGGAAGGCCACGCGGACGGCCCATCGGCTTCCACGCTGACCGACAGCAAGGGCGTTCCCATCAAGCCCTTTAATTTTTCCACGGGCGAACGATTCATGTGCGGCGACACGAACCGCGATCTGTATCGGATTTTCATGACGGGTCTGGACGGGTCACCGATGCCGTCGTTTGCGGACGTGATCCAGCCGAACGACGGATGGGACTTGGTACACTTCCTGCGCACCCTGCAGGTAGCGCTGCCGAACCAGGAATTGACACTCTGGCAATCGTACAAGGCGGCCCACGGCAAGGACCTGAAACCGATCGGTCCGGATTCCGCGGGCGGCGCGCAGTAATTTCAGCTAAGAAGGAGGGACTGATTCGATGCGATTAAAATTTTTTGCAGCGTTAGCATTAACCGTAGCGATGGGCAGCGCGCTGATGGTTTTCGCCACGCCACCGGCGGGTTCAGGTTCTATAACCGGCAAAGTGACTTACACCGGAACGCCGATGAAGATGAAACCGATTGATATGTCCAAAGAACCGTCGTGCGCGAAGCAGCATGCGACTCCGATTACGACGGAGAACGTAACGACCGGGCCCGGCAACACCTTGCAATGGGTGGTGGTTTACATCTCAGCAGGCGATGAAGGATCCACCACGCCTTCCCAAAGCGTCCGCTACGATCAGAAAGGCTGCGAGTATTTGCCGCACATCCTGCCGATGGTGGCTGGCCAGTCGCTGCAGATATATAACGACGATCAAACCTCTCACAACATTCACCCGCTGGCGAAGGTGAACCAGGAGTGGAACAAGTCGCAGCCTCCCGGCTCGCCTCCGATTGACACCAAATGGGACAAGCCAGAGTTCATCTCGGTGAAGTGCAATATCCATCCTTGGATGCACGGTTATTTTGTTGTGCTGAAAACGTCTCACTACGCAGTCACGGGCGCCGACGGTAGTTTCGAAATCAAAGGCCTCCCGGCCGGGAAGTACACGGTCACGGCCTGGCAGGAGCAGTACGGCACAAAAACGCAGGATGTTACGGTTGGGGGCGGCGCCGCAACTGCGAATTTTGTGTTCACCGCGACACCGTACTAAGCCGGAAGTGCCAGTTTTTCAGACGGCCGCACCCCTTGCGTCAAGGGAGGGGTGCGCATACTCGAAGACCCGTTGGGTTTGAGCGCAGCGCATCGAGGCAAATAAATTATGGGCAAACTGTTTGCAGTGGTCGTTACCGTGATCACAATCGTATCGGTGGCATTTTTCGTGATGCACACCTGGTGGATGCCCATCGACATTTCTACCACCGGGCCGGCCATTGATCATCAGCTGGAAGAAACCATGACCGGTTCGGGACTGCTATTTCTTGGCGGTCAGCTGTTGCTGGGGCTTTTCGTGTGGCAATCCAGCAATAAAAACCCCGCGCGAAAGATCAAAACTTTCCCCGGCGGCGCCAATCCGCTCGTTGCAGCTGCGATCATTCTGGTGGGTATTGAAGTCCTGACGCTCACGTTTGTCGGCTCAAAGGCCTGGGGCGCCGTTAACCTGGCGCCGCCTGCAGAGAACTCCCTGCACATTGACGTGCAGGCCGAGCAGTTCGCGTTTTATTTTCGCTACGCTGGACCGGACGGACAATTTGGCGGCATCCATCCGGATAAGATTGACGATGGCAACGGCAACTACTTCGGCTTGGATCCGGCAAACGACGTGGCGGCGCGCGACGATGTGGTAGTAGGTTCGCTGGTCGTGCCGGTGAACCGCCCGATTTTGCTGACCCTGCATTCCAAGGACGTAGGGCATTCTTTCTACGTACCGGTTCTGCGGATTCAGCAAGACTTCGTGCCTGGCTTGCTAATTCCAGTGCACTTTACGGCCACGCAAACCGGCAAGTTTGAAATTGTCTGCACGCAGCTCTGCGGCCTGGGCCATTACAACATGAAGGCGTATATAGAAGTCATGTCCGAACCAGATTACGAAACGTGGTTGAAGGGTCAAGAAGGGCAGTAAGCAGGGCGGAGAATTCGGGTGTTCGCGCGCCCTCTCGCGCCAGGAGTCGAGTTGCTCTCTTCGAGGTCCACACATGCATGAGACATCCGCATCGCACGCCGCTCATCAGCACTCGGCGCCGACGAGTTTTATCCGCAAGCACGTTTTCAGCCTCGATCACAAAGTGATCGGCAAGCAATACTACGGGCTGGCGTTGCTGGCCGTTTTCATAGGCATGGGTCTTTCCTGGCTCATGCGCATTCACCTGGGCTGGCCGGCTTGGCCAATTCCGCTGCTGGATAAGCTCTCCGCCGTCGGCGCGCCGCAAGGCGTGATGACACCCGAGTATTACCTCTCGCTCATGACCATGCACGGCACCATCATGGTGTTCTTCGTGCTCACCAACGCTCCCTTCGCCGCGTTTGGAAACTATTTCCTCCCGATTCAAATCGGCGCGGAGGACATGGCCTTTCCACGATTCAACATGATGTCGTTCTGGACCACCTTCGTCGCGTTTTGCGTCATGATGGCTGCATTCTTCGTCAGCGATGGCCCGCCGATCTCCGGTTGGACGGCTTACGCACCTCTTAGCGCGGTGGGCGGCGATGCTGGGCCGGGACTCGCCATGGGTCAAAATCTGTGGGGGATTTCGATCGCCATCTTCTGCATCGGGTCGCTGCTCGGCGCTTTGAACTTCATCGCCACTACCCTGGACCTGCGTACCAAGGGGATGTCGCTGGCGCGCATGCCGTACAGCTCGTGGGCTTGGTTCGTGACTTCGGTGATCAGCCTCTTGGCGTTCGCGGTTCTGCTGCCCGCCTGCATTTTGCTGGTGCTCGACCGGGTCGCCGGCACCAGTTTCTTCATTCCCGGGGGGCTGATTCTCAGCGACAAAATGCAGCCGCATTCAGGCGGCTCCGTGCTGCTGTGGCAGCATCTGTTCTGGTTCTTTGGTCACCCGGAAGTGTATATCGCGATTCTGCCTTCGATCGGTATCGTCAGCCACATCCTGCCGGTATTCACGCGCAAGCCGCTGCTGGGCCCGCGCGCCGCGGTTGGCTGCATGATCGCCATCGGCTTCTTGAGCTATATGGTCTGGGGTCATCACATGTTCTTGAGCGGAATGAATCCGTTCTCGGCTACGCTTTTTTCGGTGCCGACTCTGATCATCACCATTCCCGCCACTATCCTCACTCTTTTGCTTATTGCCTCGGTTTATGGCGCGAAATTGCGCTTCACCTCGGCCTCGCTCTTTTGCCTGGGGTTCATTTCCGTGTTCATCAGCGGCGGCATCAGCGGTTTCTTCCTGGCGCAGCCCTCGATTGATATTTATCTGCACGCCACCTACTTCGTGGTGGCGCACTTTCACTTTGTCATGGCCGTAGCCTCGCTGTTCGGAGTGTTCGCCGGAACCTATTTCTGGTTCCCGAAGATGACGGGGCGCATGATGAACGAAGCCCTCGGAAAATGGCACTTCTGGCTTACCTTCATCGGCGTTTATGCGATCTTCATGCCCATGCATTATCTGGGGCTGGCGGGCAACGTGCGCCGCTACTCCGCATTTGTGGATGACTATCTGATCCCGTTGATTCCCGTGCACAAATTCATCACGGTTGCCGCGCTTCTCACTGGCGCCGCGCAGTTTATTTTCTTGTTCAACTTGATCTGGAGCCGCTTCAAGGGCCCCATCGCTTCCGAAAATCCCTGGGAAGCAACTTCGCTCGAGTGGTCCACCACCTCTCCTCCGCCGTTCGACAATTTCGGCGGCAAGCACATGGTGGTGTACAACGGCCCGAACGAATACGGAGTGCAGAGCAGCGACGGGCACGACTACATCATGCAAACGTCGCCTGAGAAAGCTCCGGCGAGCTGACGAGAGCAACCAACCATGGCTACTACAACACTACCTCCGGGCACCGAGATTACGCTTGACGATCACGGCGCTGGCCGACCGCCGGAACTTATTCCTCATCCACCTCGGGTGACGGCGTCGGGCCCGCAATCCCAGAAATCCGAGACCGGCATGTGGGTGGCGGTTTCGGCCATCGGAATGTCCTTCGCCGCGTTTACTAGCGCGATGATTGTGCGGCAGGACTCCTCGACGGATTGGCAGCACTTTCAATTGCCGCACGTTCTTTACCTGAATACGCTGATTCTGCTGGCGAGCAGTGTGACGCTGGAGCTGTCGCGTCAGCGCATCGCAGCGATTCCAGCCGCCGCACGGAGCACGGCAGGCTCCACGAAGACTTTGCTGGCGAATGGGATTGACTGGCTGTATCTCACCGCGACTCTGGGGCTGATCTTTGTTCTCGGGCAGCTTTTGGCCTGGCGAAATCTGGCGGCGCAGGGATTGTTCCTCGCGACCAATCCCAGTTCTTCGTTCTTCTACGTTTTCACGGCTTTGCACGCCATCCATTTGCTGGGAGGGATGGGCGGCCTGTTCTACGTGCTGCGAAAACTGGTGCGCAGCGGCGGCGCCGGGGAAACCAGCGGGCTGAGCGCATTTTCCATTTACTGGCACTTCATGGATTTGTTGTGGGTGTACCTGCTGTTGCTTCTCGCGATGCGTATGTAGTTGGCAAGGGGAGGAGAAGCTGTGAGCGAATCGGAATTGACATTAGACACCGGCCACGCAGCCGCATCGGAGCCGTCGCCATACGGCATTCAGTCGAAAAAACTGACGATGTGGCTGTTCATCATTTCTGACGCCGTCACGTTTGGAGCGATCCTCTTCGGCTACGCTTATTTGCGGGCCGGCACCATAGATTGGCCTACACCATTTCATTTTTCCCCGAGCATCGTGAACGGTTTGATCATGACGTTCGTGCTGCTCTCCAGCAGCTTGACGATGTTGGCGGCGGTGGCTGCCGCGAAACAGGGGCGCAAATCCTCATGTCTGATGTGGCTCGGCGCTACCATCGTGCTCGGGATCATTTTTGCCACGCTACATCTGCGCGAATGGTTCCACTTGTTCGGAGACGGCTGGAGCCTCTCGAAAAATCCGCTGGGCGGTACCGTGATGTTCGGCGCGACGTTTTTCAGCATCACCGGCTTGCACCTGATGCACGTGATTTCCGGAATTATCGCGCTGATCGTGATCACCATCGGTTTTAATACCGACTGGCTGGATGCCGGACACGTGGAGACCACCGGCCTCTACTGGCACTTTGTGGATTTGGTGTGGATGTTTGTGTTTCCGCTGCTGTATCTGTTGAACGTGGCCCGCTGAAGCAAGGGCCGGCGAAAAAGAAGGAGGCGATGCCGTGACGGAAACGAATCATGAACCCGGAATGACGGGTTACATTACGATCTGGGTCGGGCTTCTATGCATCGTGGGCATCGAGACTTTTCTTACCACGCTGCATATTTCCACGCATCGGCTGCTGGCGGCGTTGTTGCTGCTGGCGTTCCTGGAGGCTGGCATCGCGCTGCTGTATTTCATGCACCTGAGATATGAAAAGCCCAGCCTTTTTTGGTCGCTGGTGCCGGCCGTGATTTTCGTGCTATTTATGATGAATCACATCTGGCCAGACGCTTACCGCGTGGCCAGCATGAGGTTGCCGATTCAGTAGTTCGTGGTTTGCAGGCACGTCGCGGTGGGCGGTGGCTGTTGGCTGGATGCAGAGCATCATTCACGGGAATAGACGCTCCCGAGGGGGCTTGACTGCCATGGGCAGAACGACGCGGAGAATCGCCAGGTTCCTGGGACGCGCGGTCGCCGCGCTGCTCGTGATCGCAAGCCCCGCAGCCCTCTACGCGCAGAGCTGCGCGATGTGTTACCAAAGTGCCGCTGCCTCCGGCCCGCGTTCGATTCATGCTCTGAAGATGGGCATTCTGATTTTGATGTTCCCCCCGCTGCTGATCACCGCTGGCGTCGTGTACCTGGCGTATACCAGGCGCGATCAATTCAACGGAAACTCGTAGCGGCGCGCCCTGGCGATTCGGCGCTGCCCAAGTTCATTGGGATCCGATCAGCCTCGTGCGGCACCCACCTCGCTGTACGCCTTGGCGATTTGTGCGGCGACTCGCGCATTGTTCACAAGCAGTGCGATATTTGTTTCCAGCGTTTGGCCGTGGCTTGCCGTTGCCAAATAATTCAGCAGATACGGTGTGACAGCCTTCCCGCGAATTCCGGCATCGGCAGCGGACTGCAACGCCTGAGCGATCCACTGGTCCACTTCCTGCTTTTGCAGCGCGCTGCGTGAGGGTGGCGGATTGCAGAAGACAATTCCCGACAACAGTCCCAGCTCCCAATGAATTTGCATTAGGCGCGCAGCCTCGGAGGGCGCATCCACCCGCGCTTGCAGCGGAAGTCCGCTATCCTCGACGTAGAAACCCGGGAACTTGCTCGTGCGATAGCCCACGACCGGCACACCGAGCGTTTCCAGAATTTCCAGAGTGCGCGGAAGATCGAGAATGGCCTTCGCTCCAGCGCACACCACAGCCACAGGCGTGCGCCCAATCTCCGGCAAATCCGCTGAAATGTCGAAGCTAAGCTCTGCTCCGCGGTGGACACCGCCTATTCCGCCAGTCGCGACCACGCGAATTCCGGCGAGCGCGGCGATCAGCATTGTTGCGGCCACCGTCGTGGCTCCGGTTTGCCGCGCAGCCCGCACCGCAGCTAGGTCGGCGCGACTGACTTTCGCGATTCCCTCGGTCGCGGCAAAAGTCGCGAGCTGCTCGGAGGAGAGTCCCACGACGAGAGACCCTTTCATGATGGCAATTGTTGCGGGTACCGCACCTTCTTCGCGTACCGCTGCTTCCATTGCAAGGGCCGTCTCCAGATTTTGCGGCCGCGGCAAGCCGTGCGCGATCACGGTGGATTCAAGCGCGACAACCGGCCGGCCCGCCTCCAACGCCGCAGTCACGTCGTCCCGAACTAAAAGCGAGATAACCAAGGAAAGCCTCCGAGTCCTTTTGGTCTTATCACAAAACGCTTCCGAGAGAGAAGTTCGCACGAAGATCTTTCTGGGCCGTGCTAGGATTTCGACTCCATGAGCGGCAAGACAACGCGCCGGCCCGATATCGTCGTGCTCGGGGACATCAACGTGGACATCATGGGTCGCGTGAAGGCGTGGCCGAAGCCTGGGGAAGATTGCCTCGCGCAAAAACTGGAAATTCGCTGCGGAGGTGTGGGCGCGAATTGCGCATTCGGTTTGGCGCGCTGGGGTGCGGCGGCGCGGCTGGTCGGATGCATCGGGCAGGATATTTTCGGCGATTACGTTCTCGAGACGCTGCGCGCATGCAGTGTGGATGCGCGCTCGGTGCAACGAAGCAGCGCCGCCATGACGGGAATGTTTTACATCAACGTCACGCCCGACGGCGAGCGCACATTTTTCGGCGGCCGCGGCGCGAATGCGTTGCTGCGAATACCAGCCCGCAGCGGCGCCTTGAGCGACGGAGCGGCAGCGGCACATCTCGCGGGACACAGCTTTCTTGATCGTGGCCCGGACCAAGTCGCGAAGTCTCTGATTAAGGCAATCCACGCACGCGGCGGCTGGATCTCTCTGGACGTGGGCATGCAGCCAAGCAAAGCGATTCCGCAGAAAATTTTGCAAATGGCACGCGGCGTGGATATTCTGCTGGTCAGCCTGGACGAAGGCGCTGCACTCACCGGCACGCGCGATCCTTTTCGAGCGTTTGCGCAGCTGCGGAAAGCCGGTGCGCGCGAGGTCGTGCTGAAAGTCGGCCGCCGCGGCTGCGTGATCAGCGAAGCGGGGCAACCCGTGCGTGTTCCTTCCTTCTCCGTGCGCGCAAAGGATTCCACCGGAGCCGGAGACGCCTTCGTCGCCGCATTTCTGCAAGCGCGATTGCGCGGATGGCCAACGATCGAAGGCGCCATCGTCGCGAATGCCGCGGGCGCGCTGGCGACCACCGTCGTCGGGGCGGGGCAGAACCTGCCGGGACAGCGCGAAGTGACGGCACTGCTGAGCGCGCAGCGACTGCAGGGAAAATGGGACGAAGCGCGCAAGCGCGTACTTGCGCGCTTAAACCACGACCGCCGGCTTCGCAGAAGGAGTTCCATATGAAGCGAGCACCCGAGAGCACGCCGTTGCCCGAATGGAAAAAAGAGATGGACCGGCAGCGAATGCGGTCGCTCGCAGATCTTTTTCCCGCCCCTAAGCCGGTGATCGGCATGGTTCATCTGTGGCCGCTTCCGGGCGCGCCCGGTTACAACGGATACGGGATGCAAATGATCATTGACCATGCGCTGCGCGATGCCGAAGCGCTGCTGCAGGGCGGTGTGGACGGCCTGATGGTGGAAAATATGTGGGACCTGCCCTACTACGTTGGCAACGACGTAAAGCCCGAGGCGATGACCGCGCACGCCGTGGCTGCGGCCGAAGTAGTGAAAAATTCCCGCGTTCCAGTCGGCATCAACGTAATCCACAACGGCGGAGTGGTCTGCCTCGCCATCGCGCTCGCGGCCAAAGCGCGTTTCATACGCGTCTGCATTCTTACCGGCGCGCGTGTGTGGGATACTGGCGAATTCGATCACGGCTGCGCTGCCGAGCTGATGCGCAAACGAAAAGAATTAGCTGCTAGCGACATTCACGTTTTCGCCGACGTGGACAAAAAACACTCGGTCCCGTTTCCTGGCATTGATTTGGCTACGCACATCCAGTGGACCGAGTTCTACGGGGCGGATGCTCTGATCGTTTCCGGAAAATTTACAGGCAACGCTCCGGACGTCGAGAAAGTCCGCGACGCAAAGCGCCTCGCGACGCGTCCTATCCTGATCGGCAGTGGCAGCAGCGCGGAGAACGCGGCCGCGTTGCTGCAGTACGCCGATGGCATCATCGTCGGAACGAGCTTGAAAAAAGATGGCGTGATGGAAAATCCCGTGGACGTGCGGCGCGTGAAGGCGCTGATGGACCGCGTGCACCCAGTGCGCGAGCATGCCGCCGTACCCGCTGACTCGCATTCGGAGGAACGATGACGGTGGCAGCAAGAAATTACAAGATTGCAGTGATCCCGGGTGACGGGATCGGCCTCGAAGTCGTGCCCGAGGGAATTCGCGTGCTCGAAGCGGCCGCCAAGCGTTTCGGATTTTCCTGCGCGTGGCAGAATTTCGATTGGAGCTGCGAAATTTACCGAGGCACGGGACGCATGATGCCCGAAGACGGCCTCGATCAGCTCCGCCCCTTCGATGCAATTTTCCTCGGCGCCGTTGGTCATCCCGACGTTCCCGACCACATTTCATTATGGGGATTGCTGATTCCCATTCGCCGCCGCTTTCGCCAGTACGTAAATTTGCGCCCGGTGATTTTGCTCCAGGGATTGGACTCGCCGTTGAAAAATGTCCGGCCCGGCCAAATTGATATGGTAATCGTGCGGGAAAATAATGAAGGCGAGTATTCGGAAATCGGCGGCAGGCTCTATGCTGGCACGGACGACGAGCTCGCAATCCAGCAGTCCATATTCACCCGGCGCGGCGTGGACCGCATTTTGCGTTATGCCTTTCAGCTGGCAAGAAAACGAAAATCGCACGTGACTTCCGCCACGAAATCGAATGGCATCATTCACACCATGCCTTACTGGGACGAGCGTTTTCACGCAATCGCGCGGGAATTTCCGGACGTCCGCACCGATCAATATCACATTGATATTTTGACGGCCCACTTCGTGCGTCATCCGGATTGGTTCGACGTTGTGGTCGGCTCCAATCTTTTCGGTGACATTCTTTCGGACCTCGGACCTGCGGTAGTGGGTTCGATCGGTATCGCGCCTTCGGCGAACCTGAACCCCGAGGGCGAATTTCCGTCCATGTTCGAGCCGGTGCACGGTTCCGCGCCGGACATTGCGGGGCAAGGCATCGCCGATCCGATCGGTCAAATCTGGTCTGGCGCGATGATGTTGCATCATCTGGGCGAAGAAGACGCAGCGAAGGCGGTTGAGCAGGCCATCGCCAAAGTGCTGGCAAGTTCGAAAGTGCGTACGCCCGACCTCGGCGGCAAATCCACAACCAGGGAACTGGGTGAAGCCATCGAGCGCGAAGTCCTGGCGGCGCACAAACAAATTGTCTGACGATTTAGTAACAGCATTCGCCGTGTTAAAATGCGGCGGTGGGGCTGTAGCTCAGTTGGATAGAGCGACGCACTCCTAACGCGTAGGTCGTCGGTTCAATTCCGACCAGCCCCACCATCATCAGTTTGGCAGGAGAAACGTCCCGCTCGCCTGGATTCTTCGTTACGAACTTCGCGGCTTCTTGTCTTTCGATGCGCGCTTCAAATCTTCCACGGAAGGAAAAGATGTGGGCGCAGTCAGCGCCAATTCAGGCGGGTTCTTCCCGTTCTGCATCGCGGCCACAAGCATTTCCAGCGCCAGCTTCGTATTCGGAGGCACTACGACGGTAGCTGCAAGCAGACCGCTGCGCACATATTGTTGTCCGGTCGCAATCAATCCATCGCAACCTGTGAACGGCACGCCCAGCCATTTTTCGCGCGCGGCCTCGTCGGCGCTTTCCTGCATCGCTTTGCGCGCTCCGATGGCCATCGAATCGTCCTGCGCGCCCACCAAATCCACAAACTGCTTCACGGAAGTGGACAAGCGCATCCAGGAGCTCACCGCTTTGTAAGCGCTCTCTTCGGTCCACTGCCCCTTCAACATATTAATCTTGATGTTCGCAGGTTTGGTTTGCTGCATTCCGGTGGTGCGCTCTTTCGCGGCGGAGTTTTCCGAGGGACCCTGGATGTAGAGGACCGAGCCGCCGTTCGGAAGCAGCGCAGCGAATTGCTGGCCTTGAATCCGCCCGATTTCCAGGTGGTCAGAGCTAACCGCAAAAGCCGGCGCGCGCCCGGAGCGGCGCAGTTCGGGCAAATATTCCGCGTTGCGATTCAGAACGACCCAGCCAATTCCAGCGCCAGAGGCCGCGCGAGCCACCTGCGGCAACGCCGTCGAGCCCAGCGGCTCGAAAAGTATGGCATCCGGCCGCGCGCCCGCCGACGATTGAATTGCTTTCAGAATTTGATCGCTCTGTTTGATCGCGTCGTTGTCCGCGTACACGACTTGCAGGTCCAGGCCCAGACGTTGTGCTGTCTCTTGCGCGGCAGTAGCCTGTTCCTGCTGATAATCATTGTCGTCGGTGGGCAACGAGAGCAGATAGTTCAGCTTGGGCATGGGTCGGTCGAGGTCCTTGATTGCTCCGTCCCGGAAAGAGTACATGGAAAACGACGAACGGTGTTTGGCGAAGTCGCGGCGGAGTGCCGTGTCGTGACATGCCCGCATAGCTTCCGCGTGCGCCGCCGGGCAGTGCGGAATTTGCTGTCAGCGGTTCAGTTGAAGCGCACGTATTGGAAATTCAACGGCTGGCGATTAATGCCGCGGATGGGCGGCGCGATCCAGTTGGCAAATTTCCCGGGTTCGATCACGCGTCCCGTCATCAGCGATTGCACGAACTTCTGATCCGCCGCGCTGGGCATCCACTTGTCGCGATTATTTTCCCACGCTTCCTTTGTCAGCACTTCGCCTTCGGGGCTGATGAAGTGCCCGGCGAAATTGCCGATGGCGCGGTGGAACCCCTTGTGTGGCAGCGTCAGGCGGAACGAAATTCCAGCCTGCTCCATGATTTTGTTCCAGCGATCCACGCCGCCCTGAATTTCCGCGATGTAGTCGTCGCGCAGCCGCTCATTCAGCGCCGTCAGCGCGGAAACCTGGCGCGTGATGATTTTGTTGCCGGAAACTTCCAGAACCGGATATTCCGCGTTCTGCAGCGTGTGGTCGTCCTCGATTTTCGTTTCCTCGTAGCGCCCTTTCAGGCCGGTTGTGTAGTAACTGGCGGCATTCGAGGATGCGTCCGAACCAAAAAGATCAATCGTGACGCTGAAATGGAAATTGAGATATTTCTGCATTGTTGGCAGGTCAATCACGCCGAGCGCGCGCACGTCGCTCGCGTTTTCGACTTTGTGCTCCTTCATCACCTCGCAAGTCCGCTGTAAGATGCGGCTGATACCCGTTTCGCCGACGAACATATGGTGCGCTTCCTCGGTGAGCATGAAGCGGCAGGTCCGCGCCAGCGGGTCGAAGCCGGATTCCGCGAGCGCGCAGAGCTGGAATTTTCCGTCGCGGTCGGTGAAGAAGGTAAACATGTAGAACGCCAGCCAGTCCGGCGTAGGTTCGTTGAACGCGCCGAGAATGCGCGGATTGTCCGCATCGCCCGAGCGCCGCTCGAGCAACGCTTCGGCTTCTTCGCGTCCGTCGCGGCCGAAATAGCGATGCAGCAAATAAACCATCGCCCACAGGTGTCGCCCTTCTTCCACGTTCACCTGAAAAATATTTCGCAGGTCATATAAAGACGGGCAGCACATGCCAAGCAGCCGCTGCTGTTCCACCGACGCAGGCTCCGTATCGCCCTGCGTTACGATCACGCGCCGCAATGTGGAGCGGTATTCGCCGGGAACTTCCTGCCACGCCGGCTGTCCTTTGTGCACACCGAAATTCACCTGGCGCGCGGCGTCGCGTGGTTGCAGGAAAATTCCCCAGCGATATTCGGGCATGCGCACGTAGCCGAATTGCGCCCAGCCATCGGGCTCGACGCTCGTCGCCGTACGCAGATACACTTCGAGCGCGTGGCTTTCGCTCGGACCCATGTCGTACCACCAGTTCATGTAGGCCGGCTGCCAGTGCTCCAGCGCGCGCTGCAGCACGCGATCCCTGCCCAGGTCCACGTTGTTCGGAATTTTCTCGGTGTAATCAATCATGACGATCTCCTGAAAATAATAAATCGCTAGAAACTCGCGCGGCCGCGAACGAGCCTCACACGCGCTCCCAATTAAATTTCACGGGCGCGCCCGTGCCGTAAATCTTCAGGGCGCCGCTCTCACCAACAGCGTTCGGGCGTATGAAGATCCAATTCTGCCAGGCGGACAGCCTGCCAAAAATCCGCGTCTCCATCGTTTCCGGCGCGCTGAATCGCAGATTCGCTTCCAGGCCGGTGAGCGCATCGGGCGAAAGCGCAATTCTGGATTCGATCGCCTGGCGCAGTTCATCCTGCCAATCAAGATCGTCTGGCGCGGCGGTCACAAGCCCCAACTCGACCGCTCCCGTCACTTCCAGTACACGTCCAATGTGGTCGCGCAGAGCCGCGATTCGCGTATCGTCCTGGTAAAAGCGCGCCGCCAGACGCGAAAGGTGATTCACCATCGGCAGCGCGCCAAAATTCATCTCGGATAGCGACATTGTGGCTCGCGCTTCGCCTTCCTGCGTGTCCAGCATGTAGACGCGATCCGCCGCGAGCGCCAGTTCCAACAGAGTCCCCGCAAAACAGGAATTAGGTTCCACCAGCCCGTAGATCGAACGCGAGGAAACATCCAGTCGAGCGAACGTGCGCCGCATCATGCCCAGGACTTCGCGCACAAACCAATTGTCTTGATTTGCGAGAATGAAATTGTCTAACGCCAGGACCGCATCGGGATTTCCCGTGGTTTTCACAATCCACAGGCCAAGTTCCGGTTCGCTGGTGCGCAGGCCGAGAATTGCGTCGTCCAGTTCGCGAGCCATTTGCAGCGGCCACCAACCTGCTCCTTCGGCCAATGCGCTCTCCACGGTAGGCGTCTCGGTGGTTTCCGGCGCGCGCACAGTCAAATTAACAGTGCGCGATTCGCGATTCACTTGTGCGTCCACAAATTCGTAGTGCCGTCCCGCGTCGTCAATGGTCCTTTGCAACGGCGTGAGAGCCACACCCTGCGCGCTCGCAGGACGGTCGCTGCATTCGGCCAGATCGAGCGCGCGCTGCTTCACGTGCTCCGCGAATTGCTGCGTTTTCACAACGTCATCCACGAGTCCCCAATCTTTAGCGCGCTGGCCCTTGACTCCATCCGCGGTGGTGCAGAAAATGTCCGCGTGATCTCGGCGCACTTTTCGCTTGTCGGTGACGCGCGTGAGGCCGCCGGTCCCAGGCAGAACGCCGAGCAGGGGAACTTCGGGCAAGCTGACGGCAGAGGAGCGGTCGTCCACCAGAATAATTTCATCGCAGGCGAGAGCCAGTTCGTATCCACCGCCGGCGGTAGTTCCGTTCAGCGCGGCAAGGAATTTCAGGCCTGAATGCGCGCTGGAATCTTCGATGCCATTGCGCGTCTCGTTCGTGAACTTGCAGAAATTCACTTTCCAGGCGTGCGAGGAAAGCCCCAGCATATAAATGTTGGCTCCTGAGCAGAAGACGCGATTCTTCGCGCTGGTGAGCATCACGCAGCGAATTTCCGGATGCTCGAAGCGGATTCTTTGCAGGACGTCGTGGAGCTCGATGTCCACACCCAGATCGTAGGAATTCAGTTTGAGCTTGTAGCCGGGACGCAAGCCGCCGTCCTCGTTCACGTCCATCGTCAGTGTGGCCACGGGCGCGTCGTAGGCCACCCGCCAATGTTTGTATTTCGCCGGCTCGGTTTGATAATCCACCGGCGCTGCCTTGATTTGTGAATCATGCGTTGCTGCGACGTCCACGCGTACCTCCTACCGGATCTCGGAATGCAGTGCTTGCTTCAGTTTCAGGAAACTTTGTTCCGCGGATTCGCCGGAAGTATCCAGATGCAAATCCGCCTTGCGATAAAACGGTTCGCGCGCTTCCAGAATGCGGCGCAAATCTTCCATGGCCTCATCGTTTTCCGCCATGGCGCGAAAATCGCCTTGCGCCATGACGCGCGCCATATAATCTTCCGGATTCGCTTTCACCCACACCGTAAAACAGCTCACCAGCAGGCGGTCGTAGGTTTCTTTTTCGGAGACGACACCGCCGCCGACGGAAAGAACCGCGCGCGGATACTCGCTCAGGATGCGCTCGAGCACTCGCTGCTCGATACGGCGGTAACCGGTCTGCCCGTACAGAGAAAAAATCTCCGACAGATCCATCCCGGCTTCTTTGGCGATTTCGCGGTCGAGTTCGATGAACGGCGCCTTCACTGCTTGCGCCAACTTCACGCCCAAAGTTGATTTCCCAGCGCCGCGCAAGCCAATCAATGCGATGCGCGAATGCCGGTCGGTCGGGCCGGCGCCGAACTCCTTCCTGAGCCTAGCCACAACTGTGGTCAGTTGTTGGGCGGGAAGGCGCTCGAGGAGGTCGAGCAGGGAGCGTTTCGCGTCGGATGCGGGAGCTTCGGCGGCAAACAGGTCCGCCAGCGACACATTCAGAGCTGTCGCGATGCGCCGCAACAGCACGACCGAGACGTTGCCATCGCCCAGCTCGAGCTGCGCCAGATGCCGCTCGGACACGTCCGATTCACGCGCGACCATTTTGCGCGTCATGCCGCGGCGGCTGCGCAATTCGCGCACCCTCACGCCCAGCGCTCGGAGGAATTCCTCATCGCTAGGCTGCGCAGCAGGGTTAGGCAGGACCGCGTCGGATTGCATTTCTGGTGTCATGTAAACGCGTGCACGCAACATGAACTATAGTACATGCACAGAGGCGGAAGTCAACAATTCAGCCGAACGCGCGCTCGAGCCCAGATCTCGTCAATGATGATTAGAATATCTCTACTTCAACATAATAAAGCACTTACAGAACAAAATGCCTAGCGTTTCTAGCATGGCGCCTTGTTTCGATATGCAGCATAGTACCAATTCTGGAAAGCAGCTATGGGTGGAGCGCTCTGCCTACCCCGCGAAGCAATTGGCGGGAAAATGGTACGAACGGGCCATCGCCGGCACAACATGTATAGTGCGAAAGTTAGTCATGCGCGTTCGATGCCTACATTGCGCCGCCCAGGTAGAGGTCGACGACCGGCGGGTCAAAGGCCGTAAAATGGCCCAAATTCGCTGCTGGATGTGTGCGCAGAGCTCGGTCGTGGACCTGCTGCCCCCAGACGTGAAATCCTCAACGATCATCACCGATCCGGTAGCTGCTCAGGATCGTCCTTTTGCCGCTGCGCGCCTGGAACAGACTTCCAGCGCCAGGCGCGCGACGCTGGATCTCCCCGAGGGCAAATCGATCGCGATTTCCGTGGTCGGAGGGTCCTCTCAAGGGTTGGAACGCGGCCTGACCATGCCGCTGGTGACGATCGGCCGCCTGCGTGGCGGCGCCGATTTCGAGATTGACGATCCCATGATTTCGCGGCTGCACTGCGCCGTAGAGGTCAAGAATGACACGGTTTACCTGCGGGATCTACGCTCGACAAACGGCACCTACGTGGCAGACAAACGGGTCTTGGCGACTCAAATAGACGACGCCACCGAGTTCCGAATTGGAACCTCCACGCTGCGAGTGAGCATCCGCTCGCACCAATAGCCCGGCGCACGGCTCCCGTAGTGAGCCCCCCGCGAAAGTTTAGACCTGCGCCGCGCCTCCCACTGCGGTATGCTCTCTCCCGATAAATCTAAAGCCGGTTAGAGCCGCATCCGCTCGTTTCGCCGGTGGTCAAATCCGCGGGGGAGAAGGTGAGTGGTGAAGAGCGGGATCGCAAAATCGGGATGGGCAGCAGCATCACCAGACGCGATTTTCTCAACGGCTTCGGCATCGCTGTAGGCGGATCGGTACTACTTCCAGACACGAAATGGTTCGAACGTTTTGGGCTCCCGCAGTCGCCCCTATCTCCTGATAAATCCTCGGCCTACTATCCTCCGGCGCTTACGGGCATGCGGGGCACCACGGATGCCGTGATGGAAGTCGGCCACGCTCTGCGCGACGGGAACACCTGGAACGCCCCCTCCCCCGATGCCGAGTCGTACGATCTGATCGTCGTAGGGGGAGGCATCAGCGGCCTTTCGGCGGCGTATTTCTTCCGCCAAGTGGCCGGGCCGAAAGCCAAAATTCTGATCCTCGAAAATCATGATGATTTCGGCGGCCACGCCCGGCGCAACGAATTTCAGACCAGCCAGCGAATGATTCTCGGCTACGGCGGCACGCAATCTATCGCCGGCCCGAAAATCTACAGCAAGCAGGCAAAGCAGCTGTTCACGGAGCTGGGCATTGACGTCCAGAGGTTCTACAAGTATTACGACCGCAATTTCGAGAAATCGCATGGCCTTGCACACGGCACATTTTTCGACAAGAAAACATTTGGCGAAGACAGGCTGGTCGCCGGCACGGGCGAACCGACGTGGCCGGCGTTTCTCGCGAAGACGCCGCTTTCCGCGCAGGTCCAGAAAGATCTCGCTCGCCTGCGCACGGAAAAGGTTGATTATCTGCCGGGTCTGTCCACGTGGGACAAGAAAGTCCTGCTGGCCAAAACCAGTTACAAGGATTATCTGCTGAAGTACGTTAAGGTCAGTCCCGACGCGATTCCTTTTCTGCAGACCGAGACCTACGGCCTCTACGGCGTAGGCATTGACGCGGTTCCGGCGGGCGATCTGGCGGGCCTCGGCTCCCCGGGATTCGCGGGCATGGATCTGTCCGGGCCTCCGGGACCAGGGCTGGGCGCGGAAATCACCAAGCAAGAAGAAGATGAGCCGTACATCTTTCATTTTCCAGACGGGAACGCTTCCATCGCGCGACTGCTGGTGCGCTCGCTGATTCCGGCTTCTGCGCCAGGCCACACCATGGAAGATATCGTCACGGCCAAGCTCGACTACTCCACGCTCGATGATCCCGCATCTCCCGTGCGTCTCCGGCTGAACAGCACGGTAATCCTCGCGCGCAACGTCGGCGAGGCGAATAACGCGAAGGAAGTCGAGATCACTTACGTGCGTGACGGCCACGCCCGCAGCGTGCGTGGCGCCAGCTGCGTACTGGCATGCTGGAACATGGTGATTCCATATTTGTGCCCGGATTTGCCGGATAAACAGAAGGACGCGCTCGCCTACGGCGTGAAAATTCCGCTGGTGTACACGAACGTGCTGATTCGCAATTGGCAATCGTTCAAGAAACTGGGAGTGAGCAGCGTACGCTGCCCAGGGAGTTACTTCGAAACCGTCACGCTGGATTTTCCGGTGAGCATGGGCGATTACAAATACACTGCGAATCCGGCCGAGCCTTGTGTATTGCATCTGGAACGAGTTCCGTGCAAAGCGGGCCTGCCCGCGCGCGAGCAGCAAAAGGCCGGCCGCCGCGAACTTCTCAACACCAGCTTCGCAACTTTCGAGCGCAATATCCGCGAGCAGCTCGGCGCCATGCTCTCGGGCGGCGGATTCGACCCCGCCTCGGATATTCAGGCCATCACGGTAAATCGCTGGGCGCACGGCTACGCCTATGAATACAATTCGCTCTACGATCCTGATTGGCCGGAGGAGCAGCAGCCTTGCGTCATCGGCCGGCAGCCGTTTGGGCGCATCTCGATTGCGAATTCAGACGCGGAAGCGTTCGCCTACACCAACGCGGCGATTGACCAGGCGTACCGCGCGGTTAACGAGGTCGCGCGATTCACCCGTGCTGCCAGCGCGTAAAGCGGCCGCCCGCAAAGTGATATATTGTTGAGGAAATAAAGGGCCGCGCATACATGCGCCGGCGCTACGCCGGGATTTGAACCATTTGAGCCATAAACAGACAGCCCGCCTGCTCGATCCCCTGTTCACCACGGATTCCATGCGTGAAATTTTCTCAGATCTCCACAGGCTGCAGGGCATGCTCGATTTCGAGGCTGCGCTGGCGCGAGCTTTGGCGCACGCAGGCGTTGCGTCCGACGCTTCCGTCGCGCCCATCGTCGCGCAATGTATCGCCGATAAGTTTTCGATCGACGTCCTGGCGCGCGAGGCAGCTCTCGCCGGAAATTTGGCGATTCCGCTGGTGAAGGCGCTCACGACTGCGGTCGCGATATCTGATGCGAAGGCCGCTGGCTTCGTTCACTGGGGCGCCACCAGTCAGGACGCGATTGACACCGGCCTCGTCCTGCAATTGCGTGACGCGCTGGATTTGCTGCAGCGCGATCTTGCGCAATTTTCCAGCAGCCTCGCTCGCGTCGCCGAAAAGCATCAATCCACTCTGCTCGCCGGGCGCACTTGGTTGCAGCAAGCGAGCCCCGTGACGCTTGGCTTGAAAGTTGCCGGATGGCTCGACGCAATTCATCGCCAGCAAGAGCGGATCGTGCGCGCGCGCAAAGAGATTTCCACGCTGCAGTTCGGCGGCGCGGTGGGCACGCTTGCCGCGCTAGGCGAAAAAGGCCCCACGGTGGCCGCGGCGCTGGCTTCCGAATTGAAGTTGCAGCCGCCTAGCATTCCGTGGCACACGCATCGCGACCGTTTCGCGGAAGTTGCTACAGTGCTGGGCCTGCTGGTGGGCACGCTGGGAAAAATTGCGCGCGATATCTGTTTGCTCGCGCAAACCGAAGTGGGCGAAGTTCACGAGCCTGTGGAATCCGGCCGCGGGGGATCTTCAACGTTGCCCCACAAACGCAATCCAGTGGGTTCGGCGGTGGCGCTGGCTGCCGCAATTCGCGTGCCGGCGCTGGTCTCGGTCATGCTCACCGCAATGGTGCAGGAACACGAGCGTGGGCTAGGCGGCTGGCACGCAGAATGGGAAACACTGCCGGAGATTTTTTTGCTGGCTGCGGGAGCACTCGCTCACATGGCGCACGTCCTGGAAGGTCTGGAAGTTTACGAAGAGCACATGAAGCACAATCTCGGGGCGACGCACGGCCTGATTCTCAGCGAGGCGGTGGCAATTGCGCTGGCGAAGCACATGGGGCGGGCGACTGCGCATCAACTGGTGGAACGCGCAGCGCACCGCGCGCTCGAATCCGGCCGGCCGCTGCGCGATCTGCTGCTCGAAGACCAGGAAGTGCGCGCGCATCTTTCATCCGCGGAAATTGATGGATTGCTAGATCCTAGGAATTACACCGGCTCGGCGGCCCTGATGATCCAGCGAGTGTTGGCTGGCGAAAAGAAAAACCGATAATCTAGCGCCCACGAAGACTTCCGATATGACTTATATCCAAATCAGCGGTGCGCGCTTTAACTACCGGCTGGACGGCTCGGCGGGCGCGCCATGGGTGGTGCTGTCCAATTCGCTGGGCACGAATCTCGCGATGTGGGACGCGCAAGCTTCCGCACTCAACGAAAAGTTTCGCGTCCTGCGCTACGATTCGCGCGGACACGGCCGGTCGGACGTCACGCCAGGGCCCTACACGATCGCAGGACTAGGCCGCGATGTGATCGGCTTGCTCGACGCGCTGCAAATTCCGATCGCACATTACTGCGGCCTTTCGATCGGCGGATTAATCGGCCAGTGGCTGGGAATCAATGCACCGAAGCGTTTCAAAAGTTTGACGCTGTGCAATACCGCGGCGCGCATCGGCACGACGGATGCCTGGAACACGCGCATCGCAGCCGTCCGCGAAGGCGGCATGGTTGCGATTGCGAGTGGCGTGGTAGCCCGCTGGTTCACCGAGGATTTCGCAAAGCGGGCACCTGAGACGATGGAAGCCACGCGGCAGATGCTGCTGCACTCGGCGCCAGAAGGCTACGTCGCTACCTGTGCCGCGCTGCGAGATGAAGATCTGCGCGACGCAATTGCACGGGTGAGCTTGCCGACGGTGGTGATTTCCGGCAGCAAAGACACATCAACGACAGCCGTCGACGGTCAATTTATCGCGGGGAAAATCCCGGGCGCGGAATACCTCGAACTCGACGCCGCGCATCTTTCGAATATCGAAGCAGCCGGACCGTTCACCGCGGCGCTGCTTAAATTTCTGGAGCAGCAGGAGGCGAAATAATGGACGAGCGTGAGCGGCATCAATCAGGCATGAAGGTTCGTCGCGCGGTTCTTGGCGATGCACATGTGGACAAAGCCGAAGCAACCAAAGATTCCTTCAGCGAGCCGTTTCAGGATTTGATCACGCGCTATGCCTGGGGCGAAATCTGGTCGCGCCCCGGCCTTTCGCGGCACACGCGCAGCCTGCTGACGCTGTCCATGATGATCGCGCTCAATCGCGGCGATGAATTCCGCATGCATGTGCGCGCGGCGCTGAATAATAAGGTGACGCGCGAGGAAATCCAGGAAGTGCTGCTGCAGAGTGCCATCTATTGCGGCGTTCCGGCGGCGAACGCGGCATTCCATCTGGCGCAGGAAGTTTTTGCGGAGATTGATGCGGGACGTTGACGCAATTCCATGGTGCGGCACCTAATTCTGCATAACAAGAGCTCCAGCGGCGCCAATTTCAGGAGGAATTATAAATGTCGATCGAAAAAATTGCGGTAGTAGGGTGCGGGTTGATGGGTTCGGGAATCGCGCAGGTGGCGGCTCAGTCGGGCTGTCAGGTGACTGTCCGCGAAGTGTCGCAGCAGCTTGTGGATAAAGGATTGCAGACCGTCGAGAAAAATCTGCAGCGTCTGGTGGATAAGGGCACGCTCGCTGCGGGCGACCGCGATCAAGTTCGCGGCCGCCTGCGCGGCACAACGAATCTGGAAGACTTGAAGGATTCCGACCTCGTGATTGAGGCGATCATCGAGCAGTTGCCCGCCAAGCGCGAACTCTGGACCGCGCTAGATAAAATTTGCCCCAAACACACCATTTTCGCCAGCAACACTTCATCGCTTTCCATCACGGAAATGGCCATGTTCACGCAGCGGCCGGACCGTTTCCTGGGCCTGCATTTTTTCAATCCTGTTCCCGTAATGAAGTTGGTGGAAGTGATCCGGACGATCGCCACGGACCCGAAAGTGGATGAAGCAGCCGTCGCGCTCGCCGCACGCTTCGGCAAGACGCCCGTGCGCACTACCGATCGCACGGGTTTCATCGTGAATCGCTTGCTCGTACCGTATCTGCTCGATGCCGTGCGCGCGCTGGAAGAAGGAGTCGGCTCGATCGAAGACATTGACAATTCCATGAAGCTTGGATGCGGGCACCCGATGGGGCCGCTGACGCTGCTGGATTTCGTTGGACACGACACGACGTATTACATTGCGAACATCATGTTCGATGAATTCAAAGAGAAGCGCTTCGCGCCGCCGCCGCTGCTGAAGCGCATGGTGCTGATGGGATGGAATGGCCGCAAAGCCGGCCGCGGCTTTTACGATTACAGCGATCCCGCAAAACCGAAGCCGCTGCAATTCACGTAGAAGCTGTCACACGTCCGGCGTGCGAGCCGCTTAAGGCTTCGCTTGGCCTTCCGCTGCGCCAGCCTTGGAAAGGCGCTCGATCACTTCCTTCGGCAGCGGGCGCGATTTGATGCGCTCCGGATGCGCGGGATCCGTGCCCACCCACACGCGTGTTTCAAAACCCTCGACGGCCAAGGTTCCTGCCTTTAAGAATTGATGCCGGATGATGAAGCTGCTGCGGCGAAATTCCGTCACCATGGATTCCGCTAGCAGTTCGTCGCCGAACGTGGAAGGCACTATAAACCGCGCGCGCACATCTACCAGCGGAACTCCTAGAATCGCGTGCGCCCGGAACAAAGCGCGCGTTGGCATGCCCGCATTCATAAAAAGCGCCGTGGTGCAATCGTCAAACCAGGCAAGATACCGCGGATAAAACACGATTCCCGCGGGATCGCAGTCCCCCCATTCCACCAACAGGTGCTTCTTGCTTACGAACATCGCCTGATGCTCCCGAAACACACGCTTACTCGCGCGCGCAAAATCCAGTCCCGCAAAAAATCGGCCGCGTTCAACGACGCATGGTAACACCCACTTCCGCGACGCTCCAACTATTTGGGCCGTCACATGATATCGTTCCGCCACGCACGCCGCTTCTGCTATCGTTTACGAAGCTTCACGCGAGGACGCATCCCTATGCGCACGCAGGTTGGCATCATCGGAGCCGGGCCCGCGGGCTTGGTTCTCTCACACTTGCTGCACCTCCACGGCGTCGAATCCGTCGTCCTCGAAAATCGCAGCCGCCAGTACGTGCAGGAGCGCGTGCGCGCCGGTGTGCTCGAACAAGGCACCGTGGACCTGCTGAAGGAAACCGGCGTGGGCGAACGCCTGCAGCGCGAAGGCCTGGTGCACTACGGAGTGAATCTGCGCTTCGGCCGCCGCACCCATCGAATTGATTTTGCGGACCTCACCGGCGGAAAAGCGGTCACGATCTACGCGCAGCACGAAGTCGTAAAAGATCTAACAGACGCAAGGCTGGCCGCTGGCGGCCAGGTACATTTTGAAGTCGCAGACACCAGCATCCACAATTTCGCTGACTCGACGCCTTCGTCCAGGCCCACGATTCGCTTTCTCAAGGATGGCGAGCCGCGGGAGCTGGTATGCGATTTCATCGCCGGCTGCGATGGTTATCATGGCATCTGCCGACCGTCGGTGCCCGAGGGCGTGCTCACCACTTTCGAACGCCTCTATCCGTTCGGATGGCTGGGCATTCTCGTGGAGGCGCCTCCGTCTTCGGAAGAGCTCATCTACGCATATCACGAACGCGGTTTTGCGCTGCTCAGCATGCGTTCGCCGCGCATCGGTCGGCTTTACCTGCAATGCCGTCCGGATGAAGACATCCTGGATTGGCCCGACGATAAAATCTGGCAAGAGCTACAAGTCCGGCTGGCCGCCGAAGAAAACTGGAAGCTGGCAGAAGGCCCGGTGCTGCAGAAGGGAATTACTGGCATGCGCAGCTTTGTCGTGGAGCCCATGCAGTACGGCAATCTTTTCCTCGCGGGCGACGCAGCGCACATCGTGCCTCCCACTGGAGCCAAAGGCCTGAACCTGGCGGTGGCCGACGTGCGCATCCTCGCGCGCGCACTTGCGGAGTTTTACACCAGCGGGCGACGGAACCTGCTCGATGCCTACTCTCAAACCTGCCTGCGCCGCGTCTGGAAGGTGCAGCGATTCTCCTGGTGGATGACCTCCATGCTGCATCGCTTCGACGACGAGAACGCCTTCGACCAACGCCGCCAGTTGGCCGAGCTGGACTACGTCACCAGCTCGCGTGCGGCCTCCCAGTCACTCGCAGAGAACTACGTAGGTCTGCCGCTCGAATAGTCCCCAAATCCGTCTCCGTGGCGAGGATCAAAGCGGCACACCCCTGCGTTGCTGACCTTGGTACCAGCCGATTGAGAGTACCGGCCTATCGCCACAGTCCCTCGCAGACCATATCCTAACCGAGTCGAAAGCAAGCACACGCAACTCAGCCCTGCACCACGGGGCGCGCTAAACGGGGGTTTAGATGCACGCAGGGGGAGTCCGCAACATCATTCGTGGCCTGATAGTAGCCGGTACCATGCTCGTCGCCAGCCAGGCGGCGCTAGCGCAGCAAACCTTTTATTTGCAGATACATATGGGTGAAAACGGCCAGGATCCGATCGCTTTCATGGCGCCTCATTACTTCATTCACCAGGCCGCTGGCGCCAGCCTCAGCACCCCGCCAACGACGGCTTTTACCCCGTCGCAAATTCGCCATGCTTACGGATTTGACCTTGTCAGCAACCAAGGCGCCGGGCAGACTATCGCCCTGGTAGACGCCTACGATGACGCCAACGCGGCAAACGACCTCACCGTATTCAGCAAGCAGTTCAATCTGCCGGCCTGCACAACCGCCAACGGCTGCTTCCGCCAGCTGTATTCCAGCGGTCGCAAACCGGCTGCCAATGCGAACTGGGCCGTGGAAATTTCGCTCGATATCGAATGGGCGCACGCCATCGCGCCGCAAGCCAAAATCATGCTTGTCGAAGCTCCTTCCAATAACCTGAGCGACTTGCTCTCTGGCGTGGATTTCGCGGTGCGCAACGGCGCTTCCGTCGTCTCGATGAGCTGGACGTCCGGCGAACTCGCCAGCGAGCGCAGCCTAGACAATCACTTCGTTTCCACCGGCGTCACTTTCCTAGCAGCTTCCGGTGACAGCGGCACCGGCGTGAATTATCCGGCGGCATCGCCGGACGTGATTGCCGTCGGCGGCACTTCGCTGACGCTGGACAAATCCGGAAACTACAGCAGCGAATCCGCATGGAGCGGCAGCGGCGGCGGCATCAGCAAGTACGAATATGAGCCGCTCCCCCAGTCGCAGTTTCCGATCGCCGACGACCTGCACGGAATGCGCGGCGTGCCGGACGTCGCCTACAACGCCAACCCCGGAACCGGCTACGCGATTTATGATTCCATCGGAGTCAGCGGCTACAGCGGTTGGTTCCAGGTAGGCGGCACCAGCGCAGCGGCGCCACAGTGGGCCGCGCTGATCGCCATCACCAATTCACAGCGTGTGGCCGCCCGTAAAGCCGACTTGAGCGCCACCGGCACGTCGGTGTACGCGGTCGGAAAATCGAGCCCCACCACCAATTTTCACGCGGTCACCACGGGCAGCAATGGTTCCTGCGGCACCCTGTGTGATGCCCTCACCGGATACGACTACGTCACCGGTCTCGGCACGCCGCAATCCAAGGTCTTGATACCAGCCTTGGCCGCCCGCCCGTAAGCAGCCGGTCTTGCTCTTGGACGCGAGCCGCCTCGAAATTTTCGGGGCGGCTCAGTCCAGAATCTCTCCGCAGTTGCTCCATACGGACCTGCAAGGTCCGTTCCCCGCCGCCTAGCTCTTTTTGATCGAGCGACATCGTCGCGTCGCCGCGCTCTAATTATTTGCCGCGGTGGTGTATAGTTTTTTCAGGCGCGGCCATTCCAAAAGCCAGATTTGCTAGAGGCCACATCGTTTCGCCTCGCCACAGGTCTATCCCAAATGAAGCCACATTTGCAGGTCATGAAATTCGGCGGCACATCGGTGGGCGACGCTTCCTGCATCGCGCGCGTCGCCGAAATCGTCGCCAAAGCCTCGCGCGTTGGTCCTCTCGTCGTGGTTGTTTCGGCCATGAGCGGCGTCACCAATCGCCTGATCGAAGCCGCCACGTGTTCTGAGACCGGCGATCGCGAGCGCGCCGCCGAGCTGCTGGAAGCTCTGCGCGAACAGCATTTCGAAGCGCTGAAAATTCTGATTCAAAATCCCGAAACACGAAACTTGATCGCGCTGGGCATCGAGGAGCTTCTGCGCGAAGCGCAGCGCCTCTGCGAAGGGACGGCGCTCATCCATGAACTCACCGTGCGCACGCTCGATTCTGTTTCCAGCCTTGGCGAAAGGCTTTCCGCGCCGCTGGTTGCGGGTGCGCTCAGCGAACGCGGTGTCCGCAGCGAAGCCATCGAAGCCACGGCATTGATCGTCACCGACTCCTATCACGGCGCGGCCGAGCCTTTAATGGAGCCCACGAAGGCGCGCTGCGAAGCCCGCCTTCGCCCGTTGCTGCAACAAGGAGTTGTTCCAGTAATCACCGGATTTATCGGCGCGACCGCCGAAGGTGTTCTCACCACGCTCGGCCGCGGCGGCTCGGACTATTCCGCCACGATTCTCGGCGGCGCGCTCGCTGCGGATGAAGTAATCATCTGGACCGACGTGAACGGCGTACTTACGGCCGACCCGCGCCTGGTCCCTGGCGCGCGCACTATTCCGGAGATTTCTTACCGCGAAGCCGCGGAGCTTGCGCACTTCGGCGCCAAGGTGCTGCATCCCAAGACGCTGCGCGCTGTCACGCAATCCGGCATTCCCGTATGGATTCGCAACACCTTCGAGCCGGAACATCCCGGCACGAAAATCACACCGCAGGGCCGCAGTTCCAGCGCCGGAGTGAAAGCTCTCACCGCCATTCGCGATGTTTCGCTCATCGCGGTCGGCGGCCCTGGAATTGTTGGCTTGCCCGACGTGGTGGGCCGCACATTTTCCACCACCTCCAACGTGCGCGCGAACGTGCTGCTGATCTCGCAGTCCTCGTCGCAGAACGATATTTGTTTCATCGTTTTTTCTTCCGATGCCAAACGCACCGTGGACGCGCTGCGCCAGCAATTCGCGCAGGACTTGATGCATCAGAAGGTCGAGCACATCACTCTCGACCCTAACATCGCCATCGTCGCCGTAGTTGGGGAAAATATGCGCGGAACCGTGGGCATGGCCGGGCGCACCTTCAGCGTGCTGGGCCGCGAAAACATAAATATAATCGCGATTGCTCAGGGTTCTTCGGAAACCAATATTTCGTTTGTAGTCTCTAGCCAGGACATGAAAAGAGCGCTGCTGGCCGTGCACCAGGAATTTGCGCTGGACACGCGGAACGCGCAGGAAACTTCGTCCGCAGCAAAATGAGCGACGCCATCGCAAAAAGCGCGTCGAAAGCCGCCTCCACGGCGGTGCAGCGTTGCATTGTACCTGGATGCGCCGCGACATTCGGCATCCGCGAGCAGATTTACGTGTGCCCGCGTTGCGGCGGGCCACTCGAAATCGAACTCCCGCTCGAGCTGCTGAAGGCAGTTCCGGATCTTCGCGAGCGCTGGCAGGCGCGCGCCGCTTCGCACGATCCGCGCGACCGCAGCGGCGTCTGGCGTTATCGCGAACTGCTGCCCTTTGATGACGACGCGCCGGTCGTCACGCTCTTCGAAGGCAACACGCCACTGTACGACGCTCCGCGCTCCGCAAAATATGCCGGTCTCACCGCGCTGCGCCTGAAACATCAGGGCTGCAATCCCACCGCATCTTTCAAAGACACAGGAATGACGACGGCGGTCACGCAGGCGAAATTACTCGGCGCGCGCACCGTGGTTTGCGCCAGCACTGGGAACACAGCGGCGAGCCTCGCTGCATATGCCGCGCGCGCCGCGTTGCAATGTGCGATTCTGCTGCCGCAGGGCCAAATCAGCCCCGCGAAGCTGGCGCAGAGCATGGATTACGGCGCCGTCGTTTGCGAAATCGCCGGAAATTTCGACGATTGCATGCGCCTGATTTCAGAGCTCGCCGATGTGCCGTCCATTTATATCGCGAATTCCATCAATCCTTTTCGCATCGAAGGGCAGAAGACCGTGGCGTTCGAGCTGCTCGAACAGTGCGGATGGCGCGTGCCGGATCACGTGGTCGTTCCCGGCGGAAACATGGGCAATAGTTCGGCGCTTGGAAAAGGTTTCGACGAAATGCTCCGCCTCGGATTGATCGATCGCTTGCCGAAGATCAGCGTTATTCAAGCCGAAGGTGCTGCACCCCTGGCTCATTTATTCGCCGGACTAAAACCACCGGAACCAGCCGCGGACGCCCTGCTTCCCGACGAAATCGCACCCGTTTCGAATCCTCGCACTCTGGCCACTGCCATAAAAATTGGTGCTCCTGTGTCCTGGAAGAAGGCGTTGCGCGCAGTGTTGGGTTCTCATGGCAGCATCATCACCGTCAGCGAACAGGAAATTGCCGACGCCAAAGCCATCATCGGCCGCGACGGCATCGGCTGCGAGCCAGCGTCGGCAACCACGGTCGCGGGCATACGCAAACTGGTCGCGAGCGAAAAAATTCATGCAGGCGAAACCGTAGTCGCGGTCTTGACGGGACATGTGCTGAAGGATCCGGATTACGTTAGCAACTATCACCGCGGCACCCTTTCCTTTGAATCCGTCACTGCGGGAGGAACAGCGAAGACTGTGCAGATCTCCGGCGCGTTTCGCAACGCGCCGGAAAAAGTTGCTGCAACCAAGCAAGCCATTCTGAAAAGTTTGGAGAGCCGCCGCTAAAACAGGGAATTCGGCTACAGGAAAAACACCGACATAGAATGTCCCAGGCGATTGCACAAGCGTCCATGAAAAAGTCCAAGCCCCGCTCCTACGAAGTCCGCGTCCCCGCATCCAGCGCCAATCTCGGCGCAGGCTTCGATTGCTTTGGACTTGCGCTGGAGCTATTTCTCACGGTGCGTGCCACGGTGCAGAACGGCCCGGGCGCGCGCAGCGAAGCGCGCACCAGCGGCGTCGACGGCAGCAAAGAGCTGCCGAGCGCTCCGGAAGAAAACCTGATCCTGCGTGCGATGCAACGCGCGGCAGAACGCCATGGGCTGCGCTTGCCGCCTGTGCATCTGGCCGTGCGGAATGAAATTCCGATCGCCGGAGGCCTGGGAAGCAGCGCCGCAGCGATCGTCGCCGGCACCGCTCTGGGTTTTGCGGTCTGCGGGAAAAAATCAACGCAAGAAAGCGCTCTGCGCCTAGCCGCGGAAATGGAACACCATGCGGACAACGTGGGAGCAGCGCTGCTCGGAGGCCTGGTCGTCTCGTTCGTTGGCGCGGATGGCAACGTCATCGCGCTGCGCAAAAAATGGCCGAAGCAAATCCGTGTCGTCACCGTCACACCGAAAATGACTTTGGAAACCGCAGCTTCCCGCGCGGCCTTGCCGCAGACAATCGAACATGCCGCGGCCGTGCACAATCTCCAGCGCTCGGCGCTGTTTCTGGCAGCGCTGGATGAACGGCGCTACGACCTGCTGTGGGACGCGATGCAAGATCGCCTGCATCAATCGTTTCGTCAGGCGCTGATCCCCGGCCTCGTGGAAGCTCTGGCGATTCCGCGCATGCCGGGGCTTCTGGGTGTCGCTCTCAGTGGGGCCGGGCCAACCGTGGTCGCTTTCGCCACCAGCAATTTCGCGCAGATCGGAAAAGCGATCGCCGGCGCGTTTGAACGCAAAGGGCTGTCTTCGACAATCCGTAATTTAGCTGTGGCTCAACAGGGAATTCGCGTAGCCGGCAAACCGCTCACGAAGTAGCAGCCTCGCCCGATTTAAATCACGTCGCTCGCGCTGCTATCACTTCACAAACGTCAAGCCGTGCGGCACAAAATGCGGGAAAACGTACGCGTAGAGCATCACAATCACGCCGACGATTGAGCCCAGCGCGATCGAATGCCAAAAAACAAATCGAAAAATGATTCCTTCGTTGCCCACTTGCTCCGTCGCTGACGTGGCAATGGTGATGGACTGCGCGTCCACCATTTTACCCATTACGCCGCCCGCGCTGTTCGCCGCGCACATCAAAATCGGGTCGATGCCCAATTGCTGCGAGGTGATGCGCTGCAGGCTGCCGAACAGCGCGTTCGACGAAGTATCGCTCCCAGTCAAAGCCACGCCGAGCCAACCGAGGAACGTTCCGAAAAACGGATAGAGCCATCCGGTGCGCGTGAACGCCAGCCCCAACACCGCGTCCAGCCCTGAGTAGCGCGTCACGTAACCCAAACCGAGCATGAACGAAATCGCGATCATAGCCAGGCGCATGCGCACCAGCGTGCGCCAAAATATTTTCATCAATCGCAACGGGCTCACCCCGAGCAACAGCCCGGAGACAATCGCAGCCAAAAAGCACCCGCTCCCCGTCGCCGATAGCCAGTTAAAATCGTAGCGGGCCGCTTCCGGCGTGGGTTTGCTCACCACCGGCGCGGCGCGCGTAATGGCGTTGTGCAGATAAGGCCAATTCCATCCGGGCGCGCCGGGCCGCACTTTGCCGTCGGCCTGCACTACAATGAAGGCAGGCGTCGTGGCCTTGTTGATGGCTAGCTTCACCGACGGCAGTCCCCACGCCAGAACGAATATCGACAAAACTGCAAACGGCATCCACGCCTTCACTATCGTGCCCATCGGATATTTGCGCGGCGCGACGAAGCCATCGAATTCCTTCGCGCTCCACTCGCCGCCCATGTCGTCCGCGAGTTTCCCCTCCACCGTCTCGGGTTTCGCGTCTGCCCGGTCATAATCGAACCGCCAGATTTTCTTGGGCTTCCAAAAATGCAGGAAAGCTACCGTGCACAGGATGGACACGACGGCCGACATGATGTCCACCAAATTGCTGTCACGGTAGTTCGCCCACAAATACTGCGTGCCCGCGAAAGAAATTCCCACCACCAGAATCGCTGGAAGGACTTCGAAAGTTTCCGACCAGCTCACCATCGTGCGCACCAGCCAGAACGGCACGATCACCGCCGTAAACGGCAGAATGCGTCCGATCATCGCGCTCAGATCCGATTCCGGCAAACCCGACACCGCCGCCAGCGCGTGCACTGGAGTTCCGATTGCGCCCCAGGCCACCGGCGCCGTGTTGGCAATCAGGTTCAGCGCTGCAGCGTGAAACGGCCGGAATCCCAACCCGATCATGAAGGCACCTGCGATCGCCACTGGTGCGCCAAATCCCGCTGCTCCTTCGATGAACGCGCCAAAGCAAAACGCCACCAGAAGAACCTGCAGCCTGCGATCCGGCGTAATTCCCGCTATAGATTCCTTCATGATTTCGAACTGCCCGGTCTCGACGGAAATATCGTAGAGGTACACCGCCGCCAGCACGATCCACGCGATTTTCAGAATGCCGTACGCCACGCCGTAGGCAAACGCCGATGCCGCCAGCAGCGCCGGCATCTTGAAAACCAAAGTCGCCAGCATCACCGCCGTAAATGCAGCCGCGATGGCGCACCAGTGAGGCTTCACTTTCAGCCCGGCGAGGAGGGTGAAGAGAACCACGATCGGAAGCGCCGCGATCAGCGTCGAGACCCACCAGATCCCGGCGGGATCATAAACTTGCGTCCAACTCATACCAGCCCCCTTGGAGCAGCATGGGTCCGTTACCAGCGACGGCTTTGTGGACGTTGCATATCCCGACGCCGAAACTTTGTCAAGAAGTGGAATCGCAGAATCGAAGGATTGAACGTGCGAGGCAAAAAGTACGGAAGGTTAAGCTCGAGCCCTTTTTCTAAGCACCCAAACGCACGCGAATCCTGCGATGAGCATCAGAAAATCGGGCGGTTCCGGAGTGCTGATCGCTGGAGGTGGTGGCGGTGGTGGAGGACCATTCGGAGTTGGCAGCGGGCCAGTTGGTATTCCTGGAGAAGACGGTGTGCCGCCGATGGGGAAAAGCGGCGGTACGATCGGAATGAAGATGGATCCAGGAGGCTGCTGCGGCACCACAATCACGGTTGCAGGAGGCACTACCAGAGGTAATTCCAGCGAAGATTCGGAAGCAGCGAGTAGACCGCCGTCGGCGGGAATTTCCATCGCTTCCGGCGACGGCTCATTGTTCAGCACCGGCCCAACGGGCGCTTCGGAAATGCGGTTTCCGCAACGAGTTCGGGCCATGTGCTCGCCGTCGGTTAGCACCGTTTCACCCGCGAGTAGACTTAGCCTGTTCTTGGTCCAGAAGATTTGGCGGCCGACTCGATAGGATACGAACACCGCGCGCGTTTTCTGCAACCGCATCACGCGCACCTCGCGCAGATCAAAATCCGAATAGTGCCGCGCTACCACGTCGTCATGCGCGACCGCGTTCCGCAATTCAGCGGAATTCCTCACTCCGCCGGGTATCACGGAGTACGCATAGAGGATGCGGTCCGTCTTATCCAATTCGGGAATTGGCGCGAGCCAATCGCTGTTGGCGGGGCTTTGTTGCCATGCTGCGGAGATGTATCTGTCGCTCGGAGTACGATGTGCGAAATCGTAGTTGTACGGAAGTACGACCGACACCAGAACGCTTTCCAAAATCAGAACCGCCAACGCTCCCAAGCGACGGCGATCAATTTTTCCGGCGATTTTCGCCGCGATCGTCCAGCCCTTCCCCATTTCCCCTTTTTACGGTCCGGCAATCCCCATTGCCGAAATGCTTCCCCGCAGTCGCAGTACGCAATCGCCCTGCCAACTATGCTTCTGGGATGGGACTTAGGCGACCGGCCGGGCATTCTCGAACTCCATGTAAACAAAGGGGAAGCGCTCCTACGAGCCTAGGAAATTTCCATAGTTGAAGCGTGTGCGGGGAAATTAGAGAATAAAGTTTCCTGTAAATGGTACTAACGTTCTAGAGGCAGCTTGCGGGATTCAAACAGTTTCCCCGCTGGATTTTCACCGGAGCGGTTCCTGTGGCCGATATGCCAGCAGCAATTCGTAACGCTCAGTGATCCGATTTGGGAGATTGTTCCCGCGAACCTGTAGTCGAACCCAGAGCCACTTCGCCCTTCCCGTGCTTCCACACTGCAAAACCCAATCCCAGAAAGGGACCGATCAGCACGACTAAAAAGGCCAATAAGAACAGCACCAGAAACAGAAGAACGATCACAATAGCTGGCATTGGTTCTCCTCGCTATCACCCTGGGGCCGAGTTCTACTCGCCGCTCACTCAACAGAGCGCGAACCCACCTTTTTAGATGTTAGTAACAACCCTGCGGGGTACAGAAAGTTACTGCCGGTTTTGAAATTTTTCCAACCCACGGCGTCCCGGCCTTCGGTCGCGCCGCCACGCATTTCTGCTCCGTGCGATCCGCCAAATTGGCATAGCTGTCTGGTGAAGCCGCGAGCCAAGACCCATGGGTTCATGCTCCCCGGCGGCGCCGCAACATCCGTCAAATCAATTCCTTCCATGGGCGTAACCAGATTACCAACCCAGCCGTCAAAAACATGTCCGTAAATTCGTTGTGAATCTCTTTAGCATCGCCGCGAATCTGTTAGGGCATGCCGTACCGCTCGGCGTTCAGCTATGGGTTCGGGCGTGCGATACTGATCCTCTCCCACGCGGGTTCGTAAATCTCCGAAGGACGGAGGTGCCGTACTTGCTGGGCATTTTGGGAGCCATCGATCGATGTGGATTGTTCGACTTGCGTTACGCCGGCCTTATACATTCGTCGTAACGTCGATACTGCTGCTAATTTTGGGACCAGTAGCAATTCTGCGCACCCCCACGGATATTTTCCCGAACATTGACATCCCGGTCGTCAGCGTTCTCTGGAACTACACCGGCCTCTCACCGGAGGAAATGTCCAACCGCATCGTCTTTCAGTATGAGCGGGTGCTGACCACCACCGTCAACAACATCGAGCACATCGAATCGCAATCCCTGAATGGAATTGGCGTCGTCAAAATCTTCTTTCATCCCGGCGTGCAAATCGGCGACGCTGTTGCTCAAGTAACCGCGGTCTCGCAAACTCTCTTACGCCAGCTTCCTGCGGGGACTACACCTCCGCTCATTATTCAATACAACGCCTCGAGCGTGCCCATCCTGCAACTCGCGCTCGCCGGGGAAGGACTTTCGGAGCAGCAACTCGGTGATATCGGCTTGAATTTCGTGCGCACCGGATTAGTCAGCGTACCCGGCGCGGCCATCCCCTATCCCTACGGCGGCAAGCAACGCCAAGTTCAAGTTGACCTCAACACCACAGCGCTGCAATCGAAAGGCCTTTCGCCGAACGATGTCGTCACCGCCATCACCAATCAGAACCTGATTCTTCCCGCCGGCACCGCGAAAATCGGCACGTTCGAATACGAAGTGGATATGAACGGTGCGCCGCAAACCGTGGCCGAATTGAATGACCTCCCCATCAAGACCGTCGGCCAGTCCACGATCTATATCCACGACGTCGCTAACGTGCGCGACGGTTTTCCCCCGCAAACCAACATCGTCCGCGTCAACGGCCAGCGCTCCGCCCTTATGACCATCTTGAAGTCCGGCGATGCTTCCACGCTGGACATCATCTCCAGCGTAAAATCGCTGCTTCCCACGATCAAGGCATCCTTGCCGCCGGCTTTGGTCATCAATCCGCTTTCCGATCAGTCCATTTTCGTGAAAGCCTCCATCGTCGGCGTGGTTCGCGAAGCGATTATTGCCGCCTGCCTCACCGGCTTCATGATCCTCGTGTTCCTGGGAAGCTGGCGCAGCACGCTGATCATCGCGGTTTCCATTCCGCTCTCGATCCTTACTTCGCTGATCGTTCTCAGCGCCCTCGGCGAGACCATCAATATCATGACGCTCGGCGGCCTAGCCCTCGCAGTAGGCATCCTGGTGGACGACGCCACCGTGGAAATCGAAAACATCAATCGCAATATTGATCAAGGCAAGGAGATCGTGCAGGCCATTCTCGACGGCGCTTCGCAAATCGCCGTCCCAGCCCTGGTTTCGACGCTCGCTATCTGCATCGTGTTCGTCCCCATGTTTTTTCTTTCCGGCGTGGCCCGCTATCTGTTCGTTCCGCTCGCGGAAGCCGTTTGCTTCGCCATGATGGCCTCGTACCTGCTCTCCCGCACCCTCGTTCCCACCATGGCGAAATACTTGCTCGAGGCGCGCACCGAAGAAGATCCCAACGCCCCGGCCCAAGCTTCCTCCAATCCCTTCGTGCGCATGCAACACTCGTTCGAAGTTCATTTCGATGGCCTGCGCGATCGCTATCACCGCCTGCTCGAACGCTGCATTCACCATCGTGTAATCTTCGCCATCTGCTTCCTGGCTTTTTGCGTACTTTCCTTCGCGCTGCTGCCATTGCTCGGCCAGGACTTTTTTCCGGCCGTCGACAGCGGCGAATTCAAACTGCACATGCGCGCTCCCACCGGCACGCGCATCGAAGAAACCGCCGCGCTCTGCGACCAGGTGGAAGCGGTCATCCGCAAACAAATACCGCAGTCCGAACTGGTCAGCGTGATTGACAACATCGGCCTGCCCTACAGCAGCATCAATCTTTCTTACAGTAATTCCGCGCCCATCGGCCCCGGCGACGCCGATATTCTCGCCGAGCTTTCCAAGGATCATCATCCAACGGCTAATTACGTTCACGATCTCCGCATCGAGCTGGCCAAGGATTTTCCCGGCGTCACTTTTTATTTCTTGCCCGCGGATATCGTCAGTCAAATTCTCAATTTCGGCCTGCCCGCTCCCATTGATATTCAAATCCTCGGGCGGGATCTTGGCGCCAATCGCGTGTTCGCAGACAACTTGCTCAACCGCCTGAAATTCGTCCCCGGCACAGTGGACCTGCGCATTCAACAAGCCTTCGACCAGCCGAGATTGCACATCGAAGTAGACCGCACCAAGGCCCAGGATATCGGCTACACCACTCGCGACATCGCCAGCAACGTGCTGATTTCGCTTAGCGGCAGTTTTCAGACCTCGCCCAACTACTGGCTCGACCAACGCACCGGAGTGAGCTACAGCATCGCCACGCAAACTCCGCAATATCGCGTGGACTCTTTGCAGGACTTGCAGAATATTCCCGTCACCGGTCCTGGCACGCCGCAATCAGAAATTATGGCGAGCGTGGCTTCCTTCAGCCGCGGCGCGGAGATGGGCGTGGTTTCGCACTACAACATTATGCCGGTGATTGACATCTACGGTGCGGTGCAAGGCCGCGATTTGGGCGGCCTTTCCCGCGAAATCGAACCGATCATCAATGCCAGCAAAAAAGACTTGCCGCGCGGCGCGCAAATCATCGTGCGTGGGCAAATTCTCACCATGGCGTCGTCCTTTTCGGGATTGCTATGGGGCTTGGCCTTTTCCATCGTGCTGGTCTATCTGCTCATCGTGGTGAATTTTCAATCCTGGCTCGATCCCTTTATTATTCTCATGGCGCTGCCCGCCGCGCTCGCCGGTATCGTCTGGTTTCTTTTCATTACGCGCACCACCGTCAGCGTGCCGGCGCTCACCGGCGCCATCATGTGCATGGGCGTGGCCACCGCGAATAGCATTCTGGTCGTCAGCTTTTCCAAGGAACGCCTCGGAGAAGGGAAGACGGCCGCCGAAGCCGCCTCAGAATCCGGCTTTACGCGCTTTCGTCCCGTGCTCATGACGGCTCTGGCCATGATCATCGGCATGTTGCCGATGTCTTTGGGCTTGGGGGAAGGCGGCGAACAGAACGCACCGCTCGGCCGCGCCGTCATCGGCGGCCTGATGTTCGCCACAGTCGCAACGCTGTTTTTCGTGCCGGTAACTTTCAGCATCGTGCACGGCGCGCGCGAGAGGAAGATGGCCGCCCCGGAAGATGAACGGCTGGCGAACTAAGCAGAATGCTCACAAGTTCACGAAGCGCACATTCAAGAGGACGCAATGACAGAACCAGCTGAGAACAAGACGCCGCAACCGAATCCAAATCTCTCGGGCGCCGGTTCCGGTGCCCCAAAATCCGGCCACGGGATATGGATCGCCATCATCGCAGTGGTCGTCGTCATCGCTATCGTCGTGGCCGGAGTCGTGCCGCGCCTGCGCGCCAAAGCCGCCTTGCGCGTCGAGACGAATTCGCTCGCTGTCCCCGAAGTCGGCGTGATTCAACCCAAACGCGGCTCTACCGCCCAGGAAATCGTCTTGCCCGGAAACATTCAAGCCTTCATTGACGCGCCCATCTACGCCCGCACCAATGGCTATCTGAAAGTCTGGTATTTCGACATCGGCGCCCACGTGAAAAAGGGCCAGCTACTCGCAGAAATCGAAACGCCCGAAGTGGATCAACAACTTCTGCAAGCGCGCGCAGACCTGAACACCGCACAAGCCAACTTAAATTTGTCCCAAATCACCTACAACAGATTTGAAGGCTTGAAGAATACCGATTCCGTCGCGGTTCAAGATGTTGACAATGCCGCAGGGGACTACGCCGCGAAGAAGGCCACCGTGGATTCGGCGCGGTCCAACGTGAACCGGCTCGAAGACCTGCAATCTTTCGAGAAGATCTATGCTCCGTTTGATGGCGTGGTTACCGCGCGCAATACCGATGTGGGCCAATTGATTGACTCCGGTTCGTCGGGTGGCGTCGGCAAGGAACTGTTTCACGTTGCTGCGATTCGCACCTTGCGTGTTTACATTAATGTCCCGCAGCAGTATTCCGTCGCAGCCAAGCCCGGCATCCTCGCGGACCTGACACTCGCGCAGTTTCCGGGCCGGAAATTCCAGGGAAAATTAGTGCGCACCGCCAACGCCATTGACCTGGCTTCCCGCACTCTTCTGGTGGAAGTGGACGTTGATAATTCCACTGGAGAGCTGCTTCCCGGCGCCTTCACCGAGGTTCATTTGAAGCTGCCCACCGAAGTCCCCTCGTACATTCTTCCTGTGAACACACTAATTTTTCGCGCGCAAGGCCTGCAAGTCGCCACTGTCGAAAATGGCAACCGCGCCAAACTTGTCACGATTGTCTTGGGCCGCGATTTCGGCGCCACCGTCGAAGTTGTTTCCGGCCTCAGTGACGCGGACAAAGTGATTGTCAGCCCCCCCGATTCGCTCGTGGATGGAGAGCAAGTACAGATCGCGCAACCAAACCAACAAGGAGGCTCCAGCAGTGCACCGCCCCAAGCTCACTGACGCGGGTCGCAACTTCGCGCAAGCGCGCCACAATCTGTCGCGCCATTCGCGTCTAGCGGCGTTGTGCGCCGCAGCAATCACAATTTTCGCGGGCTGCACTGTAGGGCCGAACTACGTCCGTCCCACCGCCGAAGTCCCTACCGACTTTAAAGAAACACCCGCCAACTGGAAACAAGCCCAGCCCAGCGATGCAGTCGCGAAAGGCAAATGGTGGGAGATTTATCAGGACCCGCAACTGAACGAACTCGAAGAGCAAATCAATGTCTCGAACCAAACTCTGAAAGCGGAGCAGGAACAATTCGCCCAGGCTCGCGCCGCGCTGCGCATCACCCGCTCAAATCTGTTCCCGAGCGTAAGCACCAGCCCCTCCGTTACGCGCACGCACCTTGCGCCCAATCAGCCGCTCTACAACGCCGCCACGGAGTCGAAAGACTACAACACCTTCACCATTCCCGTAGATGTCTCCTACGAGCCCGATCTCTGGGGTCGCGTGCGTCGCAGCGTTGAAGCCAGCCGCTCCGAAGCGCAAGCCACCGGCGCCGATCTTGCCAACGTCAGCCTGAGCCTGCACGCCGAGCTCGCGGGCGATTATTTTCAACTGCGCGGACTAGACGCCCAGAAGCAGCTTCTAGATTCCACCGTGCAATCGTACGAAAAGGCGCTGGACTTGACGCAAAGCCGTTTTCACGGTGGTTTGGCTTCCGCTGTGGACGTCGCGCAAGCACAAACAATTCTGGAGACGACGCGCGCGGAAGCCATTGACGTCGGCGTGCAGCGCGCCGCATTCGAACACGCCATCGCCGTGCTGATTGGCAAGCCTGCATCGCAATTCAGCCTGCCTCCAATCCCACTCACGGCGCCGCCGCCGGTAATCCCCTCCGGACTGCCGTCGGATTTGCTCGAACGTCGCCCCGACATTTCCGCCGCGGAAAGACGCGTGCAGGAACAGAACGCACAAATTGGCGTCGCCCGCGCCGCATATTTTCCGCAGGTCACTCTTGGCGCCTCGGGCGGATTCGAAAGCGCAGTCTTCACCACATTGCTGCAGGGACCCAGCGGTTTCTGGATGCTCGGCGGTCAGGCGGCCGAAACTTTGTTCGACGCCGGCGCCCGCCGCGGCGCATCCGATCAAGCCAAGGCAGCGTGGAACCAATCGGTTGATAACTATCGCCAGACCGTTCTGGTCGCCTTTCAGGAAGTCGAAGACAATCTCGCCGCCCTGCGCATCCTCGAACAAGAAGCCAATAAAGAAGCCGACGCCGTCGCCGCGGCGCAGCACTCCGTTTCGCTCTCGGAAACCCGCTACCGTGGCGGCGTCACCAACTATCTGGAAGTCACCACCGCGCAAAGCGCCGCGCTAGCCGATGAAGTCACCGCCGTAAACATCCTCACCCGCCGCCTGGCCGCCAGCGTCCTCTTGATCAAAGCCCTCGGCGGCGGATGGAACGTCTCGCAGATCCCGCACGTCTAGCCTCCGCTAGCCGCTCGCTTCCGAATGCCCAATCTTCCGCCGTGCTCGCGGTGAGTCCGCGACGATGCATTAGCGAATTGCTGCGCCATCTCTCAAGCTATGTTAGCCTCTGCAAAGTCGGAGGGCATCCGGAATGACGGAAAATAAAACCAAGCCCACCAAAGTAAGTGTTGCGGCGTTCATCGCTGCCGTGGCGGATCAGACGCAGCGCGCCGATGCCAAGGCGCTCGTCAAGTTGATGCAAAGCGTGGCTGGCGAGCAGCCGAAGATGTGGGGACCCTCAATAATCGGTTTCGGCAGCTGCCACTATCGGTATGAGAGCGGGCGCGAAGGTGATATGCCGCTCATCGGTTTTTCGCCGCGCAAGGCTGCGACTGTCCTCTATAACCTGCTCGGCTCCAGCGACTCTGCCGCGCTGCTCGCGAAGCTCGGTAAGCACACCACCGGCAAGGGCTGTCTCTACATCAAGAAGCTCTCGGATGTGGACCAGAAAGTGTTGCAGGCGCTGGCGGTCAAGTCCGTCGCCGCCACGCGAGCGCGTAATTGCAGTTGAGCAGGAAAATCCTAAGCACCACCTCCGCAAGCTACTCGATCGCGACTTGATTAAAAAACCGCAGGTGTGCAATTTGGAACAGTTTTTTTTCGCGCGAATGACGATAAGAAATAAGGAGACTATGACCACCACAGCCGTCTTGCAGGATAATTATGCGCAGAACGATCTGTCTGGCAAGAATCGGCTGAACTGGGCGGCCGCGCCTGTTCTGTTTATGTTTCACGTCGGTGCCGTCGCGGCACTGTTCTTCTTCAGTTGGACCGGCCTGTTCGTCGCGCTCTTTTTATACTGGGTCACCGGAGCCCTGGGACTCGGCATCTGTTATCACCGGCTGCTCACCCATCGCTCCTTCGCGACACCCAAGTGGTTTGAGTACTTTCTTACGATTTGCGGCGTAACAGCCATGGAAGGCGGCCCTCTCCTCTGGGTAGCCATCCATCGTAAGCATCACCAATACGCGGACAAGGAAGGTGATCCGCACTCTCCGCGCGATGGCAAGTGGTGGTCGCATGCGGGCTGGGTCTTGTGCGGGAACGCCTTGCGCCAAGACGTTGCAACGCTAAAACGCTACGTCCCCGATCTGGCCGAGGACAAAGTTCACGTCTGGCTCACCAAATACCATCTGGCGCCGATGGCTATCCTCGCAGCTGTGCTCTATGCCATCGGTGGATTTCGCCTGGTTCTGTGGGGCATTTTCTTGCGCACCGTCGTGGGCCTTCATGCCACATGGATTGTCAACTCGGCCGGGCATATCTGGGGCTCGCGCCGCTACCCGACCCGCGACACCTCAACCAACAATTGGTGGGTCGCGATGGTGAGTTTCGGAGACGGCTGGCACAACAATCATCACGCTTACCCCGTTTCCGCCCGGCACGGCCTGAAGTGGTATGAAATTGATTTAAACTGGTACACCATTTGGCTGTTCAAGCAGCTCGGTCTAGCTTCCCGCATTCACGACGGCCGGCCGCCAGCGCGTACACACGCGGTCCCGCGTAACTCCGACGTGCCAGATCGCTCGACCGCCATGGCGCGTGCACGAACCGTCAGCCGCGGACCAGACGATGCAACGCCGCTCGGTCGCTGAGCGGTCCAACTCTCCTAAGTCCCGTTGAGTTGCATAATCAGATCCATGAGTCGTAGCGCCTGAAGCTAGGCCCTCGAGGATTCGAGCTGCTGGGATGTTGCTTCCTTGTTCACACCGGTGCGTTCACGGTATCTGCTCTTCTGGCACATTCGTCGTCGAATGCTTTGGAAGGAATTCGCGGAGTAAGTTTCCACCCACACGTCCGGCAAGCCCGACGGCGGCGTTGCTGTATACCAGCCGCGCCCCACGATTTGCTTGCGGATAGTACAGATTGGAAAGCGCTCCCGAGCACATGTCGCCCAGCACATAAGAATAGTTGGGTTCGGTGCGCCCATCATCGCCGCGCGTCAAAAATGCGGAGCCGATCGCATGCAGCAGGCGGGATTTGACGGTGCCGGAGCCCTGATAGTAGTAGCGCGGATCCTGGTGCAGCAGCGAGGGGAAAATCGCATGAGTCAAATAATCGCTGCTTCGTCCGTCTGCAAATTTTGCAGCAAAACGCTTGCCGTATCCCTCAGCGCCTTGCCCGTACCCAGGAAATGCGTTGGTGGCTTGCTCCACGCCGGCAGCGAAGCCGACGCCAACCATCGCAACCGGATCGAATGTGCCGCGCGTGGCCAGCGAAAATTTCTGCTTCCATGTGAGTGGGGCGGCGTCAGGAACGTAGCTGGTATAAAAGTTTGGCAGGAAGCCGACCAGCCGCTGTTTCTCTTCCGACCTAATCTGTTCCGCGGCGATCACGTCCGTCGGGTGCACCGTTACTTCTGAATTTGTCCCAGCAAGAGCTAGCGAAATGCCAGGGACCTCGTAAGCCTGCTGTGCCGCAAGGACGAAGTCTGCGGAAGTAAAGAGCGCGAAACCATGGGCGCTCACGACCACAAAGTACGAACCCGGAAGAATGTCTATGAAATTGAATTCGCCGTTCGCGGCGGAAACCATTGTGTGCGATTGCGTTCCGCCCTTGGGTATCAAGCTGACGTCTGCGCCGGAAACACTAGCTCCGCTCACGTCCAGCACAGTGCCCGCGACGGTGCCCGTTCCCTCTGTAGCCGGCAGGGTGGCTAAAGATACTTCGGGAAGGGAACCGCCGCGAATCCCTGGCGTGGCAGCAGCTTGCTGAGCGAGCGTGCCCGCCGGGATCATAAACAGCCGAAGCAAGGCGCAGGCGAGAACAAGATAGAGACTGCGGCGGACGGACTTTCTCAAGACGTGCTTCAAAATCGAAGAAGAAGCCACAGCGCGAGACTCGCCCACGCCCATCAGGCTCGTGCTGCTCGCGCGCAGGAAAGTAGGCACACAGATCACGAAATCACGGTAGGTTGGCCTGCGCAGGTTCGACACTTGTTGCGTCGCGGATCAATCGCCCAGGGAATTGCCGCGCCAGGACCCGTCTACTTTTTCATTAGGGCACAGGGCCAATCGAGAAACTGTTCCGTATTGCACACTCCGTCGCACGTAGGCGAAGCGTACAACCCGGGAGATATATGGCTGAATCTCAAATCCCAGCTACAATCGGAAGCTCAACGTTTGATGCGAGGCATCCCATGAGAAATTGCAATCGTGCGGCAGTCGTCACCCTCGGCCTGCTGGTTTTGCTCGCGGCGCTGCTTCCTGCGAACGCGCGCGCCCAAGCGCAAGCCAATCCCCCGGCCGACGCGGAAATTGTCGCGCGCGTAAACGACCAAGTGATCACGCTCGCCGCTTACCAGAAAGCCGAGCAGCAATTGCACGACGAAGTGGCCCGCGATTGTCAGGGCTGCCCGCAGGATCAGATTGCCGCGCAGTTCAAAGAACAGGACAAAGACCTATTGCGCGGCATGATTGATGAATCACTGATGGTGCAGCGCGCCAAAGATATGGGCGTGACCGTCGAATCAGACCTCACCAAGCGCCTCGACGAAGTCCGCCAGCAGAACGGCCTGGCCACACTCGAAGATCTGCAAAAAGGCGTGGAAGCTTCCGGCCTCAGCTGGGAAGAATACAAGACCACGCTGCGCAACGGACTGCTGCAGAAGGAAGTGGTGCGCCGCGAAGTCGGCTCGCACGTGGATATTTCCGCCGACGAAGTGAAGCAATATTACGAAGCGCACCCGCAGGAATTCACGCTGCCAGAGCGCGTCGTGCTTTCGGAAATTTCGCTGAGCACTGACGGAATGAAACCGGAAGATTATGACGCCGTGCGCAATAAAGCCGAGGGCCTGCGCACCAGCGTCCTCAATGGCGACGATTTCAATCAAGTCGCTCGGCTTTATTCCCAGGGCAGCACTGCGAAAGAAGGCGGCAGCCTGGGCACGTTCAAAAAAGGAGAACTGGCGCCGCAGCTGGAAGCAGTTGTGTTTCAAATGAGCAAAGGCCAGATCAGCGACGTGATCCAGACCCGCACCGGGTTCGAAATCCTGAAAGTGGAAGATCACCTCCAGCCGGGTTTGCAGCCGCTGGAAAAAGTGGAGCCCGATATCCGCAATACGCTGCACGCGCAAAAAATGCAGCCCCGGATGCGCGATTACCTGGCGGAACTTCGCGAACAAAGCTACATCATCGTAAAGCCCGGCTATAGCGATAGCGCCCTGCTCTCTGGCGCCAACGTCCCGTCGCCGGACAGGTCTCACTTGTAAACGCGCCTATCGAAATCCAATTGGCGTCAGTTTTAGCGCCTATGCCGTCGCAGCTTTTGCCTTCGCTGCGGCCTCTACGGTGTAAATCAGAGTCGCCTTTTTCCCGCCCTTCGCGGCCGTGGCGCAGATCGAATTTAAATTGACGCCTTTGGCCGCAAGTTTGTCCAATTGCAGCGCCAACGCACCGGGCTTGTTTTGCAGCTCAATTTCCGCCGCGCCAGTTTCCTGGTATGGCAGCCCGGCCGCGTCGAGCGCCTTCTTCGCGCGCCGCGCATCCTCGACGACAAGCTCAATCGTGCCGTTCGTCCCCTGCGCGGTACCCAATAACGCAAGAATGTTCACCTTGGCGTTCCCCAATGTCTTTGCGATCTTCGCCAGTGCTCCCGGTTGATTCTCCACAGTCATTGTGAATTGCGTCGTCTTGGCCATTTCGGCACCTCCGGCAAATCTGGCAGAATTATACGCCTCGCCCGGCTTCCGAGGTTGCCCAACATCCGCCAATGCCGAAACACTTTGCGAACGATGATCTACGCGGCCAGCGGAACTTCAGCCTGTGTTTCGAGCACATCGCTCCAAAAGGACGAAGCGGGATCAACTGAGCAGACGCCAATCTGGCCGCGTCGCTCAGTGCTTGCTCCGCCAACCCATGCGATTCGGAACTTCTCGACCTTATTCAGGCGAGCGAGCGAAACCTGGTTCCCTACCTGAAATTCGCCGCGGATATCTTTCAAATGGGCTCCCCCCTTGCTGATGTCGACCGTTTTAACTTCGTGCTCGTGAACCTGGCCGTTTGCGTCGGTGACCTTCAGCTTCAAGGGCAGTACGATTTTGTATCGCGGGTCGCTGCGCTCGATTTTGAACTGCTGCATAAGCTGGCCGAGCTGTGCCGCGATCGAGCTTAATTCCTCCGCCGCCTTTTGCGATTCTTGCGCGCGCAACAGAGTACCGTCGGCAGCCTGCGCTACTCCACCGATGTTCACGGAGATGCCGTTGGCTCCGCTGGCCGCTTCGCCGGCGTTGCGGGTCATTTCGTTGGTCGTCGCGCTCTGCTCTTCGACCGCGGCTGCGATTGTCGCCGAAATGCTGTTGATCTGATTAATGACGCCGCTAACGGTCCCGATCGCCGAGATCGCCCCCTTGGTGTCCGTCTGAATGGCGCTGATTTTGCGGCCGATCTCCTCCGTAGCTCGGGCGGTCTGCTTAGCAAGCTCTTTCACTTCGTTAGCCACTACGGCAAAGCCTTTTCCGGCTTCGCCTGCGCGCGCCGCTTCGATGGTTGCATTTAACGCCAGCAGGTTGGTCTGCTCCGCGATGGAGGTGATGACCTTTATGACCACGCCAATTTCCCCGCTGGACTGACCCAACTTCGCCACCGTGTTATTAGCGGCGTCCGCTGCCTCCACAGCCGACGACGCTACCTTGGCCGCTTCCTGAGCGTTCGAGGCGATGCTCTGGATGGTTGTCGTCATCTCTCCGACCCCCATGGAAAGGCTGTTCAGATTCTGCGTGACCTGCTGCGTGACTTGGGAAGCGGAATTCGACTGTGTGGCCGTCTCGCCGGAATTGATCGTGATCTGCTTGCTGGCCTCCAGCAGTTGCTGGCTGGCCGACGTCAGCTTGCCGGTGTGCAGCACGACTCCGCGCAGGATTTCCTGCAGCTTGTCCATGAACCGGTTGAAGAGCCGGCTGACCTCTCCCAGTTCGTCGTCGCCGAAGCCGCTCGCCACTTCCAGACGCCTGGTAACATCGCCCTCGCCCTCCGCGATGTCTTGAATCATATGCGTCAATCGATTGAGCGACCGGGTGATCCTGAGCACCAACGTGACGCTGCCGAAAATCATCATCAGAAGAGAGAGCCCGCAGATCGCCAGGATTATATGAGCAGCGCGCGCTGCGCGCACGGCTGCGCTGAGTTGTTCTTGTTTTCCGCCGGCTTCCAATTGCTCGGCGGTGTCCTCAATCTTTTGTTGTAGCGCCTGGTAGAGCTGGAAAACTGCATCGCCGTCGGGAGTCGCCGAAGGATTGCTTTGGGTCGCCTTGGAGAACGTATCGATCGCGCCCTGATACTTCTCTGCCAGCGCGACCTCTTCGTTCAGGTCGGCCTTCAGGTCAGGAGCTGTGGCCGCGTCACGAGCCGCGCTGATGCGTTGTCCCAGGACTTGGGAGTGCACGGTGAGATTCTGCAAACTGTCTTCGCGGTCTTGACCTGTTTTGTGCACGACTCCGGAAAAGTCGTCGCGCGTCATGTCCACAAACGAGGGGGCCTCCGCGTGACTGCGAATCGCCTCTCCCGTTGCAGCTACCTCGATTGACGTCTTTTCAACCATGGTAATGCCCCAATAGCCAGTCGCACCCACGGCCGCCAGGAACGCTAGTGCCGTCGCGGTCAATCCGTACAACTGGGTCTTAATTGTCAATCGCATGTGAGATCTCTCCTCCATCCGGTACCGCGCACTTGTTCGGCATTGGGTATATCTGACGCGGTGAAGTGGCAGGCACGCGCCATTCAAGACACGGCAAGCGCACGGGTTCACGCGCGGGTTCGCGCCAAGCCGCACATCAACCTGCCTGTTTGTCGAAGGGGTGATTGCCGTCTACATTAAGTTCGGCAAAGGCATGATGATTCGTGAATGCAATGTTCGGAGGATGTACCAAAAGCGAACCACTCCGTCAGTATCAGTTTCAACCCCTGCAGCGTGGTAATATGGCGCCCATCGAGGTGAAGAAAGCCGCGACGCCACTGGGAGGCTAGGGATGGCGAGAATGGAATCCGCGCAGGTGCCCCTGGCAGTCCGTGTCCCAAGCTCCGCCTCGGCTGTCCCGCCCACGACGGCGCCTCTGCGACACTCTGCCCTCGTCCGCGTCACTCACTGGATCACTACTCTTTCTTTTCTCGCCCTGCTCGTCACCGGAGCTGAAATTGTGATCTCTCATCCACGCTTCTATTGGGGCGAAACCGGAAATGTATTAACGCCAGCGCTGTTTCAAATTCCCATCCCTGCCTCCAGGCACCTGGTGCAGACCGGCTACGGGTACGTGCTGCCGGACCAGAACGGCTGGAGCCGCTATCTCCACTTTCAAGCAGCTTGGGTTGCGGTATTGACCGGCTTGCTCTACGTCATCTCCATGTTATTCACCGGACACTTGCAGAAAGACTTGCTCCCGGATAAATCCGACCTTTCCTGGCGGAGTTTCTCGACCACAATCGCAAGTCATCTGCGTTTTGCAAAGCCGAGCGAGGCGGAGGCCTGGTCATATAACTTGCTCCAGCGGCTCAGCTATCTGTTCGTGATCATCATTTTGTTCCCGTTTGTAATCTGGACGGGCTTGGCGATGTCCCCAGCCTTCGTCTCCGCGTTTCCGGCGACCGTGAACCTGTTAGGCGGCCAGCAATCCGCGCGCACGCTTCACTTCTTCGTCTCGCTGGCTCTCCTGCTCTTCCTGCTCGTCCATGTGGTGATGATTTTTGTTGCAGGATTCAAAAGCCGCATGCGCGCGATGATCACAGGCCGAGCGGGTACACATTTGGAGCGAACATGAGCGATTCTTTAAGCCGCAAACTCTCGCGCCGAAAATTGATCGTCCGCGGACTCGCTGCCACCGCAGGAGTAGCCGGCTTGGGCGTGGCCGCACACATCGCGCAAAAGTATGGACTCGTCCCGCCCGATCACGGTGGCATCTACGGACTCGGCGAAACGCTGACCTACGCTTCGCAGCGTCTGCTGACCAGGCACTCGATGGCGCGTGAATTCTCCAAGAGCCAAATTTCGAAGCGTCCATTAGCCAACGAAATCGAGCCTCCCGGTGACGAGTTCAAGCGCCTCCAAGCTGGCCGGTTCGCTGACTGGAGGCTTTACGTCGATGGCATGGTCGCCCACCCTACCTCGTTCTCGGTCGACCAGCTGCAGAGCTTCCCGTCTCGCACGCAGATCACCATGCTGCAGTGCGAAGAGGGTTGGTCATATATCGCCGAATGGAACGGCGTGCCCTTGTCCCACGTGTTGGATCTTGTGGGAGCCTTGCCGCAGGCCCGATACGTCTTCTATTTCTCGATAGAGCCAGACACGTGGGAGAGTATTGATATGGCCGACGCATTACACCCGCAGACTCTTCTAACTTATGGAATGAATGGCGACGAACTTCCCGTGGGTCACGGCGGGCCACTTCGTTTGCGCGTCCCTCGCCAGGTCGGCTACAAGAACGTGAAATTCATCAACCACATCACGGTCACCGACAATCTGAAGGGCTACGGTAAGGGATTAGGCTCCGCGTCTGCAGACGCAGGCTACGCCTGGTACGCCGGCATCTGAAAGCGCCCGAACAACCGCGCGTATCCTGGCTCGCATTTGATGGGCAAAACGGAAAGTGCAGTTAGAAACTCACACGCGGAAAATCCAGGAATGGCTTGGTACAAATCAGCATGAGTCGTAGTCCGAGTTCAGGAGCACGCCCGTGCCATTCTTGCTGCTAGGACTTGCCGCCATGGCTTGGGCGGGCTTTACTCTGATCACAGGAAAGGGCCACTACAAGGGCTGTCCCCCCGGCGGCTTCGATCGCCTCGAAGATCCTCTGAATTTCTGGGCTCCGACAATAATAATTTTAGCCATCGGCATCTGCATGATTCTGATCTTTCTCGGAGTAATTCCGCTGCCGTCGCGGCCCATTCAACATTGACCGCCTTCGGCGCTCATCACTTGTTATTCATCACGTTTCTTTTACTCCTCGCGCAACGCTACCAGAGGATTCACCCGCGTGGCGCGCTGCGCCGGTATGTAGCAAGCGAAAAATGCCACGCCAGCCAGCGCGACGGAAGCCGCAAGAAACGTAATCGGATCGGAAGGCGCCACGTTGAAAAGCATCGCCTGGAAAAATCGCATCATAACCGCAGCCCCCGCCAAACCAGCAACCAATCCGATCACCACAATCCGCATCCCTTCCACCAGAGCCATGCGCAAAATATCCAGCCGCTGGGCGCCCAGCGCCATGCGGATCCCCAGTTCGTGCGTGCGCTGGCTGAACGCATAGGACATCACGCCGTAAATCCCGATCGCCGCGAGCAGCAGCGCCACCGCCGCGAAAACACCCAGCAGTTCCAACGCAAACCGCCGGTCCGCCACGGATCGCGAAATGATTTGATCCATCGAACTGATGCTGTGCACCGGAACATTCGGATCAACACTTTCCACCACATGTCGCACCGCTTCGCCCAGATGTTCCGCATCGCTCCGGCTGCGCAGAAACAGCACCGCGTTGATCGGCGCGAATTGCCCGAGCGCCACATAGATATGCGGCACGCTTGCAGCCTCAAATCCGTCCGATTTGATATCGCCCACCACGCCGACAATCGTCACGCCTTTGGGCCCTGGTCCAAATGCAAATGTGACCTGTTGCCCAACCGGATCCTGCCCCGGCCAATAACGCCGTGCGAGCGTCTGGTCAATCACCGCCACCGCCTGAGTCTTATTCGAATCGCTGACGGTGAAATTTCGCCCGGCCATCAAAGGAACTTCCATAGTCTGAAAATACCGCGTGTCAACGATGGCAATATCCGCCACCGGGCTGCGCTCGGAATCCACAGCGCGCCCCCGAATCGAGAACGGAGAATAGTTTCTCCCCGAATTCATGGGCAAAGTGTCGTTCCCGGCGATCGCGGATTGTTCCACGCCCGGCAGCTCCGCCACGCGCCGATAGATTTCCAGCAGAAAAGCGGCGCGCTTATCCATGTCTGCGTAAGGATCGGTCTTGGGATCGTTGGGTTGCGGAATCCAGATTTGCACGGTTGTCAGATGGCTGGGATTGAATCCCGGACGAACCTCCAAAACCCGCCAGAAGCTTCGCAGCAACAGTCCAGCCCCTGCCAGCAGCACAATCGAAAGCGCCACCTCGGAGACGACAAGAATCCGCGAGAGTCGCGTATGCCGCCGGCTCGCCCCCGACCCGCGTCCACCCTCCCTGAGATTTTCCACTTGTTTGGGATTCGAAGCCTGCAGCGCAGGCGCCAACCCAAACAACACGCCCGTAAATATCGAAATCACAAAAGCAAAAAACAGCACCCTGCCGCTGACCTCTACCTCGTTCAGTCGCGGAATATCCGCCGGAGCCAGACTCACAATCGCATTCTTCAAAAACAGAACCGTGACCAGCGCAACCACCCCCGAAATCACCGCCAAGAGCGTGCTCTCGGTCAAAAGCTGCCGCGCCAGGCGCGCGCGACTCGCTCCCATCGCCAGCCGGATCGCGATCTCGCGCCGCCGACCCGAAGATCGCGCTAACAGCAAATTGGCAATGTTCACGCATGCAATTAACAGCACAAATCCAACCGCGCCGAAAAGAATAAACAGTTCCGTACGCTGCGGCCCCACCAGATCCTCTTTCACCGGTACAATCCGCAGCGCCCATCGCGCCGCCGCCGGATACGCAGCAGGGTACTGCCGCGCAAGCTGCTCCACATAACCATCCAGCTGCGATTGCGCCTGCGCCACCGTCAGCCCAGCCTGCAACCGCCCGATCGCCGCGGGAATAAATCGCAGTGTCCGATCGGCTGGTACAGGAAACGGCTGCCCTTGGAATTCGGTAGCGAGCCACACTTCCACGTCCGTATCCAGAGTCCGCCCCGGATGACGAAACCCCGGCGGCATCACGCCCACAATCGTGTACACGTCGCGGTCGAGCGACATTTTTCGCCCGATGATCTTCGAATCCGAACCGTAATTGCGCCGCCAGAACGCGTCGCTGATCACGACCGGCTCCGAAAATCCCGGCACCGTATCCTGCCGCGTGTAAACTTGCCCCAGTTCCGGCTTCGCTCCCAGCAACTCGAAATAGTCGGGGCTGGTGATCAATGCCTCGGCGCGCACTGTTCGCTCTCCGCCGCCTATCGCGGAATTGCCCGGTGCCACCGCCGAAACTTCCTGAAACACACCAGAGCGCTGTTCCAAATCCCAAAGCTCCGGCGCGGACATGCCCACATCCTGCGAGTTCGGCCCATTCAAATCGTCGAAAATGCGCACCAATTGCTCCGGATGCGGGAAGGGCAACGGCCGCAGCAGCACTCCGTAAACCACGCTGAAGATCGCCACATTCGCGCCAATCCCCAGCGCCAGCGTCAGCACCGCCACAACCGTAAATCCGGGGCTCTTGAGCAAAGTCCGCAGCGCATAGCGGATGTCTTGAATCAAGGTGAACACGGCTGCCTCCTCGGTAAACACCCCTTACGCGGTTGAAGCGATTATTTCTGTTGCTGTATGGACGAAGAGAGCCGCGGGATTGTTAGCAGAAAGATGACAATAGAAGAAAACACAGTGAAGAATCGCCCGAAGAATCGAAATCGTCGTAGTTGCGGCAGCTGCCAAGTGCCCGCGCCGTCGCGTAACCGGACATTCGAATCGAGATTTCGCGCCTCCGCACACCGCGTTTGTCGCACGCGCGAAATCCCCGGCGCATCCAGCTTCTCAATAGGCGCCCTCGCTTCGCGCTCCGCTGGAAACTCCAACATGAAGTGTGCGCTTGTGAACAGATTCCCATGTTCGCCAGGCCCAGAATCGAAGTGCTCGGTGTGTATACCCAAGAAAAATGGAGCCTAATATATGAACAAATTCAAATATCTTGTAATGGTTGCGGTTGCTGGAATTTTCTTCACCGTAGGCGCGCCCAAACTCGCGGCCCAGGTCAGCGTCGGCGTCAGCATTGGAGCCGCCCCGGATTGCCCGTACGGCTACTATGACTACGCTCCGTATTCCTGCTCTCCCTACGGCTACTACGGCCCAGAATGGTTTTCCGGCGGCACCTTCATCGGCGCCGGCCAGTGGTTTCATGGCCCGGACAATTTCCAAGGCCATGTAAATAACCGTTACGACGTGCAACGCGGCTACCGAGGCGCAAGGCCGAACGTCGGCGATAAGCAAGAGCCGAACAAGCGCGTGGACAAAGTTTCCCATTTCAAGGGTAATGAAATGCGCGATGGACGCGGTCACGTAAGCAACGGAAAGAAGTAAGAATAGCCGCGAGGAATCATCCAGCCAGTCCCGAACATGGGTTCCAGGTGGCTCCCGGCCATCTGGAACCAGTCTTCGCGCTCTACTCGTATCGCAAGGCCTGCGTCGGCGCAATCCTGCACGCGCGCCGCGCCGGCACGTACGCCGCCAGCATCGCCACCACAAATAACGACGGCACCACGATCAAATAAGCCACAACGTCCACCCCGCCAGAATTGAACAGCATCGAATTCATCAGCCGCTCCAGCGCGAAACCCATCACCAATCCCAGTCCCGTTCCAATCCCCACCAACACGAAGCCCTTGCCCATCACCAGCCGCAGCACATCCGCACGCAGCGCTCCCAGCGCGATGCGTATTCCGATCTCTCGGGTTCTGCGGCTCACGTTGTAAGCCACCAGTCCATACAAACCGGCGACGGCCAGCAGCAATCCCACCAGCCCCATCGTGCCCACCAGATCAATCGCGATTTGCGGCCCGCGCACGGCCTGGTTCAGGTAGAACTCCTCGTAAGCTTGCGTGTGCAGCAGCGGCAGGTTCGGATCCAGGCTGCGGACCGCATCCTTCACCGGCTGCACCAATTGCAGCGGATCGCCGCTCGAGCGCAACATCAAAACCATGCGCGCCACAGGATGCTGCGCCAGCGGCATGTACACGAAATCCATCGGGTCTGACATTGTTTGATACTTAATGGTTTCCGCGATGCCTACGATTTCTACCGGCGCCCCGGCGCTGTTATCCAGGCGGATGCGTTTGCCCACGGCGTCGCCGCCCGGCCAATAGTGTTTCGCGAAATGCGCATTCACGATGGCGACGCGCGGCGCATCCGCGGTATCCGTCGCCAAAAATGCGCGCCCCCGCAGGATCGGAACTCCCATCGTCTGGAAATATCCTTCGTCAATCGTATCCATCGTCGAAGTAAAATTCGCGCGGTCCGGAGGCATCGTGAAACCATCCGGCACGAACGTCACCCCGTCAAATTCGTCCGTTCCCATTGGAATGTTCTGCGTTAAGGCCACGCTCTGCACACCCGGAGTCTCCCGCATGCGTTCGGCCAGCAATCTGTAGAACTGCTGCGTCTGCGTCGCGTTGTACTGAATCAGCCGCGGATCGAAACTGGTCATCAGCAGATGGTCTTTCGTGAAACCAGTGCCCACCAGCAAGTCGTGTTGAAATGCGCGCGCCATTAGAAAAGAAGCGGTCAGCAGCATCAGCGACGTGGCAACCTGCGCCACCACCAGCATATTGCGGCCCCACAGCCGCTTGCGCCCGGGCACGTCCACGTCCGCCGACTTCAGCGCATTCACCAAATCCACGCGTGTGCTCTGCAGCGCCGGAGCCAGCCCGCAAAGAAATGCACTCAAAACCGCCAATCCCACGCACAGCAGCAGCACGCGGGTGTCCATCTGGAACGGCACGGCTACTGGCAATTCCGTCGCAAAAATGATCGTGTCCTTCGAGTGGAACCACTCGATGACGCCGTACCCGATGGCGATCCCTGCCACTCCACCCAAAATCGCGAGGATCAGGCTCTCGGTGAGCAGCAGCCGGATCAACCGCAACCGTCCCGCTCCCAGCGCCAGCCGCACCGCGATTTCCCGCGCTCGCTCGCGCGCACGGCTGAGCAGCAGACCGGCAACGTTGGTGCAAGCCACCAGCAGCACCGCAAGCCCCAAGATCGCGAAAACCACGCCGAATTTCCAATTCTGATCCTCGGCCGTCCGCGTTTGAAATTGCGTGTAAACGGCGGCACCGCGGCTGCGCGTCACCTTCGGATAATCCCTCTCGAATCCCTTCGCCAGCAGCGCGAGTTCGTTGCGCGCGTCCTGCAAACTCGCATCCGGTTTCAAGCGCGCCTTCACGTTCAACTCGCGGTCGTCGCGGTCCTCGAAAAAATTCTTGTCGATGTTGGTCGAAAATACGTGCGCCATGGCCAGCGGCACATACAAGTCGGGATGCCCGAATACCAACAACCCCGGAAAGCTGTCCGGAGCCACGCCAATTACGGTAAAGGGCGTTCCGTTCAAGCGAATGGTCCGGCCTACCACGGCGGGATCCGCCGCGAACTCGTGCCGCCAGAAGTCCGGGCCCAGCACCACGACGGCGTTGCGTCCCGGCACCTGGTCCTCATCCGCGCGAAATCCGCGCCCCAGGCGCGGCTCCACGCCCAACACCTGAAAAAAATTTCCCGAAACCATCATCCCGCCCTTGACCCTGGGCGTAACGCCGGTTTCCGCGCTGTACCCTACAGCCTGCATGTCCGCGTAAGCGATCACGCCGTCGTAACTTTTAGTGTTGTCCCGGATATCCATGTACTCGCGATAAGAAAAATCTTCAATCGCGCTATCATGTGTCGTGCCTGCCAGCGAAACCACATTGCTCGGATGCGGCACCGGATAAGGCCGGAAAATCAGCGCGTCCACCATGCTGAATGTCGCGGACGTCATCCCAATCCCCAGCGCCAAGGTAATCACGACGAATGCCGTAAGCCCCGAAGTCCTCCGCAAACTCCGCCACGCAAACCGCAAGTCCTGCACGAGCGACTCCAGGAACGCCCCCGTCCGCGAATCGCGCACCTGCTCCTTCACCTGCTCCACCCCGCCCAGCTCAATCCGCGCTGCCCGCCGCGCCTCCGCCATCCCGATGCCCCCACGCACCTTCTCCTCGATCAGCAGCTCCAGATGCGCATGAACCTCCTGGTCCAAATCCGCATCCACCCGTCGAGTAAAAAATAAGTTCCGCAGAAAACTTCGTGCTTTCACCAGCAGCGGCATGTGCGTTACCTCTCTACGACGCTTCCAACGCCTGACCGATCGCCAAAGAAATGCGGCTCCAGCGCTTGGTCTCGGCTTCCAGCTGTTTCTGCCCCGCTTTGGACATCCGGTAGTATTTCGCGCGCCGGTTATTCTCAGACTCTCCCCAAAACGCCGTGATCCATCCTTCCTCTTCCATGCGGTGCAGAGCAGGGAAGAGCGACCCCGGCTTGACCACAAAAGTCCCGCCGGTTATCTGCTGGATACGCCGCGAAATTCCCAATCCATGCATCTCGCCCGCGCGCAGCGATTTCAATATCAGCAAATCCAAAGTCCCTTGCAAAAGGCTCGTCTGTTCAGGGCTCACTCGTACCCTCCTATCGAAGTTCTATACGAATGCTACTCCTCACATATAGAATGTCAATAGGAAAAGCACGACGCTCCGGCACCGCGGAAAATGTCGCTATCCATTCACGTGTACCGAGCCCATTTTGGAGTGCGGCGGCTTGCCGCCGCTTTGCCTGGCGCGAGGCTTGCCTCGCGTGCATTCCCGCGCCATCGGTACGTGCGAAACACGCTATGCGCGCCGATTGCCATCCATCTTTCGTACCGCTAGCCTCCCCGCACCGCCTGTGATAAAGATGTTTACTCCACGTGCGCCATGATCCCCCACAATCTCGGAGCCATTCTTGACTCGTCGAAAACCTAAAAGCACTGCCGTCACCCTGCGCGACGTAGCGTTGGAAAGCGGCGTGTCTCCCGCCACAGTCTCCATCGTCCTGAATAACGCCCCGCTCTCGCGTTACATTCCGCCCACCACCAAAGACCGCATCGAACGCGCCGCCAAAAAACTCGCCTATCGCCCCAAAGTCGTCTCGCGCTTCCTCAGCGCCAAACGCAATCGCACCGTCGGCGTGATGGTCTTCGACATCACCGACCCCTACTGCACCCTGATCCTCCGCGGCATCGAAAACGCGCTCTACCAGGCTTCCTACCTCCCCATCCTCACCGACGTGCACAACCAGCGCGGCCGCTTCGAACGCTATCTCGAAATGCTCCTTGCGCGGCCCGTCGAAGCGCTCATCGTCGTGGCCAACTGGCTCTTCGTGGATATTGATCTCCTAGCTGACGTCGAAAAACGCAACATCCCCGCCGTGATGATCGGCCGCGAGCTGCGTTCCGGCGCCGTCAGCTCGGTGATGGTGGACAACGAAGCCGGCGCCCATCTCGCCATGGAACATTTGCACTCCCTGGGCCACCGCAAGATCGCTTTCATCCGCGGCCCGAAAATGTTGGGTGACAGCTCTCCGCGCTGGCGCGGCGTACGCGCCTTCGCGCGCTCTGTAAACCTGGAAATCGATCCCGCGCTAGTCCTCGATCTCCCCGACTCCTTCGATCCCAATTCCAGCTACGAAGGCGGCCTGAAACTTACCGAGGAATTCCTGAAACACAAAAAGCGCTTTACCGCGGTAATGGCGTTCGACGACATGACCGCCTTCGGCGTAATCCGCTGCCTGGCTCGCGCCGGCATAAAAGTTCCCGAAGATTGCTCGGTGATCGGCTTCGATGACGTAATCCCCGCCGGCCTTTCGGTCCCGTCGCTCACCACCGTCCGTCAGCCGATGGAAGCGCTAGGCAACGCCGCCGTAGGCATCATTTTGGACGCGGTCAACGCCGCCATCGAGGAACGCGAATCCCCAGCCCTGCACCGGCTACTAGCGCCCGAACTGGTCGTGCGCGAATCGACGCGCGCCGTTTCCTGGGCCTAGAATTCCGGGTCGCGGCCTTGGTTTTAGACTTGACTTGCAAGCAACGCGCGCATAATACTCGCTTTAATAAATTTTAATGAATTTCAGTGCGCGGATTTAGCCGCTAAAGTACCAGGTTTACGGCTGTCACACAGAATCCCTTGCTGCCCAGTGGTGCTCTTGGGAGGTCAAGGCACTTTGTACAAAAATCGAAACGCCCGTCATCATCGCGGCCGCATGGCGTCCGCCACTCTGCTTCTCATGTTCGCGCTTTCTCCAGCGGGCCTCTCAGCCGGCACGCCTCCGGATCCTACGGCAAAATTGTTCCTGCACTCCGACTGGACCCTCCAATCCTCGTGCAAAATAAACGCCACGGGAGAACAAATCTCCACCGCCGGCTTCAACACTACCGGCTGGCACGCCACCACCGTCCCCTCCACAGTAGTCGCCGCGCTAGTCGCCGACAAAACCTACCCCGATCCCTACTACGGAAAAAATCTCCGCGACATCCCCGGCACCGAATATCCCATCGGCAAGAATTTTTCCCTTCTGCCCATGCCGCAAGATAGCCCCTTCCGCTGCTCCTGGTGGTATCGCACCGAATTCAAGCTTCCCGAAAATTTCGCAGGGCGCAAAGTGTGGCTGCACTTCGGCGGCATCAACAATCGCGCCAACATCTGGCTCAACGGCAAAAAAATCGCTGACGCCAAAGACGTAGCCGGCGCCTATCGCACCTACGAATACGAAATCTCCGCCCAACTCTCGCAAGGCCGGCCGAATTCGCTAGCCGTCGAAACCTTCGCACAAACTGACAAAGATCTCGGCATCAACTGGGTTGACTGGAATCCCGCGCCACCCGACAAAGACATGGGCCTCTGGCGCGACGTCTATCTGCAATCGAGCGGCCCCGTAGCCATCCGCTTCCCGCAAGTAATCACGCATTTCCCCACCACGTCCCTCGCGCAGGCCAATCTAGCCATCCAAGCCGAACTACACAACGCCACCAACGAAGAAGTCACCGGCACCCTGGAAGCCCAATTCGACGGCGTCCAAGTCCATCAGACCTACACGCTGAAGCCGAACGAAACGCGCACCGCCCGCTTACTGGATGACACCTATCCGCAACTGCAAATCAAAAATCCCAAACTCTGGTGGCCGTACCGTATGGGCGCGCAAGATCTCCACGAACTTTCGGTTCGCTTCGTAGTAGGCAATCAAGAATCCGACGCGCAAACCGTAAAATTCGGCATCCGCGAAATCACCGCCGTGCTGAATTCCACCGGAGCCCTGCAATTTTCCATCAACCAGAAAAAAATCCTGATCCGCGGCGGCGGCTGGTCCCCCGATATGCTCCTGCGCCAGGATATGGACCGCCTCGAGAACGAATTCCGCTACGTCCGCGACATGAACCTGAACACCATCCGTCTGGAAGGCAAGCTCGAAACCGACGAATTCTACAATCTCGCCGACGAGCGCGGCGTCCTCATCATGGCCGGCTGGTGCTGCTGCGATATCTGGGAACAGTGGAAGCACTGGCAGCCCGAACATCTGGAAATCGCCACTGCCTCACTCCGTTCCCAAATCATGCGCATGAGAAGCCATCCCAGCATGCTCGTCTGGCTCAACGGCAGCGACAATCCACCGCCCGCCAACGTCGAAACCGCCTACATCAAAGTCCTGAAAGAATCCTCCTGGCCGAATCCATACATTTCTTCCGCCTCAGCCACACCCACCACCGTCACCGGACCTTCGGGGGTCAAAATGACCGGCCCCTACGATTACGTCCCGCCCGATTATTGGCTGATTGATACGACGAGATACGGTGGCGCCTTCGGTTTCAACACCGAGACCGGTCCCGGTCCCGCGCCTTTGCTGGAAAGTTGCCTGAAGAAATTCATTCCCGCCGACCACATGTGGCCCCAGGATTCCTTCTGGAATTTTCACGCCGGCTCCGAAGGCTTCAAGGACCTCACGCATTTCAATAGCGCCATGGACGCGATCTACGGCCCTCCTGCCGGCCTCGACGAGTACCTCGTGAAATCCCAAGCCATGGCCTACGAAGGCGAACGTGCCATGTTCGAAGCCTACTCTCGCAACAAATACGCCACGACGGGTGTCATTCAATGGATGCTGAACAACGCCTGGCCATCAACGATCTGGCATCTCTTCGACTATTACCTCCAGCCCGCCGGCGGCTACTTCGGCACCAAAAAAGCCTGCGAGCCTCTCCACGTGCAATATTCCTACGACGACAACAGCATCGTCGCAGTCAACAGCCTTTACGAAAAAGCCGCTGGCCTAACCGTCACCGCGAAACTCTACGACATCGCGCTTCACGAACGATTTTCAAAGCAGGTGAAAGTTGACGTGGATGCCGACGGTGTCCAGAAAGCCCTGACGCTTCCCGCGGAATCTTTCAGTCCCCCGTCGCCGGCCTATTTCCTACAGCTACAGTTGCAATCGAGCGACGGAAAAATCGTCAGCCAGAATTTCTACTGGCTCTCCGCGAAAAAGAATACTTACGAATGGACCAAGACCACCTACCGCTTCACGCCCGTATCGTCGTACGAAGATCTCACTGCTCTAAAGTCGCTCGAAAAGGTTACCGTGGAAGTAAACGCCAGCATGTTGCCCGGCCCCGACGGCCCCGTCGCGCACGTCCTGCTGAAAAATCCCAGCGACTATCTAGCTTTCCAGATTCATCTCGGCATCCACAAAAGCGGCCAGTCCGATGAAATCCTCCCCGTATTCTGGGACGATAATTACATCGAACTGATGCCCGGCGAATCCCGCGAACTCACCGCGCGCTATCTTCCAGCCACTTCCGTCTTCGGCGGTTCGGAGCTAACCGTCTCCGGATGGAATATCGCGCCCGCCACCATCCCCCTGAAAGAAGGCCGCGGCGTCCCCGCGCAATCCACCGGAGCAGGGCACTGATGTCCTGCGAGCAAGACGGACCTGTGACAATTCCACCGGGACAATATCCGAATCACATGCTGCGCGAGATTTACGAGCAGCCGCAGGCGATTCGCGAAACCATCCGCCAAAATGTTGCAGACGACGTAATTTTTTCGAATTCGCTGCAGCCCATCGAAAAAGCCCTCTTCGCCTTCAAAAAAATCATCATCGCCGCCAGCGGCTCCAGCCGCAACGCAGGCCTCGCAGGCGAAATCATGATGGAAGATCTTGCAGGGGTCGCCGTGGACGTCGAATACGCCAGCGAGTATTGCTACCGCTCCACGCATTCAGACACCGATCCGATCGTCGTCGTGATCACTCAGTCCGGTGAAACCGCGGACACCACCGCCGCGCAACGCGAAGCGCTTAATCGCGGCGCGAAAACCGTCGCTATATCGAATGTCGCCGATTCCACCATCTCACGCGAAGCCAGCGCCACCCTGCAAACCTGCGCCGGCCTGGAAAAAGCCATCCCCGCGACGAAAAGTTTCACCGCGCAGCTCACCATGCTCTATCTGCTCGCGCTGTTTCTAGCCCGCCAGCGCGGACGCATGACCGCCGAAGTCACCCGCACGCACCTGAATTTCCTGGCCGAGCTGCCCCGGCAAATCGAAAAATTTCTGCCGAGCTGGGACGCGCAAACTTCCGGCGCTGCCCGCGCCTTCCAGCAAGCCAGCAAGTTCATGTTCCTCGGCCGCGGCGTGCATTACGCCATAGCCCGCGAAGGCGCGCTGAAGCTCAAGGAAATTTCCTACGTCCAAGCCGAGGGCCTGCCCGCGGGCGAACTCCGCCACGGCTCGAACGCTCTGGTAGATGAAAATCTTGTCGTGGTAGTGCTGGCCACGCGCGACGCCGCCGATCCCGATTCCGTCTTGCGTTACCAAAAAACCTTGCTTGTGCTCGAATACGTCAAGAGCCGCGGTGGAAAATCCATCGCCATCGCCAGCGAAGGCGATCGTGAAGTCACTGCGGTCGCCGATCGCACGATTTTTGTCCCCCCAGCCACAGAACTGCTCCTGCCAATCCTGGAAGTAGTCCCTCTGCAACTTTTCGCCTACCACTACGCAGTCCTAAACGGCTGCGACGTAGATCGCCCCAGAAATCTGGTAAAGTCCGTGATCACTGAATGAGGTCCCGCGCCGTTGGGGTCACCTCTGGCTCTGTCTTTGACTTGGTCCTTGTAGCGGCCGGTCTCGCACAGCGGGACCGGGCAGCGTTCGCTGTTGGTTGCCTTTGACGTTGACTTCGCTTTCGTAGCGGCGCACTTTAGTGCGCCATTGTTCGTGCGGCAATCACCGCTGTCGGCCTGAAAAACGCAGCCGCAACAACTGAAACGCAGCAGCAACCAAGAAAAGGACCGATGCCCAACGAGCCCACCCAATCCGCGCAATCCACTGTAAAACTCCGCCGCGTCCTAACCCTCTGGGACCTGATCATCATCGGCATCGTGATCATCCAGCCGATCGCCCCCATGGGCATCTACGGCGTAATAAGCAACGACGCCCGCGGCCACGTCGTCACCACCCTGCTCATCGCCATGGTCGCCATGCTCTTCACCGCGATCAGCTACGGAAAAATGGCGCGGGCGTATCCTTCCGCCGGCTCCGCCTACACCTACGTCGGCCAGGAGCTCAATCCCGCTCTCGGATACGTCACCGGCTGGGCTATCGTGATGGATTACATCCTGAATCCGCTTATCTGCACCATCATTTGCAGTCAGCTCACCCAAAATATTCTTCCGTTCTTGCCGTACTGGACCCTAGCCGTCTTCTATGCCGGTGCGTTCACGCTTCTCAATATCCGCGGCGTCAAGACTTCGGCGCGCATCAATGACGTGATGGCTGCCGGCATGTCCATCGTCGTGGTCATATTTTTCGCGTTCGTAATCCATTTTCTCTGGAGCTTGCACGAATACGGTCAAGGCTTTTTCACTCACCCTTTTTACAATCCCGCGACCTTCAGCTTTAAAAATGTCTTCCACGGAACTTCCGTCGCCGTCCTCACCTACATCGGCTTCGACGCCATCTCCACCTTTTCCGAAGAAGTCGAAAATCCCCGCCGCAACATCATGCTAGCCACCGTCCTCGTCTGCCTGATCACCGGCGTCCTAGCCTCGCTCGAAGTCTATGCCGCACAACTCGTCTGGCGCGACCAGCCGTTCCCCCCGGACAAAATCACCTCCGCCTTCCCGCTCGTCGCCCAAACCGCCGGCGGCTATTTCCTCTTCCAACTCGTAAACTTCACCATCCTAATCGCCAACATCGGCTCCGGCCTAGGCTCACAACTAGGCGCCGCGCGCCTTCTTTACGGCATGGGCCGCAGCAACGGCATCCCCAAAAAATTCTTCGGCGCGCTCGACCCGAAAAATCACATCCCGCGCAACAACGTAATCCTGGTCGGTGGCATCGCCCTGGCCGGCTCGTTCATCATCACCTACGACCAAGGCGCGGACCTCCTCAACTTCGGTGCCCTTCTAGCCTTCATGGGCGTCAACGTCGCCGCACTCGTCCGCTACTACGTGCGCGAGGAAAAAAAGCAAATCCTCAATCTCCTCTCGCCTCTGCTCGGCTTCCTGATCTGCGCATTCATCTGGACCCACCTCAGCGGCCCCGCTCTCAAGCTCGGCGCCATCTGGATGGTCTTGGGAATGACCTATGGCGCGATAAAAACTCGTGGCTTCCAGGCCGATCTGGTCAACTTCGATATCCCCGCTGACGAATCTTAACGCTCGCGCACAGCCGTTCCGCCGGTGTTCCACCGGGAATCCGCAGCGCTCCAATCCTTCCTAAACTTTTAGCCCACGCCTGACGATTGTTCCGATAGGAGTCTCTGGAAGCCCTGGTGGAAAGAGCTTCCGATCCTTGACCCTCTAAAAAGTGGCACCGCCAGAAAGCGGCTGTTTCAAATCAGAGCACCTCATACCCATGGATCCCAGAGCGCTTAACGTTCTCCTGGTCATCGCGGATGCGCAAGACGAGGCCGATATCCACCAGAAGCTGGGCGATGCCCGCAACACATTCTTCGCCGTTCACACCGCCGCAAGTTTGGCCCAGGCGTTCCAGTTGATCGCAGACAAGCCCATAGACATTTTTCTGATCGATCTTTCTGTTCCGGATTCCGATGGAGTTCAAGGCTTACAGCGCCTGATTGCTTCCGCGCACTACGCCCCCGTTATCGCCATCGTCAGCGTCTACGATGAGCTGCAAGCGCTGGAAGTGGTGCGCGCGGGGGCAGACGACTACGTCGTCAAGAGTCGCATGAATGCGGCAGCCTTCGAGCGCGTCCTGTTGTACGCCGTTGAGCGCCACGGCGTGCGCCGACAGGCCGATTTGCAACTCGCTGTGTCGCGCGTGCTGGCGGAATCTCAAAGTCTTTCCGAGGCCAGCGACGGAATCCTTCGCGTGCTTTGTGAGTCCCTGAGGTTTGATATCGGAGAGATCTGGCGGATTGACAATTCCGCAAATCGGCTGTTCCACGCGCGGTCCTGGTGCGTACCGTCTCGTAAACTTCTGCAATTTCAAGCACTGAGCCACATCTCACATTTTCGCTGCGGCGAAGGCTTGCCCGGATGCGTCTGGGAGACTCAGGTCCCCCAGTGGATCGAAGACGTGACCGAAAGCGATTACTTCACGCGAATCCCCGCCGCCACCTCGGCTGGACTACATAGCGCATACGCCATCCCCCTCGGCTTGGTCCAGGGAATCTTCGGCGTCATGGCGTTCTTCAGTCACGAGCGAAAGCGGGTTGACGAACAGCTGAATAACTTTCTCATGAGCATCGGAAACCAGATGGGCCAGTTCATGGCTCGCAAGGTTGCCGAAGAGGAACGCGAACGAATCGGAAGGGACCTGGTCCTGATTTTGGATTCCACGTCCGAAGGCATCTACGGGACAAATCTTGCCGGTTCCATCACCTTCATCAACCAGTCCGCCGCTCGAACGTTTGGCTTCCGCCGCGAAGATGCCGTCGGCAAGAACTCCCACGCCTTATTTCATCACACGCGCCCGGATGGCACCGCGTTTCCCGAATCCGAATGCCCACTCACCAATCTCTTGCACACGGGAAGGAGTCATTCCAACGACCTCGATTATTTTTGCAAGATGGATGGATCGCACGTGGCGGTGAGCTACTCCGCCACTCCGATGTTCGAGGGCGCGCAGGTTAGTGGTGCAGTGGTCAGCTTTACGGATATTTCTGAGAAGCGCCAGATGGAAATCGAGCTCCGTCACGCGCAAAAACTGGAAGCGGTGGGTGGTTTGGCTGCGGGAATCGCGCACGAAATCAACACGCCGATCCAATTCATCGGCGACAATACCCGCTTCCTGCAGGATTCCTTCCGTGATGGCCTCGAGATGATCACGAAGTATCGCGAAATCCGCCAACAAGCTGAAAACGGCCCTGTGCGCTCCGATCTGCTTCACGAACTGGATGCAATTTGCCAGAGAATCGAATGGGACTTCCTGGTCACGGAAATTCCCAAGGCTCTGGAACAGATGCTGGACGGCGTCAAGCGCGTTGCCACCATCGTGCTGGCGATGAAGGAATTCTCGCATGTGGATCGTAGTGTGGAGAAGACGCCCGCGGACTTGAATAGAGCGATCGAAAGCACCCTGGTCGTTTCTCGCAATGAGACGAAGTACGTCGCCGAAGTCGTAACCGATTTCGCTGTCTTGCCTCCGGTTTCCTGTCATCTCGGCGATCTAAATCAAGTGTTCTTGAACTTGTTTGTGAATGCCGCCCACGCCATTGGTGACGTCATGAAGGTGACTGGGCAAAAAGGCCGCATAACCGTCAAGACCCGGGAGGACGGTGATTGCGTCGTCCTGACCGTTCACGATACCGGAACCGGAATTCCCGAAGGAGTACGTGGAAAAGTTTTCGACCCATTTTTCACGACGAAAGAGGTCGGTAAGGGTTCGGGCCAGGGCCTGGCGCTGGCGCGCGCCATCGTTGTTGAAAAGCACGGTGGTACGCTGACTTTTGAGACGGAAATGGGGCGGGGCACCACATTTTGTGTGCGTCTTCCAACGAACGGCGTGCCCTCGTGCAAAGAGGTGATCGCGGTATGACTCGAATCATTTTTGTCGATGATGAAATTAGGATCCTGGAAGGATTGCAGCGCATGCTTCGTTCGCAACGTCATTGCTGGGAAATGGCGTTCGCTCCCAGCGGTCCAGCCGCGTTGCAAATGATGGAGGCCGCACCATTCGACGTCATCGTCTCGGACATGCGCATGCCAGGCATGGATGGCGCCGCGCTCTTAAGGAAAGTTCGCGACAAGCATCCCAACGTTCTGCGAATTATTCTTTCGGGATACACCGAACTGGAGGCCGCTCTGAGCGCTGTGCCCGTTGCACACCAGTTTCTGGTCAAGCCCTGCGACCAGGAAACCTTGCAAACCGCGATTGAGCGCGCTACCAGCCTGAACAGCATCCTCAATAGCAAACGCCTGGCAAGCATCGTCGGATCCATGCAGCAATTACCCTCGTTGTCGAAATCGTGCCAGGACCTGCGCCAGGCACTCAGCGATCCGAATGTTACCTCGCAACGTATCGCACGGCTTGTGGAGCAGGACCCGGCCATGTCTGCCAAGGTTCTGCAGCTTGTGAACTCCGCGTTCTTCGGGGTCGCGCGGAATGTGAGCGACATCAACACCGCAATCAACTATTTGGGCAAGAACATCCTCGAGAACCTCGTTCAGTCCGTCGAAATCTTTCGCGTCTTCCGGCCCACCAAGGCCATACCGGGATTCTCGCTAGAGGACCTGCACGTCCATGCGCAGTTGACAGCCAAGATGGCCGCCCATGTGGCCGACGACAATTCAATTCGCGGGCTCGCCATGGTCGCAGGCTTGCTTCATGACGTCGGCAAACTGGTTTTGGCCGAAGCCACCCCGGAGCATTTCGCGCGTGCCATCGCCGGTGCAAAGAATGAAAATCGCCCGCTCTTCGAGGTCGAAGAGGAATTGACCGGTGTATCCCACGCTGAAGTGGGAGCCTATCTTCTGAGCATGTGGGGAATTCCATACTTGATCGTTGAGGCAGTTGCTCATCACCACCATCTGGAGCGCGTAGCCTGCGAAAAAGTAGATTTGCTCGCCAGTGTTTATTTCGCAAATTGGCTTGCTCACGAGCATCAGGCGGCCCGGCCCGGTGCCAGCAGCCTTCCGAATGCGCCGCTCGATCAGGAAATCGTTGCCAAACTGATCGTGGAAAGCCGGCTGCCGGAATGGCGTGCGGCTACCGAATCTGCCGCGCTGGAACTGTCCGGGGTGTCCCATGTCTAATAATGAGCGTCCCAGAATCCTGTGTGTGGACGACGAACCGAATGTTCTCGAGGGGCTCGCTCGCACCTTACGCAGCCACTTCGTCGTCGAGACCACCACAGAGGGAAAGGTCGCTCTCGATTTATTCAGGACCGCTGAACCCTTTGCTGTTGTCATGTCCGATCAACGAATGCCGCAAATGACGGGCGTTCAGCTCCTCGCTCATGCCCGCACAGTTGCCCCAGCCACGGTGCGCGTCTTGCTCACCGGCCAGGCCGACGTCGAATCGGCGATCGCCGCCGTTAATGAAGGCAATATTTTTCGCTTCCTGACCAAGCCATGCGCCACGGACGTTCTGCTGAAGGCGCTCGACGCCTGTTGCGAGCAATACCGCCTCATTACCTCCGAAAAGGTTCTGCTCGAACAAACCCTGCGCGGCAGCATAAAGGCGCTGGTGGATATTCTCTCGCTCGTGAATCCGCTGGCTTTCGGGCGCGCCACGCGTGTCCGCCAAAGTGTCGAACAGCTGATGAACCATTTCCAAATTCGCGAACGCTGGCCCGTGGAGGTAGCCGCCATGCTCTCCCAGATCGGCTGCGTCACTCTTCCCGCCGCCACGCTCGACAAACTGTACAGAGGCGAGCCCCTCAACAAACCGGAACAGGAAATGGTCGACCGTATGCCTGGCGTCGCGGAAAAATGCCTTTCCAACATTCCGCGCATCGAATCTGTGCGCGAAATACTGCACCAGTCCAGCGCTCACTTCGCGCGAGCCAAGCAGCGCGCCGACGCCGAGATCGAAGCAGAAATCCCTTGGGGCGCTCGCGCGCTGAAAGTCGCTCTCGATTTCGATCTACTCGAAAGCGGTGATAGCGCCAAGGATCATCCGATGGCCATCCTGCGCGGCCGTAAGGGCTGGTACGACCCGGAAATCTTGCTTGCGTTTGCGGCAATACGCGGAAATCCGCAGGACACGAACTTGATGCTGGAGCTCACCATACGGGAAGTCGGTGTCGGCATGGTCTTCGGCGAGGATCTCAAATCGTCCAAAGGCTTGCTTCTGATTGCGCGCGGCCAGGAAGTCACCCCCGCGCTGCTTGAACGCATGCGGAATTTTTCCGGCGAACTTGCGATCCGCGAACCCGTTCGCATGCTGCTTCGCGACCCCGCGAGGACTTCCAAGGAGCCTGTTCTGGCGGGATCACGCACCTAAGGCGAGTCTATTTCCGGGCAGTTACTCCGCGTCCTGCGTCACGATGTGCACGTCCACGGCGGGTGCGTCATTCAAAAATCGATTGATCGCGTTCATGTACAGCAGCTTGCGCCAACCCTCGGTCGCCGACCGGCCAAAGATCACATGGGTGATGTGTTTTTCGCGCACAAACTGCGCCATGGCGTCCGCCACGTTATGCCCCTTCAGCCGCACCGGCTTCGCTCCTAGATTTTCCGCGAATTGCAGATTTGCGGTCAGCGATTTCGGTTCCTCCTGCGCGTTCTCGCTGTCCAGATCCACGTGCACGGCGTAAAGCTCCGCGTCCATCCGCCGCGCCATGCGCGCCGCGCGCGCCACCAGATATTGCGCCTTCGGATTTTCGCTGATGCACACCGCCAGCCGCTCCCGCACCGCCCAGGCTTCCTGAATATCCTTCTCCACCATGTAGGATTCCAGGCTGCGGTCCACCTGCTCTGCCACCTGGCGCAGCGCCAGTTCCCGCAACGCTATCAAATTCCCGCGGCGGAAAAAATTCTTCAGCGCCTGCTCTACTTTTTCTTTTCCGTAAACGTCGCCGCGCCGCATCCGATTTTGCAGCGCTTCCGGCGTCAGGTCCACCATCACCGTCTCATCGGAAACCTGTAGCACCCAGTCCGGCACCGTTTCGCGCACCACTACGCCAGTAATCGCGCGCACCGTCGGCGCGATGCTTTCGATATGCTGTATGTTTACCGTCGAGATCACATCGATATTCGCGTCCAATAATTCCAGCACGTCTTCGTACCGCTTGCGATGCCGGCTTCCCGGAATATTCGTGTGCGCCAGTTCGTCCACCAGCACCACGCGCGGTTTACGCTCCAGAATCCCGTCCAGATCCAGCTCCGCGAAGAGCGTCCCTTTGTAATCGATCATTTTCCGCGGGATGGTCTCCAATTGCGCGGAAAGTTCGGCGATGCCTTTCCGCCCGTGCGTTTCCACCACGCCGATCACCACGTCTTCGCCGCGGCTGTGCCGCCGGATGGCCTCGCTCAGCATGCTGAACGTCTTGCCCACTCCGGGCGCATAGCCCAGAAAAAGTTTCAGTGCGCCTTTTGTTTTTTCGGCCGGCTTTGCCGCGGCCAGCCACTGCTCGGGGGTTTTTGGCATCGGTGTATTCTCTTCTACGAGCGCTGTGAAAGCTACGTTAGAATGGCAGCGTGCGCGTGCACTGGTTCACTCATTTCCTGCGATTTCTGGCTGCTATCGTCCTTGTGCTGGGAATCTCCCTCATGTACCGCCACATTCTTATCGTCAACCCCACCACCGTCGCGCTCACTTTTCTGCTCGCCATTCTAGCCGTTTCCACCGTATGGGGCATTGCCGTTTCCGTGTTCATGTCCGTAGTGGCAATGCTCGCCTTCAACTATTATTTCCTGCCGCCAGTCGGCAGATTCACAGTGGCCGACCCGCAGAATTGGGTTGCGCTTTTCGCCTTCCTGGTTGTCTCGGTGCTGGCCAGCCATCTTTCCACCCGCGCCCGCCAGAAAGCCGAAGACGCCTCTGCACGCCGCCGCGAAATCGAGAAGCTTTACGCCTTCAGCCAGGGGCTCCTGGAATCCGGCAACGTAATTCAATTGCTCAATCGCATTCCTTCGCAGATTGTGGACATTTTCGAAGTCGGCGCCGCCGCTCTTCTCCTCGCCGAGAAACAAAAGATCTACCGCTCCGGCCCGGTGGTCGCCAAGCTCGATCTCGAAAGCCTGAATACAGTCGTCCTGCGCGAAGAGCCCGTAATAGATGTCCCCAATAGCCTCTGCTTCGTGCCAGTGCGTCTCGGCGGTCGCTCCATCGGCAGCCTGGGCATCTCCGGCTCAATGCTTTCGCGCCAGACCCTCGAAGCCATCGGCACCCTCGTCGCCGTAGCTATCGAACGCGCCCGCGCCATCGAACAGCTTGGCTTGACCGAAGCTGCCCGCGAAGGCGAGCGCTTACGCACCGCGCTGCTCGATTCCGTCACCCACGCGCTGCGCACGCCGCTGACTTCCATCAAAGCATCTGTGACGAACTTGCTCTCCAACTCTAGCGTCACCGAACGCCAGCGCCAGGAGCTTCTCACCATCATTAACGAAGAAACCGATCGCTTGAACCGTTTGGTCGGCGAAGCTGGCGAAATGGCGCGCCTGGATGCCGGTGAGGTCGAACTCGAACTCGAACCGCGCCCCATCGAGGACGTGATTGAAGCCGCGCTCGGCAAATGCCGCGCCGCTTTGGGCGATCGCATCGTGAACGTGAACGTGCAGCCGGGCCTGCCGCGCGTCCGCGTGGATATTACCCGCGCGCGCGAAGCTCTGGTCCATCTGCTGGAAAATGCCAATCAATATTCGCCCACGAACCAGCCCATCACCATCACCGCGGAATTGGCCGGCGATTTCGTCCTTACTAGCGTCGCCGATCGCGGCGCCGGCATTGACGACCTGGAGCAAAGCCTCATCTTCGAAAAATTCTATCGCGGGAAGGATCAACGCTACCTGGTGCAAGGCACCGGCATGGGCCTCCCCATCGCCAAAGCCATCATCGAAGCACATGGCGGTAGCATTAGTCTGACCAGCCAGCGCGGCCAGGGCTCTGTTTTTTCCTTCACGCTGCCCACTGAACGCGGTCGGACCCGAGACTGATGAACGCCGCCACCATTCTCGTTGTGGACGATGAACCGCAGATCCGCCGCGTCATGCTCACCACTCTCGCGTCGCAGGGCTATTCGGTCGTCGAAGTGCGCAGCGGTGAAGAAGCCCTTGAAAAAGTGCGCGGAATGAGGCCCGATCTTATTCTTCTCGATGTGAATTTGCCGGGAATCTCGGGCCTTGAAACTTGCCGCGAAATTCGCGCCACCTGCGATGCGCCCATCATCATGCTCACCGTGCGCAACACTGAACGCGACAAGGTCCAGGCTCTTGATGCCGGCGCGGACGACTACGTCGTTAAGCCCTTCGGCGTTGAAGAGCTGATGGCGCGCATTCGTGCCGCGCTGCGCCGCGCCGCTCCCGGCGACGCCACTCCGCCCTTCGCCTCCGACGATCTGAAAATTGATTTCGAAAAGCGCACCGTGATGGTGCAGGAAAAAGCCGTCCGCCTTACGCCGAAAGAATTTGAACTCTTGCGTCAGCTCGTCTCAAATTCCGGCAAGGCGCAGGCGCATCGCCGCCTGCTGCAAGCCGTCTGGGGACCCGACTACGGAGAGGAAACCGAATATTTGCGCGTCTTCATCAATCAATTGCGCCGGAAAATCGAGCCCGACCCGCGCCATCCGCGCTACATCCACACCGAACCCTGGATCGGCTACCGCTTCGACCCACCCAAACCAAAATCCCGCAACCACCGCTCTGAAAAGTAGTCCGCCTCGCTGCATGCCCCTCAACGCGATTCGCAAATAGGGCCACAGGCCGATCTCCCGGCTCCAACCAATAGGAAGTGCGGCGGGCTTGCCGCCGCTTTCGCCACAACGTCAAGAGTCGGGCGCGTTCGCTCTAGGCGAGGCTTGCCTCGCCCCCACAATTGCCGCGCCGACAGTTCGTGAAGAGTGCGAGAACTCAGGATTCTTTGTGGGTCGTGGCTTTAGCCGCTGAAGTTCCGATTTTCAGGCTCTCACTGGCAGGTTGAAAACACCCGGCGAGCTCGCGCAAACTCCTAATGCAACGGCCGCACCGCATCCAATTCCAAATTCAATTCCAACACATTCACCCGCGGCTCGCCCAAAAAACCGAACTGCCGCCCCTGCGTATGCCCCGCCACCAGGGCGCGCACATCCCCCTCACTCATCCCCCGCTCGCGCGCCACACGCACAATCTGAAATTCCGCCGCCGCCGGCGAAATGTGCGGATCGAGCCCCGATCCCGAACTGGTAACCAAATCCACAGGAATCCGCGCCCCAGGATTTTCCGCCTGCAGCCTCTGCACGTCGCCCTTCACTCGCGTGATCAATGCCGAATTCGTTGGCCCCAAATTGGAAGCCCCTCCACTCGACGCATCGGGGTCGTATCCAGCAGCCCCCGCGGCCGAAGGTCGCGAATGAAAATATCCCGCCGAAGTGAACGGCTGCCCGATCAGGCTCGACCCCACCATCTTCCCGCCCACGTGGATGATTTCTCCATTCGCTTGCCGCGGAAAAGCCCACTGCGCCAGCAAAGTCACCGCCAGCGGATACAAAATCCCCAGCAGCACAGTCGTCGCCAGCGTCATCCAAATCGAAATCAATAAGTTTTTTTTCATCACCTGAGCACCCCTAAGCCAGTCCGACGTGCGTGATAATCACGTCAATTATTTTGATCCCGATGAACGGCGCGATAATTCCGCCCAGCCCGTACACCAACAAATTCCGCCGCAGCAAAGCCTCTGCGCCCAATGGACGATACTTCACCCCGCGCAAAGCCAGCGGCACCAGCGCGATGATAATCAGCGCGTTGAAAATCACCGCCGAAAGAATCGCCGAATGCGGATTCTTCAGCCCCATCACGTTCAGTACTTCCAGCTCCGGAAAGGCGGCCGCGAACATCGCCGGAATAATCGCGAAATATTTCGCGACGTCATTCGCCACCGAGAAGGTCGTCAGCGCCCCTCGCGTAATCAGCAACTGTTTCCCGATTTCCACCACCTCAATCAATTTCGTGGGGTTCGAATCCAGGTCCACCATATTGCCGGCTTCTTTTGCCGCCTGTGTTCCCGCGTTCATCGCCAGGCCTACGTCCGCCTGTGCGAGCGCCGGCGCGTCATTCGTCCCGTCGCCGGTCATCGCCACCAGTTTGCCCTTGGCCTGCTCGCGCCGAATCAACGCCAGCTTGTCCTCCGGCCGCGCCTCTGCCAGAAAGTCATCCACGCCCGCTTCGCGCGCGATCGCGGCCGCGGTCAAAGGGTTGTCGCCGGTGATCATCACCGTGCGAATGCCCATCACGCGCAAATGCTCGAACCGCTCGCGCATGCCGCCCTTCACGATGTCCTTCAAATGAATCACGCCCAGCGCCCGCGCATCCTCAGCGACGAGCAGCGGCGTCCCGCCGGAATTCGAGATGCGGTCCACAGCCTCCATCGTCTCGTGCGGTACAGTCCCACCCGCTTCCTTGATGTATTTCACAATCGCATCTCGCGCGCCCTTGCGAATCTTCCGCCCGTCCATATCCACGCCGGACATTCGCGTCACCGCCGAAAATGGAATGAACGTCGCCGCGACCGAGCCCAACTCTCGCCCGCGCAATCCGTACTTATCTTTCGCCAGTACCACGATCGAACGGCCTTCGGGAGTCTCGTCCGCCAGCGACGCCAACTGCGCGGCATCGGCCAATTCACCATCGCTCACACCCGGCGCCGGGATAAATTCAGTCGCAAATCGATTCCCCAAGGTAATCGTCCCCGTCTTGTCCAGCAGCAAGGTATCCACGTCGCCCGCCGCTTCTACCGCGCGGCCAGACATCGCCAGCACATTCTTTTGCAGCACGCGATCCATCCCCGCAATCCCAATCGCCGAAAGCAATCCGCCGATCGTCGTCGGAATCAGGCACACCAGCAAGGCCACCAGCACAAACACGGATTGCGGCGCGCCTGAATAAATCGCCATCGGCTGCAAAGAAACCACCGCCAGCAGGAAAATAATCGTCAACCCCGCCAGCAAAATGTTCAAAGCGATTTCGTTCGGCGTCTTCTGCCGCGAAGCGCCCTCTACCAGCTTGATCATCCGGTCCAGAAAAGTTTCGCCAGGATTTGAAGTGATCCGCACCTTGATCTCGTCGGAAAGCACGCGCGTCCCGCCCGTTACCGCCGAGCGGTCGCCTCCGGATTCCCGAATCACGGGCGCCGATTCTCCGGTAATCGCGGATTCATCAACGGACGCGACGCCCTCGATCACCTCGCCGTCCCCCGGCACGAATTCGCCAGCCGTAACCATCACCAGATCGCCCGCCCGCAATTGCGATCCCGGCACTGACTCGATGCTCCCGTCCTGTTTCAGCCTGCGCGCCACAGTCTCTGCACGCGATTTGCGCAATGCTTCGGCCTGCGCCTTCCCGCGCCCTTCCGCCATCGCTTCGGCGAAATTCGCAAAAAGCACCGTGAACCACAACCACAAAGTGATCTGCAGCGAGAAGCCGAACCCGTGCGTGTGCTGCACCACTCCCCGTACCAGATCGATGGACGTGAGCAGCGCGCCCACCTCCACCACGAACATCACCGGATTCTTCGCCAGAGTCCGCGGGTTGAGCTTGACGAAAGACTCCCACACCGCCTGCACCACAATGTCATGTCCCCAGCGCGATTTTTCCTTGCTTGTCGTTTTAGTGGCCATGGTTCCTTAAAACACCTTTCCCGCATGCATCATCAAATGCTCCAGAATCGGTCCCAGGCTCAGCGCCGGGAAAAATGTCAGTGCACTGACGATCAGCACCACGGAAACCAGCAGCACCGTGAACAGCGGTGTCGTCACCGGAAACGTCCCCGCCGACTCCGGCACGTATTTCTTCTTCGCCAAGCTTCCCGCAATCGCCAAAATCGGAATCACCGCAAAAAATCTCCCGAACAGAGTGGCAAATCCGATCGTCGTGTTGTACCAAAGTGTGTTGCCATTAAATCCACCGAACGCCGAGCCGTTATTTCCGGTAGCCGAGGTGTAGGCATAAAGAATCTGCGAAAGCCCGTGGGGCCCAGGATTT
>Ga0116105_1000004_pt1 | contig 118051 bp, 115 predicted proteins | sample June2015DPH_6_20_FD_89716 | JGI IMG/M metagenome (GOLD analysis project Ga0116105, IMG submission 89716) | Peatland microbial communities from SPRUCE experiment site at the Marcell Experimental Forest, Minnesota, USA - June2015DPH_6_10 | ecosystem: Environmental > Terrestrial > Soil > Wetlands... | reverse complement strand
CTTCGCCGTAGAGCCTGCGAAAAAAGGGGCTTTAGTCCCTGAAGCCAAGCTTTTCCATTGCGGCTTTCGCACCCGCTAAACCATTGGAAGTCACATAAAAGCATTGCTCTGACTCTATGTACCGTGGTACATTGGTACCATGATTAAAACAAAGAAATATCAACAGCAATTCGTCGTCGAAAGAGTGCAGACCGGCGTGCGCATCGAGAAGCGGCTACTGAAAGTGCTCAAGGCTCTCGCCGAATTTCACGATTTGACCCTCGGCGACCTGCTGGAAGGTATCGTGTTGCACGCATTTGACGGCAAGACGGCCTTCCAAAAGCCCTCGCGCCAGCGCATCAAGGAATTGAAGAAGTTTTACGCCCTCGACCTCGATTTCCGTGCCAGCCATCGTCTGATCGAAGCGCGCTCTGCGGCTCAGACGCCAAAAACGAAGCCGTCGCGTCGCGTCATCCGCTCAAAGCGTAAGCGGCCAGTCAAGAAGACCGGAGGACGCGAATGACAAAGTGGACCACCAAACAGGCGATCACAGCGCTGCGTTATGTCTTGGGTGTGGTCGTGCTATGGGCATCGTCCCAATTGCTCTGGGCGATGATCGCCAAAATGCGAGCGGCGACGGACTCGGCGCGCATTGGGCCGCACGTCTGGATTCTCTTGGTGCTTGCGAGCGTTGAGATTGTGGCGGCCATCCTGTTTCTGGCGCCGGTGGCAAATGTTGCCGGGAGCTATTTGCTGCTCGTGGTTTTCGCGCTCGCCATTTTGTTTCATGTGTTGCAGTGGCAATTCGACTTCGGCGCGCTGCTGGTGTACGCGATGGCAGTGGCCGTTTGGCTAGCGCATCGCAGAGAGGCGCAAACGGGAGTGCGCGATGAACCCTAATTACGATAACGAACTGATCCGGCAATTCGAAGATTGTTCCCTGCCCCTGGAGCGTTTCCGTCACAGCGTACATATCCAAATCGCATTCTTATACCTGAACAGATACTCAGTGCTGGATGTGCTCGCACGATTTCCCGAGGCGCTGACCCGTTACGCCGACGCATACGGCAAGACGGGCCTCTATCACGAGACCATGACTTGGGCCTACATTCTGCTGATTCACGAAAGAATGCGGCGAGCAGGCCGGGCCCAGCCTTGGGATGAATTCAAGGCCGCGAATCCGGACTTGATGAGCTGGACCACTACCATTTTAAGACTGTATTACCGCGACGAAACCCTATCCTCCGACCTCGCCCGTAAAATCTTCTTGTTCCCGGATAAAGCTCCCGCACTTCCCTGCCTCAACAAAGCCATGGAGTAGCAGCAAGGCGCGCCTTTGACGTGGCCTTCGTAGCGGCGCACTTTAGTGCGCCATCGCCGCCCCCGCTGCCACCGATGGCGGTCTAACGACCGCCGCTACAAATTCAAGACCTTCGCCCGTGTGGAATGTTCCGCTCCTACTCCGTGAACCTTAATGTCCGCCCGCCAACGATTGTGCTAAGGTTATTGGTTCGCAATTAACGCCGGAAACGCTCGTTTCGGCGCCAGTGGAAGATGCCAGGGAGAATCAGGAAACCATGAAGACGACTTATAACGGCGTGGCGGTGCCGGCGAGTGGCAAGGCCATCGAGTTCACAGACGGCGTATTTCGTGTGCCGGATCGCCCGGTAATTCCGTTTATCGAAGGCGACGGCACGGGCCGCGACATATGGAAAGCTTCGCGGCGCGTGTTCGATGCCGCAGTGGAAAAAGCCTACGCCGGGAAACGCAAGATCGAATGGCTCGAAGTTTTCGCCGGCGAAAAAGCCTACCGCCAGTTCCAGGAATGGCTGCCGCAGGATACGGTCGACGCAATCCGCGACTTTCGCGTCGCCATCAAAGGACCGCTCACCACTCCCGTAGGCGGTGGCATACGCTCTCTGAACGTCACTCTTCGCCAGGTGCTCGACCTCTACGCCTGCGTGCGTCCGGTGCGTTATTTCACCGGCGTGCCCTCGCCGGTGCGCGAGCCTGAACGCATGAACGTGGTGATCTTCCGCGAAAACACCGAAGACGTATACGCCGGTATCGAATGGAGAGCCGGCACTCAGGAAGTAAAAAAGCTCATCGATTTCCTGAATAACGAAATGCTCAAGGGCACCTCTAAAAAGATCCGCGAAGACTCCGGCGTGGGCATCAAGCCCATGTCTCCCACGGGCACCAAGCGCCTGGTGCGCCGCGCTATCGTGCACGCGCTGGAAAATAAGCGCACTACGGTCACTCTGGTGCACAAGGGAAATATTCAGAAGTTCACCGAAGGCGCGTTCCGCGATTGGGGCTACGAACTGGCTACGCAGGAATTTCGCGCGCAAGTGGTGAGCGAACGCGAGAGCTGGATCCTCGATAATAAGGACAAGAACCCGAACATCACGGTTGAGGAAAACGCCGCGTCCGTCGAGCCCGGCTTGGACCAGGCCAACGATGAATTCAGGAAACAGGTTTACGCCGAAGTGAAGCGCACGCTGGACGCTTTGTTCGCCTCGCACGGCAACGGCCAGTGGAAAAAGAAGATCCTGATCAATGACCGCATCGCCGATTCCGTGTTCCAGCAGGTACTCACACGCGCCGATGAATATCAGGTGTTCGCGACGCCGAACCTCAACGGAGACTATCTTTCGGACGCCTGCGCCGCGCAGGTCGGCGGCCTGGGCATGGCCCCAGGCGCGAATATCGGCGACGGCTTCGGAGTCTTCGAAGCCACGCACGGCACCGCGCCGAAATACGCGGACAAGGATGTGATTAACCCGAGTTCGGTGATCCTTTCGGGCGCGATGATGTTCGATTTCATGGATTGGAAGCCGGTGGCGCGCCTGATCGAAGACGGCATCGCGCGCACCATCCAGCAGAAACGCGTGACATACGACCTGGAACGCTTGATGCCCGGCGCAAAGAAACTCAAGACGTCCGAGTACGCCTCAGCGATCATCGAAAATATGCAAGCCGCAGTTGGCGCGGGCGACTGACGCAGCGATTTCAGCTACCAGCAGCGCGAATTCAATCCAATCAGGAGAGTGGAATGCGCAAGAAGGTGACGGTGGTAGGCGGAGGTTTCGTAGGTTCAACCACGGCGCAGCGGATTCATGACGCCGGTCTGGCGGACGTGGTGTTGACCGACATTCTGGACGGCGTCCCGGCCGGAAAAGCGCTGGACATGGCGGAATCCGGGCCGATCATGGGCTCGGACGCGCACGCGGCGGGAATTTCCACGGCCAGCGGCGATTATAGCGGGACGGAAAACAGCGATATCATCGTCATCACCGCCGGCTTCCCGCGTAAGCCCGGCATGAGCCGCGACGATTTGCTGAAAGCGAATTACGACGTGATCAAAGCCGTCGTCGAAGCCGTCGTAAAACTTTCGCCCAAAGCGATCTTGATCGTGGTCACGAATCCCTTGGACGCGATGGCGCAAGCGGCGCTGAAGATCAGCAAATTTCCGAAAGCGCGCGTGATCGGCATGGCTGGCGTGCTGGACTCAGCACGCATGAGCACGTTCGTGGCAGAAGAGCTGAAAGTATCGGTCGAGAACGTGCATTCGTTCGTCCTCGGCGGCCACGGCGACGACATGGTGCCTCTCACTCGCTATTCCACGGTCGCCGGGATTCCCCTCCCCGAACTTATCGCAAAAGATAAGCTCGATGCGATCGTTACGCGCACGCGCAAGGGCGGAGCGGAAATCGTGAATCTGCTGAAGACTGGCTCTGCGTATTACGCCCCGTCCGCGGCGGTTTTTGAAATGGCCGAAGCGATCCTGAAGGACAAGAAGAAAATTCTGCCCTGCGCCGCGTATCTCGAAGGCGAGTACGGCATCAACGGACTTTACGTCGGCGTGCCCGCGAAATTAGGCGCCGACGGCATCGAACAGATCATCGAAATTAAGTTGCTGCCCGACGAGAAGGCCGCGCTTGATAAATCAGCAGCTTCGGTGCGGGAATTGGTAACGGTTCTGGGGATTTAGTCTCCGCCGCCGGGCGGTAGCGACAAAACACTCATCGGGTAAGAAAACTTACGTCGCGCGTTCCCACGTCAAGCAAGCGTCGCGCGCCTGCGAATCGTCCACCGGCGTAAGCGCCAGTCGATTCCCTGAAATTTCATAAGCGCGCGTGAAATCCTTGCCCACGTCGCCCGGCCGCAAGCTTCCTTCCAGGTGATGCGTAATGGTTTTCTTCTCGCGGTTTACTTCGTAGGTGCCGTAGTACGCGTAATAGCCCTTGTAAGCGATCTGCACTTCCTTGGCAGTTGGAAATCCCGGGCCCGACGAAATATCCGGACGCGGGTTGCGCATAATCTGCACCGCCACGTGCCCGTCCGCGTCGTAAATCAAAATGCCCATCGGATTCTCGCCAAAGAGGCGCGATTCCGACGACGAAATCGAGACCAGTTTCCACGTTCCCACGAAGGGATTGGACGTGGCGTGGCCGCTATCGCGCATCGTCATACTTTGCGTTTGCGTCATGGAACGGGGCCTTTCTTCGGCTTCGCCCGCGCACTTTCTGCCGCCGGGTGATCGAGCATTCTACACGCGCTCCAGCCACCCACCGGAAAATTCCCATAGCATTAAAAATAAATATATATCCGGGTTCTTGCCAGAGCAAGTGACCAATCGGAGAAAGCAGCCCGCAGTTTCCAGAGGAGAAAACCGGGTGTCTGCTAAGATTATTACGGGAGTCGTCGATCTAAAATGAAATTATTTGGGCGAAAGAACGGCAAAGGTGCGCCCACAGACCCTGATTCAGGCGGTCGGCGCAAAGGTGACAAACTCGCCGGAGCGGGCACAGGCGGGCAGCAATCGCGTGGTGGCGCGACCCCCGCGCCGGTGGCACACCGCTTCACCAAGGACCTCTCTCGCGCTGAAAGTCTGGCCGCGATGCTGGCGCACAGCCGCGCAGCAAGTGCCGTGGAAGTAGCGGACTTGCTTGCCGGAATGTACATCTACGATTGGGAGCGGCTTTCGAAATATTGGCCGGAGCAGGATGCCATCGAGCAATATTTGCAGCAAATCTGCCGTATCAGCCCGCAGCGCTGGCACTACTGGATCGAATTTTACGACCAGCAACGCCACGGCGACGAAAAACCGCCCAAGTGGCAGTGGCCAAGACCTGCCAAGAATCTCGAAGCAGACGGCAAGCCGCTGGCGCGTTCCAGCGAGCTGAACGCGCTGCTCAAGAGCGCGGAGGAAATCGCGCCCGCGCACGACCTGCTGGAGGACCGAATCATTCCGATCCTCACCTGCGAATGCGTGCTACTTGCGATCGCCAAGCGCACGGATTCGGAAATTGGCCACAGACTGGTAGCTTCGGGACTGAATGTGGCTGAATTGGAGCGAGCGGCAAGAAATCCCCGCCACGCGCCATTGCACTAGTGGCTGTTGGTGTTGCACGTGTAGCGGCGCACTTCAGTGCGCCATCGATGGTGCGACACCGAATGATGGCGTTCTAACGACCACCGCTACGCCCCCCCACAAAACAATCGCCCCGCTCAAATTATCAATTTGAAATGCGGCCAAAGCTCCGCGAGCGGCGCACTCGGCTTGCGGCACACGTACACATGCACATTTCGTTCGGCCACCGCAGCATGCGGATCGGTGATCGTCGCAACCAAGTGTGCATCCCCGAAGAGGTCCTTCATCTCATCGGCGCGCTCGCCAAAAAGTATGACGCACGAGCCGCTATACGCGCGCGGCCCCCAGAAATAATAGTTGTTATGCCCGCTGATCGCCGCCGGCAGGCCAAGCGCCGGCCCGAAATGGTCGATCGCACCCGCCTCGCCGTAATTTCCCGCCAAAATCGCGCAGCCGGCCTGTTCGGATTGCGGCAGCGCGTGATAGACCTGCGCGATCTGCGTAGCCATATTTTCCCAGCCGAACATGTCGGCGTAGAGTTGCGGCAGCGCGGCCGTGGCGTCGCGCTCGGTCTTCACCGAATTTGCATACGGCAGCAGGCTCGAATAGCGAAGAAAAGTATCCACCGGCAATATCGGCGTGCCAAAAGGTAGAGTCACCAGCCCTGCGACCACCAGCAGCGCCGGAAACGCCACCGCCATCCAACGGCGCGCCGGTGCGGCAAAAAATGCCTCCAGCGCGACGCCGCCCGCAGCCATCAGCACGGGATAAATCGGCAGCGCGTAATACGACTTGCCGCCCAGCACGATAAAAATCGCGAGCACGAACAAGTACGACCAGCCCAGGAAGCGGAAGCGCTTCCCTTCCGGCGACGCAAAATACCACAGCAGACCGGCGAGCCACAGCGGCAGCGCCAGCGGCTGCAAAAATAAAACCTGCTCGAACAAAAACTGCAGAGGACTGATCGCCTCGTTCTTGAATTGCTGCGCGTTGCGTACCACTTCGATTTGCGGCCAGCCGTTGCGCGCTTCCCATAGAAGATTCGGCAGGAAAATCACCAGCGCCAGCGCCGCGCCCAGCCAAATCCATTTCGACCTAAAAAGCCGCGCGTGCCCCGACAGCAGCAGCCCCACGACGATCGCAAAACCGAATACCAACATGCTGTGTTTATTTTCCAGCCCCAGCCCCGCCACCACGCCGAACAGCAACCACAGCCGCGGGGACGCTCCTTTAACGATGCGAATCGCAATCCACGCGCAAACCAGCCAGAACAGCGGCTCGAACGCGTTCATGGATAGAAAGCTGTCGAATGCGATGTAGGCCGGCGCGAACAAAATAGCGATGGCTGCCAGAAATTGCGCGAACAACCCGCCGCCCAATTCCGCGGCGATGCGGCCTGTGGCATACACCACCGCCGCGCCCGCCAAAATCGGCAGCAGACGTGTGGCAAAGAGCGAAGTTCCTAGCCCATGTCGCCCAATCCACGCGAGGAAAGCGATCAGCGGCGGCTGGTCCACATAGCCCCAGGCAAGATGCTGGCCGCAAGCGATGTAGTAAAGCTCGTCGCGAAAGAATCCGTAATGATTGATGCCGGCGAGTTGAACGAGCAGCTTGCAGGAAGCCAGCGCGAAGAGCATCACCCGCGAGCGCAGCCCCACCCCGGGCTCGATCGCGTATTCGCGAGGAATTGACGCAGCTGACAGCGTGTCCATTGTCAGCTGCGACGACAAGCGCTGCGCGTACCGCCGTGCAATGGGGTAAGCAGCGACATCCTAAGCGATCGTCGCAGAATTGATGCGATCGAGCTTCGGAAAGTTTTTATCGAGATACGGCTTGCCCAGCGCCGTGATCGAACCCTGGTCCGGCGCTTCTCCGTAGCCGCTGTGGATTTTCTTCACCACGTCCATGCCGGAAATCACCTGGCCAAACGGAGCGAAGCCCATCTTGTCGAGTTGCGCGTTGTTCCCCGTATTGATGAAAAGCTGGGTCGTGCGCGTATCTTTTCCGGCAGTGGCGAAGGTGATGTACCCCGGCTTGTTGCTCTGCGTCACCGGATCGTCCTTGAAATTCGATTTGCGCCAAACATTATTCACAGCCGGGTCGGCGCTCAATCCGAACTGCACCACGAATCCCGGAATCACGCGGAAAAAAGCCGCGTCATCGTAGAACCCGTGATTCACCAGATTGTAGAAACGATCCGCGCCCAGCGGCGCCCACGCGCGCGTCACTTGCACGACAAAATCTCCCGCGGTCGTTTTGAACGTCACATCAAATTTCTCCGGCGCAGTGTCTTTCAGATTGCCAGCATCCAGCAAAGAAGGCTTCGTAGTCATCAATCATTCTCCCAGGGAACCGTGCCTAGACGGTTCGTATAAATTCCATCAAAAAATCGAATTGCGTCTTCGTAGCGGCGGTCTTTAGACCGCCGTCGCTCTGCGTCGCTACACTAATCCGCATCACACCAAAGGTCCGCACCGGACCACCGAGGCGAACTGCGATCGCAGCACTTCCGTATCGAAATCACTACTGCGCAGGCGCTGGCTTAGCTGCCGCCGGTGCAGCCTTGTGCGCCGGAGTCGTATGCACAGGCGGCGCAGGGGAAGTCACCGTCGCGGAAATGATGTGGTCGAGCTTCGGAAAGCTCTTGTCTAGATACGCCTTCCCTTGCGAAGTAATCAGCGCCTGGTCCGGCGACTCTCCGTAGCCGCTGTAAATCTTCTGCACCACGTCCATCCCGGTCGTCACTTGCCCAAACGCCGCAAATCCCTGCGCGTCCAGCGACCCGTTCTCTCCCAGATTGATGAACAGCTGCGTAGTGCGCGTGTTCGCCCCTGCAGTCGCAAACGTCAGGTAGGCAGTATGGTTGCTCTGCGTGACGGGATCATCCTTGATCGAAGCCTTGTCCCACACTTTATTGACCGCCGGATTCGCGCTCAATCCAAATTGCACTATGAAGCCGGGCACCACGCGAAAGAAAGCCGCATCCGTGAAAAATCCATGCCGCACCAGATTGTAAAAGCGGTCCGCGCCCAGCGGAGCCCACGCGCGCGTCACTGTGACGACGAAATCACCCGCCGTCGTCTTGAACGTCACTTCATACACATCGGGAGCCTTTGCAGTGAGTGTCGCGGGATGCAGCAAGGCTGGATCGGTATGCGGTCCCGTCGGGTGCGGATGTGCCGCGGTAGCCGGTTTGGCCGCAGGCGTGGCGGATTGATCTTGCGCCGGCGTCGTGGCCGGTACCAAGGCGAACAGCAACGCGATCAAAAACCAGAGAACAAAGCGCTTCACGATTTTCCTCCTGAATATTATGGACGTTATTTTTGTGCTGCGGCTTCCACATCCTGCATCAAACGCAGCGTATTGCCACCCAGAATTTTCCGCACGTCGGCGGGAGAATAACCCTTCGCCAGCAGCGCATCGGTGATGCGTGGAATGTCCGAAACGTCTTCCATGCCATAGGGCATATCCGCGCCATCAAAATCCGAACCCAGTCCCACATGATCCGCGCCAACCAGTTTCACGGCGTGATCGATGTGATTGATGATCTCCGTCCAGTCCACGCGCGGCAGTTTTCCCTGCGCCACCATTTCGCGCGTCACTTTATCCGCTTCGATCAGCTGGCAGGCTTCATTTGCGCCGCAGCGTTTCTTCGATTCCTCTTCGATTTCCTTGCCCAGCTCGGGATGCGCCTTTGATACGTCCTGAAATTGCTGGCTCAGGAAACCGATGTGGTAATTGATCTGAATCACGCCGCCCTTCGCGGCAAGAGCCTTGATCATGTCGTCTGTCATATTGCGAGGGGCGTTGCACAACGCGCGGCAGGAAGAATGCGAAGCGATCACCGGCGCCTTGCTTACGGCTAGCACATCGTAGAAAGTCTTGTCCGCTACGTGCGAAATGTCCACCATCATGCCCAGGCGATTCATTTCGCGCACCACTTGCTTGCCAAAATCAGTCAGGCCATTGTGCGCGGCCTTGTCCGTGGATGCGTCCGCCCAATCGGTGTTGACTGTGTGCGTCAGCGTCATATAACGCACGCCGAGCGCGAAGAACTTGTCGAGATTCGCGAGCGAGTTGTTGATCATGTGCCCGCCCTCGACTCCCATCAGCACCGCAATTTTACCGGCGGCCTTGGCGTGGCGAATTTCTTCGGCGGTAGTGCACAGAACCAGGTCGTTGGGATGCCGCGCCACGGTTTCGCGCACCGCACCAATTTGATCGAGTGCCCGCTGCACCGCCGTAGGACCGGTGACCGTCCCGGGAATCCAGATCGAAAAGAAGATCGCGCTCAGCCCGCCTTCGCGCATGCGCGGAATATCCACGCTGCCGTCGGAATGCCGCACGCCGAAATCGAATTTCGGATCCAGTAGACGCTGTGTCGTATCGTCGTGCGTATCCACGACAATGGATTGAAAATGCAGCTCGCGCGCCTGCGGCGAGATATTTGACTGCGGTTGCGACTCAGTAGTCAGGCCCACCAGCGACAAAATGCCCCCCAGAGCATAACAAATTGCAAACAAACCACTACGACCCATTCATCCCCCAAAAATCACACATTGTCTGGGATTCTAGAACCCGTGGCGTTACATCAGAAAGCTCGCGAGCCCAGCTCACGAGCCTCGGAAGAAACTCTTTACCGCGTGCACCAGCACCTGCCCGTTCACCGCCGCCAAAGACTCCGTCAGCGGAATTCCCTTCGGGCAAACCTTCACGCAATTCTGCGCGTTGTCGCAATCCTCGATCCCGCCCGGCCCCATCAACGCATCCAGCCGCGCGCCCGCGTGCATTTCGCCCGTGGGATGCATATTGAACAGACGCACTTGGCTGACAATCGCCGCGCCCACAAAATGTGAATTTTCGTTTACCTTCGGGCAAATCTCCAGGCAATTGCCGCAAGTGATGCACTGCGAAAGCGCATAACCTACTTCCTGCGTTTCCGGCGACATGCGCGGCCCAGGCCCGATGTCGTAGGTCCCATCAATCGGAATCCAGCACTTGGTGCGCTTCAAATTCTCAAACATCGAACTTCGATCCACCTGCAAATCGCGGATCAGCGGAAATTTGGTCAGCGGCTCCAAGCGGATTGGTTTTTCCAGATCGTCCACCAGCGCGGTGCAAGCCTGGCGCGGCTTGCCGTTCACAATCATCGCGCATGCCCCGCAAACCTCTTCCAGGCAATTCGCCTCGTAGCTCACCGGAGTGGATTCACTGCCATTGCGGGTGAAAGGCCTTTCGGCAATGTCGCGCAGGCAGATGATCACGTTCATGTGCGGCCGGTAGCGCAGCTCGTACTCTTCCCAGCGCACGGCTTCGTCCGGGCGCTGCTGGCGCTTGATCTTCACGATGAAAGTTTTATCGGCCACGATGCCTCACCTCACTTTCTCCGCCCACCACTCCGCTCAACGCCTCGAAGGTCACTTCGCCGCGGTATATTTCCGCTCGCGCAGCGGAATCAGCGATGTATCCACCGCTTCATATTCCAATTTGATTTTCCCCGCGTGCCAGCTCGCCTTGGTGGTCTTCAGCCAATTCTTGTCGTCGCGATCCGGGAACTCCGGCTTGTAATGCGCGCCGCGCGTTTCGTTGCGCGCGATCGCGCCCAGCGTGATCACTTTCGCGAGCACCAGCATGTTCCCCAACTCGCGCACGAAATTCAGCGTTTGATTCGACCACTGCGTGCGGTCCTGCAAATTAATATGCTTGAACCGCTCGCTCAGCTCGTCCAGCTTCACCAAAGTCTTCTGCATCGCGGCGTTGTAGCGGATCACCGTCACGTTTTCTGTCATCACGTCGCCCATCTCGCGCCAGATCGTCAGGGGGTTTTCCGTTCCCGTGTGCTGGTTCAGCAAGGCGTCCGAAATATCCTGCTGGCGCACGCGTTCCCGTTCATACACCGCAGGCGAAGTGTTCTCGCAACCCGATTCCAGGCTGCGCGCGTAACGCACCGCCGCAGTTCCCGCGATTCCTCCGCCGTAGATGCACGAAACCAAAGAATTCGCGCCGAGACGATTGGCTCCGTGATACTGGTATTCGCATTCTCCTGCGGCATACACGCCCGGTAGGTTGGTGGCCTGGTTTTCGTTGTCGATCCACAAGCCGCCCATGGTGTAATGCATCGCCGGAAACACCTTCATGGGTTCCACATGCGGGTCCACGCCCACGAATTTCTCGTAAATTTCCAGGATGCCTTCGAGCTTGCGCTCGAGCACCTCGCGCGGAATGTGCGTCACGTCCAGATAAACTGCCGGATCGCCGGCAAGCCCCAGCTTCATTTCGTACACAACCTTGTGAATCGCGCGCGTGGCGACGTCGCGCGGCACCAGGTTGCCGTACTTCGGATACCACTCTTCGAGAAAATAAAATCGCTCGGTTTCCGGAATCTGTCTCGCGGGCCGCGGGTCCTGCGGCGTCTTGGGCACCCACACCCGCCCGCCTTCGCCGCGCGCCGATTCGCTCATCAGCCGCAATTTGTCTTCGCCCGGAATTGCAGTGGGATGCACCTGAATGAATTCGCCGTTCGCGTAGTAGGCGCCCTGCTGGAATAAAGCCGATTGCGCGGAACCGGTGCACACCACCGAATTCGTCGAGCGCCCAAAAACGGCTCCGATTCCGCCGGTGCAGAAGATCGCGGCGTCGCACGCGAACGTCTTGATCTCCATGGTCTTCAAATCCATGGCGCAAATGCCGCGGCACACACCGGCGTGATCCAGCACGGCTGAAAGAAACGTCCAGCCCTCGAATTTCTTTACTTTGTCTTCGGCTTCGAAGCGGCGCACTTGCTCATCCAGCGCATACAACAATTGCTGCCCGGTAGTCGCCCCCGCAAACGCCGTGCGGTGATACAACGTGCCGCCAAACCGCCGAAAATCTAGCAGTCCCTCGGGCGTACGGTTGAACATCACGCCCATGCGATCCAGTAGGTCAATAATCGCCGGCGCCGCCTCGCACATACCCTTCACCAGCGGCTGATTCGCCAGAAAATCGCCGCCGTAAATCGTGTCGTCAAAATGCTTCCACGTGGAATCGCCTTCGCCCTTCAAATTTTTCGCCGCGTTGATGCCGCCCTGCGCGCACACCGAATGCGAGCGCTTCACCGGCACGATGGAAAACAGGTCAGCCGTTACTCCGGCCTCGGCCACCTTGATCGCGGCCATCAAACCGGCCAGTCCCCCGCCCACGATAATAATCTTCGGCTGCCTCATTGGACGTAGCCCCCCAGGGGAAACGCCCCGTAATGCAGCGCAATCACAATCGCCACGCCGATAAATGTAAACGCCACGGCCACAGCCGCGCCGAACCATCCCGCCGCCCGCTGCGCCGAAACGCTGACCGCAATTCCCCACTTACACGCGAAATTCCACAGCCCATTGCCTAGATGGAACGAAGCGCACGTGATTCCGACGATGTAGAACGCGAGGTACCACGGATTCATCATGTTGCGCTGCACGTCGGCGTAGGAAGTGACGCCGTGTCCCATAAACCGTTCGGTGTACAAATGCCAGCCGATGAAAACGAAAGCGATAATTCCCGTCCAGCGCTGCAGCACGTACAGCCAGTTGGCCATCCAGGGATGCCCGATAGCGTTCGACTTGCCAGTCCACCAGATATAACAACCGTAAAGGCCGTGAAAGAGAATGGGGACGAACAGCACACAGGTTTCGACTATGATTCGCCACGGAATTTGCTGCAATTCACGCGATACGTCGTTGTACTTCCCCACGCTCACCAGCGCGTAGCTGTTCGACCAGAAATGTTCGGCCAGAAATGCTCCAATTGGTATTACGCCACTGAGGGACTGCAGTTTGTCGAGGATGTAACTCGTCTTAGAACTAGAATTTGCCGCTGCAACCGACATGCACACTCCAAGCGCGTTGAATACTAACTCGCAGAAGTTTCAGTATAGTTGCGCGCGCAAAAGTTTGCAAGAAGCTGAACGCGGCGGCAGTAGCTCAATTTTTGGTTACGCAACGCATTCGAAGATCGCGCGCGGCAACTTCCCAGACGCGGGCTCGGAGGCCGATTTCAGTTCATTCCTTTCGATTGATAAATCGAGTACAGTACGGCCGCGATGATGACCACAGTGAAGAACAGCCACACCGCGGGGATCTGTTTCACGAACCAAGCCATTTTAGGTCTCCGAAGATTCTGCACAGCTGCACTATCTCTAGTTTGATCGTCAGGGTGCCGATTCAGTTGACCCGGAATTTCACCGACGGCGCGAAAGATCCAACACCCCCTCTCGGCGCCCCCGGACTACCGCGCAATTGCCCGTCGCTCGCCACAAATTCCGCTCTGGGAGCGGCCCGCAACCGGTTTCGAGATGTGTTATCTTGCGAAAGGGGGCAGCGGCTGACCCAAATTGAACCGCAGCGGGAAACGCTGTGTGCTGCCGACGGAAGGAAGCGCTAATGGATCTACAACTCGCGGGCAGAAAAGTTCTGGTAACAGGTTCCACCGCCGGAATCGGCTTCGCCACAGCAATCGCGTTCGCAGCCGAAGGCGCTTCGGTAATCCTGAACGGCCGAACTCAGGAGCGCGTGGACGCCGCCATCGCCAAAATCCGCAAAGCGCATCCCAAGGCGGATGTGTCAGGCGTCGCGAGCGACGTTTCGAACGCCGCCGGTTGCGCGAAGCTCATCCAATCGCTGCCCAGCACAGATATCCTCGTCAACAACATGGGCATCTTTGAGCCGAAGCCCTTCGAGCAGATTCCCGATGCGGATTGGCTGCGCCTCTTCGAGGCCAACGTGATGAGCGGCGTCCGCCTTTCGCGCCACTATCTTTCGGGCATGCGCCAGAAAAATTGGGGCCGGATCCTGTTCGTCTCCTCCGAATCCGGAGTACAGATTCCCACCGAAATGATTCACTACGGCGTGACCAAGACGGCGCAAGTGGCCGTCGCTCGAGGGATCGCAGAGACTGTCGGGGGAACCGGAATCACCGTGAACAGTGTTCTGGTAGGTCCCACCCGCTCTGAGGGAGTCGAAACTTTCATCGCGCAACTGGGAGCTGGCGGCGACTCCGCCGCCTTCGAAGCCGAGTTCTTCAAATCCGTACGCCCCACTTCCCTGCTCAAAAGATTCGAAACCGTCGAAGAAGTCGCGAACATGATCGTGTACCTGGGGAGCTCGCTGGCCTCGGCAACGACCGGCTCAGCGCTCCGTGTAGACGGTGGTGTGGTGCGCGCTATCCTGTAATCATCAGTCCCGAGCCGTTCGTGGTTGAGTGTCGGTGCGCAACCGCCAGTCTAGCCCAATAATCACCATGGCGCGGTGCGTGTTGCAGCAAAACGTTCGCTTGTTAGTCTGCGGCTACGCGTGCGGCCAATCAGGCGCTGCTCGGTGGCTTAAAAGTGCCGGACCCGGTTTCGCCAGGATGTACAATGTTGTTTCCCTGCCCTGGTTCGCATGAAGCCCACGGGTCCATCCGCGAGCAACACCAAACGGCTGTCGCTGCCGCGCTCGCTTGTTTGTTCGCTACTTTGCGCAGCGCTGATGATAGGAGTTTTTTTTAACGTTCAGCCGGCGCTGCCAGCCTCCCAGCAGAATCTGGCCGAGCCCTTGCACGTGCCGGAGCTCGATGCCGGCTTTCATCTGCTCTACGAACTGAAGCCGGCGGAAGCTCACAAACAGTTTGAGGCCTGGCAACAGTCCCACCCCGAAGACCCTCTGGGGAGTGCCTCGCAAGCGGCAGCGTATCTGTTTGAAGAGTGCTATCGACAGCATGTCCTGACCTCCGACTTCTTCCTGGACAACAAGCGTTTTCTTGGCAAGATCCCTCTCAAACCGGACCCCGACCTGCGCGCAGGATTTTTCGCCGCGGACAAACAAGCTCAGGAGCTAGCACTGTCGCGTTTGAAGTCACACCCGGAAGACCCGAACGCCCTGTTTGCCATGACCCTGAGCCTGGGTATGCAGGCCAACTACGCCAGCCTCATCGACAAGCGCCAGACCGACAGCCTCAAAAAAATCCGCGAAGCCGATGTGTACGCCAAAAAGCTGTTGGTGGTCGCGCCGAGCGCGGACGACGCCTATCTTGGCTTGGGCATGGCAAATTATTTCATCGGGAGTCTGCCGGGAGCCAAGAAATTTTTCCTCAGCTTCGCTGGAATCCACGGCGACAAGACGGCTGGAATCCGGCAGCTTCAAATTGCTGCCGATCACGGTCACTATCTCCGGCCATTCGCAAAGATTTTGCTGGCGTTGGCGGCCCTGCGCGAAAAACAAGTAGATCTGGCGCGCATACAACTTCAGCAACTCGTCGCAGAATTTCCCGAAAACCCACTTTTCGCTAGTGAGCTGGCTAAACTCAATTCCGTTCCGGGCGCAACTCCTTCGCCTCGATAACGGCTTCTTCCCTCGCGGAATGTGCGGCAGTCGCCTGTCCATTCGGTGCGCTACTCACTAGCTACACTTTGGATACAGCCTGCCGATTGGGTCTTAGGAGCCTAAGCGCGCGATGCTAGACTGTCCCGAAAGGGAACAGCACCGACATGTCCAGCGAATCCATTAGCGACCTGAAAAAGTGGGTGGGCGAAGTTGTCCGCCAGAGCTCGGATGGCGAGTTTGTGGGACTAAATCGCGTCGTGGACATGGTTAGCAAGAATTTCGCGGTGCAGCCGCACGAGGTGGCAATCCTGGTCATCACCGAGGACGATCGCTTCCTGCGCTTCGTCGTCCCCGAAAAGCTTCGCCAAGTGGGCCAGATTCCGCTCACCAGCACGAACTCCCTGGCCGCCCGCACCGTGCGCGAAAAGCGCCCCGAAGTAATCAATCATTTCGCGGTGGTCCCGCACTCCTCCGTCTTCGAAGCAGTGCCCATTACTGAAGACGAGCGCGGCGAGGCCATCCAGAAAATCATGAGCGCGCCGATCCTCCAGGAACGCAAGGTCGCCGCCGTAATTCAGATTTCGCGCAAAGGCAAGACCGCCGCCGACGCCGGCCCGGATTTCACACACCCCCAGCTACGCGAGCTGAAACTGGTCGCCGACACGCTGTCGCCTTGCGTCCCGCTCCTCAGCAAGCAGTAATTCCCTCTTCCCAGCGGCTGAAACGGAACCCGCGGGTCTTGAATCCAATTAGACGAACAGGGACCGAAACTTTTCGGGCATTGGCGGGTTACACCCAGCTGAGACAACTCCGGGTGGCCATGTCGCCATCACTTATAAGCAGAGTCGGAGCAGGTTATATAGCCAGGCTAATTTTGCCGGCTCCTTCGGCTCCCGTGGAGTTGCCGAGCTGCTATTGGAGCACCTGAGGAGTAAACGATGAATTCGGACCAATCAATCCGCAACGCCAGCAAACGATGGAACGGCCGGACGTTTGGCCTCCTGGCGCTGGGAATATTTCTGAGCGGCGTGCCCGCGCTGGCGCAACAGGGCCAGCAGAATCCACCGGACCAGTCGAATTCGCCCGCAACCGCGCCGCAGACTCAGCAGGACCAAACGATGCCGCCGCAGCAAGACCAGCAGCCGCAGCAAGATCAATCCGCGCAGCCACAGCAAAACCAACAAGCACAGCGGGATCAGTCGGCGCCACCGCAACAAGATCAATCGGCGCCGCAACAGAATCAGCAGGGCCAGCCGGACCAGCAAGCGGCTCCTCCTCCACCGGATCAAGGCGGGCCTCTCCCGCCGGCTCCCGCACCGCAATATCAGCCACCCGCACCGCCGCCGCAATCAGAGGTGCGTGGACGCCCAGCGAATTTGCCCGACGCGCTAACGATTCCTGCGGGCACAGTGATCCAGGTCCGCACCTCCGACTGGCTCTCGAGCGACCACAACAAAGCAGGTGATGAATTCATCGCCACGCTCGCGCAACCCATTGTCGTGGACGGCTGGGTCGTGATGCGCCGCAATCAAACCATCATCGGCCATGTAACCGACGCGAAAAGGGCCGGCCGCGTGAGTGGCGTTTCGAAGCTGCAACTCGATTTGAGCCAATTGACCCTCGTTGACGGCCAGCTCGTTCCCGTGCAAACCACTCTGCTGAACGCTTCCGCCGGAACTTCCAACGGGCGCGATGCGGCGGCCGTCGGCCTCACCACCGGCACTGGCGCCGCGATTGGCGCAGCAGCCGCAGGCGGTTCGGGCGCGGCGATTGGCGCCGGCGCCGGCTTCGTCGCCAGCATCGCCGGTGTTTTGCTAACGCGCGGCAAGCCGACGATCATTCCTCCCGAGGACGTGCTTACGTTCCGGTTGGAAAATCCCGTGACCATCTCGACCGTACGCAGCAACGTCGCGTTCCGCCCCGTGACTCCGCAGGATTACGCGCAGGCAAGAACCGCGCCACCTCGGCCGCGCCTGGTACGGCCATATCCGCCGCCACCATACGGATATTACGCGTACCCCTATGGACCGTATCCGTATCCGGCCTACTACGGCTACTACGGCCGCTGGGGATGGGGATGGTAGACCTCTAGGCACCGGCCGGCGGCGCTGCCGCCATCCGGCTCTTCCCTCGATGGGGACTCGCTCTGCGGGTCCCCATTTTCATTTTCGTCTCAACGCGCTCCCGAAAAAAGCGGGGCCTTTGTGGCGGCGGTCTTCAGACCGCCATCGATGACAGCCGCACCACCGATGGCGCACGAAAACTCTTCCGCCGCGCCGCCGACACTTTAATCAACCTGTAATAATTCGCCGCGCCGCCATCACGCTTGCAACACCAAGCACGCGCAATCTCGCTGAATTCCATTGACATCGCTCCATGTGCTTGTTAGTTTTCGATGCGCTGGTTTTTTCGAGTCGTTTCTGTGGAGGCACCGCAGTTCGGTACTACTCATGGCGTTCGTCGCGAAGAAAATTTTCCTCACCAAGGGAGTCGGGAAACACCGCGAGCGCCTATCCAGCTTTGAGCTGGCTCTGCGCAACGCGGGAATTGCCGCCTGCAACATCGTTCGCGTCTCCTCGATTTTCCCGCCCTACTGCAAATTAATCTCCCGCAGCGAAGGCCTGAAACACATCAAGCCCGGGCAGGTAGCCTTCACGGTCATCAGCGAAAATCAGACCCGCGAGCCGCATCGCCTGATCGCCGCAGGCGTGGGACTAGCGCTCCCAGCCGATAAATCCATGTTTGGTTACTTATCCGAACACCACTCATTCGGTGAAAGCGAAGAAATTGCCGGGGAATATACCGAAGAACTCGCCGCGGAAATGCTGGCCACGACGCTGAACGTGGAATTCGATCCCGATCTATCCTGGGACGAGAAAAAAGAAGTCTATCGCATCAGCAACAAAATCGTCCGCACCATGAACATCACCCAGTCCGCCGTAGGCGATAAGCGCGGCCTCTGGACCACAGTCCTAGCCGCCGCCATCCTGATCGGCGAAGACGACTAAGCCACTCTCCGCGGGATTTCAATCGCACCACATCTTATATGGAGTGCGGCGGCTTGCCGCCGCTTTTGTCGAAACGTAATGCCTACCCGCCAAACGCCCCAGGCGAGGCTTGCCTCGCCCAAGACCAAGTGGACCAGGTTCCCTAGCTGCAAAGAAACCCTCACCGACGACGCTGTTTGCCCTTCCCAGCCTTCACCCCACCGTGTGTAGAACGCAGCCGCTCCAAAACCGCGCCAACAATCAACGGCAAAGCCACGGTAGCGTCATCCAAGACTTCCGCAAATCGCCCGCCCTCTTCCAACGGCACAAATTTCCCCCACGATACCGCCTCCGTGTAAGTGCTTCCCGAAAGTCCGCCCCAATTCACCGGCTCAGGACAAATCCGCAACCCATAGTTATAACGCTTCAGCGGAATCTTCTCGTACCCGCGCCGCGCCAAAAGTTCCGCATAAACCCCAAATTGCTGCGCCCAATTGCGCGGCACGCCTCCGCCAATCGTAAATATCCCCATCCGTTTCGTCGCCAACATAGTCTCAGCGTATTTCTCGAAATCCAGAAACGGATCAAAACGTAGCGGCGGCTTCCCTTCCATCTTCCGCTGCCGCTGATACAAAGCAAAATCAATCCCCAACTCGGAATCCGTAAACGCCGGCACAAAAACCGGCACATTATGCTCGATGCACGATTTCAAAATCCCGCGCCCCTTCGCATGACGCGCCAGATATTCCCCAATCCGCTGATTTAATTTCCAGCTGCACACCACTTCATCGTCCGGCCAACGCGTCAACACATGGTCCACGACCACTTCCACCGCGTCCAGATTCACTTCAGGCTCCAGCGAATCGTAAACGCGATTGTAGCCGGCCAAAAAAAGTTCGTTGTCATCCATTTTCGGGTCGTAACGAAAATGCGAACGCCCCGTAGCTTCCACCAATCCATGCGCCATCAGCGCGCCTGTGGATACGATCGCCTTCACAATCCCCGATTCCACCAAATCGCAGAAAACCAATCCCATTTTTCCCACAGTCAAAGCGCCAGAAAGCGTCATCACGATAAAACAATCTTTATCGCGCGCCATGGCTTCCAGCACGTCCGCCGCGTCGCCGATCTGCCGCGCGGTATAAGCCGTCTGGCTCATCGCGCGCACCATATCGTCGATCGTGCGAATCTTCGAAAGGTCCAGCGGATAAATCGGAGTGAGGCGGTCCTCCACCGGATCGTGCAGGATACGTCCGGTCGCGCCCTTTTTCTTTGCCATTCAGCGTCCTCACAGGTGTAATGTATGTCTCCCAAGAGGCCTGGGAGCACGAATTCGCGCGTGCGCGCGCATCATTGATAGTACAAATGCGCGCGAGACGAAAGAAAAATTTCTACTGCATCGCAGGAGCCTAGACCGCACATGTCCCGATACACGCCCATGCCGCCGCATAATTTCGGCGGACTTCCTGACGAACTTTCCGCATACGAGACCGCACGCGCAGTAATTTTTCCCGTTCCACTGGAACGCACCGCCACCTACGAACGCGGCACGCGCAACGGTCCGAGCGCGATCCTGGAAGCTAGCCGCCACATGGAACTCTACGACGAGGAGCTGGAACTCGATCCCAGCCGCGAAATCGGCATCGCCACCTGGCCGCCGATTGATACGCAGGACGGCACGTTCGAAGAAGTTCTGCGCGAACTTTTCACCGCGCAACTGGAATTGCTCGACGCCGGAAAATTTCCCGTCGCGCTCGGTGGCGAACACTCCCTCACTCCGCCCCTGGTTTCCGCCACGCTAAAAAAATTCAAAGACCTCTGCGTCCTGCACATCGGCGCACACGCCGAAATGCGCAACCAATATCAGGGAAATCCCGGCAGCCACGTATGCACCATGCGCCGCGTCGTCGAAATGTGTCCCGCCGTGCAAGTGGGCGTTCGCTCCATCTCCGAGGAAGAGTCGAAGGAAATTGGCAAGCTGCCGACGAAGATTTACTGGGCCAAGGATATCGTGCGCGCCCCGGTGAAAGCCTGGATCGCAAAGGTCCTGGAAGATCTCGGCCCGCGCGTTTACCTCACCGTAAATGTCGACGGCTTCGATTCCTCCATCGTCTCGGCCACCGGCGCGCCCGAACCCGGCGGCCTCGATTGGTTTCAGGTCACGTCGCTCATTCGCGCCGTCGCCGACCACAAAAAAATCGTGGCCATGGATGTGGCCGAGCTTTCCCCGCGTCCGCGCGATCACGCTTCGGATTTTCTTGCGGCCAAGCTAATCTATAAGACTCTGGGCTACATTTTCTGCCAGGGATAATTCCAGGAGGCCGCATGGCTAGCTTTGCGATCGCAGCAATAATTCAGCAACTTCCCACCACCGAACACGGCTGGGTGGTTTACGTCGAAACCCACGGAATTTTCTGGTGGATCATCATCGGCCTCATCGCCGGGTGGCTCGCCGGCACCATCGCTCGTGGCCGCGGCTTCGGCTGCATCACGGACGTGATCCTGGGCCTGGTAGGAGCCGTCATCGGCGGCTGGATTTTCACCCGCCTGGGAATCATGACCTTCGGCTTCTGGGGCAGCCTCGCAGCCGCCACGGTCGGCGCGGTCTTGCTTGTAGCAATAGCGCGAATTTTCGCCGGCGGCCGGTCAGACTAGCACCTCACCACCGGCCCCCCTTGGCGACAATTCGGTACTCGGTCAGTTTCGATTACCTGCCTAATAATCAGTTAGCATCCGATCCAACCGGGCCCGTTTTCGTCCGTTTACGCAACCATTCGCAAGCGGGACAATCCTCAGAGTACTCTTCGATCGTGAATGTCTCGCCGCGCTGGACGAGCTCCAACGCGCGGCTATGCACCTCAGCTCGTGTGGCAAACCTTTGCCAGTCCGCTCGCTTCTTTTCGGTCCAGTGGATGTGAAAATGTGGAGAGTCAGGGCCTAAGGTCATTGGTTTTGGCGTATAGCACCATCCTCCTCTCGTTGCTTCCGTCACAAGGGAGAGTATTCTGGTGCACTGCGGGAGAGCGTGACGGCGGTCCCTCCGTCGTGCTCGGACATCACACCAATCGCGCGCAGGGACTCGATACTATGGATAACCTCAATTCCAATCCTTAAATTGCATCGACCGGTTGAGCTGGCACGACTAATCGGAAAGTGGCGTGACAAGCATTTTTTGTTTGCTAGGATGTGGCTGAATGAGACTGGGTACGCTGCAAGCAACCAAGTCAACCATCCGTTTCACTGCCAAGCTGTGTCGGCCTGAGGCGACCGGAAAGATTGGAACGTGGACCGTTCTAACTCTGCCGAAGAGCGCGAGTGCGAAGCTTCCGTTGGGAGGCATGACGATGATTGAGGGAATGATCAATGGCTTGCCTTTCCGAGCCGCGCTCAAACCAGACGGCAAACGTAGTCACCGGCTCACGCTTAACAAAGCCATGCACGATGCTGCAGGCGCAGACACTAACGACACGGTCACGGTGGAGATTACGCGGGCCGGAGTAGAACCGGAGATCAGGGTGCCAAGGGATCTGCGTAAGGCCCTCGCAGCCGCACCGCTGACGCAGGCCGGGTGGGAGGACATCACCCCGATGGCGCGCCGCGACTGGATTTTCTCGATAACCTCAGCCAAGCAACCCGAAACCCGCAGGCGCCGGATCGAGAAGGCGTGCGACATGCTTGCCTCTGGAAAGCGACGATTATGCTGCTTTCCCGGTATAAAGTGGCTGATGAAAGAAAACGCAAAATCTTGCGGCATGTGGCTTCCTTTATTGCCGAACTCGAAGCATCGTAATTCGCCGAGATCAACCCGTTCTGATTAACGCCTTTATCGAAGTCTGGCCCGCTACCTGGCGTTGCTCCGCTTCCATCCCCAACGCCCGGGTGTGATACGATAACCGCGAACAAAGATCGAACCTTTTCGTGCATCGGCTTCATTGCGGGACTGCTTTCGCTTCGTGCAACCCACTTGGTCGAGCGGAACGAACACATCGGACACACAAATTGAGCCAACCATCACTATGGGCCATTCCGCTGGGCGGGCTGGGCGAGTTCGGCATGAACATGCTCGCGCTGCGCACCGGCGACGACATCATCGTCATTGACGCGGGCCTGATGTTCCCCGAGCAGGAATTGCTCGGCGTGGACATCGTCATCCCAGACATCACCTACCTGAAGCAGAACAAGCGCATGGTGCGCGCCATCGTCCTCACGCACGCACACGAGGATCACATCGGCGCGATTCCCTACATTCTCGGCGATTTGAACGTCCCGATCTATGGCACGGAATTCACCCTGGCAATTGTCCGCAAGAAACTCGAAGAACACGCGCTGCTCGATAAAGCCAAGCTCCACGAAGTGAAAGCTGGACAAACCACCGTCCTCGGCCCGTTCTCCATCGAATACCTGCACGTCACGCACAGCACCATTGATTGCGTAGCCCTGGCTGTGCGCACTCCTGTAGGCGTGATCATCCACACCGGCGATTTCAAAATTGATCACACGCCCGTGGACGATAAGCCCTTCGACATGCACGCCTTCGCCCGCTACGGTCAGGAAGGCGTCCTCGCGCTTTTCAGCGACAGCACCAACGTCGAGCGCCCCGGCTTCACACCCTCGGAACGCGCCGTAGTGGTCCGCCTGGAAGAATTAATGCGCGCCGCGCCCGCGAAAGTGCTCGTCTCCTGCTTCGCCAGCTCCGTGCACCGCGTGCAGCAAGTAATTGATATCGCCCGGATGGTCGGACGCAAAATCGGTTTCGTCGGCCGCAGCATGGTCGACAACGTCGAGATCGCGCACGGCCTCGGCAAGCTGCGTGTGCCCGACGGCAGCGTCGTCCGTCCGCAGGATATTCGCAGTTTCGATCCGCAAAAATTGGTGGTGCTCGCCAGCGGCACTCAAGCCGAACCAATGTCCGCGCTCTCGCGCATCGCCGTGGATAATCATCGCCTACTCAGCATCGCCGAGAACGATACCGTTATTCTTTCCTCGCGCATCATCCCCGGCAACGAAAAAGCCATCTTCCGCATGATTGACCATTTCTTCCGTCGCCGCGTGCTGGTCTATTACGAGGGCGGTCGCTCTGCTCCGATCCACGTCTCCGGCCACGCCAGCCAGGAAGAAATGAAAATCCTGTTGCAACTGGTGCGCCCGAAATATTTCGTTCCAATTCACGGCGAATACCGCCAGCTTTTCCGCCACTCTGCGCTCGCCGAACAACTAGGCGCGGTAGGCGGCCAGATTTTCCTGCTGGAAAGCGGCCAGCCGGTGGAATTCACCGCCGATGGCGGCGCGCACCGCCGCGAGCCAGTCACCGCCGGGCGCGTGCTGGTGGATTCCGGCTCGCTCGAAGAAATCGAAGAAGTAGTGATCCGCGATCGCCGCCACTTATCCGAAGACGGCGTAGTCGTTCCCATAATGGTCATCAACAAACACTCCGGACGCATGGAAACCGCCCCAGAAATCGTCACCCGCGGCTTCCTGCCCTCTGAAGACGGCGCGGAAATCATTAATCAAGCCCGCGAAATCATCCTGCGCACCATCGAGCAATCCACCCAGGAAGAAAAAACTGACTGGAGCGTAATCAAGGAAAAAGTTCGCCAGGACCTGAAGCGCTTCCTCAACAAGCAAACCGCCAAGCGCCCCCTGATTCTGCCAGTGATCCTGGAAGTCTAAATTTCACCGTGCGGTTATGCATCGGCGCTCCGGTTTTGACTTTGTAGCGGCCGGTTCAGCTTCATCGAACCGGGCAGCCTTTGTTCTTGACGCAGGTTTTGATGCCGCAGCCGCGCCGCGGCCTGCGCCAGCTTTTGACTCTGCCTTTGATTTTGTAGCGGCCGCCTGCTTTTGCCGTTGAGGCGGGCGTCTTTGCCATTGCAGTTGCCGTTCCTAGCGCCGGCCTGCCTGCCGGTGGGCAGGCGTCCCGCCGGCTCCGTTGCGGTTGCACTTGAATTGGTAACGGCCGGTTCATATTCATTAAACCGGGCAGCTGTTGACTTGCTTTTCGTAGCGGCGCACTTTAGTGCGCCATCGGTGACGCGGCTATTAGCGATGGCCGTCTGAAGACCGCCGCTACAAATCCTTTGGTCGTCTATCCGCTAATTGATCAGCCGCTCGGTGGGAACGAAAATCAATAATTAGGAGCGTACTTCCATATCCCGCTGTGAACATCACCCTCAGAACTTTCAAGCCCGACGATTTCGACATGCTCTACGAAATCGACCAGGCCTGCTACGAACCCGAAGTCGCCTACTCCAAACGCGAACTCCGCGCCTACCTGCGTTTCAGCGGCTCTGACTGCCTCGTCGCTGAAGCCGAACAACAGATCGCCGGCTTCTGCATCAGCGCCCGCCGCGAAGAAAGCGGTTACATCGTCACGATCGACGTCCTGCCGGAATTTCGCCGCGACCGCGTCGGCACAAAGCTCCTAACCGAAATCGAGCGCCGCCTCGCCGCCAACGGCGTGCGCGAAGTAGCGCTCGAAACAGCAACAGACAACGATTCCGCGGTTGCCTTCTGGACCAAGCATGGCTATCGTAAACTCGGCATCAAAAAAGACTACTATCCCGGCGGGCGCGATGCGTTCGCGATGAGCAAGACCCTTCCACTATAGATGGCGCACGAATTTCCGGCGGCGCAAGCCGTCACTAGGGAGAACTGAAAACCAATGCTTCTCTGGCAAGCAATCATTCTGGCAATAGTGCAGGGCCTCACCGAATTTCTCCCCATCAGCAGCTCCGCGCACTTGATCTTGATTCCCGACCTGCTCCATTGGCAAGATCCCGGCCTAGCCTTCGACGTAGCGCTGCATCTAGGCACCCTGATTGCCGTCGTGCTCTATTTCTTCCGTGAGTGGCTTCAGCTCGCCCTATGCGGCCTCGGCTTTCACTACCCCAAGCGCGCCAGCGAACAAATGGTCCTGCAGAATCAGCGCCTCTTCTGGTATCTCGTCGCCGGCACGATTCCCGGTGCCCTGGTAGGCTTTTTCTTCGAACACTGGATTGATGAAAACCTGCGCAACCCCATTCCCATCGCCGGCGCGATGATCCTCATCGCTCTGCTGATGTGGTACGCCGAATATTCCTCCAGGCTCACCCGCCGCCTCGAACAAACATCCCTCGGAGATTCCCTCACGATCGGCACCGCGCAGGCTCTCGCGCTTTTTCCGGGCGTGTCACGCTCCGGCATCACCATTACCACAGGCCTGTTCCGCGGCATGACGCGCGAAGCCGCTGCCCGCTTCTCCTTCCTGCTCTCTACACCGCTAATCGCCGGCGCCGCCGCGGTGGAAGTGCCAAAACTGTTGAAGCAGCACCACGCAGGCGCGCTCGATCTGCCGCATTCCACGCTGATCGCCAGCATCGCGGTCTCCGCCGTCGTCGGCTTCGTCGTCATCGCTTTCTTCCTCCAGTATTTGCAGACACGCACACTGAAAATCTTTATTTACTACCGACTTGCCTTTGGTATAGTCATTTTGTTGCTCGCGTTCCTCCACCTGGGTTTTGCGCGTTAGCGCCGGCGCACTCCGGGTTTTCTACGCGGCGGCCTTCCCCTATTTTTGCCCAGTCGTTGAAGCTCAGCCTGAGGACGCCTCAATGCGGCATCCTTCGGCGCCCTATTGCCGCCACGTCACGCGTTTTGGCCGTATAATCGGCCGTAAGTGAGCGACGCCGCGCCCATGGGAAAAAAGGGGAAATCGTCGTGCGGATCCTTACACCTACTGAAAATAAGCGCCTCAACGAGCTGATCGGCTTCGTCGGCCTCAGCCTCGCGATCCTGCTCGCTCTCAGCTTGCTCTCTTATTCTCCGCGCGACGCTTCGTTCAACGTCTCGGCGCCGCCGCCCGGCGCCGGACCCGCGCGCAACTGGATCGGTCCCGTCGGTGCGCATCTAGCCGACCTGTTCTTCCAATTCTGCGGCTTCGCGGCATTCCTTTTTCCGGTGGCGATGTTCCTGGTAGCGATGAAGTGGTTCCGCAGCCAGCTGCTCGATGCCCCGATTGCGAAAGTGATCGGCTTTACGATGTTGCTCGCTTCTTTTTCGTCAGGTCTGGCATTGCTGCCAATGCCGGAAGTTCGCAACGCGCTGCCCGCCGGAGGCATGCTCGGCACGATCCTCGCCCAATCCCTGCGCGCAGCTTTCAATCCTATCGGCGCAGCACTCGTTGCCGGTGCGACCTTTCTGACAGCGCTATTTCTCACCACCAGCTTCTCTTTCCGCGCCGCGGTCGCCTGGATGAAAAAACCCATGGCGAGCGACGGCTACGTCGGCCAGCTGCTAGCCCGCGTGAAAGACTGGCGCGAAACCCGCGAATCCGATCGCCTGCGCAAACGCGTAGAAGAAATCAAAATCGCCGGACGTCCCCCCGTCCCCCGCCAGCGCGTTTCCACCAAAGAACTCGCCGAAGACGACGAAGAGGAAGACGATCGCGAAGCCGAAGAAGCGCGCAACGACCCCCGCCGCGCTCCCACAGTCATCAAGTTCCACGAAAACGAATCCGTCGCTCTGCCGCCAGCGAAGAAAAAATCCTCCGAGCCAAAAATCGCAACAGGCAAAACCACCTACAAGCTGCCCTCGCCCTCGCTCCTCTCCAATGCCGAGCGCGGCGAAAAAATGGACGAGAACGAACTGAAAGACCGCGCCCGCGCCATCGAATCCAAATGCATGGAATTCGACGTCAGCGGCCACATTACGCAAATCAATCCTGGCCCGGTCGTCACCACTTTCGAATTCAAGCCTGAAGCCGGCATCAAATACAGCCGCATCACCAACCTGAGCGAAGATCTCTGCCTCGCGCTGCAAGCCGAATCCATCCTGATCGAACGCATCCCCGGCAAATCCACGGTCGGCATCGAAGTTCCTAACGTCCATCGCGAAACCATCGCTCTGCGCGACATAGTTGAGTCGCCGGAATTCAGCCATTCGCCGTCAAAACTCAGCCTCCCCTTCGGCAAAGATCTAATCGGGCGCATCCGCGCCGGTGACCTGACTCAAATGCCGCACTTGCTCATCGCCGGCTCCACAGGCACTGGTAAATCCGTCTTCATCAATTCCCTGCTGATGGGCATGCTCTTCAAAGCCACGCCCGATGAATTAAAACTAGTCCTAATCGATCCCAAGCAAGTGGAGCTAGGCCTGTACGCCGATATTCCGCACCTGCTCGCGCCGGTAGTCACCGATCCAAAAGTAGCAGCCAACGTGATGCGCAACGCCACCCGCGAAATGGAGCGCCGCCTGAAGCTGCTCGCCTCGCGCGGTGTGCGCAATATCGAGCAATACAATCGCTCGTTCGAAAAAGGCCAATCCCTTTCCCTCTTCGACGGCGCCGAAGAAGAAGAGCACAAGCCGCTACCGTACCTGGTAATCGTCGTCGACGAACTCGCCGACCTCATGATGGTCGATACCAACGGCGTAGAAGAATCCATCACGCGCCTAGCCCAAATGGCGCGCGCGGTAGGCATCCACCTGATCCTGGCAACGCAGCGCCCATCCGTCGACGTAATCACCGGCCTGATCAAAGCCAATTTCCCCGCCCGCATTTCCTTTCGCGTGGCCAGCAAAGTAGACTCCCGCACCATTCTCGACGCCAACGGCTCGGAATCCCTGCTCGGCAAGGGCGACATGCTCTACCTGCCGGCGGGCTCTTCCCGCCTGCACCGCATTCACGGCCCCTACGTCCACGAACGCGAAGTAGAAGCCGTCTGCGATTTCTGGCGCGAACAAGCCCAAGCCATCTACAACGAAGAACTTCTGAAGCCGCCGAAGGAAAAAGATGAGAACGGTGCGGTTGGTTCCGGAAGCAGCGGCGGCAGTGGCAGTGGCGCCGACAACGGCGACGACGTAGACGACGACCTCTACCAAGACGCAGTCCGCGTAGTCTGCGAAATGGGCCGCGCCTCCACCTCCACGCTGCAGCGCCGCCTCCGCGTAGGCTACGGCCGCGCCGCAAGATTGATCGACCTCATGGAAAAAGACGGCATAGTTGGCCCAGCCGACGGCTCCAAAGCCCGCGAAGTCCTAAAAGCCCGCAACTGGATGAAAGAATACGACGACTCGGTAAAGTGACGATGCGACGAGCATCGTCGAACATCGTGGCACAGCCATTCATTCTTGGCTGTGCTCTTCGCTTTTCCGGCAATGCGAGCAACATCGTCATCCTGATCCCGCGATAGCGGGAGAAGAATCTCTCTTGCTTTTCTCTAGGCTCTCCGCGCCATTGCGGTAAAGCCGCTATCCTTCTCCGATTTTCCTCCGCCTTTCCTCCGTCCTCTCTGCGTAAATCTTTTGACTTTTGCCGCCTCACTAACCCTCACCAACCACAGATTTCCCCATCCCCAAACCCCGTTTTCGTTTGTCACCCCACCAAATTTTCCGTAGAATCATTTGACGCACCGGTGCCGAGGTAGCTCACCGGTAGAGCGCGGCCCTGAAAAGGCCGGCGTAGCCAGTCCGATTCTGGCCCTCGGCACCATTCACATCTCGATCGCCGCAGCATCGCTACCCTAATCCCGTATCTCAAATCCCCGCGACGCATGTAGAATGCCCGCGCGCGACAAGCCACGACGTCGCGCGACTCAGGGGGGATCAATCGTGAATAAACGCGTGCTGTCCGCCATCATCTTCTGTCTTTGCTGCGCAAGGCCGGCCGCCCCGCAAGCGACCGCGAACCCAACCGCCGCACCGCACATGACCGCCATAAAAGCCGGCCGCCTCCTAGACGTAGACGCCGGCAAAGAACTCCGAAATCAAATAATCCTGATCAGTGACAACCGCATCACCGCAGTAGGCGAAGCCTTAGCAATCCCCGCAGGCGCCACAATAATTGACCTGACAAACATGACCGTCCTCCCCGGCCTAATCGACTGCCACACCCACCTGGCCGACGGCGCCCGCGACCCCAGCGGCGATCCCCTCACCTACCTGAAACGCACCGCAGCCGAAGTAGCGCTCGAATCCGTCCCCAACGCCCGCCTTACCCTCGAATCCGGCTTCACCACCGTCCGCGACGTAGGCGTCTACCGCGCCCTAACCGACGTAGCACTCAGAGACGCGATCGCCCGTGGCGACATCTCCGGCCCACGCATGTACGTAGCCGGTGCCTACGTCACCATCACCGGAGGCGCGGGCGCGCTAACCGGCGCCGCCCCAGACATTCAACTCCCCTGGGACCTCCGCTACGGTCAAGTCGATGGCCCGTGGCAAGTCCGCGCCGCAATCCGCAAGCTCGCCAACAACGGCGTGGACCACATCAAAATCCTCTCTTCCGGCGCAGTTCTCGAACACGGGAGCAATCCCAACTCCCAGGAATTCACGCTGGAAGAACTGCGCGCCGCCGTCGAAGAAGCGAGCGCCTTCGGCCTGCGCGTCGAAGCCCACGCGCACTCGACGCAAGGCATCAAGAACGCCATTCTCGCAGGCGTAGCCTCCGTCGAACATGCCAGCATGATTGACGACGAAGGCATAGCGCTGGCCAAACAGCACGGCACCTATCTCGACATGGATATTTACGACGAGGAGTGCATCGAAGAAGACGCCCGCCACGGGGCAATACCCGCTGACTTCGTCCAACACGACGCAGCGCTAGGCCAAATCCAGCGCGACAATTTCCACAAAGCCGTCGCCGCAGGCGCGAAAATGTCTTTCGGCACCGACGCCGGCGTCTGCCCCTACGGAGAAGCCGCGCGCCAATTCGCGTTCATGGTCCAATACGGCATGACGCCGCTGCAAGCCATCCAAGCCGCCACCAAGAACGCCGCCGATCTGCTGGGCCACAGCGACGTTCTAGGCTCAATCAAACCAGGAAATTTCGCCGATATCATCGCGGTGCAAGCCAACCCGCTTCAAGACGTCCACGCCCTGGAAAACGTCAGCTTTGTAATGAAAGACGGGAAGGTGTACAAACAGAAATAAATCAAACGCGAGGCGCACTCGACGAGCAAATAAACGAGATTGTCATCCCGCAGGCGTCGTTTGCCGGAGGGATCTGCTTTTTCTTGCTCCCGACCGCCGCGCGAACTGCGGAGCTCTCGTCGTGCTACGGCAACGCCGCCAGCACCTTGCTAATTCGTTCGCCAAACGCGGTCCCAAACGTAGCCTGCTTCTTCAAGTCGCCAAGATAAGGGTCCACGAACGGCCCTGTCTTATCCAAAATAAGACGATCGCCCCAGCCGATCAAGCCAAACAGCCGTATCAATTCCTTAGTAGCAGCGCCGATCGGCACAATGTAATTCGGCTGCAAGGAATATTGCACACGCTTCAGCGCCGTGGGCGCAAGGCGCCGCAGCGCTGCGTGCAGTTCGCCCTCGGACTCGAACGGACACTCCACGCCATAGCTCAAAAAATACCCTTTCCGACGAAAATCAGTCAGTGCCGCTTCTTCCTGCGCCGACGTATGCCCGGGCGCGCCCGTGGCCTTCACGAGTTCGTCGAAATACATGCGCGAAGCCAACGACCGCGCCGAGCGGTCCGCAGACGGCTTGTAAAAGAAATCGTCCATGCGCACTGGCGGCGCCGAATCCAGAAATAAAACTTTGATCTGCGTAGGTCGATACCGGCCGGCAAGCTCGCTACGCTCGGCGCGGCTCTGTATGTGCGCTTCGTCCGTGCGCGTGCCGCAGCCTTCACAAACGGGCATGCCATTTCCCCCTAAAACGGTAAGCCAGGTGGAAGAGGATGGCACGGAGACGGAAAACGGGCAATACCATAACCACTGGAGCGGCCTTCGAAGTAACGTTCTTTACAACGCGATTAAGTGCCTGAGGCGGTGGGTCAATTGGCCGTGCGCAAGCGCGCTTGTGCCGGCACACTTAAAATGCTCGAAGCGGGCAGACCATGCGCGCGCACCTCGCGATGCCGCGCGAGAAAATGTTTTTGCGCGCGCCGTCCCCACGAGCGCACAAAATAGTAATTCATTGTTCCGCCGATCCCGGAACTCAACAGCGGAATCAGCCGACCCGACCATTTCTCGGCCACTTCCGCGCCTACGCGCACCGCGATGCGGTCAATAATCCGCGGCACAATCTTTTCCATCGCCTGTTTCTCGAGAAATTCGCGCCCCAAATCCAACCCAGCCGCGCTAGCGGCGGCGACCCAGAGCTCGGTAACCTCTTCCTCGGTCTTGTATTCGAACCCGTAAATCAGGCTGAGCTTCTGCAACATGCGAATGGTGATCGCCGAAAGAATTCCCGCGTCCGGCAAAATCGTCAGCATCCCGCCCAGGCCGAGCCCCGCTCCTTCAAACGCCGCTGCGCGCATCGCAGACTTCACCACCCGCGCCGCGTGATGATTGACCAATTTTTCGTCAACATTGAACATGTCCGACCAGGTATGAATCGGCATCCGGTTCGCCCTGCGGAATTGTTGCAGATATTTGTGCGGGTCCACCTGCACGCCATTGTAAGCGCGCCGAAATCCTGCGCGGATGGACGCCTGGAACACGTTGGAAACCAAGTTGGATTTCGCTCGTCGAGGCATGCCAATTGGATGCGCCGATGCGGCCGGCCGATTGCCGCCAGCTCAACCTCCGCGCTCTCAGCAGAATAGCAGGATTCCAAGCCGCCAGCGTCGAATCATAATTCCCAGTTCCAGCAGGCACTAAACCGCGAAAAACTCCACATCTCAAGAATCCGCTGATGTCGCCCGCAACGCGAACTCGCACACTCGCGCCAAGTGTCAACACCTAGCCCAATTTGGAGTGCGGCGGCTTGCCGCCGCTTTGGCGACAATTCAGCACTCTTCAAGGTCGAGCCAAGCAAGGCTTGCCTTGCGAGGTGTAGCCGTGGGGTTCCTATCGCACAGCCCTCCTCTATCTTTATCTCCGGTCATCAATCCTGTGTTTTTAGGCCCGCAACAATTTCCCGCCGCTAACAAACGCACTCCCTCGCTCATAGAATCTTAGTAACCTCTCCGCCTCCTTGCTAATCCCAATCCGCTCGCTGACACCGATCCGCCCAGCACGCCGCACCGCCGCGCCGATCCACAAAACACTATCGCCAACCAAATCCAATCCATCCAATCGCCGGTCCACCCCAAACGCTTCAGCTAAACGTCCCGGCCCCCGCGCCAAATCCAGCAATCGCTCGGTCCCGCGATTGCGCTCCATCTGCGCAATGCCCTCGAGCGGCTCAATCGCGCGCAACAGTACGCCCTCGCCGATCCCTTCCCTCTGCCCCGAAACGTTCAACATGAAATGATTGCCGTAACAGAAATACACGTACGCGTGGCCGCGCTCCAAAAACAGCGGCCGATTGCGCGCCGTCACCCCGCGAAAAGTATGCGACGCCGCATCCCCCGTAACGTAAGCCTCTGTCTCGACGATCCTGCCCGCCAGCCGCCCGCGCGGCAAATCGTGCACCAACGTCTTCCCAATCAAAAATCGCGCCAGCCTCACCGTCGACACTGGCAACTCGTCGCGCACCAATCGCCGAATCTCCAATCGCTCCCTCTTCATCGCCGCCTCAGTTTCTATCACACGAATTTTTCCCAGCCTAGAGCATCTGAGTGAGTGCCGCCCACGATTTAATCCATCGTCTTCGCCCACCGCATCCACGCGGAGTCCATTTTGGAGTGCGGCGGCTTGCCGCCGCTTTGCCGGGCGCGAGGCTCGCCTCGCGTGCCTTTCCCGCTGACGTTCCCAGCTTACGGCATGAGTTCCCACGATTTTCGTCAGGGCACGGCTTCAGCCGTGCCGCAACCTCGGCGACATACGAGCGGCTTCAGCCGCTGAGGAGATGACGGTTGGCTTGGCGCGCATACGCCACGCAGCTCACAACATTAAATCCACTCCCCACCCGCGATTGACTTGCCGCCCGCGCCAGCCTAAGATTCCCGCGTTCAGGCCGCATCTCTCTCGGCCCCACCACTCCTGGGAGGAGCACCGTGGAAGATTGGCAGTATGCGCAAGCAGACCGCAGCGAAGAATTAGCACAACATCATCATTTTTCGATGACCAAGCATCAGGACGGCAAAGACATCCTCTTCGCGATCATCGTGAAGGAATATGCGGTAGCTCCCAAAGGCCAGCATCTCCGCTACTTCGCGCAAGCCGATCGGCCCGTAAACCAAGGCACAGCCGGCTTCGTTCCGTCAGGCTGGGGCGATTCGGTCCTGAAAGCGCTAGCCGATTGCATGCGCCTGATTCGCCAATTTCCCTGTGAAGAATAATTCGCGCCGCCTGCCGGCCAGGAGCTAGCTCAAATGTTTCTGCAGAAAAAACAAATCAAGCCCGGCATCTGGGTTCTGGAATTAAGCGGCCGCGTCCAAATGGGCCCCGATTGCAAACGCATTGATCAAGAAGTCGAAGACCACATCAAGAAACAGGAGCATCACATCATCCTGGATATGGCCGGTGTGGATCACATTGACAGCGCGGTGATCGGGCAAATCGTGAAGTCCTTTTCCCGCCTCGCGAAAACCGGCGGCAGCCTGCGCCTCGCCGCCTGCAGCCCCATGGTCCAAGGTGTCTTGACCATGACGCAGGTGCATCGCGTCATCTCTATGTATCCCACCGCTCTCGAAGCGTCCGAAGGTCTTCCACCCGCGAAGTAACCGAACCGCACAAAGCGAGCGCAGCCAAAAGCGCTTCAATTTTGCTTCGCCCGATGCCAAGCTTTTTAGCGAACTTTCTAAACTCACCGCAGCCGGTGCAAAGAAGTTCCGCGCTCACAACACGCGGTAGAACTACGGCCCGTTCCGATCTGGAACATCCCACTGTAAACAAAGCCCTTAAGTGCCTCTCGGAACCCCGCCTCCGAGCCCCGAATATCCGTCCGTAAGTACCCGGTAGTACCGCCGTCCTATTGGCAGACTTTCGCCCGCCCTCTACATTCAATGGAGCGACGCGACGTGCCAATTGCGCTCCGGAGGTTGTACATGGCCACGGCAGTTCATGCTCAGCATTCCGCAGCCTACGCTCCATCAAAGAAAACGGCTGCGCGCGAAACACGCCGGCGCGAACGCTTGAAAATGTCCCTGCCCGTTGAAGTGCGGCCCTTCGATGCGCGCTTCATGGACATCGCCGACGTCGGCGAAGTCGTTGACTTCACGCGCGACGGCCTCTATTTCGCCACCTGCATGCCCCACTATTTCGTGGGCATGCGCTTGCTGGTCACTTTCCCATTCGGCAAGAAAATCGCTGCGCACAAAAAATTTCTCGGTTCCATCGTACGCATGGAAGAACGGCCGGACGGCGCCATGGGCATTGCCGTCAGATTCCTGCTCTAACGAACTTAACCATACCTGCAGCAGGAAGTCGGGGGCTGCCAAAAGGATGAAATGATGCACAACTCTTCGAATCGCAAATTTGCAGGCGCCATCGGCAAGGGCGTAGACGTGCTCGAAACCGAACGCCGCGGCACCGCCCGGCACATGTTCACCGCCGCTGCCGAAGTCGTCGAACTGAAATCCGGCGCGCGCTTTTCCACGCGCACCACGGACCTGGGGCCGGGCGGCTGCTTCGTTGATACCGTCTGCCCGTTCCCCGTCGGCTCCAAGGTTCGCGTGACGTTGCAGAAAGCCAAGACCACCTTCCAGACCCCCGGCACTGTCGTCTATTCGCAGATGGGATTGGGAATGGGAATCTCCTTTGAAGACCAGGACGAAGCCCGCCGCTCGGCGCTCAGCGAATGGCTCGCCGAGATCACCGGTGAGTGCCAGATGGCCGCCCCGGAACTCGTGCGCATGCCCATGCCTCCTGGAAGCCATCGCGGCCCCGAATGGACCGCTCTGGTGCGCTTGATCCACTTGATGATCGGCAAAGGGATCTTGACTGAGGCCGAAGGCACCTCCGTTCTTCACGATCCGGTTCTGTAAACGCCCCGCCAGGCGAGTCGCCCTTCGGTCCGTCGTGAAGGATCGAAGGGCTGGCTCGGAGTGCTCCGCCGCACCCATTTCCCTGTCGCGCTTTCCATCCTTTCAGGGCCGATCCGCTCTCGAAATCCTGTCAAATCTGCGTCCAAGTATCGTAAAATTGTCGTCTTAGACTTGTCCGCAGCCGATGTTCTAAACCCAGCAAAAGCGTGTCGCTATTTCCTATACCGGGAAGAATTTGCATTGCCGTTCCCGTGTTGGGAACGGTACCAGAACGATAACCCCCTTATTTTCAGTCCCGCAGCCCCCGCACCTCGTGGCCTCCGCCGTGCATCAAAATCTGGGGGTATATTATGGGAGAGCGCCGAAAAGCAAGACGCTACGAGGTTTACCTGCCCGTACAGGTCTGTATGTCCAAGCACCGCCCGCTGGAGTTCCACACCGGGCAATTGCGAGACGTATCCCGTACCGGTATTTTCTTCCACTCCGACGTTGCCATTGCCTCGGGCACCGGTCTGGAACTCACATTCTCGCTTCCTGCGGAGCGAGAGCGTGGCACGTCCGTCCTGGTCCGTGCCAGCGCCAAAACTCTGCGCAGCACGCAGCTGCCCGGCGAAGTTACGCCGGTCTTCGGCGTCGCGGTTGCCATTGATCGCATCGACTTCGTTCGCCCGGTAGTTTCCAGCGCGGCATAAATCTTCATCACAGATTCGGGGAGTTCCCATCGGAACTCCCCAGTAGTATCCTCTCCAGTCGTGCCCGATCTCGACCTCGAATCCAAAATCCTCCGCGCGCTCTGCTCAGATTTTGACTTCGTAGCGGCGCACTTCAGTGCTCCATCCGCAATCAACCAGTCACCTCGCAAGGAGGCTCCAGTCACCCGCGCAACCATCCTCGCGCAACTCCGCGCCCACCGCTGGCAAGATCCCGAACATCGCGTCGTCTTCGAAGCCCTAACGCTCTTGCCAGGACGCGACGCAACAGAACTGCGCGAACAACTCCCCGGCCAAGCCACCCGCATGGGTTTCCCCGACGTAAACTGGGAAAAGTATTTCGCCGTCGCGCAAGATGATCCCGCGATCGAACTTCTCGTAGCAGAATTACTCGCCTGAGCCCAACTGCAAGAAAGAGTAGCGATTAGAAATTGCGTCGCTTGTGACGGGAAGGTGAGGAGTTGGTGCGACAAGGCAAAATACCGACAAAAACTAGCGATTGATTTGGAGAGGGTGGGGTGGTCACGTGGTTTGCTAAAGCGCGGGCCGCGTCGACCATGTATCTCCTCTGTCGTGATGAAATTAGCGCACGACTAATAATAACACAGGCGTTAAGGTGACGCAAGTGCAAACTAAGGGAAGGGGCCTCGCGGGGACGGATCCCTTCGATCCTGTCGCTGGCAGGCCTGCCTCGGCAGGCAGGCTCTCGGGGCACATTCGCTGCGCTCAGTGCAAGCAAGGGGGCGCGAGCAAGTCGAAAACTCGCGGGAACGGCCATCCGCCGGAAAATTATTTTGGGAACTGTGCTTCTTGAGGAGCGGGGCGGCTTTTGCGGAGATGCGAGATTAACGGCGATCTTCGACGATCCGCCTGACGATCCACCGAGCCTTCCAAATCGCGGATCGGATCGGTCTGAGCACGTTATGTAGCCGACGCGATTGTAGAACCCTGAGCCGGGTGAGTAATCCTCGGGGCTCTCTTTGGTATTCGTACAAGAAATCGTCATCGTGCCCGTGAAAAGCCTTCATCATTACAGCCTCTCGCCTGAGCGTAACGCCGCCATGCTGTCAATGCAAGCGATGCGATGGCTTCGCGGGGGCGGATCCCCAAATATACGAAAGCATCTTTCATCCGAAGCGCGCATCGTCCAGTCGTCCTACGAAACATTTCGTTAATCTCTTTGTCAAGCTGGGCAAGCTCTATTCGGAAATAATTCAGAGCTATTACGAAGGGCAGCCCATACTTTGCGCGGCTGGGCTGCGTTCGCTCCTGGAAGGGGTATGCGCCGAAAAGGGTCATCAGCAGGCAATCTTGAAATGAAGATTGAAGGCATGAAATCTCTTTTGCCCGAACGCATCGTCAAAAACCTCCACGAGTTTCGGCTCATGGGTAACAGAGCCGTGCATGAACTCGAAGCTCCCAGGTCGTCTGAATTGGGTCTGGCGCTCGACGTCATCGAAGACATTCTAAATTTCGTTTATGCCCTCGACTACAAAGCAAGTCTGCTTGCAAGAATACGCGCGGCTCAAGGGGTCGACACTCAGGCCGTTCCTGTTTCTTCGGCTACTTCCGCCGAGGGAGTTCCCCCGAAGCCGGCCCAAAATGCCACAAATCAGGGCAAGCATTAAATTGAGGCGGGCGAGTGGCGCAGCTGCGCTGACCCCGCTTTGCGTGCTAGTCAACATCACGGTCGGTGGGCGAAGGCTATTCGGACTCATGCTGCATTTGCTTCAGACTTGCTTTCACCAGTTTCTTCACCAATGTGAGCGGTACTGGTTTACCCGTGGGGAAGCTAACAATGGCTTTCGTTGTGGCGTAGCCTGCTAGCTGCTTCCTGTGTGCTTGAATTACTGCAGGGGGGACATGCAGGCGTATGTGTGCTTTCTTGAAGCTGAACCAGACAAACATCCCGTCGTAATAATCAACTGCTGGATTGGAAAATCCGGGCATGCGGAAATAGTCGGTGCGTTCACTTGCGCCGGGCGCGGCGGCGCGTATGGCCGCTCTGATCTTCGCCAGATCGCCTTGCGCCTCTTTCGGACATCTTGCTATGTATTCATCTACTCCACTTCTTTTGCGTTTTGTCACGGTGGCGTTCTCTCCTTGTCGCGAACTCAAATCGTCATACAAGAAAGCCTGTATTGTGGACAACAACCGCCGGTGCTATTTGTCGAGGGCGGCCTGCGGTGCTGATGACGACCGCGCGCAATTATGAGGAGAATATATGATCAGGCTGAAATATATTGTACTGGTTGCTGTTGTCGGGTTTTGCTTCGCGGCCACCGCTCCCAAAGCAGGGGCGCAGGTGAGCGTCGGAGTGAGCGTTGGACCGGCGCCCGACTGCCCTTACGGTTACTATGACACCCCGCCTTATGGCTGTGCTCCCTACGGCTACTACGGTCCGGAATGGTTTGTGGGTGGCGTATTTATTGGCGCTGGCCCATGGTTTCATGGACCCGAAGGTTTCCACGGTCACGTGAACAACCATTTTCATCCCGACCACGGATACAAAGGCCCCGTACCACACGCAGGAGAGAGACCGACAAGGCCCGTTGATAAGGTTGAACACTTCAAAGGAAATGAAGTGCGCGATGGGCGCGGCCACTTGGGTGGCGGGGAGAAGCGGTAAGAACAGCGGGCGCGCGGATTGCAGGACAAGTGGCTCGCTGGTCGGAGGCCCCGGCGGGTGAGCCACTCGCGGTTTAGAAGCAGTGTCGCTCAGCGCCAACTACGACTGCGACAGCGCCTCGATGAACTTATCGCGCTTCGCGTCGAAAACGACCTTGTGATCATCCATGCAGAAGTAGTAGGTGTGCCCCTCGTAGACTTCCGAAGGCGCCGTCGCGCGATTCACTTGCATCCAGCACACGGCGCAAATATCCCCGGCGGGCTTCACGGCGAAAATAGAGTTGGACTTCGCATCCGCCCAGCCCCGGCCCTGGTATTCCAACTGAAAAGCAGTGCGTTCGATAGCTTCCTCGCCGAAGTATCGCCCGACCACGCGGAGTGCCAGGTCCATGCCAGAGGTCAAACCGCCGGCAGTGGCGAGATTGCCATCCTCGACGAAGCGCGCGCCCCGCTTCACGCGAACGTCGGGATATTGCATCTCCAACTCGGCATAACCGGTGTGGTGGGTGGTGGCCGCTTTGCCGTTGAGAAGTCCGGTAGCCGCGAAGACGAACGCGCCGGTGCAGACCGACATGGTCACGTCACTTTGCTGCGATGCTTTGCGAATCCACTGCAGCAGCGCGTCGGTGGAACCGTCTTGCGCGGGAATCACGATCACTTTGGGCTGCGGCGCGTTCTGAAAATTGTAGTTCGGGACGATCTTCATTCCGCCGCTTACCCTGATTGGGTCGAGTGTTTCTGCAACGGTGTAAAGCTCGAATGAGCTGTCCATCATGTCGCGGCCAGGGATGGAAGCGCTTTGAAAAACTTCCCAAGGGCCGCAAAAGTCAATTACCACTGCGCCATTGGAGATTACAAAAGCCACCGGTATTGCACCGCTGGCCGGCGCTTTCAGCGGGCTCAAGGCGACCGCTGGCTCGGCGGACTTGTGCGCATCGGTTGCCTGGTGCGCGCCGGCGAGTCGGGGCGGGGTGAGCGAGAGCGGAACCGCCGCGGTTAATCCAAATGCGCCCGACGCCTGCAGCAATTGCCTGCGAGTGAGATTCACTTTGTTCATTTTGCTTTCCTCCTGCAGGTTCGCGCGCAAAAGGACGGCAGCGACGCGCCGCACGGGATTTCGCAAGTTACCTGCCATGGCCGTGTTTCGCTAAGTGCTGGAATATCAGGCTGATTGCAACGCGGTGTGCCTATGAGCGCGCTGCGACGGTGCGTTCGTGGGACGAATCCATTCCGCTAGCGGACACTAGGGTAGGCGGAAATTATGTGGGCATGCGTTCGACCCATTTGGCGCGGAAGGCGGGGGCTGCGAAGGGATCAGCGAAGTACTGCGTTTCGCGCGCGACTTTGTCGCCTTTGAACTCCATGATGCTCACGGTGTAGGACGGCTTGCCGTCGTAGGTGAGGATGAATTCGGTGACCCAAAGCTCACCGCTGCCGACGATGCGCCGGATCGAAAAGCGCTTTTTGTTTGGCTGACTGGCGCGCTGGCCCTGTATGTTGGCACGGCCGCGGGTTAGCTCGCCGGACTGCGGGTATTCGAGAACCGCGTCGTCGAGATAGATGCGGTGCTCGGTTTCAAAATCGTTGGCATCAGACGCGGCCCAGTGCTGATCGAGGGCGGCGCGGATTTGCTGGTCTTGCAGGGACGGCTGGGGCTGCGGTGTGGTGCTCATGTTTCGCTCCTTTGCTCTCTTGCTGCGCTGCTTGGTTCGGCTCGCTTGTCTAGATTGCTCGTTCAGCTTCCTTGTTCAGCTCGCCTGGCTTGTGGAATAAAACCTGGAACGCCTGTGTTCACTACTTGATTCAGCCGTTGCCTGGTCTGAATCCGATTGATTTCGTCGAGCGCGTCTGGCGGAAGAGCGGAGATGTCGAAATTCTCTCGCGCGCGGGCCGGATTTTTGGATGTGGTGAGCACCGCCGTGCCGCGCTGCACGGCCCAGGCTAGCGCCACTTGTGCCGGCGTCTTTCCGACGCGCGCGGCGATCGCTGTGATCACTGGATCTTCGAGCGGGCCGGGCTTCATCCCGTGGCCCAAGGGCGCGAAGGCCAAGAGCACAATTCCCTTCTGCTTGCAATATTCGAGCAGCTCGGTTTCCGGCAGATACGGATGCGATTCTACTTGGACTGCGGCTGGTTTGATTCTCGCGGATTCGTAGATGGGCTTTAGTTGATCTAGGCGGACGTCGGATAGACCGATGGCGCGGCACTTGCCGTGATCGACGAGAGTTTCCAGCGCTTTCCAGGTCTCGGGCAGAGTGACTTCGCGATCGTAGATTACATTGCCGTCTTGATCGCGCGGATCTTGTTCCTCGCCCGGTTGAAATGCGAAGGGAGTGTGAATCAGGTAGAGATCCAGGTACTTGAGCTGGAGTCGTTCGAGGCTCGCTTCGAAAGCTGGTTGGACGCGCTCGGGCCGGTGGTTGGAGTTCCACAGCTTGGTGGTGATGAAAATGTCTTTGCGCGCGATGTTTGTGGCGGCTAGGCCTGCCTGCAGCGCGCTGCCTACTTCGCGCTCGTTGCGGTAGCGTTCCGCGCAATCGAAGTGACGGAATCCGGCCTGGAGTGCGGCTCTGGTGGCGGTTATGGTGACGGCTGGGTCGGGGATTAGAGTGCCGAATCCGAGTGCGGGCATCTCGCCGGCGCCGTCGTGGAGTGGGATTTTTGTCATGCGCAGGTTGTCAGAGGATACGGCCATGGTTGTAACTCCGAGTTATCTTGAGTGCGGCATCGCCGGTCGGATTCATCAATTAGATGCCGCGAGCCGGGCGCCGAATCCAGGTTCGCAGAACGCGGAATATCGGCGCGGATATCGTCGCGCCAGAAATAGAGGACGTCAACTGCGGATTTACTTCGCGGCTGGCGCAAATCCAAAAGCGTGTGACTGAAATTCGAACGATGCAGGCAGATGCTCGGCAAAGTAATCCCAATCGTGGCCGCCGGGGTAGAGGTGGAATTCGTGAGGGATGCCGCGCGCGGTGAGGAGCTGGTCGAATTGCGCGTTTCCCTTGTTGAAGCCGAACTCGTCATCGGTGCCGCAATCGAAATAGATTTGCAGGCCGGCAGGGCGAGGGGCGTCCTTCACGATCGTAAACGGGCTTTCACGTTGCCAGAACGCGGCGTCCACCGGTGAGCCGAATGCTTTGCCGAGCACTTCCGCGACGGCCTCGGCCTGATCGCGCGATACCTTGATGTTCGGCAGCGTTTCGATCAGCGCGGGGCTGTGGGCGCTCACTGCTACGAAGAGATTTGGATATCGGAGCGCGAAACGCAGCGCGCCATAGCCGCCCATCGATACGCCGGTGATGCCGCGGGACTTTCTGTCGGCGCGCACGCGATAGTGGGATTCGATGTACGGTAGAAATTCGCGGATGAAGAAATCTTCGTAGCGGACTTTATTGTCGCGCGAGTTGATGTAGAAGCTGCGGCCGGCGTCGGGCGCGACGATCAGAAATTCGCCGATGCGTTTCGAATCGCGCAGATCCTGAATCATGTTCATGCCGCCAGAATTCAGCAGGAGTTGTTCGTTCCCGCCGAGGCCGTGCAGAAAATAGAGCGCGGGATAATCGCTGGATTTGTTGGAGTCGTAGTCGGAGGGAAGAATCACGCAATACGGCACGGGATGGCCGAGAATTTTGCTCGGCGCCGAACGGCACTCTGCCCTTCCCGGCGCGGCGGCGGCCGGCGTGGCACAAATCGCGGCGTAACCCATCATCATCAGCACAGCGGCGAAACCGGGCGCCAGCCCGCGGGCCCTATTCATACCGCAGCGCCTCGACCGGGTTCAGCCGCGCAGCGCGCGACGCCGGATACATCCCGGCGGCCAGGCTCACGAAAAATGAAACTCCTATCGCCAGCGCCACCATCCACCAGTGGATCGACGATATATCAATGGCTGGCAGCTCCTGCCGTTTCAAGTATGCGTTTGTCCCAATCGTCAGCGCGCGGCCGATCAGCCATCCCATCGCGACGCCCAGGACGCCGCCCAGCAATCCCATCGCGCCTGCTTCCACGAAAAACAAGCGGCGCACATCGCGATCCGCCGCTCCGAGCGCCTTCAAAATTCCGATTTCGCGCCGCCGCTCCAGAATCGCCATCACCAGAGTGTTCACAATTCCCAGCGACGCCACCGTCAGCGCCAGGCTCCCGAAAATCAGCAACAACGAATCGAATACAGTGAAGAACAACATCATGTTCTTTGTCGCGTCCAGAATCGAAAATGTGCCGAAGCCCATTCCTTTGATGGTGTCCTCCACGGTCTGGACTACTTTCGGCGAGCTGACGCGGACCGTCAGAGTTTCATAAGTTGGCTTTCCCGTGTTGCCGCGGAGCATTTCACGCATATCCGTGGGTTGGGCGATGCGCAAATTCTGAGCGATCTGCAGAGGGATCAGCAGTCGTCCGCGACCGAAGCCGCCGAAACCCGTGGCTGGCTCGGTTTCGACCACACCGATGATGCGCAACTTCAATTCGCGCGGCACCAGCGAGAACCCTCCGGACGCTGGGGCGTCGTCGGTGCCTGCATCGGGATGATTCGCATGAGGTTTGGCTACTGCCCGCTCGAGCGGAGCATCTTCCGCCGGCAGCGCTTGCTTCTCGGCATAACGCAGCACCAAATCCTTGCCGATCAACGAATCCGTCTGCTTCGAAAGGTCGCGCGCGAATTCGATTTGCAGGATCGCTTCGTTCGCTTCGGGGCCGGAAAAGAAACTTCCTTTCATCTCATCAAATGCGCCATCACGCCGCGCCGATGCGGGAATCCCCGCCACCGTGGTCATGTAGGGCTTGCCCTCGAACTGCACTTCCGTCGGGAAGCGCACTTCCGGGTATACTTCCACGACATTTTTGATCTGCGCGAGCTGCTGGCGCGCATCCTCATCCAGCTTTCGCGGCGGCTGCGTTGAACTCCTTTCGGCCAACGGACGCGGTGGGCCGCCAAACGCGCGCATGTTGGACTGCGTCGTGACGAACACCGCATCGAACAGACCGGAGCGCGAAAGGCGGTTGCTCGCGAGTTCCTGCAGACCCACTCCCAGCGAGAGCATCGCGACCAGAGATGCCACGCCCACCGCAATTCCGAGCGTTGTGAGCGAATTGCGCAGTACGGCTTCGCGCAGATTGCGCGCCGCCAGTTCTGTGAGGTCACGCAATTTCATCGCTGGCTCCTTCGGGCACTAATTTTCCGTCGCGCATGGTGATAATTCGATGCGCGTAGCGCGCGGCGCGTACTTTGTCGTGCGTCACCATCACGATGGTCATTTGCAGATTGCGATTTATTTCTTGGAGCAGGTGCATGATGGCATCGCCGGTCACGCTATCGAGGTTCCCTGTAGGTTCGTCTGCGAGCAGAATCGTCGGCCGGTTAACAAGGGCGCGCGCCAACGCGGCCCGCTGCTGTTCGCCACCCGAGAGTTCGCTGGGGCGATGCGTCAAGCGCGCCGCAAGGCTGACGCGTTCGACAGCCTCACGTACGCGCGCCGGTCGCTCCGCACGATCCACTTCGGCAAGACGGAGAGGCAGCTCGACGTTTTCTTCCAGCGTCATGCGCGGGAGCAGATTGAACGCTTGGAAGACCATGCCCACGGTGTGGCTGCGGTGGTGCGCGAGTTCCTGCGAGTTCATTTCCGCGAGATTCTGGTCGTGCGCGTAGATTGCGCCGGAGGTGGGGCGGTCGAGGCCAGCCAGTAGATTCAGGAGCGTGGATTTGCCGGAGCCAGAACTGCCCAGGAGCGCTACGAACTCGCCCGGCTTCACTGCGATCGAAACATCGTCGACCGCGCGCACCTGCGCCTCGCCCATTGCATACTGGCGCGAGACGCGGTCGGTGCGAACGGCAAAACCATTAGGGGTTCCAGTCATTTGGCCCATACCATTATTACGCATATGCGCGGCCATTCGTTACACACCGAGAAAAGATGCAGGGCAGCGCGAAGGTTCGGTGTGATGACTGCAAAGATCAAAACATTAACACAGAGACTACGGAGAAAAACGGAGGACACAGAGACATCGGTACTTCGACCGCCGAACGGTTTGCAGAAAGAGGGCGCGAGGGCTTCGGTAGTGGCGGGCTTCAGACCGCCATCGGTAATAGTAACGCCACCGATGGCGCACTGAAGTGCGCCGCCACGAAGGCTACGTCAAAACCTACGTCGACTGCTGCCCGGTTCGATGAACCTGAACCGGCTGCTACAAATTCAGGTCCGGATACTTAGATGCAGCCGTGAGCCGCGCGTGGTCGTAAAGCTTCTGCGGAGTTTTGCCGTGAGGATTGGCCCAGCGGCCGGGGATCGCCTCGCCGCACTTCGGGCACTTCCCTTCCTTCAGCCGATTCAATTGCACATCGTGCCAGGAGCGCTTCACCAGCAAAGTCCTGCACGAGGGGCAGGACGTATGCGCCCCGTCGCTATGAATATTCCCCTCGTAGACGTAATGCAGGCCGGCTTCGAGCGCGATGCGGCGCGCGGCGTGCAAAGTTTCCGGCGGCGTCTTAGGCTTATCCTGCAGCTTGAAATCAGGATGAAACGCGGTGAAATGCAGCGGAACGTCCGGACCCAGATTCGCGAGGATCCAACCGCACAGTTCGCGGGTTTCTTCGGCGGCGTCGTTCAGTGTGGGAATCATCAGGTTGGTGATTTCGAACCACACGTTCGTTTCATTCTTCAGCCAGAGCAGCGCGTCCAGCACGGGTTGCAGATGTGTGAGCGTAATTTTGCCGTAGAATTTTTCGGTGAAGGCCTTCAGGTCAATGTTGGCAGCGTCAATGTGGTCGTAAATATCGTGGAAGGCGTCGTAGGTGATGTATCCGTTTGAGACCATCACCGTGTTTAGACCTGCTTCTTTCGCGGCCTCACAGATATCAATGACGTACTCACCCCAGATGGTCGGCTCGTTGTAGGTGAAAGCGATTGAATCGCAGTGATTGCGGATCGCTAGGAGCACCACGTCTTCCGGTGGCACGTACGAAGAGCCCACCTGGTCCGCGCGCGATTTCGAAATGTCCCAATTCTGGCAGAAAAAGCAGCCCATGTTGCAGCCGGCCGTGCCCATCGAAAATACGCGTGTGCCGGGAAGGAAGTGGTTCAGGGGTTTTTTCTCAATGGGGTCAACCTGCATCGCGGCGGGGTGCGCGTAGCCTAGGCTGTAAAGTTTTCCGCCCTCGTTCGCGCGGATGTAGCAGAACCCGGCCTGGCCCCCGCCGATATGGCAATGCCGGGGACAGAGATAGCAATGCACCTTGCCGCCTGGCTCGGATTCCCACCAGCGCGCTTCCTGCAAAGTCGCCGATTTTTGCAATATTTTCAGGGACTGCATGGCATTCACCCGCTGCCTCAATTATACGCCCTAATGACGCGACGAGTTTTGCCCCGCCGTTCGCAATGCGCGCGTCGCAATCGGCGTAGGGGCGGGTCTTGGACCCGCCCCCAACAGTTCGCGAACATTGCTTCGGAAATCGTCGTTCCGACCGCAGTTGCCAGTCGGCGACGCCGCGTTATATCGTGGCAACATGGAATTTCGCGCGGTCCCTCACTCGTTGCGAGTCGCCCGCTGAAGATGAAACTTATTCGGCCAATCGCGTGTTCCTTCGCGGCAGCCTGCCTGCTGCTCACGCCGGTCGCAAGCGCGCAATCCGAGGGCAACGCGGGCAGGATGCACGAATACAAGGACGATGTGGCGCTCTCCACCGGACAAATCCGCACGGGCGACGTTTGCGTGAATTTTATTCCGGTGCTGCAGTCGCTGGGGTTCTTTAACGGCCTGGAAAGAATTGACACGGCGCAAGGGTCGGAGTTCCGTAGGAATTCGCAAAGAGTGGACTTCTTTCCTGACTATCTCACCATCGAAATTAACATCCGCATCGAGGAGTGTGACTCGAACATTTACACCCCCGCGAAAACTCCGGATGTCATTCGCGGAATGCAATTTCGGGTGCAGTGGAAACGCGGGCTGTACCTGCGGCCTGCAGCGAATGTGAGTATCGAGCGCAAGCCGCTGCAAATGGAAGAGGGCGACAACCGGATGCTGTATGTGATCAAAGTTCGCGACCACAACGTGCCGCTCAGCGATCACTTGATCCTGTCGGTTATTTCCGCGAGCGGGAAAATCATGTCGCGGATGTCTGCGCGGCTGTAGACGCAAACCGACTTCAAAAGATTTTACACAGAGGGCACTGAGGAACTGCGGAGGAAAATCTGAGAAAGATAGAGGCGCTTATCGCAGAGGCGCAGAGGGCGCACCCTTCGATCCCGCGATGCGGGATCTCAGGATGAATCGCGCTGTAGCGCGACTCAGAAAAAAGCGGCGTAAAGTCGAGATGCCTATCGCCTCTGCTCGCGGCGGCGCTCGGCTACCCAATCCAGAAAGCGCTCCATGCGCGCGCGTTCGCGCCACATCAGGGTGAAGAATTTGCGCGCATCCAGGTCGGCGGCGTCTTTGCCGAAGAAAGTCTCTAGCCTCCACTGCAGGTACGGTGACGCCCACGGGCGCAGGCGGTAGCCGCGCGCGATAATCCAATAATAGCGAAGAGCATTCAACATGGCGGGGCGGGTGCTAGAATTGCTGCGTGAATAGTGATGCACCTCACAACGCGGAAGACCATTACTACGCGGGCATTGATTTCTTCGGCGAAGGAAAACTCCCGGAGGCGATTGCGGAATACACGCGTGCGCTGGAACTCGATCCCAAATTTAGCGACGCGCTGCATGGCCTGGCGCAAGCCTATCACGCCCAGCAGGATTTTGACCGCACCATTGAAACCGCGCGGCGCATACTTGCGCTTGACCCGGACGACATTCTCGCGTGGACTACCATTTCCCGCGCCTATCAGCGCAAAGGGATGGTTCCCGAGGCGGAAGAAGCTGGAAACAAAGCGCGTATTCTCGGCTGGAAACAGCAATTGAAGGAACAGAAAGCGAGCGGCGGGAAAGTTTAGGCTCCGCTCGCGCGAACGGGAAATTATCTTCACGCCCCGCGATTCGCTGACGTAGCACGTCTCGCGCGTTTCACTGCTTCCGCGACCAGATCTCCGTTGCCCCTCGCTTGGCTACCATCCGGTAAAGTCAGCGCGTCCTCGAACCCGATGCGCGTGCCATATCCGCGCCGCGCTGCCACTTCGATGAAGCCCCATGCGGTGCGATTCAATCCGTGGAGGATGATCGGCAGAGCGATCCCGGCTCGCTTCAGGCGCGCCTCGATGCCTTCGACTACCGCGAGCGCCTCGTCCATTTCCTGTTGCTCTGGTTCCAGCAGCACCCAGCGGCAGCGCGTCGCGAGCTTGCTGTCCAGGAATTTTTCGGTCGCGAGCACGCTGCCCATTCCCGCTTCGACGCCTGTCCCTTTCGACAGCAACAATTCCGCGAGCGCGATTCCGCCTTCTTCGTTGAAGTTCACGGAAGCAAAGTCCGGGAAGGTTTTCCACGCCGTTACTTTTTCATGACGTTCGCGCGCGTCCCGCACCATCCACAGGCCGGTGCTCACGCCGAACGGAATCCCTGGAATGGCCGCGCGTACGGCAGAGACAGCGCGAGCCACGTCGTCGGCATCAACGCTCTCACGGCCGTCGGCGGCACGCACGTGAAAATGCGCCGCGCCGGCGCCCGCTGCAACCGATTCCTTTGCTGCGGCCGCCATTTCCTGCGGCGAACACGGCACGTTAGGATGCTCCGCGCGCGTCCTGCCGCCGTTCAGCGAAACCTCGATCAACATAATGAACTCCCGTGAAGTGCCAAGGCTCCTGATTCGCTCTCGCAGAACGGGAGCGAGTTATCCTGAAATCCGACGATGGAGTGCGTTCAAGCGGAGGGCGGTTCGCGAACCGCCCCTACAGACCCGGGATCGAAGACCTGTCGCATTTTCTTGCGCGAAGCCTGTCTCGCTGACACCAGAACAATACAGAAGGAAAAATGGCCGAGCAACATGCACTCGGCCCCTGCAGCTATTCTTTAAGTTCTAAGGAGGAGTCGGTAAGGGCACGGCATGCCGTGCCCCTACCAAGACCTGATTCATATTCCCGATACGCGGACTACAGCGCGGAGCAGACGGATTTGACTTCGGTGTAATGTTCGAGCACTTCGTGACCCATTTCGCGGCCCCAGCCGGACTGCTTGTAGCCGCCGAACGGAAGCGAGGCGTCGAAGATGTTGTAGCAATTGATCCACACAGTGCCGGCTTTGATCTTGGAAGCCATCTGATGCGCTTTCTTGATATCGCGCGTCCAGACTCCGGCAGCCAGGCCGTAAATCGTATCGTTGGCAGTCGCCACGATTTCGCTCGGATCGCTGAACGGAATCGCGGTGACTACCGGTCCGAAAATTTCTTCCTGCACCACTTTCATTTTCGGGTTGGTGTTGATCAGCACGGTGGGCTTGACGAAGTAGCCAGTGGTACCTTCGCGCGAGCCGCCGGTGACGGCCTTTGCGCCTTCCTTGGCACCGCTATCCAGGTAGCCGCACACGCGATTGAGTTGCTCTTCGGAAACGAGCGGGCCCAGATCGCTGTCCGGATCGAATCCCGGACGTACGCGGATTTTTGAAGCGTTGTCGGCGACGCCTTCGACCACCTTGTCGAAAGCTTTCTTCTCGACATAGAGGCGCGAACCGGCGCAGCAGCACTGACCCTGATTGAAGAAGATGGCGCTGGCGGCCCCGGGAATGGCGGAGTCGAGGTCGGCGTCGTCGAAGATGATGTTCGGCGATTTACCGCCCAGTTCCAGCGAGACTTTCTTCAGGTTGCCAGCTGCCGCTTTCAGAATCAGCTTGCCCACTTCGGTGGAGCCGGTGAAGGCGATCTTGTCCACGTCCGGATGCGCGGCGAGAGCAGCGCCGGCGGTTTCGCCGAAACCCGGAACGATGTTCACGACTCCATCGGGAATGCCGGCTTCCTGAATTAATTCGCCCAGGCGCAGCGCGGTCAGAGGCGTCTGTTCGGCGGGCTTCAATACGATCGTGCAGCCCGACGCAAGCGCGGGACCGAGCTTCCACGCCGCCATCAGCAGCGGGAAATTCCACGGAATGATTTGGCCAACTACGCCGACCGGCTCGCGGACGGTGTAGGCGTGGAACATGCCCTGCTTCCAGCCGGACATCGGAACGGTGTTGCCTTCGATCTTGGTGGCCCAGCCAGCGTAGTAACGGAAATGATCGATCGAGAGCGGCAGATCGGCTACGCGAGCAATCTTCAGCGGCTTTCCGTTATCGAGCGATTCCAGTTGCGCGAATTCTTCCAGGTGCTTTTGCAGCAGGTCGCCCAAGCGCCAGATCATCTGGCCGCGCTCGGAAGGAGAAATCTTCGACCATGGGCCGGTTTCGAATGCCGCACGCGCTGCTTTTACGGCGCGGTCAATGTCTTCCTTATCGCCTTCGGCGACGTGAGACAGCACTTGTCCCGTGGCGGGATTGAAGGTTTCAAAGGTCTTGCCCGATGCGGAATCAACCCACTTGCCGTTGATGAGCATCTTGCGAGTCTTGGTCACGTACCCGGTTACATTTTCATTTGGTTGCACAGCTACCGATGCAGTTGCCATTTCGTGTTCCTCCTTCAGTCTGCGATGATTTTCGGGAAATTCAAAATCCTGGTGTCGCTCAGCCCAACGTGCGCTATCGCTCGGATCCGCGTGGTTCTAACAGCTAAGACAAAAATACCGTTCTCTTTGTACCTGGCTGGAAGCTGCGCGAAGCAATCAAGGTTTTCTGGACCATCCCAGTCACCCTGCGGGGGCTAGCACCGCGTATCATAGTCGCCCGACCCGCCCCGTTGCAATAGGCGAGACAAATGGCCCGCATTATAATTTTGTATCGTACGAGCGGATTGAGGAGACTACTACGCCGCGCTGCGCACCCATACTCGCTGGGTCGCAGGCTTGCCTAAGTGAATGCGCGCGGAATGGCCGGTGACGGACAAGACCATCGTCTCGTCGTACTCGCGCTGGTGGACGCGGACTTTCGTTCCGGGATGTAACCCAAGACCGGTGAGGAATTCCAGAAACTTGGGATCCTTCTCATACACGCGCAAAACCTCGTAGCTCTTCCCCACCGACACATCCGACAAGCGCACCGCGCCGAATTTCCTGCGCAGCTTCGCCATCCCCCCGAGCAAGGGTACTCCGTGCGGGCAGCGGCTGTCACGGCCAAAGCGCTTCAGCAGCAACTCCGCCACTTCTGGTGAGATGCCGTGCTCCAGGCGCTCTGCTTCTTCGTGGGCGCGCGCCCATTCGAGGCCGATCACATCCGTCAGGAGCTTTTCCGCGAGGCGATGCCGCAGCACCAGGTGCCCCGCGATCTCCTGCCCCTTCGAGGAAAGCTCGATGTGGCCATCGCGGCGCACGCGCAGATATCCGCCGCGCGTCATGCGCTTCAGGGCTGCGGTTACGGCTGGAGGAGTGACGCCCAAATCCTCAGCGAGGCGCGCGCTGATGGGCGCCTGCTCTTCCTGCACCAATTCCCAGATCGCTTTCAGGTAATCTTCCTGGGACACGCTTGTAGTTTCGCGCCGCATTGTTCCTTGCTCTCAGGCTCTCCGACTGTTCAGTCCGCGCTGACAGCCCGCGTACGCAAACGCGCGGCCAGCAGCGTCACGCGTGCCTCAATGTCATTGAAGATCGTGCGATGCAGCTCGATATCCTCGCCGAACGGGTCCCTCACCTTCCAGTCTTCCACATCGTGCTCCGGAAAAAGCGCCTTGCCGTGTATGCCGGACATGTTGATCACCACATCCGGTTTCCGCAGCTTGTGGTTGTGCAGCCCCTTCGAAAATTGGCCATCGAAGGGAATCCCGTGCTCGCGTAGCACGGCCTGCGTCGTCGTATCAATGAAACCGAGCGGCGAGACTCCCGCGCTTTCCGGCAGAATGATATCCGCGTACGAGTGGCGCGCGATGGCTTCCGCCATCTGGCTGCGCACGCAATTTCCCACGCAGACGAAGAGTACTCTCACCGGGGTCTTCATCAGGGCGACAGAATCTCATAAATTAAGGAAGGATTGAACCGCCGACGTGGGGTGTTGACCTCGTGAATCGCCCGGGAGCGCGATGCACAAAGGCAAAGTCAACGGCGCCCGGCTAAAGCTGGTCGCTGCAACTGCGAAGGCAACAGAGCCGGCAGGCAGGCCGGCGCTACGAACGGCGCGCGGGACACTCACTGCGAAACAGCAACCTCTTTCCGCGCCATGCGCACAAAATACTCGTGCACGGCGGTGTCGTCGCTCAGCTCGGGATGAAACGTGGCTGCGAGAATCTTGCCCTCGCGCACCAAGACTGGGTGCCCCGCGTCTTCCGCCAAAACGTCAACGCCGGGCCCCACCGATTCGATAATCGGCGCGCGGATGAAGACCATCTCCAGCGGCTGCGCCCGCAATTTGGTTTGCCCCATATGGACATCGCTAGCCAGCTGCCGCCCGTAGCCATTGCGCAGAACCGAGGCATCCAGCAAGCCTAAAGACGCCTGCGCTGGGCCGTGCACTTCTCTAGCCAGAAGAATTGTGCCCGCGCAAGTCCCAAAAAACGCGCCCTCCGCCGCGGCGAATTTTTTCAGGGCATCGAACAGGCCCTCTTCCTGCATAACCTTCAGATGTGTGGTGCTCTCGCCGCCGGGAAGAATCACGCCAGCGAGGCCCGCCAAATCTTGCGGCGTACGCACGAACTTGTACTCGACGCCCAGCCGCTGCAGCACCTTGGCGTGCGCTTCGTAGTCACCTTGTATGGCGACGATTCCGATTTTCAATCCGTCATATTTCATTCCAATGGCCCCAAGAAAATTACTCACCTCAACGTTCCATGTAAAAACGTAGGGGCGGGTCTAAGACCCGCCCCTACAGCCAGCTCAGACTCAAACGCCGTAGGTGCGACACGAACTAGCCCGGGGCGAAAGAGTCTGTATCGCAACCGCGAAATCGGTACTTCGGCGGCTGAAGCCGCACGGCTCTTGCTGGGTTTATGTCGTGGCTAAAGCCAAGACCTACAAGGGCTATTCACGCACCGCTAATCACCAATCAGCAATCACGCGAAACTCCCGCTTACCAACCTCTTGTCTGCAGAAGATCCTTTTCGTCCATCTGGCGGATGTCGAGGCCCTTCATCGCGTCACCCAATTCTTCGGACGCCTCGAGGACTGCCTTCGGGTCCTTGTAATGTGTGGTGGCCTTCACGATCGCGCGAGCGCGGACGGCGGGATCGCTGGACTTGAAAATTCCCGAGCCGACGAACACTGCTTCCGCGCCCAGCTGCATCACCAGCGCCGCATCGGCCGGAGTGGCAATTCCGCCAGCCGAAAAATTCGGGACTGGCAGCTTGCCGTGCTTTGCCACCCAAGCGACCAGCTCGAACGGCGAGCCGAGTTCCTTCGATTCGTGCACCAGTTCTTCTTCGCCGAGCAGTGTGAGCCGCTTCATCTGGCTGACGATGGTGCGCATGTGGCGCACCGCTTCGACGATATTGCCCGAACCCGCTTCGCCTTTGGTGCGGACCATCGCCGCGCCTTCGGCTATGCGACGCAGCGCCTCGCCCAAATTTCGCGCGCCGCAAACGAATGGGACTTTGTAGCCGTGCTTCCAGACGTGATGCTCTTCGTCCGCTGGAGTGAGGACTTCGCTCTCGTCAATGTAATCCACTTCCAGCGCTTCCAGCACCTGCGCTTCGGCGAAATGGCCGATGCGCACTTTGGCCATCACCGGGATTGAGACGGTGTCCATAATTTCGCGAATGATGCGCGGTGCGGCCATGCGCGCCACACCGCCTTCCTTGCGTATATCTGAAGGAACGCGCTCCAGCGCCATGACCGCGCACGCGCCGGCGTCTTCGGCGATCTTGGCCTGCTCGGCGTTGGTCACGTCCATAATCACGCCGCCCTTCAACATTTCCGCCAGGCCCACTTTCACGCGCCACAAATTATTGTTCATCAGTTCCATCGAGTTTCTCCCTCAGTCTTGCTTGCGAATTTCACTTCTGGAGCGGCTTCCCTGCTAATTCCACCGGCATACCGTTGTCCGCGCCTTGTTTCGCGTGGCGTTTCGGGTCAACGATCACGAATCGTCCCTTGCCGCGCGCCAACACCTGACCTGCAACGTTTCGTATCTCGCCAAGCATGAACAAATTTCTGCCGGTCATTTCCACTTCGTGCCCTTCGACAACCAAATCCACATCCACCGGCACCGGCTTCAAATATTCGATGCTCAGGTCCGCCGTTACGGCGTGCACGCCGCGGAAGCGGGTCACTTTGCCCATCACTTCATCCAATACGGTAGCTATAATACCGCCATGGATGAATCCCGACGCGCCTTGATATTCGGCACCGAGGCGAAAATTTCCACGTATGCGCCGCGCTTGATCATCCTGCTCGTAAGTGAGCTGCATGCCGCGCTGGTTCGCGCCGCCGCAGCCAAAACATAGGTTCGCCGGATTGGGTTTCAGGAGCACGTTTTCCCTAGATCAAGGCCACGCGGGAGTGGAATTCACTTCGCGCGCCGCGCTGGCGCTTACGAAATTCTGTCTTCACTACATCGCCTAAAATCTCAATCCCGCGCGCGATTCGCTTTTCGTCCAGGCTCGCGAACCCCAATCGCACGGTATTCGGCTGCGGATTCTGATGATAGAAATACCGGCCCGGCACATACATCACGCCGCGCTCCCGGGCGTGGATGAGCAGCTCGCCGGCATCGAATCCCGCTGGCAGGCTGAGCCACACTGACATCCCTCCTTCCGGGCGTGTCCAACTGCTTTCCTCGGGCATGAATTTTCCGAGAGCTGATTCCATCGCGTCCAGCCGGCTGCGGTATATCTTCTTCATCTTCGCCAAGTGGCGCGCCAGATGGCCTCGCCGGATGAATTCCGCAAGCGTGGCCTGCGCCAGTTGATCCGTATGCAGATCGGTCGCTTGTTTCACGAGGCGCAATCTTTCGATGACGCTCTCCGGCCCAATGCACCATCCTACGCGCAGGCCGGGGAACGCGATCTTCGAGACGCTATCAATTTGAATCACGCTGCCCGTGCGATCGAGTGATCGCAACGAAGGCGTCGCGGCCCCGCGCAAACGCAGGCGTCCATAAATGTAATCTTCAATTACCGGCACTTGATAGCGCGCGGCCATATCCAGCAAGCGGCGACGCTCGCTCATTGGTAATGCTGTGCCCGTAGGGTTGTGAAAATCGGGCGTCGTGAAAACGAATTTCACGCGGTTCTGCATCAGCACCGATTCCAGCGCGTCAATATTCAGGCCCAGACGGCCGCCGGGCGCGTCATCCGTATCGACCGCGACTGCCAGGGTGCGGATGCGCGCGGCGCCGAAAGTCGCGAGTGCGCCCGGATACGCAGGATTCTCGAGCGCTACCGCATCCCCGGGACGCAAGAACGCCTTGCACAACAGATCGATTGCCTGCTGGCACCCGCCCGTGATCAATAATTGTTCGCTGCAAACGTTTAGCCCTTCGTCGCGAAAGAAATCGATCAACGCGGTCTTCAGCGGCTCGTATCCATCCGACGAGCCAATCTGCAGGACCTTGCGGCCGTCGTCGCGCAAAACGGAATTGCAGCAGCTGCGAAATTCCTCCAGCGGAAAATGTTCTTCTGGCGGACGAGCGGCGACGAAGCCGATCGCGTCTTTCGGAACTTCCGGAGTTAGGCGGCTCAGGCCATCCTCACCGCGCTCGTCGGCGAAGAGAGTTTCCCAGCGGACGGAGCCGCCATTGCCATTCGAGCGGGGCGGCGGCGTGAATTGCCGCGCCGGGGCGCCACAAATATACGTGCCGCGCCCCACATGGCCTTGGATCAAGCCCTCGGATTCGAGTTCTGCGTAGGCATTGGCGACGGTGGTGCGATGCACGCCGAGCTGCGTCGCGAGTTCGCGGCTCGCTGGAATGCGGTCGCCGGTGCGCAGCTCGCCGGAATGCACGAGAGCGCGCAGTTGATCGCGCAGTTGCACGTACAGGGGAATGTGACTTTCAGACTGGAGATGTAGCGGAAGCATTGGCTCACTCCTGTAGGCCAATATACAGAGATAATTATAGACGTAAAGAGCCAATATGTCTCTGGCCGAAGTTTCAGGCGGTGCTGAGTGTTTGCGGAAGGGATCGCGTTCACGTCAAATACGCCCGCCTAAAAAAGCAGGCGGCCGCTACAAATTCACAGGCAACAGCATTCAACCATTAACGCCTCGCAACAGATACCGCTGTACCTTGCCCGTCGCCGTGCGCGGCAGCTCCTTCACGAAGCGATATTCCTGCGGACACTTAAAGCCGGGCAAGCGCGTGCGCAGCCAGCCGTAGATTTCACTATCGAGGCCGCCTGCGGTGTTTGTCACGCCTTGGCGGAGGACGATGTACGCTACTGGCCGCACCAGGCCCACCGCGTCCGCATTCCCCACTACGGCGCACTCGGCGATAGCGGCGTGGCCGAGCAAGGCGTTTTCCACTTCTCCGGGTGAGACCCACATGCCTGAGACTTTCATCATGTCGTCCGCGCGACCGCGATAATAAAAATATCCGTCCGCGTCGCGCGAAAATTTGTCGCCGGTATTGACCCAACCGTCGCGCTTGGTGCGCGCGGTCAGCTCAGCAATCCGCCAGTACTCCGCGAAAGCGCTTTCGCCCTTCACCCACAGGTTCCCCGCTTCGTCTGCTGCAGCAGGCTCGCCAGCATCGTTCAGGATCCGTGCTTCGTATCCGGGAACTTCGCGACCGCAGCTGCCGGCGCGTGCTTCGCCCGGGCGCGATGACAGGAATATGTGCAGCATCTCGCTGGAGCCGATGCCATCCAGAATTTCGATACCAAAACGCTTGCGAAACTGGTCGAAGATTTCCGCCGGCAAGGATTCGCCTGCGGAAACCGCCAAGCGGACTGATGAAAAATCAAGTGACAGTCCTTTTTCGGACTCGCGCAGCAACGACGCATAAAAAGTAGGCACGGAAAAAAACACGGTAGGACGGTATTGGGCGATCACGGCTGCGATTTCATGGGGGTGGGGACGTTCGGGATACAAGATTGTCGAGGCACCGAAATGCAGCGCAAAGTACATTCCGTTCCCCAGGCCGTACGCGAAAAATAGCTTCGAAACTGAGAACAGCCGGTCGTCCGCGCGCAATCCCAGTACGCCCTGCGCATAATTCCGCGCCGCAGCGGTCATATCCTGGTGCCGATGGACGACGGCTTTCGGCGTGCCGCCGCTGCCTGATGTGTACAGGAAGAATGCCGGGTCCGTCGTGAGCGAACGATGCGTCGCGATCACGGCGGCAGCATGCGAGGGCAGCCAGTCATCCCATTCCACAATCCGCCGCGCGACGCGGTCCGGCTTCTCAGTTCCCGAAGTGCCTTCAGATACGACCAGAAGATCCAGCTCGGCTTCGCCTGCCGTGCCAGCACAGAACTCACCCAAAATCGGCGCGTGCACGATCGCAACGCGGGCGCCACAATTTTCCAGCCAGTGTTGATAATCCGTGGCGCGCGCCGTGGGATTCACTGGCACGGCAATCGCGCCGATTTTAGCCGCGCCAAAAAACGCAGCGATCAGTTCAGTCGAATCCGGCAAGGCAATGAGTACCCGCTCGCCTGGCTGGCAATTGGCGTCGCGCAAGGCCCGAGCTACACGCCCGACCAGAGTTTCCAATTCCGCGTACGTCCGAGCCGGCCCAGTTCCCAGGATGGCAAGCTTCTCGGGGTGCTCGCGGGCCGGACGCGAGACAAATTCATCGGTGATGTTGTAATAAGCCGCGGGTGAGGGCGCGGTGGAAGGCGCAGTCACAGGCAAGGGAGAGGAATCCTGCATGGCAGGATTCTACTCTAGAAAAAAGCAGCAGCAAGGTGTTACGAGTGCACAGATTGCAGCAGCCAGGACATGGGGTCAAAACAGCGCCGCAACGCAGGCCGATAGATTCGCTGGGGAAAAAGGCAGTGGCAAGTGACTAGTGGTTAGCGGCTAGAAACGGCTTTTAACTGCTTGCCGCTCGGCGATCGCCAGCGTCCCTATTGCGTCGCGGACTTCTCGCCCAGCCTGCGCATGCGCTCCTGGAGCTTCTTCCGCAAAGTCATTGGCGCATTCGGATTGAACGCCACCAGATACCAGAGCGGCTGGGTGCGATCCTTACTCAAACGCGACAAGGTCGCCGCATCGCTGTTCGGATGGCGCGCGATATTCTCGCGGATCGCGGAATACGGATGATGCGACAGGCGGCCTAGCGTTTTCGCCGAAACTTTGGGATGCTCGCTGATCAACCGCAGCAAGTAAAAGTCTTCCTTGGGTGCCTGGCGCGAAAGCCCGTCGAGAGTTTCCGGCTTCACTTCGGCGCTCAGAACTACTCCCACCTTCTCATCCCATCCCGCATTAATGCGGTTCAGTTCTTGCGTCCGCGAGTGAATCAGTTGCTCGATCACGCGACGCTCCTGCTCTAGGCGCGCGGCGGGCAAAGCGCTGCGCTCCACCGAGTCCAGCACGCGCAGCAAATGCTGGCGCTCGCCAAAAACGATCTGCGAAGTGCGCACCGCCTTGCTCTTCCCGGGATTGCGTACCAAGTCTGAACGTCTCATCGTCTGTTCACCCCGCGGATCTCAGGAGCCGCATTCATCCCAAGCAGCAGCCCCGGCACAATTCAAAATTATTGCTATCGTCGTTCGCAACGGGCCGATTGGCGTTCCAGGAAACGAGCTTATGCAGCGTGAAAGATCACCTTCGTTCCCTGCAGTATAGCCTCGTTTGCCGCCCCAGCAAACGCCGCCCCGTTATGAAACAGCCCGTCGAATAAACCGCGCCGTCCCCTGCAACTGCGGCACGCTCAACGCAACGGTCCAGATTATCTAATCTCACTTAAGCAGAGTAAAGGATGCTGCCTGCGCGTGTTCCGTAGCCCGCAACAGTTGGTTCTAGAACCATTCCTACCGAGACAAAAGCAACGGCAACGGAGCCGGCGGGACGCCGGCTCTAGCGACGACAACAGCAACCGCAAGAGCACAGGCAAGATTGCCTATGCTACGATGGCGCTCATGCCCGCATTCGACGAGCACAAAGACGAACTGGAACATTACGAAACCATGATGGGCCCGTACCGCGGCCGACTGGCCGTTACGCTTGACCTGTTGACCAACGCCCTAGTGCTGGTGGGCCAGCACGGCGTGTATTGCCACACCAATCGCGACCCGGATGTCCCGGTCATGGATATCCGCATCATCCAGGCAGAAATCGGCAAAGCCAAAGAGCTGATTCAAAGTGTGATGGAAGCGATGCGCGCAGAACGCGACAAGAAGAGTTGATGCAGCGCGGCGCGCGACGGCAAAGTTTCTAGTCCGGCTTGCAGTGGCATTCTGTGAGGGACTTCACAGCTTTAGTTCCCAAGTTTCCGCCACCAAATCATGACCGAAACTGTGATGCGGTTTCTTGCCGACGCAGCGGAATCCCGCCTGGTTATAGATATGCCGCGCCGCCAGCAGTATGCTCTGCGTCCACAGAGTGATTTTCTTGTATCCCACGCGCCGCGCAAAGCGAACGCATTCCTCCACCAATCGCTTGCCGATGCCTAGTCCGCGCGCGGAGGCTTCCACGTGCAACAGACGCAGCTTGGCCACGGACTTTGAGTGTTTCACCAGGAAAACCGCGCCCACCGTTACGCCCTTGCGCTCCGCGATCCAGCAGCGTTCGCGGCGCGCGTCGAATTGTTCGATGAAGTGCGCCGCAATTTTCGCTGCCAGCGCCTCGTACTGTTCGTCCCAGCCGTATTCCTGCGCGTACAACAGGCCTTGGCGGCCGACCACCCAGCCCATATCCCCGGGCTGATGTGGCCGCAAGATGTATGACTCGGTTTCGGCGGCCCGGGGCGCCAGGACGGATTCGATGGAATCCATTGCCGCGACCAACCGCTGCTGGTCTGCTTCCGATACGCCGCGCAGGCGCGCCGTCACATCTTCATTCGAACGCCGGTCGAGCGTAGCGATCGCTTTGCGCCCGCGCGCAGTCAGAGAGAGTAGCGTCTCCCGCCCGTCCGCATCCGAGCGTTCCGCGCGGATCAATCCGTCCTTCTTGAATCCGCGCAAAATGCGGCTCAGGTACCCCGGGTCCAAGCCCAATTCCGCGCCCACTGCCGTAGCGGTAGGCTTCTCGCGGTGGGCGATCTCGTACAGCACGCGCCCTTGCGTCAAAGAGAATGCGCTACCGAGAAACCCTTCCTGCAACACGCCAATCTTCCGCGTGTAAAAACGGTTAAACCGCCGGATCGCGTCGACCCGCGCCATCCCCGTCGCGTTGTGTTTCACGGCTGCACCTGCTCTCACGAGCGCATTACGAGTTCGTGCCATGCGTGCCATTGTCATGCACTTAGTTGCTTTTGTCAACTAATACGCAATCCAACATTGATCGTCTACGCGATCGATCACGTTCGACCATTCGGTCACGACGCCGACGCGCAGCGGGTGAGGCAAGCCTCGTCTTGGGGCGATTATTGCCGGACCTTTGCCGCCGACAAAAAGCGGTGCCCCTTCGATCCCGCACTGCTGGATCCCAGGATGAATTACGCTGTGGCGGAATTCACTGCAGTCCCCCCTCCCGGCCAACGGCCAGCTTCATTCTCAACATCCGCCGTAACCTTTGCCCCGTCCGACAGTTCTATACTATGGCAGCAAGAACTCTGGAGCTCTGGTTGAAGGCCTTACAAGAAGAGAAAGAGCGGCGGCTGATCGAGGCGGCTCAGCAGGACCCCAGCCGGTTCGCCGCGCTCTACGAAATTCACTTCGAGCGCGTGTACGCCTACGTCTTGCGACGGGTGGGAGACCGCGCGGCGGTGGAGGATATCACGTCCGAGGTCTTTCACCACGCTTTGGCGAATCTGCCGCGTTTTGAGTGGCGCGGCGCTCCGTTTGGCGCGTGGCTGATGCGTATCGCCGCGAACGCCATCGCCGACCGCTGGCGGCGCGGCTCGCGCGAACAGACCGATGCGCTCGCGAGCGATCCAGCCAGTACCGAGCCGAGTCCGGAAGAGATCGAAATTCGCGCGCAGCTTTTCCGCCTGGTGCAGGAACTTCCCGTCGAGCAGCGGAAGGTCGTGCAGATGCGTTTCGCCGAAGAAAAGAGCATCCGCGAAATCGCGCAAGCCCTCGGACGTACCGAAGGCGCCATAAAGCAACTGCAGTTCCGTGGGATACAAACGCTGCGCGAGGAAGCGGCGAAAGTTTCCGGCAGAAACGCGGCCGCTAGAACATCGCAGAAGAAGAATCGGTCGGGTGCAGCCAATGCCTAAACCAAACCTGAACGAACAACTCGATCGCGCCATCCAGGCGCTTCTCGCGCCGGGTCCGGCTCCGCGCCGCCGCGATGGCGCGACGCCCAAAGCGCCCATCGCCGCGCTTGCGCGCGTCGCCGCCGACCTCCGTGGCCTGCCCCGCGAAGATTTCAAAGCATCACTACGAGCAAAGCTCGAAGGGAGATCACCCATGGCCAGCAAGGCTGTAGCCACACCTCAGGCAAGACAGACCGCCACAGCGTACTTGATCGTGAAGGACGCCGCCCGCGCGCTCGAATTCTACAAGCGGGCGTTTGGCGCGGTGGAAACCATGCGCATGAACGGCCCTGGTGACCGTATCGGCCACGCGGAAATTCGCATCGGCAACTCCACTATCATGCTGGCCGATGAATTCCCGGATTACGGCGCAGTCAGCGCGACGACGCTTGGCGGGTCGCCGGTGAAGATTCACCTTCAGGTGGATGATGTGGACGCGTTCGCGGCTCGCGCCGTCGCCGCCGGCGCGAAGGTGCTTCATCCGGTGCAGGATCAATTCTACGGCGAGCGCTCCGGACAATTCACCGATCCGTTCGGCTACACCTGGATGATTTCCACGCAAATCGAACAGCTCACGGCCGAAGAAATCGAGCGCCGCTTCGCGGCTTTGCACCAGCCGTCGCCCGCGCCGTCTGCCACCGTACCAAACGAAGAACCGAAGTGGACTTTGCCGGTGCCCTACATCCGCAAAGGATTCCGCACGCTCACGCCGTATCTGCTGGTGCCGGGCGCGGCGAATCTCATCAACTTCTACAAACAGGCGTTCGGCGCTGAGGAAATCTTCCGCGTCGCGCGTCCCGGCTCGGACCTGATCATGCACGCCGAAGTTCGGCTTGTCGGCTCGATGATCGAGCTCGCGGACGCGACCGCCGAATTCAAGCCCCGCGCCTCGACGAATATTTTGTACGTGCCGGACGTGGATGCCGCGTTCCAGCGCGCCTTGGACGCCGGCGCCACATCGCTTTCCGCGCCGATGGATCAGTCCTACGGCGATCGCCAGGGCACCGTGAAAGACCCCGGCGGCAATTCCTGGCACATCACCACGCACGGCAGCGGGCAGCACATCGTCGCAAACACGCCTTCCATCGTTCCGATGTTTCAGGTTCGCGACGCGGGAAAATATGTGGAATTCCTGGAGCAAGCCTTCGGCGCTCACGAGATATTTGCGGCCAAGGATCCACAAGGCATCGCTCGGCATGTGCGACTGCGCATAGGCGATTCCATTCTAGCGGGCGGTGAATCGCGCGGAGAATCGGAGTCCGCTCCATTCCTGCTGCATATGTACGTACCGAATACGGACGACGTGTACGCGGCAGCTGTCCGCGCCGGCGCGACCACGATTCGCGGCCTGGAGGACGCGCCCTATGGCGACCGCACGGCCACGGTGCAGGATCCCTTCGGCAATCTGTGGTCACTCGCCACGCACATCAAAGACGTGCAGTTTTAGCCGCGATTCATAACGCCAGCGCAGCCTTCACTGGCGAACATGCATGCCATGTGCATACCGAGAGAACGCGAGGCAAGCCTCGCGCCAAGCAAAGCGGCGGCGAGCCGCCGCACTCCATACGGAACACCGCATTTTCTCGATGCGAATATTCGAGCAATTGCGGGCAGGTTAGCGCAGGTAGGGGTTTTCGGCGCGCTCGGCGCCGATGGTGGTGTTCTCGCCGTGTCCGGGGATCACTAGCGTTTCGTCGGGAAGCGCGAGCAGCTTCTCGCGGATCGAGGTCAAGATATCCTTCATCGAGCCGCCCCACAAATCGGTGCGGCCGATGCTGCCTTGAAATAAGGTATCGCCTGAAACCAGCCGCCCGGGTGCAAGCCCGCCTCTGCGAGATGGGGCGACCACTCGCGCGTTTTCGCGCAAGTGCGCGTGCAAATGCGCCTCCGCGGACGCTTTCGCCGATTGCGGCCTCAGGCGATCTACGTACGCTTGTTCAGAGGGCAACCCCTTCTCGACCAGCAGACTGATGCTTCCCGGCGTGTGCCCCGGTGTATGAATCACGCGCGCGGCATAACCGCCCCAGCGTACGCTGTCGCCTTCCTTCACGAAATCCTCGATGCGCATGCTCTCCGGCGTGCGCATCCCCAAAAATTGCGCCTGCATGTCCAGATGCCGGTACAACTCCAGATCGGCCTCATGGATCAGCACCGGAGCTTTCGTCACGGCGTGCAACCGCGCGAGGCCGCCAACATGATCAATGTGCGTATGCGTGCTAACAATCGCCCGCACGCTCAGCTGATGCTCGCGCAAAATCTCCAGGATGCGCTCGACTTCATCGCCCGGGTCCACCACGATCGCCTCATGCGTTTCCGGATCGCCCAGAATCGAGCAATTGCACTGCAGCATCCCCACTGGAATAATTTCGTGAATCAGTTTTTCGCTCACACCGAAAGTATAGCAACTCTCTCAGCCGCGTTGACTTGTCTGTGCGCGGAATCTAATATGTGCACGCAATGACAGAGTCTCAGCCCCTTATCGGGCAAATCATCTCTCAATATCGCGTTATTGAACGGCTTGGTGGCGGCGGCATGGGCGTGGTGTACAAGGCCGAAGACACCAAGCTCGGGCGCATGGTCGCGCTGAAATTTCTGCCGGACGAAGTTTCACAGGACAAGCTGGCACTGGATCGCTTCCTGCGCGAAGCGCGCGCAGCCGCAGCGCTGAGCCATCCTAACATTTGCACCATCTTTGAAATCGGCGAATACCAGGGCCGCAGTTACATCGCCATGGAATTGCTGAAGGGCGCGACGCTAAAGCATCGCATCACTGGAGGGCCGTTGGCGTTGGACACGCTCCTCGAAGTCGGCATACAGGCCGCCGACGCCCTGGACGCGGCCCATTCCGAAAACATCATCCACCGCGACATCAAGCCCGCCAATATTTTTCTTACCGATCGAGGCCAGACAAAAATTCTCGATTTCGGGCTCGCCAAGATTATGGCGGCCTCAGGCAGCAACGGCCAGACCGCTTCGGGCAGCGCCACCCTCGACAACGCAAACCTCACCAGCCCGGGCATCGCCGTTGGCACCGTGGCGTACATGTCGCCGGAACAGACACTGGGCAAGGATTTGGATTCGCGCACGGATGTTTTTTCGCTGGGCGTGGTGTTGTATGAAATGGCTACCGGGCGGCAGGCTTTTTCGGGCTCTACTTCCGCTGCTGTTTTTGACGCCATCCTGAATCGCGCGCCCGTCGCACCGGTGCGCATCAATCCTGAGGTGCCGCAGGAGCTCGAGCGGATCATTAATAAATCGCTGGAAAAAGACCGCACTATGCGTTATCAGACGGCCGCGGACCTGCGAACTGATCTGAAGCGCCTGCAGCGTGATTCGGGTTCCAGCAAGACGCAGATCAGCACGGCCGATAATTTCAGCTCTACAAATGTCGCCACGGCAACGGGCGCACCCGGCTCGTCCGGCGCGAACTCCGCCGCCGCTGTCGCACCACCGCCGCCGGCGCAAAGTTCCGGTTCAACGAAAGCTTCCGCGAGCGGCTCTGGCAGCGCCGCCATCGTCCTCGGCGAAGCAAAAAAGCACAAAGGTATATTGATCGCCGCGGTCGCCGTCATCGCGCTCATCGCAGCCGGTATCGCTTTCTTTGTCTTCAAACCGCGCGGCCACCAAAATACCTTCAACGCGCAAAACATGAGTATTCTGAAGCTCACGGAAACAGGCAAAGCCTCCGGCGTGGCCATTTCTCCCAATGGCCAATACGTGGTTTACGTCCTGCGCAACGGCGAAATGCAGAGCCTGATGGTCCGGCAGGTGGCCACCGGCAGCGACGTGCAAATTCTCGCGCCCGCGATCAGCATCTTTTACGGCCTCACTTTTTCTCCCGACGGCAACTACATCTATTACACCGAAGCGTCCAAAGAAAATCAGCTCTTCAGCTCGCTCTACAAAATGCCCGTGCTGGGCGGCAATCCGCAGCAGATACTGCGCGATATAGACACGTCCATCAGCTTTTCTCCAGACGGCAAGCAGTTCGCCTTCATCAGAGGAATTCCCGACAAGGGCGTCTTCGATCTGCTGGTCGCGAATGCGGACGGCTCGGGAGAAAAGGTCCTCACCTCCAAGAGTGGCAACATATCTACAAATGGGCTGCTAGCTCCTGCGTGGTCCCCGGATGGAAAGGCGATTATCTTCGCCTCTCTGCTTCCTTCCGTAAGCAGCCAGCTCAACGAACTCACCGTCGCCAGCGGAGCGGTGCGCACTCTCTACGCAACGCGCGGCGCTCTGGGCCGCCCGCATTGGCTTCCGGATGGAGACGCGCTATTGGTTCCCATGCGCGACGAGAGCGGGGGCGCGCAAGGCCAACTTTGGAAAGTGGCCTATCCCTCGGGGGAAGCGCAGCGGCTCACCAACGACCTGACTGACTACAGTTTGCCCTGGCTGGACTTGACCGCAGACGGCTTAGCGGTGGTCACGGTCGAGACCAGCGTTTCGCTGGACCTCTGGGCCGCTGCCGCGGGCGATTCCTCGCGCGCCACGCAGCTAACCTCGGGCGGCCCTTCCATATTCGGAGTTTCGATCTTGAGCAAAGATCGCGTTGTATTCGTCAATCGTAATCGCGAGGTCTTCACCGCGAAGTACGACGGTAGCGATCGCGCCCTCGTGGCAGGCAGCGATCGTAATATTCTGTTCGCATATGGTTGCGGCGACGGGAAACACATCGTGTACTCTGTTCCGAGCGGAAACGGATCAGCAATCTGGCGTATGGACGCGGACGGTTCTAACGCAGTGCAGTTGAGCCACGACAAATCCGCGCTTCTGCCGGTATGCTCCCTGGATGGTTCCACGATCACTTTCGACTACGAGGATCAACTGAGCAGTTGGCGCATGGGAATTGACGGCACGAACCCCGTTTCGCTGGGTCTGCAACATCAGACCAGCCCATTCGTGTTCTTGTCGAAGGATAACAAGCTCGTGCTGTACCGACTTGGGCATCCGGAATCGCCGCAAAGGCGCGATGATTTAGTTGCGGCGCCTGTGCAAGGCGGCGCAACTGTTTTTTCGTTTGAGGTTCCGGTTGGGGGCGGGGCACAAGGTTTGCCACAATGGGCGCCGGATGGTCATGGTGTGGACTTCGTCCTGACGCGCGGAGGCGCGACCAATATTTGGCGACAATCCGTTCCCAGCGGCACGCTGAAGCAAATCACTAATTTCCCCAGCGGCATCATTCGGTCGTTCAACTGGTCGCCCGACGGCAAGACGCTGTTCCTCACGCGCGGTTCACAAACCAGCGACATCATTCTGCTGAAGAGCGGGAAGAACTAATCAGCTATGCTGAAGACTAAAGAATCTTCTAGCGTTAATGCATCACAGACCGCTAGGCACAGGGAGAGTGGCGCGCACCAGGCAGCCTTCTCCTGGAACACTTTCGATGCTGAAGGTTCCGCCCAAATCCTCGACGCGTTCACGCATGCCGGAAATCCCCACCGTGAGCTCCGGAGGCGACCCGACGGTAACAGGCTGCAAGCCGCAGCCCTGATCGGCAACCTCCAGCACGACGGTTTCGCGCTCCCGGAATAGCCGAAGCGCGGCCGTACTGCTGCCAGAGTGGCGATGCACGTTGCTGAGCGCTTCCTGGGTTACGCGAAAGAGCGTCAACTCGACCTCCGGTTTCAAGCGGCCCACGTCTGGCGCAACCTGCAAAGATATTCCGATTCCGCTGCGGGTCGAGAAACCGCGTACCAGCCAATCCAGGGCGGATTCCAGTCCCATCACCTCGATCATGGGTGGATGGAGAAGATACGACATGGAGCGAATCTCTCCGCCGGCCGCTTGTATCAATTCCCTGCATTCCGCCAGAGCTCGGCGATGCTCGGGATTCGTATCATCCAGAAAAGTTCGTATTTTGCCCAAGGCCAGGCTGAGGCCGCTCACGTAGGTGCCGATTCCATCTTGCAGTTCTCGCGCAACTTTTCGCCTTTCTTCGTCCTGCGCCTGGAGCAGCCGTCCCGAGAGGTGGCGTAGCGCGCGTTCAAACTTCTTGCGATCGGTGATGTCTTCACCCGAGCTCAGCGTGCCGATCACTTGTCCATCGGCGTCCCGCAAAAGCGAATTATGCCAAGCGATCATCCTTTCCTCGCCGGCGCTGGTCAGCACCGGGTTTTCGATGTACGCCAGATCACCCTGGAGCACGCGGCGGAAGCATGCCCGGACTTCGTGGCGTGTGCGAGCGGGCAAACAGGTATCAAACCAGTCCTGCCCAACCAGCTCGCTTTCGTTCCATCCCAGTGTCGAGCAGCCCTTGCGGTTGATCAGCGTGATCCGCCCGTCGCAGTCGAGCGCGAGTAGTATGACGTCGGCAATGTCCAAATATCGTTGCGCCCGGTCTCGTTCCTGTTTAATGAGTGCGGTGGCGCGCTTACGCTCGGTGATGTCTCGTAGCACGGACGCGACTCTTTCCACGCCCGTCGGTCCGCAGATTGGAAAGTACGATATGAAGAGATCTCTCTCACCGCGCTGCGGATACGTATGCTTCATCTCGAATTTAACGACGCGGTTCTGAAAGCATTCATCTAACTTTGGTTTTACGACAACGTCGAACACTTCGGGGCCCAGGACTTCCCGGGCATGGCGGCCCATCAATTGTTCTCGAACCGCTCCACGATAATCCAAATACGCGCGGTTGGCCATCAAGTATCGATAATCGCGGTCCACCACCACGATCATCTCTTCGAGATTCTCCACTACCGCTTCGAATTCGCGGAATCTGTCTGCGATGGAGGGATGAACCTGCGCATCAGCAATGTCCACTGAACGCGCAGCGTGCGGATCCTTCGCGTGCATTCCGGCTTCCAGGCTTGCTAGAGGTTCTGCGGTCGAACGTGTCCGTTGAATCCAGGTTGGTCGCAAACGCAGCAGGAGATACTTAACTCGGAGTAAGCCTGGATCGAATTCGGCGCAGCCGAAGGACAACGTATTACTTTGATACACTCGCCGGCCGGTAGTGTGTACCTGATTCTCGCCGTCGTCAAGATATCTGCCGCGGTGAAATGGACGATTTCATCGAGCAAGGCGGCACGTGTGTGACTCGCAGTCATGCTGGGTAGCGTCCGGCCGCGTCGCGACATCATCTGATAGTATGAATGAGCATCGCGCGGCACGTGATTTGCGCGCCGCCGAGAGATTATGGACACAGCGCTACTCAACGAGCACAAGCTTGCTGCTGCGACTCTCGCTTCCTTCCACGGCTGCACGCTGCCGGAAGTATTCTCTACTTTGGCTGATGAATATCGCGCCGCGCGCGAAGCTGCGGCGATCTTCGATACCAATTGGCACACCATCGTTGAACTTGCCGGCCCTGATCGCGTGCGCTATCTGAACGCGATCGTTTCGGGCGACGTGAAGAGCCTGGGCGAAGGCCGCGGCGTGCTGGCGTTGCTGCTCACGCCGCAGGGGCACATTTTGGCGGAACTGGAGATTTACGCGCTGCAGGACAAATTGCTGGTGCTTTCGCATGCTTCGGTGCGCGAACGCACGATCGCGACGCTGGATAAGTTCATCATCATGGACGATGTCACCTTGAGCGATGTAACCGAGCGATTCGGAAGCTTCGCGATCGAAGGACCGCGGGCCGGAACGGTGATCGCGGAAGCTTGCGGCTTGGCGCTGGAAGGCTTTTCCGAACACGCCACCGCGGAAGTGGAAATTGATGGTGTCGCGTGCCATCTAATCCGGCATTCGCACTTCGGGTTGCCGGGTGCGGAGATTATCGCGCCGCGCGAGCATCTGGGATTGTTGTGGAAGAATCTGCGCGCGAGCGTTGCTGCGCAGCGCGGCACAGCCATTGGGATGCGCGCTTTGAATTCACTGCGGCTCGAGGCTGGAATTCCCTGGTTCCCGGACGATTTCAACGACACGGTGATTCCGCACGAAGCGGGGCTGGAAGCGACGCACATCAGCTTCACCAAGGGCTGCTACACCGGGCAGGAAATTGTGGAGCGCGTGCGCTCGCGCGGGCAAGTAAATCGGCGCCGCGTGGGGGTGAAGTTCTCGACAGCCGAGCCGCCCGCTCCTTTGACGCGCCTGCGCGCGCGGGACGGCGCGGCAGAACCGAAGGAAGTAGGCATCGTAACCAGCTCCGCGGTGTCACCGGCCGCGAACGCCGCCATCGGTATGGCGTACGTGCGCCGCGAACACAACACACCGGGAACGATCTTCGATTTCGACGGCGGTACTGCGACCGTGGTTGCCGCAAACAATACGTAGCACAACGATTACGACTTCCGCTTGGTTTGCGTCAGGCTTTCACCTATATTCCAATTGTCATGACAGACCCCGATTTGGAGCGCAAGCAGCAACGCCTCGCAGAATGGTACGCCGCAAAGAGTGACGAAGAACTGACGCAGCTCGCTTCCGATGCGAGCACTCTGACGGACGTGGCCAAAGCAACTTTGCGGGCGGTAATATCCCGTCGCGGTCTGGATATTCAGCTCGTCGCGAAGACACCTGCGGACGAAGCGGAGCACTTCGAAGTAATCGCAATCCGCAGCTACCGAGACATTCCCGCTGCGCTGCTCGCCAAATCCATACTCGATTCAGCGGGAATCGAAAACTTTCTTACGGACGTCAACACAGTTCGCATGGATTGGCTGTGGTCCAACGCATTGGGCGGAGTGAGGTTGTTCGTTAAGGATTCCGATGCGAGCGCGGCGGAGGAACTGCTCAATCAATCCTTTCAGGATTCGTTCGAGGTGGAAGGCCAAGAGCGTTTCACGCAACCGCGCTGTCCGGTTTGCCAATCCTTCGACGTCTCCTACAAGGGATTGCACAAACGGATTGCCTACGCCTCAATCATTCTGCACGTTCCAATACCGCTTTCGCGACTCGGTTGGCACTGCGCTTCGTGCGGCCACATGTGGGAGGATCCGGATGATGCCGCGGCGCAACAGCAGGACGAGGACTGAGGAATTTCGCGTTTCAGCCCTTAAGTCTCAACTGTCAACTGTGAACTCGATTTTCAGCTCTTGCTGAAATTCATGGAGCGCATGAAGCTGCCGCGATCGTTGTCGATTTTCTTTTGCAGCTGAAAGATGGCGTAGAGGAGAGCTTCGGGGCGCGGCGGGCAGCCTGGGACGTACACGTCAATCGGGATCACTTGATTGACGCCCTGGACTACCGCGTAATTATTGAAGACGCCGCCGGAGGTGGCGCAGGCGCCCATCGAGATGGCCCACTTGGGTTCGGGCATTTGTTCGTAGAGCTGCTTGATTACTGGCGCCATTTTTACCGAGACGCGGCCGGCGACGATCATCAGATCGGATTGGCGGGGCGAACCGCGGAAAACTTCTGCGCCGAAGCGCGCGATATCGTAACGCGACGACGCCATGGACATCATTTCGATGGCACAGCAGGCGAGGCCGAAGGACATCGGCCAGATGGAGCTGCGGCGCGCCCAGTTCACCACTTTGTCGAGCGACGCGAACAGAATTCCTTCGTCCTTTAGGAAATTCGCGTCCTGTCCGGGAGCTTCGAGCGTGACGCCCTTTGCGAGTTCGACGGCCATGGCCTAGGTGACTCCGTAGCGGCGCAACTGCCGCGCCGACCGTATCCATTTTGCCTGTTCGCGCCGCGCTTTGCAATGCGAGGGATCGGTGCTATGCAGTTTGCGATTTTTGGCATCTCGCGTTTGCCAGCGCGCAAATTTATCAGCGCACCACGATGGTGAGTTGCGCTGTTTTGAGGTTGCCTTTGCCGTCGTCGGCGGTGAAAGTGTAGGTGGTGGTCTTCTTCGGGGCGACCTTCACGCAACGATCGAGCGACGGAAACATGTTCGCCACGCCAGGCGGATCGAGTTTGACGGACTTGGCGTTGGAAACGCCGTAGCACACGTCCACTTCGTCGCCGCGATGAATTGTTCCGGGCATGGCGTAAAAACTGATGATTTTGAAATCGGCGCCGCCGAGAACTTCGAAGGATTTGGCGGCATCGTCACGCTCCTTGGCAGCCTGCGCGGCCTTTTCCTTCGCGACAAGGTCCTGATTTTCCTGCCAGCGCGACCAGAAGGTGAAGGCGGTGTAGGCGAGGATGATTGCGACGATCACGCCGAATCCCATCCACATGTTGCGCAGCGTGTGCGGGGTTTTCTGTTCCGGTTGCTCGAGCATTTTGGTCTTTCCTCCGCCGAGCCTCACGGCCGAATTTCGACTGCTGTGCCTACCGCGACGAGCGGATAAATCTCCTCAATTTCCGCGTCGGTGACTGCGATGCATCCGTCCGTCCAATCGTGTTCGCGGTGCAAGCTCCCGAGCCACGCGTATTTCTTTTCGAGGCCATGAATTTCAATTTCACCACCGGGGTCGACGCCGATTTTCTTCGCGCGCGCCCGATCCGTTGCATTCGGATATGACACGTGCACAGCGAGGTGAAACCGACTCTGCGGTTTATTTTCGTCAATTGTGCACTTCCTTTCCGGCACTTTGTGGTCCCCCACACGCTCTTTCGCTCCCACCGGCACCGTACTCAGAGCGATGCTATAAGTCTTGAGCACGCTTCCGCCGCCCGTCAGCATCATAATGTGTTGGGATTTTTCGATCACAATGAGATCAACCTTTTTCTGCGGCACCACACCTCCGGCTGGCGCGCTGGTTTGCAGCAGCGCAACAGCCAGCAGTAGCGCGCAGCGAATCCACAAGGTCATGCCACCGTCAGGACGATTTTGCCGAAAAGTTCGCGGTTTTCCATGCGTTTGTGGCCCTCGGCGCATTTTTCGAGCGGCAGGACGATGTCAATCACTGGCTTGAGCAGGCCGCGGCGGAGCAGCTCCAGTGCGGAAAATAATTCGGCTTTGCTGCCCATGAAGGAACCGAGAATCGTGAGGTGGCGCGTGAAGAGGTAGGCGATGTTGATGGCGCCGTCGAAGCCGGTGGTGGCGCCGCAGGTGACCAGGCGGCCGCCAACGGCGAGGCTGTGGATGCTGTTGTCCCAAGTGGCTTGGCCGACGTGTTCGAAGACGACTTCGACGCCGTGGCGATTGGTCAGGCGTCTCACTTCGTCGGCGATTTTCTGCGTGGAGTGATTGATGACAGCGTCGGCGCCGAGTTCCCTGGCCTTTTCGAGTTTTGCGTCGGAGCCGGCGGTGGCGATCACACGCGCGCCCGCGGCTTTCGCAATCTGGATGGCAGCGCTGCCGACGCCGCTACCTGCTCCGAGAACCAGCACGGTCTCGGCCGGCTGCAATTTCGCGCGGCCGATGAGCATGTGCCAAGCGGTGAGTGAGACGAGCGGAAACGCGGCGGCTTCTTCGAAGGAAAGCTTTTCGGGAATCGGGACGCAGTTCACTGCTGGGGATTTCACGAACTCGGCGCAACCGCCGTCGACGCCCTGGCCGAAAAGCGTGTAGGCGGGGCACATGCTGTCTTGTCCGCAGAGGCAGCTCGCGCACTGGCCGCAGGAAATTCCCGGTTGGAGCAGAATTCGCTCGCCGACTTTCACGTTGGTGACTTTGTCGCCGACGCGGGCGACTTCGCCGGCGATGTCGCTGCCGGGGATGTGCGGCAGGGGGACCGGTAAATTCGGGAGGCCCATGCGCAGCCAGAGATCGAGATGATTCAGGGCGCAGGCGCGGACGCGGACCAGAACTTCGTAGGGACCGATCTGCGGGTCGGGGACATCTTTGTACTGCAGCACTTCGGGGCCGCCTTGCGTGGCGTAGATGATGGCTTTCATTGGATCTCCAGGATTTGGTTGAGGCTCACAATTAACAGCGGTGGCGGAGTTGAGTCAAGTGTCGAGATGGTTTGCGCAGGCGAGAGCGGAAGCATCGCGGCGGGCGAGGTAAGCCTCGCCCGGGGTGTTTTGGTGACGGACATTTTGTTGCGGCGAAAGCGGCGAGAAGCCGCCGCACTCCATATGGGGCTCGGCACGCGATGGAGTGCAGCTAGTTTGTCAAGGGCCTCGCCGGGCGATCAGCGGGCGGCGACGTAGAGATTGGGAAATTGTTGTTGGAGATGTTCGACCTTGGGGAGGTCGAAGGTGGCGATGTAGGGATTGTCGGGATGGTTGGTGGCGTAATTCTGGTGATAGTCTTCGGCGCGATAGAAAGCGTTTAGGGGGGCGATTTGGGTGACGATGGGACTGCTGAAGACTTTGGCTTGATTGAGTTGGTTTACGTAGGCCTGCGCTATGCGTTGTTGATCGGGCGTCGTAAAGAAAATTGCGGAGCGGTATTGCGTGCCGGAGTCTGGACCCTGGCGATTTAGTTCGGTGGGGTCGTGAGCTACGGAGAAGAAAACTTTCAGGAGCTGGCCCAGGGTGATTTGCGACGGGTCGTAGAGGATTTGCACGGATTCGGCGTGGCCGGTTTGGCCGCTGCTGACGTCTTCGTAGTCGGGATTTTTCACCGTGCCGCCAGCGTATCCGGACGTGGCGCCCGTGACGCCTTTTACGTGCTGGAAGACGGCTTGAACGCCCCAGAAACAGCCCCCTGCTACTACTACCGTGGATTGGCCTTTTTGTGGGGCTAGAGCTTCGTTCACGGTTGGATCGGGGAGCGCGGTAGCGGCGCTGGCTGCGTCGTGGCGGAGCGCGGCGTAGACGATCAGCAGCGCGGCACAGAGAACTAAAGTAATTTTTATGGAGCGATTCATTTTTTTGCCTTTGGGCGTTTGCGGCCCGTCTTTCTGTTAGATGCGGTGAAGAACGTCCCGGGTTCGCGCGCATCGTTCTTCAATCTTTCTAGCCGAAGGTGAAGGCGAAGGCCTGCACTCCCGGATCGAGGAATTCAATTTCGAAGGTGCGGTCTTCTACTGCGCCTTTTTGGCGGATCAGTTGGTAGAGACGATGGCCTTGAACCGTGCCGGCGCCGCTCGGGTCCGTGTCGCTACCGTGGTCGTCGCCGGGAGCGGTGCCATCGAGCGTGACTTTGAAGCGGATGGGCTTGCCACTTTTTGTGGGGCCCAGCACTAGATGCAAATCGCGCGCGTGGAAACGGAAGACGATTTTGCCAGGTGCGGTTTCGAGTACCGCGCTTTCGGCGCCGACCTTCCAGCTGCCTCCTAGCGCCCATTGATTTAGCGTGAGCCTGGGCTGTGGAGTGTAGGCCATGCGCGTGTCTTGGGCGAAGAGCTGCGCGGAGGCGAAGTGTTCGGCGCGCTTGTAACCTACATAAGTTTCTGGCGAGCGCGTGTCGGCGAGATCGGGAGCTGCTTCGGCGCCGGTGGCGGGGACGCTGAGCGTGCCATCGGCCAGGGATTTTGCGCCGTTGTCTTTCAGGAGCTCCTGGATTACGCGCTCGGATTGGTCGTATTCGCCTTCGCCGAAATGGTGATAGCGGATCAGGCCTTTGCCATCGATGAAATAGTGCGCGGGCCAGTATTCATTGTGGAAGGCTTGCCAGATTTTGTAGTTGCTGTCTACCGCGACGGGATAGGTGATCTTCAGGTCGCGCACGGCTTGCTCGACGTTCGAGCGTTCTTTTTCGAATGCGAATTCGGGAGTGTGCACTCCGATTACTACTAGCCCCGCGTCTTTATATTTTGCGGCCCAGCCTTCCACGTAGGGTAGCGCGCGGAGACAGTTGATGCAGGAGTAGGTCCAGAAATCAATTACGACTACCTTGCCGCGGAGTTGCTCGCGGGTTAGCGGCGGCGAGTTGAGCCAAGCGATGGCGCCGCTGAGTTCTGGCATGGGGCCTTCAACCGGGAGAGTGGGCTGCGCTTTGGTCGCGCTGACCGGCATGAGCGCGGCTGCCGGCTGTGGCGCGCCGAACGCGTGGATCAAATGTTCTTCGGCGGTGGCGGTGTTGACGAAGGAAATTTTCGCTAGCAGGTTGGTATCCCAACCCAGCGCGATGGCGATCACTCCCAGGATTACGGCTACGCCTAGAGTGCGATGGATCCAGATATCGAAGCGCAGAGAATTTTTCATGGTGGAGAAAACCTTCTTTCCGGCGAAGAGTGCGATGCCGAGCGAAGTGGCGGCGCCTAGCGCGTAGGATAATAGCAAGATTGAAGAACGAGCGCCGGGGCCTTGGATGGCTGCTCCGGTTAAGATGAGACCGAGGATGGGGCCGGCGCACGGGGCCCAGAGCAGGCCGGTGGAAATTCCGAGGACGAAGGATTTGCTGATGCTTTGCTCTTGGGCGGACGGGCCGCTTTGCAGACGGCTGCCAGCGCGGACGAGCGGGCGGGTAACGATTTCGGCCAACTCGGGAAAAAGCAGGGTAAGGCCGAGGATCAGGAAGATCAACATGGCGACGTAGCGTCCGCCTTGGTTCAGGCGCACAACCCAGTGGCCGCCGTATGCGGCGGCGGTCGCGACTACAGAGAATGTTAGCGCCATGCCGAGCAGCAGAGGCAGCCCGGCGCGGCGGAAGGGGCGGTCGGCGTGGGCGAAGACGAACGGCAGCACCGGAAGGATGCAGGGGCTGAGGATCGTGAGAACGCCGCCGACGAAGGCTAATAGATAGATTAACATTGCGCGTGCGATTGAAAATTCCGGGTGCGATATCGCGAGGGACGTCGCCCCCTATCTTTATATACGTTTGCATGGGCCGATTGGATTGCCTGACGGCGGCAATCTCGCCGGCTGACGGGTGAAGCGAAAATGAATTTACCACAGGTGCGCGGCATCGGCTTGGATGCGCAGACGCGTTGCGGGCATTATCACGGGCCGACTGACATCATCGCGATCAAGATGAAGTGCTGCGGGGAATATTGGGCCTGCAAGGATTGTCACATCGAGCTGGCGGGTCATGCGATTGCCGTGTGGCCGGCTCGCGAGTGGGATCAGCTTGCGATTCTTTGTGGCGGGTGCGGGGTGGAAATCACGATCCGGGAGTATATGGCGTGCGAGTCGCGTTGTCCGGAGTGCGGGGCGGGATTTAATCCGGGATGCCGGAAACATTATCAGTTTTATTTTGAGGTTGGCGAGGAGTTACAGGAGCAGGGGCGAAGTTAAATTTGCGCGGGGCTGTTCTTGGGATTGTTTTTTGGACTTGCGGATGTCGTCGCGGGTTAGGGCGGCGAAACGGTTTAGGGCTTGGAAGGCTTCGTAGGTTACTGCGGCGACTACTACTAGGAAGGCGATGATCCAGAACACTTTTCCTCCTGCGGTCGTTGGCTACTTAGGTAGTGATGTGACTGGGGAAAACGTTTCAGGATTATTTGCGGGGGCGGAAGCGGCGCGGGTGCGGATCGTTTTAAAGATTTACCACCGAGGGCACAGAGGAAAAGCGGAGAAAAATCTGGGAAAGATAGAGGCATGAACCGCAGAGGCGCAGAGGACGCACCCTTTGACGCCGCGCTGCGGGATCTCCCGGTGAATCGCGCTGTAGCGCGATTCAGAGAAAGACGAAGAGCACAGCCGGGAGTGGCGGTGCCACGGACTGAGTGACGCGGTGGCGGTTAGCAGCTTGTTGAATAATTCGAATTGTCGAGCTTTTCGTTCTGAAGTTTTGAAGTTTCACTGATTTGTGAAGGAGTGCTTTGGGTTGTTCTATCTGCTCAGCCGATCCGAATCGAAACTTCCTTCATGCTCTGGCCATCAGGTTTCGCAATCGGCTCAAGTTGTAGGCGGCCCCGGTGAAGGTAAACAGCCACCCTACCTTCTCGATTCCTCGCAACTTCACTTTTCTTAGCATCCCCACCATCTTCATCCACCCGAACGATTGCTCCACTCGTTTTCTCTTCCGCTGACTCACCTCATACCCCATATGTCGCGTGGTGCGCTCATCCACCGCACTTCTGCGATTGCTCGTGTTCTGCGCCACGTGCGGGGTGATGTTCATCCCCCGCAGTTCCCTTACGAATTCCCGCGTGTCGTAGGCCTTGTCCCCTCCCATGGTCACTCGCTTTCCTGGCGGCAGGGCTTCGGCCATCAGCAGCGCCGCATCCCTCTCCGCTCTTCCGTTCGCCTCGCTCAGAAACGTCTGCAGCAACAGTCCGTTGCGGTTTTCCATCAATACATGCCCCATAAAACTCAGCTTCGCCTGGTTTCCTCGCGACTTCGTCCACAATCGGGCATCGGGATCGGTGCTGGATTCATGGGTCTGATTCTTTCGCTTTTCCCCTTTGAAGTCGACGTCTCCTCCCGGTCCGGGGGGCTGACCCGTTCCATCCTTGGGCCGGAAACTCTTGTGACTGGCCCAGGCCTCAATCAGCGTCCCATCCACCGTGAAATGTTCATCCGACATAAACGGCCTGGCTCGTTCCAGCACCCGCTGGAAAAACGTCTCGGCGACCTCTTCATTCAGCAACCGCTCCCGATTCTTGCTGTACACCGCGTGATTCCACACCGCCTCATCCATCTCCATTCCTACAAACCAGCGGAACAGCAGGTTGTACTGCAGTTGCTCGATCAGCATGCGTTCGCTGCGTACCGAATAGAAGATCTGCAACAGCAGGGACCGAAACAGCCGCTCGGGCGCAATCGATGGCCTCCCCACCTCCGAGTACAACTGCGCAAACCGCGGCGACATCTCCTTCAGAATCTCATCCACCATCTTGCGGATCGGTCGCAACGGATGATCCGCCGGGACTCGCTTCTCTGGCGAAACGTAGCTGAACATTCCTTCTTGCTGATTATCGTCTCCGCGCATTCGCTCGCCTCCTTGACCTTCTTACTTCAGACGAGTTTTTCCACTTAAAGTTGCAAAGCAAATGGGTTTTTCAACAAACTGCTAATCAGGCACAATCCGCATCGACGTCGATAAGTGGGCGAAACGCGTCGCATGTATGCTATACGGTGATGGGTTCGCGATTGTCTCGGAGAGGTACTGCGATGTTCAAATGGATGGGAACGCGTGTAAGAACGTATGATGCGACCGGACGTTTGCTCGAACGTCTAGGAAGTCTCCTTATCGGTCTCGCCGTGGGTGTGGGAATCGCACGTTATTGGGGGCCTCTGGCCTTCAAATTCAACGCTGTTGCGGCCATGGTTGGCACCGGATTGATTTATTTCGCAGACCGTCGCGCCAAGGCGACCGACGGAACTACTGCTCAACTTTCCCTCAAGTAATTAAGTTGGTCCCAAGTCCCGATGAGCGCATTAACCGGTGAAGTGGATTTTCCTAGTTTCCGGTTATGCGACTAACAGTTTGTTGAAAAAGGCTCCTGAACTCGCCATTACGAGCGCAGCGAGGAATTCCTCATCGCTAAAACCCAACAAAAAGAGAGATTCCGTATCGCGGCGCACCTCGAAATGACGACCCGAACGAGTTTTTCAACAAACTGTTAGTGGATGTCGCGGGATTTTAGGGATACGAGGACCGCGGCTAGTAGCGTGGCTAGCATGGCGCCTAACACGGCTATCGTTTGGGTGAACGAGTACCGGAGATTTTCGGTACCGCCGCCGCTGCTGTTGCTGTTTGTGCTGAGTGGGGCTGGCTGGCGATCGTCGGCGGGGCCGGTCACTGCTTCGGGGACTACTATGGTGGCGGCGTCTACGCCTTTACCACCTGTGGGGCAGGCGTCCCACATTTCTATGCCCGGGGGGTAGCCGCAGTTGTGGGCGCGGGCTTCGGTTACCACGTTGCGCTCGAAGGCCCAGCGCGAGGGGACCAGGGTGCTGATCCAGCGGGCCGGAGCGGGCATTTTGTAGGCAGCGCGGACACCTCCGCCGAGCGCGAGGATTGGCAGCAGCACGATCGGCAATAGCGCGATGGCGCTTTCTGTTGTGCTGCTGCGGGCGGAAATTGCGAGGCCCAGCGCGGCGCCGACCAACGACGAGAGTGTGAGAACCGCCAGCGTTTCAAAGAAGTTCCCTTTCAGACCGCAGAAGGCCGTGACGATTCCCAGCAGCAGCACGCACTGCAAGACGCACAACCCGCAGAGCACCGTAAATTTTGAAAACGCGTAGGACGGGAGTTTCAGATTTACCATGCGCTCGCGCTGATAGATCGTCCATTCGCCAACGATGTCGCGGGCGGCGTTGTTGCAGCCGAACCAGATGGCGGCGACGACCATCAGAAATTCGATTTCGGCGATGCTGCCGCCGAGCTCGCTGAAGGACTTCGCGGCAGCCATCGTCGGGACTACCCCGGGCAAATTCAAGTTTGGCGGTTCTTTCAGCGCGCCGAAAATCAGGACGATCAAGAGCGCGAACAGCGGAGCTTGCAGAGCGAGGATCACGAACTGAGCGCGGTCGCGGAATTTCAGGATCAGATTGCGGCGCACGAGTTGGACCCATTGCTTGGTGCTGAAACGGCGGGTCGTCGAGGGCTGAGATTGCGAGGCGCCCTCGGGGACTTTTCCAGCGCGGTCCACGATAAATTGTTTGTGGTATTCGGATTTGGCGAAGCGGCTGCACCATTCGGGCGTGGCTGCGCTATTCAGCCCGGTGAGTAGCATTTCGGGGCTGAGGTCGTGGCCGTCGGCTGCAACGGTATCGCCGGCGGGGCGCGGACGAAAAAATTGGATGGAATCCGGGTAGGCGGGACCAAAGTAGGCCATGGCGCCGGGACCGCCGGAATCGCGGGAGATCATGATGAGGTCGTCGAACTTGCGGAAGATATTGATGCTGGGTTGGTGGATGGTGGTGATGATCGTCTTGCCGTCGCGGGCTAGCCGCTTGAGCAGTTCGATCACGCCTTCGGCGTCGTAGGACGAGAGGCCGGAGGTAGGCTCGTCGAGAAAAAGGACCGGCGTATCGGTGATTAGCTCCATTGCGATGTTGACGCGTTTGCGCTGGCCGCCGCTGAGGACTTTGCGCTCGGGCGAGCCGATGCGCGAATTCTTCTTGTCACGAATACCGAGTCCTTCGAGCAGGCTGTCAATGCGCTTTTCGATTTCAGCGTCCGAGAGATCGGTGCGCAGCTTGGCGGAAAAATAGAGGGCTTCGCGGACAGTGAGTTCGGGGTGGACGATGTCGTCCTGCGGAACGTAGCCCATTTGCTGGCGGAACAAATCGTAGTAGCGGTAGAGATTGGCGCCGTTGAATAGGACCTTGCCGGAGGCGGGCGGAGTGTAGCCGTTGAGCGCTTTGAGCAGCGTGGTTTTTCCGGAGCCGGCCGGGCCCATCAGCGCGACTAGTTCGCTCGGGTATACGGTGAGTGAAATGGGATCAAGCAGGCGCGTGCCGTCGGGGGCATTCACGGTGATTTGTGCGGCTTCGATGGAGACGTTGCCATGATTTTCGCGCCGTTCCAGGCGGCCGTCGGCGCGCACTTGGAAGCGAAAACTGGCCAGGCTGATTTCCTGACCGGCGGTGACCTGCACTTTGCCTTGAATGCGCTCGCCATTTACGAAGGTGCCGTTGAGAGAGCCGAGGTCTTCCACAAAAATTCCCTGCGGGGTGCGCGTGATTTGCGCGTGGTGCCAGGAAATCAGCGGGCTGCTGAGGGGCTGGTCGCATTGCGGATCGCGGCCGAGCATGATCGAGCCGCCCTGGAAGCCGACGGATTCGCAGACAGCTTCGCCGACGATGGCGCCGCGTTCGGAGAGGAGGCGGGAAACTCTTATTTTGAAGGAGCCGAAATAGACTTCGTCTTCGGGGCGGATGGCGACGCGACTCGAGATGCGGTTGTGGAGTTGGTTGAGCGCCGTGCCGTTGGTGGAGTGCAAATCTTCGATGGCGTACTGGCCGGCGCTTTCGATGATGCGTGCGTGTTCGCGGGAAACCACGCCGTAATCGAGGATGACGTCGCATTCCTGCGCGCGGCCGATTCGGATTACGCGGGTGCCCGGGGCAGTGTCCACGACGGGATGCTGCGGTGGATGCGCGGATGATGGCGCTGGCCACGGGAATGTGACATTCGGGCCCAGAGTGATGCGTTGATCGGCGGAGACGTCAACAGCTGTATTGGGTATGAGCGGTTGACCGTTGACGTAGGTGCCGTTGGTCGAGCCGAGGTCTTCGAGTTCGAAGTGCCCGTCGGGATATTGGCTTAGGCGGCAGTGACGGGCGGAGACGGTGGGATCGGGCACCACCACTTCGCACGATTCAAGGCTGCCGGCGAGCCAGGTTGCGACGGGCTGGGAGCGACGACTGGGCATCGAGTCTCCGAGGGGCGTCGGCCATGCTACAGAGTTCCGGAGTGGGGCACAAGCGGGGGTGGCGGATGGGAGTTGAGAGCTTGGAGTTCAGAGTCGACGGTTGAGAGTTAAGAGTTAAAAGCAACGGTGAGCGATTGGGAGAGCTTCTTTCGTTGTGACGCTGGGCCGGCGGGGCGGAAGGAAGATTAGAAAAATAGTATGCGGCCGGGACAAAGGGCTTAAACCGGTTTCATTTACGGTCGATAGGATTGGCATGGAGAGCACGACCCGGGTCCCGCTGGAGACGAGGAAGGCGATGATGGCTATCGCCAGTGTGACGTGGGAGGACGAAGACGAAACGGTTCATACGGCGCGGGCACGGATCGAGGATATGTCCGTTTCCGGAGCATGCTTTCGGCTGAAGATTCCGATTCGAGCCGGGACCAAGGTGGGGGTGAGTTGGTGCCGGGACGAATTTACCGGGATGACCAAGTGGTGCCGGGAGGAACACGGGGAATATCTGGTCGGGATGCAGCGAGACAAGGTCGCCACCAAGGTTCTGAGTCGAATCGTGCCCATCGTGCAGATAGCCAGCACGCGCCAGGTTGTTGCGCCCGCCGGACGGCGAGTGGACGCACCAAGAGTGCGGCAGCGGGATGAGCCGGACGTGAGCGAGGTTGATTCTTGCCAAGTGAACGAAAAGAAGCAGGGGCTGCCGCAAGAAACGCGGCAGGAAGTGTCATCAGCAGATCTGCCCAGCGCCCCAGCGCAAGTGCCGGAAATTATTCAGGGTGCTCCGCCGGAGCGCCGCGCGCTGATTCGCAGGAGAACTCTGACCGCTTTACAGAAACCAATGCCGCTGCAGTTGTTGCGCATCACATTTCCACCGGCGGTGATTCAAAAGCCGCTGATTGGCTTCGAAATTGCCGTCGATCAATCGCGGGGTTCAGGCGCGCCGTATCAGAAGCGAACAACAGCGTTCTTTGAAGAGAGGACTGAAATGCCAAACAAGTGGATCAATCTGGGATCGAAGAGTCAGCAGAAAGAGGGTGCTAACGGAAGCGGGACGATCAGCGCCGCGCACGTATCGCCCGGCATGGCCGGCGACGCGACGCTAGCACCCCCGCGGGGAGATCTGCTGCTGCTGGAGGATATTTACCGGACGGCCGGGATCATGGAACCGCGGATGGGCTACAGCATCACGAAAGTAGTGGAGATGCTGCGGAGCGATCACCTGCGCGGACTGGGCGACGAGGTGAAGCGCGCTTCGGTGCTGATGGCGCTGACGGCTGCGGGAATCCCGCTGGGCGATGTGTTGCAGGACGCGGCGCACCGGCAGGCGGCCGTGGCGGCGTATGAAGTGGAGCAGCGCACCAAGTTTGAGGAATACTGGGCGCGGCGAGCGGAGGAAAATATTGCATTGCAGAGCGAAATGGAGCGGGTGACGCGGCAGTATGTGGAGCGGATGAATCGCAATTTGACGGAAGTGCAGCAGGAGAAAGACGCGTTCCAGAAGTGGCAGACGGCGATGCAGCACGAGGTGTTGCGGATATCGGAAGCGGTGACGCTGTGCGCGCAGCCGGCGATGTGTGAATCGCCAGCGGAGCGGCCTGCGGCGGGTGGCAGCGAAAGTTTGGTGTCCAAGTCGGCTTGAGGCTAGCACGCGTGTAGACCTGGTCGAAGGTAGCGAGTAAGTCCTCATTTTACGTTCAGACGTTTTCGCCGGGTGGGAAGTCCGGCGCTCGGCGAGTTCTTGTCATCCCTAAAGTTTGGATACCCCGTGTGTTGGTGTGTGCGGTATCTTTGTGGGTAGGTGGCGCGGTTGCGGACTGCGAAAGATTTAGCACAGAGGGTGCAGCGGACGGCGAAGTCAACAGTTGAAAGTTGACAGTTCAGAGTTAGAAGCCAGGACGAACGGCTGAGGGGTTTACCGCAGAGACGCAGCGGACGCAGAGAAAACCGGTGACGTCCAACATTTGACGGGTGCGCAAGCTGGGGCGCGGCAAGCAGCGCCCTACCGCGGCTGACGCGAGAGAGTACGGAAGGACGATGGACATATTTGAAGAAGTGGTGAGGATGCGGCGGGATGGTGAGCGCGGGGCGCTGGCCACGATTGTGCATACGAACGGGTCGATTCCCAGCTACGAGAGTTCGCGGATGCTGGTGCGGGATGACGGATCGATTGTGGGGACGGTGGGCGGAGGGTGCGTCGAGGCGGAGGTGTGGGCGGCGGCTAAGGAAGTGATTGTGGCGGAGCAGCCGCGGAAGATGATTTTTAATTTGAATCAGGATGCGCGGTACGACGCGGGGTTGATTTGCGGCGGGACGCTGGAGATTTTTGTGGAGCCGATTCTGCCGCAGCCGGTGCTTTATATTTTTGGCGGCGGGCATGTTTCGACGGCGGTGGCTCCGCTGGCGCACCAGGCGGGATTCAAGATTGTGATCGTGGAAGACCGCGAGGCTTTTGCGAATGCGGAGCGGTTTCCGATGGCTTCCGAGATTTTTACTTCGTACGAAGACGCGTTCGAAAAAATCCAGCCGAATTCTTCGTCTTATTTGCTGATCGTGACGCGCGGGCATAGCGGGGACATGCGCGTGCTGGCCTGGGCGGTGGGAACCGAGGCGCGCGGGTTCACGCCGCGCTACATCGGGATGATGGGCAGCAAGCGCAAGGTGATTGCGGTGTACAAGGCGCTGGAGAAGGAAGGATTTTCCGTAGCCCAATTTGAGCGCGTGCATGCGCCGGTGGGATTGGATATTGGAGCGCTGACTCCCGAAGAGATTGCGGTGAGCATTGCGGCGGAGCTTATTGCGGTGCGACGTAAGGCAGTAGGGCTGCCGAACAAATCAATTAGGCTTTCCGAAGCTGCGCATCTGCTGGGAGATTGAACCGCCATGCTCGCCGCCGCGATCCTCGCTGCCGGAGAATCGAAGCGGATGGGCCAACCCAAGGCGCTAGTTCCCTTCCAAGGATCTACTTTCGTTGAACATTTGATTGCGGCGACGCGGCATCCGCGTGTCGGGATCACGCGGGTGGTGTTGGGCGCAGGGGCCGACGGCATTCGCGAGAATTTGAAAGTGGATCCGGCGTGGATAGTGGTGAACGCGGATTGGCCTGCGGGGCAGCTTTCTTCGATACATGCGGCGATACGGAGTTTGCCGGTGGGTGGGACGGACGGGATTTTAGTTTGTCCGGTGGATCATCCTTTAATTTCGGCGCATTTGGTGGAGGCGTTGATTGCGGCGTTTGATTCGGGCGGGAAATTGATTGTTTTGCCGAAGCATCACGGGCGGCGGGGACATCCGGTTTTGTTTGGGGCCGGAGTGTATGAGGAATTGCTGGAGGCTCCAGTTTCGGTGGGTGCGCGGCAGGTGGTGTGGAATCATGCGCAGGACGTGACGGAGGTGGAGACGGAGGAGGAGGGAGTGATTTTGAATTTGAATGATCCGGAGACGGTTAGGAAGGCGATCGGGCATTGATGGATTGAGTGGAGTTGACAGTTGACAGTTGAGAGTTAAAAGCAAAAGCGAACATCTACCGCAGAGAAGTGGAGTGCGCAGAGAAAACCGGAACCAACCCCACTACCAAGTACGCCTGAAGGCGGCGGCTACAAATTCAAATGCAGCGTCGGTCCTCGTTTGTGTTAACGCCCGGGCAAGCTGGGGCGCAGCAAGCAGCGCCCCTACCGTCGTCGGATACGAGTTGGCAAGTCGGAAAGACGGGTCAAGCCATTATTTTCAGGAGGGCGGCTAGGGCGTCGGTGCAGAGTTGGGCGGCGTGGAAGGTGGCGGGGGGTAGGTCGCCCAGGCTGCTGGAGATTTGCTGGGGGGTGACGGCGCGAAGTTCGGCTGGGGATTTGCCGATTAGCAGGTCCGTTAGGACTGAGCTGCAGGCGATGGCGGCGACGCAGCCTTGGGTTTTGAAGCGCGCGGCGGCGATGCGGCCGGAGTCGAGGCGAACCGCCAGGCGCAGGACGTCTCCGCAGACGGGATTTGTCACTTCGACCGTTGCGCTAGCATCTAAAAGGTCACCGGCGTTGTGCGGGGCGCGGAAGTGAGCGAGGATGAGGTCGTTGAACACGGAGCATATCTGTAATTCTGCGTACGAAAAAATTTCACCTACGCGCAACAATTCAAAGTGGCGTGCGGGCAGCAATCAGTATAATGCTACGAGTTCGAGAATGAATACTTGATAGAACGAGAGTCAAGTTGCTTTGCTAAGCTTTCGCTTTTTTTCTTTCAATCTTGTTGACACGAGTGGGGTTAGGAAAGTAACGTAGCAGTCCCAGCTAGCGCTTATCCGAACCGGGCGCGGAAAGCGGCCTCTTATCTCGCCTACAGAAATCGTCAGGAGATAGACAGATGCGACGACTTGGATATGTCTTCACCCTCGCTGTGGCCATCGCAATGCTTGCGAGCGCCACTTTCGCGCAAGAGGGGAAGCTTAAGATTAAGGTAACGCCGCCTCAAGCGTACTTATTCGTCGATGGGAATGCGATTAACGACGGTAGCCACACGATTAAATTGGCGGCGGGTAAGCACACCGTGGTGGTGGTGAACTACGGGTACAAGATCTCGTCACAGGACGTCAACATTGAGGCGGGCAAGACGACGGACCTTAATGTGGCACTGGAAGCGTACGGTGACAAAGTGTCCGGCCCGTGGGGCCGGGTGTACATCAGTGGAACGGATCCGCGCGCTGCGGTGCTTTCCAACGGCAAGACGCCGGGCTATTTGGTGGGCCATGTGGATGAGTTCGATAACGATTTCTGGATCTGGAAGCAGGAATTGCTGCTGCCTCCGGGGACGCATCACCTGACGATCACGCGGGCGGGCAAGGAATTGTGGTCGGGAGACGTGAAGGTGGAGGCGGGCAAGAAGACTTCGATCAACGTCGGAAAGAACTCGCAGGTGGAGACGGATTGGTCCAAGCGCGACGCGGATTTGACGAAGAAGGCGCCGCTGCCGCGTTTTCATGCGGGTATTGCGAGCGCGACGATCGTGGTTGCTCCCGTGAAGGTATCGGTAACCAATTCCACGGCGAACATCAACTGCGGCCAGAGCACCAACTTGGAATGGACGACGACCGACGCGGTGGACGTGAGCTATGACAACGGCGTCGGCAAAGTGGCAGGTAGCGGATCGCAAGCAGTATCGCCGCACGCGACGACGACTTACACTTTGACGGCTGTTGGACCGGGCGGGACGGTGACGGGCACCGAGACGGTGAACGTCAACACCACCGTAGTGGCGTCGCTCAACGCCGCACCAGCGGAATTGCACTACCGCAAGATCGGCGACAAAGTGATCACGGATGATTCCGGCACGCTGACCTGGACCACTTCGAATGCGGATTCGGCGGAAATCACACCGATCGGCAAAGTGGACTTGAACGGCAGCCAAGCGGTGAAGGCCGACCCAAGCAAGACGGACATCGGAAGCGTGGACGAGCAAAAGAGCTACACGCTGACGGCGACGAACGTTTGCGGCGGCTCTTCGACCCAGACAGCGGCGTTCCATGTGACCGGCTCGATCGAACCGATCCCGGAAGTGGTGCTGCAGAGCGTGTTCTACCCGACGGATTATCCGGACAAGAAGAACCCGCAGGTGGGATTGGTGAAGAGCCAGCAGCTGGAGCTCGCAACCTTGGCCGCGGGATTCAAGAAGTATCTGGAATACGACGGCGACGCGAAACTTTCCGTAGAAGCTTATGCGGACATTCGCGGCTCGAAACCACATAACCAGGATTTGAGCGAACGGCGCGTCGAGCGTATCAAGCAATATCTGGTGGACCAGGGAATTTCGGCGGACAAAATCCAGACGGCGGCATACGGCAAGGAACGCCCGCTGGAGAAGTCCGAAGTGAAGACTCTGGAAAGCACCAATCCGAACCCGGCTCCCAAGGCGCGGGCGCGGAATGCTCAGGGAACCTGGTACGCTTACAACCGGCGCGCGGATATTATTTTGCTGCCGTCGGGGAAGAAGTCGGCGCAGTTCTATCCGAACAATGCGGATGATTCGGGGGTTATCTGGCAGATCCCGAAGCCGGCCTTGAAGAAGGTGGAAGCGGCGCAGTAATTTTTTTCAGGCTGGGGTTGAACGCGCCGGGGAGCGAGGCTCTCCGGCGCGTTTTTGTTTTTGGGGGAGAGATTCACCGCAGAGACGCAGAGGACGCAGAGAAAGCGAGAGAGATCCTTCGACCGGCTAGAAGCAAAGGCGCCGTCCTCAGGATGACGATGCGCGTCGCATCGCAAGAAATGCAGTGGTAGTAGAATCGAGGTGCTATGGCGCGGATGAAGAAACTCGACCGACTGCGAATCGTTTCGCTTGCGCCCAGTGTTACTTCGATTTTGCTTTCGTTGGGAGCGGGGCGCGAGCTGGTGGGGGTTTCACGGTGGTGCAAGGATGTGGCGGAAGTGGGTTCGCGGCCGGCGGCGGGCGATTGCTGGAGGATGGATATGCGGGAGGTGATGCGGCTGCGGCCTTCGCTTCTGATTGGGTCGGTGCCGTTTGCGGTGGAGACGGTGCAGAAGATATTGACGGAGCCCGTGGCGTTTTTGGCGATCAATCCGCGGTCACTGGCAGATATTTACGGTGATATTCGCACGCTCGGGAGATTGGTGGAGCGCGGGCGCGCGGCGGAAATTTTGATACGGAAAATGCAGAGCGGATTTACGGATGTGGCGCGGCGGCGTGGAGCTCGTGCTCGCGTGGGGGTTTATTGCGAGGCTTGGCCTAAGCCGCGCATCAGTTCCCCTCCCTGGGTGGCGGAGTTGGTTGAGATTGCGGGGGGACGGATGGTGATGCCGGCGGGCGAGCGCGTGACGGATGAAGAGGTGGCGCGGGCTGCGCCGGAATTGATTGTGTTGGCTTGGGCGGCCACGGGCGATAGAGCGAAAGTTTCTTCGGCGTTGCAGAATCCTGCGTGGCGCGATGTGCCGGCGGTGCGCAATGGGCAGGTCGTGGTCATTCGGGATGAACTCTTGAATACGCCGGGGCCGCCTTTGGTGGACGGAGTGCGGGAGTTGGCGCGGGCGATTCGGGACTCGCTGCGCGATTGATCGTTCGGTGCAGTGCTGCAGCCAAAGAGTTCACGCAGAGGCCACAGAGAAAATGCGGAGAAAAATCTGAGAGAGCAGAGGCGCCTACCGCAGAGGCGCAGAGAAAACCGTTGGAGCGTTGTCGAATGTTGACTGTGGTGGCTGGGTTGATTGCGGCGGACGGGAAGATTTTGGTTTGCCAGCGGCGGCGTGGGGATACGTTTGAATTGATGTGGGAATTTCCGGGCGGGAAAGCGCAGAGCGGCGAGACTGCGGAAAAGGCGCTGGCGCGGGAATTGCGCGAGGAGTTGGGCGTGGAGTGTGTGGTGGGAGCGGAGGTACTTCGCACGCGGCATCGGTATGCGGAAATGAGTGAGGAGATTGAGTTGATTTTCTTTGCGGTTTCCGTCGACGCAGCGAAAGTTCGCAACCTCGTATTTGAGAGTATGGAGTGGCGGGCGGCGGAGGCGTTGAGCGAATTGAATCTCTTGCCCGCGGATCGAGAGTTTGTAGGGAAATTGGTGCGCGGCGAAATCAAGGCACATTTTACGGCGACCTGACCCCCTTGGAAGAACGGAAGAGATATCCTTCTCCCGCTTCCGCGGGATCAGAATAACGGCGCGACGCGGAGCGCGCGGGATACCAGCGAATTTGAAAAGGGATCGATGGAGGTGTGCGCAGGCTGGCGTTGGGGTGTATTCTATCGGTGGGAAAATCGAACAAGGCGCGCCCCGCGAGAGTGACAGACGGTGGCGTCGAGTGCAGCAGCTGACGGGATGAGAGGGCCGAACCAAGACATGAATAACGAGATCAGTTTGCCGTTGCAGGGATTGGACGCTGCGGAAATTCAGGAGTGGCTGGAGTCGCTGGATTCGGTGCTGCGGTCGAGCGGGCCGGAGGTAGCGTCATATATCCTGGAGCGCTTGCGCGCGCACGCGAAGGTGGTCGGGATAGACATTCCATTTACCGCGAACACTCCCTACGTAAACACCATACCGGCTAGCTTGCAGCCCGAAATTCCCGGCGACCAGCATGTGGAGCGGCGAGTCAAGAGCCTGGTGCGCTGGAACGCGATGGCCATGGTGGTGCGCGCAAACCGCGAAGAGCATGGCATTGGCGGGCACATTTCCACGTACGCTTCCGCGGCGACGCTGTATGAGATTGGGTTCAATCATTTCTTCCGGGCGCGTACACCGGAGTTTGAAGGCGACACGATTTACTTTCAGGGACACGCGGCGCCGGGTATTTACGCGCGCGCATTTTTGGAGGGACGGCTCTCGGCGGAAAAGCTGGAGAATTTCCGGCGTGAATTGAAGCCGGGCGGAGGGCTTTCCTCCTACCCCCACCCGTGGCTGATGCCGGATTTCTGGGAGTTCCCCACCGTTTCGATGGGATTAAGTCCGCTGATGGCAATTTACCAGGCGCGTTACAACCGCTATTTGGAGAACCGCGGGTTGAAGCCAGTCACCGATGCGAAGGTGTGGTCGTTTTTGGGCGACGGCGAGACGGATGAGCCGGAATCGCTGGGCGCGATCACGCTGGCTTCGCGTGAAAAACTGGACAATTTGATTTTTGTGATCAATTGCAACTTGCAGCGGCTGGATGGGCCGGTGCGCGGGAACGGACAGATTATTCAAGAGCTGGAATCCGCGTTTCGCGGCGCCGGTTGGAATGTGATTAAAGTGCTGTGGGGCGGAGAGTGGGATCCGATTCTGGAGCGCGACACGGAAGGCTTGCTGGTGAAGCGCATGGGCGAGTTGGTGGACGGCGAATATCAAAAACTCGTGGTTTCGTCGGGCGCGTATGTGCGCGAGCACTTCTTTGGATCCGACCCGCGGCTGCTGAAGCTCGTCGAGCCATTTTCGGATGACCAGCTGCGCCGGCTGCAATTGGGCGGGCACGACCCACGCAAGGTGTATGCAGCTTTCAAGGCCGCGACAGAGCACAAGGGATCGCCGACGGTGATTTTGGCGCGCACGATCAAGGGCTACGGGCTGGGAGAGGCGGGCGAAGGCAAAAACATCACGCACCAACAGAAGAAGTTGAACGAAGACGAATTGCGCGAATTTCGCACGCGTTTCGACATTCCGTTGAACGACGCACAGTGCGCTGAATTGCCGTTCTACCGTCCGGCGGAAGACAGCGAAGAGTTGACTTACCTGCGCGCTCGCCGTGAGGAACTCGGCGGTTATGTGCCGCAACGGCACGCGCGGTCGAAGCCGCTGGTTGCGGATTATGAGGAGTTGTTCAAGGAGTTTTTGACTGGAAGCGAGGGGCGCGAAGTTTCGACGACGATGGCGTTCGTCGGGATCCTGCGCAAAATGCTGCGCGACCCGGAGATGGGCAAATTGATTGTGCCGATCGTGCCGGACGAGGCGCGGACGTTTGGCATGGAGTCGCTGTTCCGCACGGTGGGAATTTATTCCAGCGTGGGGCAGCGCTACGAGCCAGTGGATGTGAACACGCTGCTTTACTACAACGAAATGAAGGACGGGCAAATTCTGGAGGAAGGGATTACCGAAGCAGGCTCGATGGCGTCCTTCATCGCGGCAGGCACAGCTTATGCGACGCACGGGATTAACACGATCCCCTTCTTTATCTACTACTCGATGTTCGGATTTCAGCGCATCGCGGATTTTATCTGGGCTGCTGCGGATATGCGCGTGCGCGGCTTCCTGCTGGGCGGGACGGCAGGGCGGACGACTCTTTCGGGTGAAGGCTTGCAGCACCAGGACGGCAACAGCCAGATCCTGGCGCTGCCCGTGCCGAACCTGCGGGCTTACGATCCGGCATACGCTTACGAAGTGTCGGTGATTATCGAGGATGGAATTCGCCGGATGTATAAGGATGGCGAAAGCATCTTCTATTACATCACCGTGATGAACGAGAATTATGCGATGCCGCCGATGCCCGGCGACGTGCGCGAGGGGATTTTGAAGGGCATGTACCGGTTCCGGGCTGCGGAGAATAAGGATTCTCAGCTGCGGGCGCAGCTATTCGGCAGCGGGGCGATTTTGAATGAGGCTTTGCGGGCGCAGGAAATTCTGGCGGAGAAGTATGGAGTGGCAGCGGACGTTTGGAGCGTGACCAGTTACAAGGCGCTCTATACGGATGGGATTGAGACGGATCGCTGGAACCGTTTGCATCCTGGCGAAAAAGCGCGCGTGCCTTATGTAACGGAACTTTTGAAGGATGCGCCGGGCGTGCTGGTGGCGGCGACGGATTATTTAAAGACTTTGCCGAGTATGATCAGCCAGTGGCTGCCGCGGCGGATGGCGTCGCTCGGGACGGATGGGTTTGGACGGAGCGAGGGGCGGGCGGCTCTGCGGGATTTCTTTGAGGTGGATGCGCGGTTTATTACTTTAGCGACTTTGAACGAATTATTTTTGGATGGAAAGATCGAGAAATGCGCGGTGCAGAAGGCGATTGCGGATTTGGGGATTAATCCGGAGAAGGGTAATCCGGTGATTTCGTAGATTCGGTCTCCAGCGTTCGCAAAGGACGCGGCCCCGGCTTGGATGTCTCGAGCCGGGGCTTTTCTTTTGGGATTTTCTTTTAAAGATTTAACACAGAGAAACGGCGGAGGAAAATCAGAGAGAGATCAACTGCTTGAACCGCAGAGGAGCAGAGGGCGCAGAGAAAGGCAAGAGAGATCCTTCGCTGCGCTCAGGATGACAGCGCTACTGGCGAGTCGTTAGACCAAGGAACGGCCGCCGTCAACTGCCAGGATTTGGCCGGTTACGAAGTCGGTCTTGGCGAGGAAGGCTGCGGCGTCGGCTATGTCTTCGCCGGTGCCGCTGCGGTGGAGGGGGACGCGCTGGATGTAATCATCGTCGGGAGGCTCGCCGGGAAATTGGATGGTGCCGGGGGCGATGCTGTTTACGAGGATTTCGGGGCCAAGCGCGCGTGCGAGGCAGCGCGTCAGCATGATGCAGCCGGCCTTCGAGACGCAATAGTGCGTGTAGCCGGGCCACGGAAGCAGGCCGCCAAGTGATGAGAGATTGATGATGCGGCCGCGGCCCTGGCGTTTCATGATGGGGGCGGCGGATTGCGCGCAGAGGAATTGAGATTTCAGGTTTACGTTCATGATGTGGTCCCACTGCTCCTCGGTTAGCTCTTCGAATTTCGCACCGAAGAACATTCCGGCGTTGTTGACGAGGATATCGAGGCGGCCGAATTCGTTTTCCGCAGCGCTAAATAATTTCTGCACGTCGGCGCGATGGGAGACGTCGGCCTGAATGGCCAGGGCGCGGCGGCCTGCGGATTTCAGCTCCTCGACGAGCTGTTCGGCTTCGGATTTCGAGGAGTCGTAACTGATGATGATGTCGGCGCCTTCCGCGGCCAGGCGCAGGGCGATGCTGCGGCCAATGCGTTTTGCGGCGCCGGTGATGAGGGCTACTTGGCCTGCTAGAGATTTCTCTGCCATTCGAGTTCCCTCCTGGTCGAAGCCACATTAGCATTTTCTGAGAACGCAAGGAATGAGGTGTAGGGAAAGCCAAAAGATTTGACACAGCGGATACAGAGAACTGCGGAGAAAAATCTGAGAAAGATAGAGCCGTTGACCGCAGAGACGCAGAGGACGCAGAGGAAACCTGAAGAGGGATCCCTCGCCCGGCTCGAGACAAAGGCGCCGGTTTCAGGATTATGGCGCCCATCGCATCGTCAGAAAACCTCCCGATAGGACGACGAAGGCGGCGCGGCGATTGATGTAGAATCGTTGGATTGTGGCGTGGTTGCTTGTCACTCGTCACCGATCACTTGTCACTGAATTTGGAGGCGTAATGAAAGTTGATTTGCTGGCGATTGCGGCGCATCCGGATGACGCGGAGCTTACCAGCGGGGGAACTTTGTTGAAAATGGCCGCGGCGGGATATCGCACGGGCGTGCTCGATTTGACGCGAGGGGAGACGGGGACGCGCGGGACGCCGGAGACACGTTTGAAGGAGGCGACGCGGGCGGCGAAAATCATGCGACTGGCGGTGCGGCGTAATTTGGGTTTGCCCGACGCGCATCTGGAGATACGCGAGGAATACAAGATGGCGATTGCGGAAGTGATTCGCGAGCTGCAGCCGCGGACCGTGATACTTCCCTACTGGGAGGGGCGGCACCCGGACCATTACACGGCGGCGCAACTGGGTTTTGAAGCGTGCTTTGTGGCGGGGCTGAGAAATTATCCGCTGGGGGGCGAGGCGTACCGGCCGTTCAAGATATTGTACGCGGCGGCGTATGAATATCAGCGTCCGACATTTTGCGTGGACATCACCAAGGAATTCGAACGGAGGAAGAAGGCGATATTGGCGTACGCTTCGCAATTTACGCCGCCGAAGGAAGAGCGGCGGTCGAAAGTGGTATTGCCGCTCGACGAGCTGGAGGCGCGGATGAATTCGATGGCGCAGTATTACGGGCGGCTGGCGGGAGTGAGGTATGCGGAGGGATTTATTGTTAAGGAAGTGATGCAGGTGGACGATGTAGTGAAGATGGCGGTGCGGTCGATGTGAGGTGGATCGGGCTGAGTTTGGCGGCGGATGTCAAAAGATTTACCACAGCGAGCACAGAGGAAAGGCGGAGGCAAATCGGAGAAAGATTACCGCCCTGGATCGCAGAGACGCGGAGGACGCAGAGAACGGCACGCGAGCTTCCCGCCTGCGGCAGGCGGAAGGACGATGTTCGTCGCATCGTCAGAATTCGTCGGATTCCTGAGCGTAGCTGAAACCGGGGAGTTTGTAGGCAGGGCCTTGCCGGTCCACTTTGACTTTCACCGGGCGTTCGCTTTCTGCACCGGCTTTGCGGAGCATGGCGAAGGTGGTCAGGGCTTCGTTGTAAACCTTGGTGACCAAGTAGGAATCGCCGGTATCTTCCTTCTTCCAGACCTGGCCGACTTGGAGTTTGCGCGCGGGCACATGACAAATGTAGACAGAATCGGGAGGGGCGTCAATAAGCGTGCGTCGAGATGATTCCCTGGGGCAACATTCGGGCGAATCTTGACGGCGGGCGCGGGGCGCCGAGACAGCCAAGACAGATTCAACGGTTGCCCGGTTCGGTGAACCTGAACCGGCCGCTACAGGGGCTACATCAAGAGCAAAGGAGCCTGCGGTGAGGATGCCTACCCGCAGGCAGGCCGGCGCTACGAATGGCGTTTTCTGACTTACCTTTTACAAGCTTGAGAAAACTAATTGGGCTCGGGGTACATCCAAGGAATTCAGCGCAGGTGGATGCCCGGAGGGGTGTATAATCTGGGCAGTATCCGCCGGAGGTAGCCATGAGAAACAGTTTGGCGGGGCAGTTGGGCGCGATGATCGTCGCGGCGGCGCTGGTGACTTCGACCAGCGTGGCAAACGTTCCGCTGCAGCAGCAGGGCGGACAACAATCCTCGACACCGCAGAGTGGCTCGCAACAGGGCGCTACAGCGCCGGCGCAACAGTCCTCTACACCTTCAAGCAGTACACCTTCTAGCGGCACGGCTTCTCCCGGCACGACGACACCTGGCACGGATTCCTCCAGCACCGGCGCGTCTGGCGCTCAACAGCAAGGCCCGGTGCAGCAGGCGGACCAGCCGATTGAACAGACCTCCGATCCCAATGTGAAGCCGGGGAGCAGAGCAGACGTCAGCGCGATCGGCAATCGCAGCAGCGTGGGACATGGGCTTAATTTTTATTCGCTAGAACATGAGATTGCGCTAGGCAAGCAGCTGTCCGCGGAAGTGGAGCGGCAGGCGAAGTTCATCAACGATCCTGTGGTGGTTGAGTACGTGAACCGCGTGGGACAGAACCTGGTGCGGAATTCAGACGCGCAGGTCCCGTTCACAATCAAGGTGATCGATTCCGACGTGGTGAATGCGTTTGCCCTGCCGGGCGGATTTTTCTACGTGAACAGCGGATTGATTCTGCACGCGGACGAAGAATCGGAATTGGCGGGCGTGATGGCGCATGAAATCGCGCACGTCTGCGCGCGACACGGCACGAAGCAAGCCACAAAGGGCGAAATCACGCAGTTGGCCATGATCCCGGCGATGATTTTTATTCCCTACACGCTGGCGGGGTACGCGATTTATCAGGGCATGCAGTTCGCGATTCCGATGGCCTTCCTGCAATTCACGCGCACAGACGAGGCGGAAGCCGATTATTTGGGCCTGGAATACATGTACAAGGCCGGCTATGACCCGAACGCGTTTGTGGCTTTCTTCGAGAAGGTAGCTTCGGACGAGAAGAAGCAACCGGGCACGATTCCGAAGATTTTCTCGACGCATCCGCCGACACCGGAGCGCATCAAGGCTTCGCAGAAAGAGATTGCGACGATTTTGCCGCAGCGCGACGACTACATCGTCACGACGTCGGAATTTGACGTGGTGAAACACCGCTTGCAGCTGATCGAACAGAACGTGAAGGTAAACGACAAGAATCCGAACAAGCCAACGTTGCGCAAGAAGACCGCGCAGACCACGGCGCCGCAGCCGGGCGATACTTCGACGACTTCGGATCCGAACTCGGATCCGGACCGGCCGACTTTGCAGCGGAGACCGGATCCGAATCAGCAGCCGTGAAGAGCAGTTGACAGTTCAGAGTCGACAGTTAAAAGTTAAGAGCCTACGCGTCCGGTGTTTTTTGCCGGGCGCTTTTTTTTGAGGTTAGCGAGTTTGCACTTCGGCTACGCCCATGCGTTTCAGGCCTTCGGCGTAGTATTTGCGGTAGAGAATGTCCCACTCTTCGCTGCCTTCGAGGATTTCTTTTTTCTGGGAGGCAATTTTGGCGCGAACTTCGGTGTCTACCTGGGCTTCGACTTTCAGCAGCGCCGTAATGATGTTGACGATTTCCTGGCGGATGGTGTCGCGGTCTTCGACGAAGTCCACATCCGGACTGGACACGAGGAAATCAATGATGCGATGGGAGAGGCGTACGGTTTTTTCGCGTGTCAGTCGCATGGAATCGGCCGCTGGTTAGCGGAGAATTAATTTCCTTTCACGGGCCAGCTGACCCTTCACTTTCTTGTACATTTCCTGGTAGGACGCGCCGGAAGTACGCATTTCCTCGGCGTATTTGGCGAGGATTTCGCGGACCTCTTCGTTGAGGCGGTCTTCGATGGTCACTTCCTCGGCCATCACCTGGCGCACCTGCTGCGTGAGGTTTTCCGCATTCTTGGCTTCGATCATTTTGGCGGCTACCAGGCGCTTGACGATTTCCTTGGCCATGTAACCGACATAATCGCGCGACAATAGCATTCGGTTCGACTCCGCAGTATGAGCGAGCAAACCAGTTTACTGGCAGGCTGCGCGGAGTGTCAAGGCAAGTGGCTGCGGTCGCGAAATTTAGTGATTCGTGGCGTGTTAGTGCCGAGGGGTCCAGCGGCGTTGCGCAGAGCCAAAAAGCGCGGCGGAACCGATGATAACGCCGCCAATCAGAGAGATGATGATAACGGTGAGGCCATCGGTGGGGGTGACGTTTTCGGGCTTCACGATGACGCGTTCCCAAATGACCGAAAGCGGGTAGTAGACCGCGACGCAGCCGGCGACCAGCCCAACAACAAACCAGACCACCGGAATACTGTAATTCGCGAAAAGCTTGATTTTTTGCATGTGCGCCCCCTCATGCGACCCGCTGCGTGCGTTCCCCAAGTCTTGATGCAGTGCGCTGATAATGTCACTGGCGCACCCGGAGAGCGATAGCGATTGCCACCGAAAGTGTTCATTCCGGTAACAGCAAATTCGCGTAACGGCTGAGGAAATTCTACGGATTGTACGGACCGCAGGTCTCCGATACCGCGACGCAGCGCCTGGCACCGCGCTCGGTTACGGCGCGTAGGGTGTGCCTACAAATCTCGATGGAGCCGTACGGTCCTGCCGGAAATCGGTGGTTGCGTTAACTACACACACAATCGAGTTCTACTGATTTGGCTGCCGTGATATCTTCCTGCTCGAGTCTACGGTGAAGTCCACAACATGCATTTGCGCAATCGCCATTTTTCTCGCGGCCCTAGCGGCAGGCGCCCACTGCCAAGCGCAGCAGAAGCTCAGTAAGAACGAGCTAGAGCTCGCTCGCGAGATGCTGCAACAGGTCAAGGACGCGATCGAAAAAAACTACTACGATCCCACGTTCCACGGCTTCGACCTGGATGGTCGGTTCAAGGAAGCTGATCAGAAACTCGACGACGCAACTTCATTCGGTATGGGCGTGAACGTGGTCGGGTGGGCTGTAGAGGGCCTCCGCGACACACATACACGGCTCATCCCTCCGATGCGGAACGTCTTCGTCTACAGCGGTTGGCAAATGGAAATGGTCGGGCAGACTTGCATGATCTCCGCCGTGGAACCGAATTCGGATGCATGGAAGCGAGGACTGCGACCGGGAGACGAAGTGCTGAAGGTGGAGGATTACGAGCCGAGTCGCGCGACGATTGCACAAATCCGATATACCTTTGGCGTTCTGGTGCCGCAGACGGAATACCATTTGGTTGTCAGCAATCCAGCTGTAGGCGCCCATTCAGTAACAACTGAGAGCCGGTTAATAACCATTCCCATGACCGCCGTAAGCGGCGGCACGGCCCTGCAGCAATTTATGCGATTGCGCGAAGGCGATTGGATGGTTCACAGGTCGCGAGTGATCGAGGTGAACGATAAGTTGATGATCTGGAAATTGCCGGCATTTCGACTTCCAGAAAGTGAAATCAAACACCAACTCAACTCTGCAAGAAAACATGACACCTTGATTCTCGATTTGCGGGACAACCACGGCGGCAACGAGGACGATCTGCGGTGGATGATTGGCAGTTTCTTCGATCACGATGTCATCGTCGGGGAAATGATGCAGCGCGACAAGCACGAGCCCCTGAGCGCTCCTTCGCTGCGCAAGCAAAGCTTTACGGGAAAATTGTACGTGTTGGTGAACAGCTCGTCCGCGTCTGCGGCGGAAGTTTTTGCCCGCACTGTGCAGCTACAGAAGCGAGGCACCGTGATGGGAGATGAAACCGCCGGAGCCGTGGGACGAGGAAAGTCGATTCTGCTGCATGGCGGGCCGCTGTCCGGCCTGGCGTATGGCCTGGAAGTGACCGTCGCGCGGCTGAAGTTACCTGACGGGACCGATCTGGAGGGCCGGGGCGTAAAACCGGATCTGAAGATAATCCCCAGGTCGCTCGATCTGGCAGAGCACCGCGATCCTGTGCTTTCGGCGGCAGCGCAGTTGGCAGCAGGTGTGCCGCTTTCCCCAGAGGAAGCGGGCAAGATGTTTCCTGTGGAGTGGCCGACTTATTAGCTTTGGCTATTTCATTGGTCCGATGCTGAATAGCTTCGGACCCTGGAGTCGAGACGGACTGCGCATAGCCCCCTCGTTCAAACAGCAGGCGCCTGACGAACGGATCCACCTGAAATTGATCTGCCGGCCAGATTGGCTTCATTCGCTGGGACCGCGGGCATCTGCTATTCTTGTTGCTTCAGGTTATCTGCGACATAGAATTCTAGTGTGAAAATAATTCTTTGAGAGGATGGCATCGTGACACTTTCTATTGCTTCGCCGCGGGGCGTGGAGCGGGCGGCTAATTTTAATGCGGGGCCTGGGGCGCTGCCTTTGGCCGTGCTGCAGCGGATTCGAGAGGAGCTACTCGATTACCGCGGGACTGGGATGTCCGTGATGGAGATGAGCCACCGGTCGGCGGAATTTGAGGAGATTATTGGGCGTGCGGAGCGGAATCTGCGGAAGTTGATGGGGATTCCTGAGGAATATGGTGTGATCTTCGTACAGGGAGGCGGTAGCGCGCAATTTACGATGGCGCCTTTGAACCTTTGTTTGCCGGGGAAGCCGGTGGACGTGTTGCATACGGGAATGTGGACCGGGAAGGCGCTAACAGAATTGAAGCGCGGGACGCCTTACCGGATTGCGGCTTCGACGGAGGCGGTGAAATTCACGCGGCTGCCGCGGAAGGACGAGATTCAGTTGGGCGCGGACGCTTCGTACGTTTACATGTGCACGAACAATACGATCGAGGGGTCTCAGTGGAATTGGCTGCCGGAGACGGGCGAGGTGCCGCTAGTGGCGGATATGTCGTCGGACATTATGTCGCGGCCGGTGGACGTGCGGAAATTTGGATTGATCTTTGCGGGGGCGCAGAAGAATTTGGGGCCTTCTGGAGCTACCGTGGTGATTGTGCGGAAGGATCTCGCCGAGCGCACGGACAAGAATTTGCCCACTGTGCTGCAGTACCGGACGCACATCAAGGAGAAGTCGCTGTATCACACGCCGCCGACGTTTGCGATTTACATTGTGGGTTTGGTGCTGGAATGGATTGAGGCTGAGGGCGGAGTGGCGGCGATCGAGAAGCGCAACGAGGCTAAGGCTAAATTGCTTTACGAAGCGATTGATTCCAGCGGCGGGTATTACGTTGGGCCGATCGAGAAGGACTCGCGGTCGAAGATGAATGTGACGTTTCGGGTGGCTGGGGGGAACGAGGAGGTCGAGAAGAAATTCGCGAAGGAAGCGGCGGCGGCAAAGTTAATCGGGTTGGGTGGGCACCGGTCGGTTGGGGGGATGCGGGCTTCGATTTACAATGCGGTTACGATTGAGACGGTCGGCGTTCTGGTGGATTTCATGCGACAGTTTCAGCAGGCGAATGGGTAAGCGGCGGTCGCCAGAACGTCAAAAGATTTTACACAGAGTACACACCGGAAAGGCGGAGACAAGTCTGAGAAAGATAGAGGCGAGAACCGCACAGAAGCAGAGTGCGCAGAGAACGGCGCGAGCCGCAGCTTTCGCCGACTTCACCCTCCAAGCTTAACGATCTCCCAAATTAGCACCCCGCTCCGGGCATGACCGAAGAGCCACAGTAGTGTGGCCAGAACGCAACAGTAGCTTGACTTGGGTGTTTAGGCCCGGTATTGTGGGATTTCGATGGCAAATCCACCCAAAATGACCTGTTTTGAACCCGAATGGCCCGCCATCTGGACTCGGAGCCGCCTGGGCACCACCCTGTTGGTACAGGTTCGGGAGCGGTCGGAGCCGCTGGACCGGGATTGTCTGCCGGGAAGAAATCTGGAGGGAGGACGTTGAAGGCGGAGCGAGTCGCGCGGAAAAATCGGCTGTGGCCGTGGATCGGCGGAATCGTCGTCACACTGCTGACGGCGGCCGTGTTCATGGTGGGGTCGCTGGACGTGCCGCTGCGACCGGAGCAAGGCAGCGAGTTCGTGGTGTTTTTTGCCCTGACGACGCTGCTAACGGCGGCGTTGCTGGTGTTCGCGGTGATTTTGGCGCGCAGCCTGGTGCGGCTGTTGATCGAGCGGCGCAGCGGGCAGATGGGCTCGCGCTTCAAGGTAAAGATGGTGCTGGGAGCGATCGGGGTGTCGCTGCTGCCGACCGTGTTCTTCTTCTTTTTCAGTTACGCGATTGTGAACCGCACGCTGACCCTGTGGTTTCCGCGGCCGCTGGAGATTGCCAACGAGCAGAGCCAGCGGCTGCTGGAGGACATGGGGCAAGCCAACTTAGGCCACTTGAACGCGATTGCGGAGAAGGCGGCGGCGACCAGTAAGGAGAACCAATCGCTGCTGGGGTTGGCGTGGTCGGTGGACGCATCGTGGATCGCGCATACGAAGGGACAAGCGGACGACGGCGTCGCGTATGTGAAGCCCGAGGACGCGGCCAGCGACCAAACCGTGCCGGAGATGGAGACGATCACGCCGACTCTGGTGCAGACGCTGCCGAACGGCGCAGAAATCTGGCACACCGAAGATCACTTATACATCGCGGGGAGCGCGCCGCTGGATAACGCGAGATTGTACGTGGCGCGGATTTTGCCGAACGATTTTCTGACGCGTTATTCGGAAATTCAGACGCAAACGACAACGTACGCGATGCAGAAGCAACGGCTGCGCGCCTACAAACGAGACGTGCTGCTGGGGCTGTTTCTGGTGACCGTTGTGCTGGGATTTTCGACGGCGTGGGTGGCACTGTTCTTGTCGAAACAGGTGACTGTGCCGATTCAGGCGCTGGCGGAGGCTACGCGGGAAATTTCACGCGGGAATTTCGATCACCGGATCGATGTGAAAGCTCAGGACGAATTGGGGATGCTGGTGCGTTCGTTCAACCGCATGACCGAGCAGTTGGGTGAAGGGCGGCGGCAGATCAATGAGTTCACCCAGAGCCTCGAGCAAGCGATTGAGGAGCGCGAGCGGCGGCGCAAGTTGATGGAAGCGATTCTGGAAAATATTCCAACGGGCGTGATTTCGCTGAGCTCTTCCGGTGAAGTGTCGAGAGTGAATTCGGCGGTGCCCGCGATTTTGGGAGATTCGGCGCGGGAGGCGCGGACTTTACCGGAACTGGTGGGCGAGGAGGCGGCGCGGGCGGTGTTGCATCTGATGCGGCGGTCGCTTCGCATGGGCGTGGCTTCGCGCGAGATTGAGATTGCTACGGCGGGCCGGCTGGTGCGAGCGGCGGTGACGGTGAGTTCGCTGGGGCCGCGGCTTTCAAATCCTGGGTATGTGATCGTGATCGACGATTTAACGGATTTGCTGCGGGCGCAGAAGGCGGCGGCCTGGCAGGAAGTGGCGCAGCGGATTGCGCATGAGATCAAAAATCCTTTGACGCCGATTCAGCTTTCGGCGCAGAGGTTGCTGCGTTATCTGGAGCGCAGCGGATCGCAGCAGGCCGCGGCGTTGCGGACGGAACTGGAGAAATTGGTGGCGGAGTGTGCGGGGTTGATCGAGCGCGAAGTACATACATTGAAATCGCTGGTGGATGCGTTTTCGCAGTTTGCGCGCTTCCCTTCCGCCCGGTTGGCGCCTGAGGACGTGAATACCATCGTGGCGAGCGCTTTGGATTTGTTTCATGGGCGGTTGGAAGGCGTTACGGTGCGGGCCGAACTCGCGGCTGCTTTGCCGTTGGTTAAGGCGGACCGCGAGTTGCTGCGGCGGGTGCTCGCTAATTTGATTGATAACGCGGCGGAGGCGATGGAGGGGTCTTCGATACGGCGGATGCGCGTAGCTACGCGTGTGGACGGCGACGGGGATGCTGTCGAGATTGAGATTTCCGATAGCGGGCAGGGGATCTCGCCGGAGGACAAGGAACGTTTATTTTTGCCGCATTTTTCCACGAAGGAGCGCGGGACGGGGCTGGGGCTCGCGATCGCTAGCCGGATTATCGCAGAGCATAACGGGACGATTCGCGTGGAGGATAATTTGCCGACGGGGACGCGGTTCTTGATTCGGTTTCCGGCGGTTGAGATTCCGGTTACGCCAGCGTAGGGCAAAGTCAAAAGATTTACCACAGAGGGCACAGAGAAAAGCAGAGAAAAGTCTGAGACAGATAGAGGCGTTTACCGCAGAGGCGCAGAGGACGCAGAGAAGACCTACAGAACATGCCAGCATCTATATTTGTTGTGGATGATGAAAACGGGATACGCGAATCTCTCGGCGCATTGCTGCGCGATGAGGGCTATGACGTAGAGGCTGTCGCGTCGGGAGAGGAGTGCCTGGCCCGGCTGGAGACACGGACGTTTGATTTGGTTCTGCTGGATGTGTGGCTGAAGAAAATGGATGGGCTCGAAACTTTGGAGCGGATGCAGGCGCAGGATGGGGCGCCGATGGTGGTGATGATTTCGGGGCACGCGAATATTGAGACGGCGGTGCGGGCTACGAAATTGGGCGCGTTCGATTTTGTGGAGAAGCCTCTGTCGCTCGAAAAAGTGGTGCTGGTGGTGCGCAACGCGCTGGAATATTTGCGGCTGGAGACGGAAAACCGGCGGCTGCGCGCGGAGCTCGAAGAGAAGCATCAGATATTGGGCGGCAGCATTCCGATGAAGGCGTTGCGGCAGCAGATTGCTTTGACCGCGCCGACGAATGGGCGCGTGCTGATTTACGGCGAGAGCGGGACGGGCAAGGAATTGGTGGCGCGGGCGCTGCATGCGAGCAGTTTGCGCAGCTCGATGCAATTTGTAGAGGTGAACTGCGCGGCGATTCCGGAAGAATTGATCGAATCGGAAATGTTTGGGCATCGCAAGGGCAGTTTTACGGGCGCTAGCGAAGACAAGGTGGGGAAATTTCAGAAGGCGGACGGCGGGACGCTATTTCTGGACGAAGTCGGTGACATGAGCTTGAAGACGCAGTCGAAAGTGCTGCGCGTGTTGGAGGAACGGCGCGTCGAGCCATTGGGCTCGAACCAGCCGGCTACCGTGGACGTGCGCGTGATTGCCGCGACCAACAAGAAGCTGGAAGAAGAAATCGCGCGCAACGCTTTCCGCGAGGACCTTTTTTACCGGTTAAACGTGATTCCCTTCTACGTGCCGGCGCTGCGGGAACGCGTGGCAGATATTCCGGTTCTTGCGGCGCATTTTTTGGCGGCGTTTTGCCAGGAGTATGGGAAGAAGGCGAAGGAATTTAGTCCGACGGCACTCGACGTGCTGCTGAATTATCCGTGGCCGGGCAACGTGCGCGAATTGAAAAATCTGGTGGAACGGCTGGTGATTATTTGCCCATCGCCGCGCATCGAGCCGCATCACTTGCCGCCCGAACTTTTTCGCGGCGCGTCGAAAAGCCCGCAGAAGCCTTATGAAAGTTTGCAGGAGGCGAGGTCAGCGTACGAACGTGAATTCGTGCTGCGCAAGCTGGAGGAAAATCGCTGGAACATGACGAAGGCAGCACAGGCCTTGGGCCTGGAGCGCAGCCATTTATACCGCAAGATGCGCTCGCTTGGTATCGCGCCGACGCGGGTGTAACTCTGCGACGCGACACCACGCAATGTGGCGCGGCGGTAGCCTCAATACAACGGACTCGGAGCTCCGCGGCTCAGTTCCCTTCCTACGCGGCGACGTGATAGACCTTACGAGCCCACGCGGATATGGGCGAACGAATTAAACAGCCCGAAAATATTCAGCAGCCAGAGCACTACCGCGATCACTACGACCGCATTCAGGATTGATTTGATCGTTCCCTGCATAGGGATCAGGTTGACCAGCCACAGCAGCACTCCGACGACGATCAAAACCATTATTATCGTTAACAATGGCATTGGTTGTTGCCCTCCTTTGTTGAGCAGTCGTACCGATTTTTCTCGAGGTGAGAATACGCATGGATGCGGCGGCGGACCATACATGGAATGGAGTAGAGCCACTCAGGGATTTACGTTATGCCACCCGCCGCGAGCCTTTGTCGCTGCAACGGACCTGCTCGCTCTCGCGACGTACGTCGAAAGATTTGACACAGAGGGCAGAGGGGACAGCCGGGGGAGAATCGGAGACGGCCGCGGCTTTTACCGCAGAGGCGCAGAGAAGAGCATATCGGCACCGGCTGAGGAGCCACATCACGACTTGTTAGCTAGCGGTGGCGCGGGCGATGCGGATGATGGCGGCAACGCTGCGGTCCACGTCCTCTCTGGTGGTGGCCCAGGAAGATACGCTGATGCGCATCGCGGTTTTTCCTTGCCACACGGTGCCGCTGCACCAGCAGGTGCCTTCGTCTTGAATGCGGTGGATGACTTGTTGAGTTTTCTGTGCGTCACCGAAGGTTACCAGCACCTGATTGATGACGACTTCGTTTAACACTTCGAAACCCGCAGCACGCAGGCCTTCGGCGAACTGACGAGCGTGGGCGCAGGTTCTTTCGATCAAATCGGCGAGGCCTGAGCGGCCTAAAGACTTCAGCGTGGCCCACAATTCAACTCCGCGGGCGCGGCGCGACGCTTCCGGGGTGTGGTGCATTGGCTCGCGCCTCGTCCCTGGCGCGAGGTACGCAGCGGAAGAGAGGCCCATGCTCGCGCGTAGAGCTTCTCCGTTCCTCACGATTGCGAGGCCACAATCGTAGCTGGCGTTGGGCCATTTGTGCGCGTCGGTGGCCCAGGAATCGGCGTGCTCGTATCCGGCCATCAGGTGCCGATATTTCGGGGACGCGGCGGCCCACAGGCCGAACGCGCCGTCCACGTGGACCCAAGCGCCCTGTGCGTGCGCGGCTTCGCAGATGGGAGCGGCGGGATCGAATGCCCCGGTGTTGACGTTGCCGGCCTGAATACAGACGATCGTGTTGCGAGAAAGTTTCAGCAGTTTGTGCGCGCGCATTCTTCCCTGCGCATCCACTTCCACAAAACGAATGCGACTGCGGCCCAGGCCGAGCAGGTTCAAGGCCTTGAGCGCCGAGGCGTGAATTTCGGCACCCGCTACAACTTCGATCGGCGGCGCACCGAACAGTCCATCCTCGACGACGTTCCAACCTTCGCGCGCGAGCAGCGAGTAGCGCGCGGCCGCGAGCGCAGTGAAATTTGCCATGGTCGCTCCGGTGACCAATCCGCCTGCGCAATCGGGCGGCAGGCCAAGCGCTTCGCAGGTCCAGCGAATTACGATTTCTTCGAGCTCCGCCGCGACGGGAGACATGACGCGCAAAGCGCAATTCTGGCCCCAGACTGCTGTGAGAAAGCTAGCGGCCATTGCGGTGGCGAGACTACCGCCGAGGACATAACCGAAGTAGCGCCCGCCGGTGTTTGTTACCGTGGCTGGTGAGCCGAATTCATCGAGCTGCTCAAGAACTTCCTGGGAGTCGCAGGGCGCTTCCGGAAAAGGCTCGTTGAATTTCTGGAGCCCGGCGAGTGCAACTTCTGTCGGTGAAACCCTGCGATCGGGAGCGGCGCTGGCGTATCGAGCGGCCAACTCGGCAGCGCGCGCTAGGAGTGCGGACGTACCTTGTTGATTCATCGCAGGAGCCTCCGATTCCCTTTCGAGTCTCGCGGAACCGTTTCGTTACTGCGCGTGCCGATCAGTCGCAGGGTGCGCCACACTCGCCGGGAGCTCGCTGAGGAAGAATACAGAAGGCTGTGCGGAGGAAAAGAGCCGCATTGGCTGCCTGCCAATTGATCTCGAATCTGGGAAATGGCATCCGAGCGCTTTGCCATTGGGTAGCTGTTCGAACAAGACCCAATATTGGATGCTTTAGTGGCTCGCGTTTATGCCCTAGACAATTGCGACAATTGCAATGTCTTTGCGCGATGCCCAAACTGATTTAGGATGATTGCGAACTCAGCACGCGTGCCCGCGACAAGGCTTGGCGTTGCTGCTGCGAATTGCAGAATCGACGCCGAGTGAGCGAAGTTTCTTGAAGGGATCCAAAATTGCGCAATGCGAATGAATCGCGCCGCGACTTCTTGAAGCTGGCCGGAACTGCGGCCTGTGCGGCGGCGTGCCCGAGCGCTTTGCGCGGTTTCGCTGGGCGGGCCGAAGCGTCGCAATCCGCGGGCAGCGCGCCGGATTATGTACTGCGAATTGCCGCAAGCGCCGTGGAGATCGCCCCGAAGCGCATCGTCTCCACAATTACTTACAATGGCCAGTTTCCTGGCCCGCTACTGAAATTCAAGGAAGGACGCCCCGTTAGCGTGGAAGTGCACAACGATACGGACACACCAGAGCAGCTGCACTGGCATGGGCAACTCGTTTCTGCCGACATTGACGGCGCAGCGGAGGAAGGCGCTCCCTTCATTCCGGCACATGGAATGCGGCGCATTGATTTCACGCCGCGGCCAGCCGGGCTGCGTTTCTATCACACGCATAATCGCGCGGGAGCGGATTTGTACGCGGGGCAATACACCGGACAGGTTGGAGCCGTCTACATCGAACCGCAGCACGAACCGGGCGGCTACGACCGGGAGGTGTTTCTTGTACTGAAAGAGTTCGAGCCGAGCTTCAGCCAGGGCGGCGACATGGCTCAGGATTTTCTGGCGCCCTCGACGAAGGTTAAAGAGCTTGAATCCGCAGGCGAGTCCGCGATGAAGGCGTCACTCGCGAAAGGCATGCCCCACGGCTACGAGGTGGGCTACCGCTATTTCACCATCAACGGCCGAATGCTCGGACACGGCGAGCCGGTGAGAGTGAAACAAGGCGAGCGCGTTCTGTTTCACGTCTTGAACGGCAGCGCGACCGAGATTCGCAGCTTGGCGCTGCCAGGGCATTCGTTCAAAGTTGTCGCTCTGGACGGAAACGCGGTTCCAGCGCCGGCCGAAGTCCCGGTGCTGTGGCTCGGGACAGCCGAGCGCATTTCGGCGATCGTCGAGATGAATCATCCGGGCGTGTGGATTATGGGTGACCTTGCGGATGACGATCGCGGGCACGGCATGGGAATCGTCGTGGAGTATGCCGGACACAGCGGCAAACCCGTGTGGGCGCCGCCGAAACCGTTCCATTGGAATTATTTGCGTTTTGGGAAGGCTGGCGCGATCGCTCCGCCGCCCGACGAAACGTTCGAGATGCTGATTGCGAAAGACAATGCCGCGGAAGGCGGATTTAACCGCTGGGCGATTAACAGCTTCGCTTATCCCATGAACGAGGGAATCGTTCCAGCGTCATTCCATTTGAAGCAAGGCCGGCGCTACCGTATTCGCACGCGCAATGCCAGCGACGACATTCATCCGATCCACCTTCACCGGCACAGCTTTGAACTCACGCGAATCGCTGGCGCGGCGACCGCAGGAGTGATGAAAGACGTGGTGATGCTCGGCGGCTATCAGGAATTGGATCTGGATTTTACGGCCGACAATCCCGGGCTTACTCTGTTCCACTGCCATCAGCAGCTGCACATGGACTTTGGATTTATGACCCTGTTCGATTACGTGTAAGAACTGGATCGCCATGAATTTCTTCGGGAAATTGCTCCGCACGAATGTGCCATCGGCCGTTCTGGTTGTTCGCTTTCTCGTCGGCGGCGTATTTCTGCTAGAAGGGATGAAGAAGTTTCTTTTCGTCGAGCAGTGGGGCGCGGGCCGGTTTGCGCGTATTGGCATTCCCTCGCCGCAGATTCTGGGGCCGTTCGTCGGAACCGTGGAAATTGTTTGCGGGCTCCTGCTGCTGGCTGGACTGCTGACTCGGATCGCTTCGATTTTCCTGATTGTTGATATCTCTGTGGCAATCGCCTCCACGAAGATCCCCATTTTACTGAAGAGCGGATTTTGGCCGATGGAGGCGGAAGCGCGAACGGACTACTCCATGCTCATGGGTTTAGTGTTTCTGCTGATAGTCGGCGCGGGAACGTGGTCGCTCGACGCGCGGCTTTCCTCCCGAAGCGACCATGGCTGAGCAGCCGGCGGCGGAAGCTTCGCACTCCCTGTCATCTCCACAAAAAGTCTCGCTACGCGAACTCGCCGTGTTCTTTCTGCGGCTGGGCTGCACCGCCTTCGGCGGGCCTGCAGCGCACATCGCGATGATGGAGGATGAGCTAGTTCGCCGGCGCCAATGGCTTTCTCGCCAGAAATTTCTCGACCTGCTCGGCGCCAGCAATCTGATTCCGGGCCCCAGTTCCAGTGAACTGGCCATCCACATCGGCTATTTGCTCGCCGGATGGGCCGGACTGCTGGTTGCCGGGGTGTGTTTCATTCTTCCCGCGGCAATTATGGTGGCCAGCATCGCGTGGGCTTACGTACGCTTTAGCAAGCTTCCAGCGATCTCGGCGATTCTCTACGGGGTGAAACCGGTTGTGATTGCAGTGATTCTGCAGGCGCTGTGGGGGCTGGGACGCACCGCAGTGAGAACAACGTTTTTTGGGATCGTGGGCGTCGTGTGCGTGCTTCTGGCTTTTCTCGGCTTGCATCCTTTGCTTGTGCTGGCGCTGGGCGGCTGCGCCGTATGTCTCATGAGCTTCGGAACAGCGCGCTCGGCACACGGTGCGATTCCATTGGCTACTGCTCCAGTGACGGCTTGGACCGGCGGAGCAGCGGCTTTCAGCCTGGGTTCGCTCTTCCTCGTGTTCTTGAAAATCGGGGCGGTCGTGTTCGGAAGCGGCTACGTTTTGCTGGCGTTCCTGCGAGCGGATCTCGTCGCGCATCGCGGCTGGCTCACAGACTCGCAGCTCGTGGACGCGGTAGCGGTGGGACAGGTGACGCCGGGGCCGGTTTTCACGACGGCTACTTTTATCGGGTACATCCTGGGCGGAATGCGCGGCGCGACTGTCGCGACCGTGGGAATTTTCCTTCCTGCGTTTGTTCTGGTTGCGATCAGCGGGCCTCTGGTGCCTCGGATTCGGCGGTCCAAGATTGCGAGTACGTTTCTGGATGGCGTGAACGTGGCATCGCTCGCTTTGATGGCAGCGGTCAGTTGGCAACTGGGACGAGCGGCGCTGGTGGATGTTGTGACCATAGCTTTGGCAGCGGTGGCCGCTATCGCGCTGCTGCGGTATCGGGTCAATTCCGCTTGGCTGGTACTGTTTGGGGCGATTGTTGGTGTGGCGTGGAATTTATTTCGAGTGCGCTGAGCGCGCGCTGCGACCGAATTTCAGCGGCGGAGTGTAGTCGTTCGACGAATACTAGCCTTCTTCGGCTTTCTGGAATTGGGCTAGCTGCTCTAGCTGGCGGTGCCAGTCGAGTTGGCGGACTAGGGTGGAGTTTTGGCGCCAGTTGGCTTGGACTTTTACGAAGAGCTCGAGGAATATTTTTGAGCCCAGGATGAATTCGAGTTCTTTGCGCGCGGCAGTGCCGATTTTCTTGATGCCTTCCCCGCCCTTGCCGATCAGGATGCCCTTCTGGCCTTCGCGTTCGACGTAGATGGTGGCGCGGATGCGCAGCAGCTTGGGAGTTTCCTCGAAATTATCAATCAGGACGGCGATGGCGTAGGGGACTTCGTCGCGCGTCTGGAGTATGGCTTTTTCGCGCACAACTTCAGCGGCGAGGAAGCGCTCGGGCTGGTCGGTGAATTGTTCGGGCGGAAAATGCGGCGGGGCTTCGGGCAAGCGCGTGAGCCAGGAATTGACGAGATCGAGGCAGCCGGCGCCGGTGAGCGCGGAGATCGGGAAAATCTCGGCGAAGTCGAATTCTTTGTTGTAGCGCTCGATCAGCGGAAGCAGCAGATGTTTGGCGATGCGGTCTACTTTATTGAGCAGCAGGTAGACGGGACCGTGAAATCGCTTAATCCATTCGATGGAGAAGCGGTCGCCAGGGCCGAAGTTCACGGAAGCGTCGGCGATGAGGCAGAGGATGTCGATGCCTTCGAGCGCGTGCTGGAGCTCGTCCATCATCATGCGGCTGAGGACGTTTTTCGGCTGGTGAATGCCCGGCGTATCTATCAGGACGATTTGCGCGTCTTCGCGATTCAGGATGCCCTGGATGCGATTGCGGGTGGTTTGCGGCTTGGGGGAAACGATGGCGACTTTTTGGCCCACGAGAGTATTGACGAGCGTAGATTTGCCCGCGTTGGGGCGACCGACAATCGCAACGAAGCCAGATTTGAATGGCATGGATATAAGAATTGTACGCCTTTGAGGTGCGGTGAGGAAAGCGAGCTGCAAATCCCGGCGTCGCAATCTGGATTATTTTCGCTTAGCAGAGCGATTGATCTCTAGGCGCCTAGTAAACGATCGAATTCTCTCTGGGTAACGCGATAGCATTCGCAGGAGCGCTTCTGCAGGCCCGCATGGTCGAGGATAGTGACGTGCCCGCGGTCGTACTTGATGAGCCCGACTTTTCTTAGAGCGTTGGCCGCAACTGTCACTCCCGCCCTTCGCACGCCGAGCATCATGGCGAGAAATTCTTGCGTGAGCGGAAAATCGTTCGATTGCATGCGATCATGCGTCATCAGGAGCCAGCGGCAACATCGCTGCTCCAGAGAGTGGAAGGTGTTACAGGCGGCCGACTGCGCGACTTGGTCAAAAAATGCATGGGCGTAATGGAGCATAGCGGCTCGTATCGTGGCGCTCCGCTGCATCGCGTCTTGGAATAACTTGGCCTTCATTTTCAGGCCGCTGCCGGCAACCTGCATGTAAACGCTAGTGGGAGATCGATCGTCGCCGAATACGACCGGCAGTCCAACGATCCCCTCGTTGCCGATCGTGCCGACCTCGGCGACGTCACCGTTGGTCATGGTATTAACCAAAGATCCGACGCCGGTCTCGATGAAATAGACGAAAGTGATTGGCTCGTTGGCCTCATAGAGTGGACATTTGTACGGGAGGCTGGTCGGTAGCAGATGCGCACGGAGCAGCTGGTAATCCTCGCGCGACAAAGATGCTAGCAGTCGATTGTGACGGGCAGGGGGAGAGATGGCAGAGTCCGGCACGGACAGAACCTGACTATTGAGCGCGAGACGCTTGCCATCTGAGGCCATGGTTCCCTCCCGTCTGACAGATTATCTCGATTCACGAAAGGAATATGTAACGACGCTCAGCTCGCGTTGTGACGCCGATCACAAAAGCGCGTAACGACCAAGTTAATTCCCGCGGCAAGAAACTAGATTGGAATTGTCGCATCGCGCGAGAAACGAACCAACCGAGAATCCAAGGCACGAAAATTAAACATCAGAAACGATGCAACTGCAACCCCGATCAATCGCTAACCTTCCTCGAGGTGTTGCTCCGTGAAGATGTGAATTTCCCGACTGTGTGCTGGGCCATTACCAACCCATCTGGCGCATGCGCTCGAGGATGAGCGCGCTATAGCGATTCATGTGATCGGGGCGTCTCTTCAAGGGCAGCGGCAGGATTGCTGCGAGTTGGGCCGCTTGCTGGCGGTCGATGCTGCGGGCTGAGGTTCGGTAGTAGTAACGGCAGGCCGACTCCGCGCCGTAAATCCCAGGACCCCACTCGACCACATTGAGGTAGAGCTCCAAAAGGCGCTGCTTGCCGAGAACCAATTCGGCCACGGGGACGAGCGCGAACTCGGCGCCCTTGCGGAGGATGGAGCGGCCAGTTCCGAAGAACAGATTTTTTACCAGTTGCTGCGTGATAGTGGAACCACCGCGAATGCGGCCGCCTTCCAAATCGCCTTCCGCCGCGATTTCCATCGCGTCCCAATCGAATCCGTGATGCTGGTAGAAGCGCGCATCTTCCGCGGCAATGACAGCATGCTGTAAATCGGGTGAGACTTGGCTCAGCGGAACGAATTCGTATCGTTCGTGATACGGCGTGCGCTGGATCCATGATTGCACGCGGCGTTCCATGTGCACCGCGGTGGTCGGCGGGTCGATCCAACGGGCAGCCACAAGGATCAGCGCGGCAAGCGACCAAAGAAGCGCCAGCCCGATCAGAAGCCATTGCACGACAGATCGGAGATTGAGCTTCCGATGCGGGGTCTGCGTCGGCGGAGCCGGCAGCGGCGCCCGAGGTGTGTTTGGAGTTGGCTCCGGAATTTCAGTCACGCTTCAGAATAATCGTTTGGGCCGGATTGACATAGCGCCCAATTCGTCGCGCTACCGAAAGCGCGCCGCAGCGCCCTTCCGCGACTTCTTGACTTCGGCATGCATCGTTGTAGACTCGTGCTCCATCCGTGGTGCGCCACCGGACAAGTGTCTGAGGCGGCCACGTGTTCCAAACAGCACATTGCACCGCACGATCGGTAACCTAGGAGGCTCTATGGCATACCCCGTACGAGCAATTCCGGAAGGATATCACTCGATTAGTCCATCGTTAACCTGTAAAGACTGCGCGCACGCGATTGATTTTTACAAGAACGTGTTCGGCGCGGTTGAAGTGATGCGCATGCCATCCCCCGATGGCAAAATCTCCCACGCGGAAATGAAAATCGGAGATTCGATTATTTTTCTAAACGACGAAATGGGACCAGCCGGGGCCGTCACTCCTGGGGCGCCGAGGATGTCGCTGTTCCTTTACGTCGAGAATGCGGATAAGACTTTCACGCGAGCAGTGGCCGCCGGCGCGCAGATTGATATGGCGCTGGAGGACCAATTCTGGGGTGATCGTTACGGCAAGGTAACAGATCCGTTTGGGCACCAGTGGGGGATCGCAACGCATGTGGAAGACGTAGCTCCGGAGGAAATTGGAAAGCGAGCGGCCGCGTTTTTCGCCAAGGCCGCGGGGCAGAGTTAGTCTTCGGTTGCGTATTCGCACGATCGGAAGTGGTGAATCGGGCTCGCTATTGGCGGGCCCGATTTTTTTGGTGGGCGAGTCCGGGAACTGAAACGGCTCGGCTGCACGGAAGAGGAAGTCAAAAAAATCCAACACAGAGGGCGCAGAGGAAAACCGGAGAGCACAGAGAAAACCTAAGAGCACAGGCAAGATTGTTCCCTATGCTACCGAGCCATTACACGGTGCGGGCGGTGGAGGCGGCGGTGCTGGGGATGGGGCGGGCGCGGACGCGGAGGACTTTGCGTTGGTTGGCTTCGATTACTTCGAAACGGAGTCCGTCGGCTTCGACTATTTCGCCGGTGCGCGGAACATGGCCGGCTACGCTATTGAGGAGGCCGGCAATCGTGGTGGCGGCGGAATGCTGCATGCCGGAGTCGAGTTGCACGCCGAATAGTTCGCTGACTTTTTCCAGCTGCACGCTGCCGCGAATCACCAGGGCTCCGCTGGCTTCACGAACCACGTCTGGCGCTGGCCGGCGGTCTTCCTCGCCGATTTCACCGACAATTTCTTCCACCATATCTTCGATGGTGACGAGACCAGCCATCAGGCCGTATTCGTCAATCACGATAGCCATCTGCTGATTTTTGCGCTGCATTTCCTTCAACAGCTCCGAGCCGAATTTCGTTTCGGGGACGAAGAGCGCCGGGCGAATCAGTTCCCGCACGGTGCGATGCGCGGCTTCGCGGTCGGGGACTTCGAGCATGTCGCGACCCATGACGATGCCGGCGATGTCGTCGAGAGATTTTTCGAACACAGGCAAGCGCGAGAATTTCGTTTCGACGACGAGGTCGCGCAATTCTTCGAGCGACGCGTCGGCGCGGATAGCGATTACATCGGGGCGTGGAGTCATCACGTCGCGCACGCGTTTGTCGCCGAATTCGACCACGGATTCGATCAGGCGGGCTTCGTCCTGTTCGATGATGCCCTCTTCCGTGGCGGCGTCCACGAAAGCTTCAATGGCTTGCTGCTGCTCGGCGGCGGGGGTTTGCTCCTCTTCCGATTCTTCCGAGAGATGCAGCACGGAGATTTGCAGCTCGAGCACGGCTTGCACCGGCCAGATGATGAACATGAACACGCGCACGATGGGAACGAGCGGCAGCACCCAATTCCCCGGAGCGCGCGCGAGCAGCAGCGCCGGGAAAAACTGCATGGCGACAACAACTTCGGCGCCCAAGAAAAAAATCATTTCGACGGCGGCTTCCCAGGTGCCGGGGACGAAGAAGAGGACGCCGCGCGCTGTGATGGCGGCCACAAAAACGAGCCAGAAGCGCGCGAGCAGGCTGAAGCCGAGGGCGGCGCGGCGGCGTTCCATGTGAAAGCGCGGCTCGACGTCCGTTTCGAACGTATCGAGATGTTGATGGATGCGTCCTGAGTGCACGCGGCCGAGCTCGCGGAACGCGCGGTCGAGGTAAGAAAAAACCACCAATCCTATGGTGAGACCGAGCACGCCGGCGGAATAGAGAAAGATCGGCATCGTCAGAGCAATCCTAAATCGCGGCGCAGGCGATTTTCGCGGCGGTCCATTTCGCCTGAGTCGGTCTCGTGATCGTAGCCCAGCAGATGCAGCATGCCGTGCAGAATAAGAATGCGCATTTCGTGATCGAAGGCGCGGCCGAAGCGCAGAGCGTTGCGGCGAGCGACGGCGGGCGCGATGGCGATGTCACCGAGATATTCGGGAACAGCTCCGGATGGTGACGCGGTCGTAGCCGCAGCGACGCGCGAGGCGTGCGCACGGCGCGGCTGACGATGCTTTCGCGTGGTTGCGGGTTCTGCCTGCGAGTCATCTGCTGGGAAGGACAATACATCGGTCGGGCGATTTTTGCCACGGTAGGCGCGATTCCAGCGTCTGATCTGCGCATCGGTGACCAGCGCGACGGTAAGCGAACGCGCTGCGAGGCGCAAGCGCTTGCGCGCGGCGGCGAGAAATTTCTCCAGGCCGGAAATGGAAACACGAACGCGACGCTGTTGATTGAGGATCATGCGCGCGAGGCTAATCCCGCGGATTCTGCAGGCCGGAATGGCCAGCGCGTCCGGCGCCTGAGGCGCGACCATTGTGGTGCGGATGCGTGGCGGCGTGCTCGTCGTAGGCCTTGATGATGCGTTGGACGAGATTGTGGCGGACGACGTCGCGTTCATCGAAATATGTGAACGAGATGCCTTCGATCTTGCCGACGATTTCGATGGCTTCGATCAGGCCGGAGCGGCGTGATTCGGGCAAATCAATTTGGGTCACGTCGCCGGTGATTACCGCCTTGGAATTGAAGCCCAGGCGGGTGAGGAACATTTTCATTTGTTCGCTGGTGGTGTTCTGGGCCTCGTCGAGAATAACGAACGAATCATTCAGCGTGCGGCCGCGCATGAAGGCGAGCGGCGCAACTTCGATGATGCCCTTCTCCAGGAAACTCTCCAGCTTGTCGGCTTCGAGCAGGTCGTGCAGCGCGTCGTACAGCGGGCGCATGTAGGGATCCACTTTTTCCTGCAGCGTGCCGGGAAGAAATCCCAAGCGTTCGCCGGCTTCGACGGCAGGGCGAGCGAGGATGATGCGGTTCACTTGCTTGGACAGAAGCGCGGTGACGGCCATAGCAACGGCGAGATAGGTTTTGCCCGTGCCACCAGGGCCGATCGCAAAAACCATGTCATAGGCTTCGAGGGCTTCCATGTAGCGCTTTTGGTTCGCGCTCTTGGGCGTGATTGTCTTCTTGCCGAAGGAGCGGGTGTTCGAGAGCGCAAATGCGCCGCGCGAAGACGTGGCGGTGTGTTCGCCAGTCGCGCCCGTCGCGATGCGTAGCAGGGATTTCACTTCCTGGCTATCGGGAATGCGTCCGTCGCGGATACGCTGATTGTATTCGCCCAGGATTTGCGCCGCGCGCTCCACCTGCGGTTGGGAGCCTTCGATTTCCAGATCGTGATCGCGCAGATGCGTAGTGACGTGAAGGGCGGACTCGAAGAGTTTAAGGTTTTCGTCGAGGGTTCCGAAGAGTTCGTTGATGCCACCTGCCAGCCGGACCGTTTGTTTCATTCAGTTTCGCGGGAGCGAAGCCTCCTGGATACGACCCCAATTCCTGTAGTTAGCGTAGCGCGGGACGGGGGGAGGGTCAAGGCAGGCGCGCAGGATTCATCAGAGAGTAACATTGGGCTAGGGCCCGAGTGCGCGGACGCAGCGCCAAAGGCGGGGTTGGCCGCGTGGAACCGGCGCGGCGAAGGGTTCGCTTTTGGGCACCTATTTTTTGAATAGGCCCGGTTACGACGCTTCTATCCCTCAAGATTATAGTGGGTGGCTGTTACCGGGGAGAGTTGGATGACGAACGGCAAAGAACCGCCGCCGAGTCTGGCGGGCCAGAGTTACAACAAATTGCGCCGCACCCAACGCGTACACATCCAGATGGCGGTGATCGTCCGCGGCACCAGCAAGGGCAAAGCCTTCGAAGAAGAGACCAAGACCAGCACCGTGAACGCTAATGGCTGCCTGGTTTCGCTGGAAGCCCCAGTAACACGTGGTCAGCAGGTTTCCATCGTCAATTCCAAGACGGTGGAAGAGTTGACGTGCAACGTAGCGTTTATCAGCGAAAACAAGGGAGGCAAATCCGAGGTAGGTTTGGAATTTACCGAACCTTCGCCGCTTTTCTGGCGTATCGGATTTCCTCCAGAGGATTGGAGCGAATCCACGGAACGCAAGCGCGTGCCTTTGCCCGCCAAGCCCAACCCCGCAGGCCCGCAAGAAAAAAAATAACGACGAAATTACTTGGGATGTGCGAACTCGATGGCCACGACAGCTATCGTGCGAATTGCCGCGCGCGCCAGCCTGCGGCTTACGGTTTCGCCGCCGGGAATTGAACTTTGGGAGCTTCCCGGGACGCCTCGGCGGCCTGGAAGTAATCGTTGTTGCGTTTGAAGCCGGCCCATCCGGCGAAGATGTTGTTGGGGAACAGGCCGATGTAAGTGTTGTATTTCTGGATCGAATCGTTGTAACGCTTGCGTTCGACGGCGATGCGATTTTCGGTCCCGGCCAGTTCGTCCTGCAGGCGAAGGAAGTTTTCGTTGGACTTCAGTTGGGGATAATTCTCGGAGAGAGCCAGGACTTTCAATTCCAAGGGATAAATTTGATTGCTGGCGGCAATTTTGTCGGCGGGAGTCTGCGCGTTCATGTATTGCGTGCGGGCTTTGGCGATATCGTCGAAGACGGTTTGTTCATGCGCGGCGAAACCCTGGACGGTGGCGACGAGGTTGGGGATCAAGTCGGCGCGGCGCTGCAGGACTACATCCACTTGCGCCCAGTTGGATTTTACTTGTTCGTTGAGGCGAACCATCTCGTTGCGGCGGCCAGCGTACATGCCGCCAACGATGAGCGCGAGGATGAGGATGACGGCGATTACGCCAAGGGCTGCTTTCATGGACTGCCTCCGATCAGGATGTAATGCGGTGCCATCATACTGCAAGAGCGGCGGTTCGCGCTGCTCAGGGCGCGTCGAACCGGCGGTCTACTTCGTTGGTTACTATCTCTACGAATTCCAGGTAGGCGTGCAGGGAAGCTTCGACGTCGATCTCGCGAGGTTTGCGCTTTTTTTCGCGGAGGTCAAGCATGGCGTGGAACGCGGAGGGGTCTGCGCCGGTGAGGGCCGCCACGGCGGCGACGGCTTCGCGTTTGCTGGCGGGCATGGGCTGGCCGAGGGCGAATAGCGCGTGACGAAACAGCGCGCAGAAACTGGAGACGGACTGCGACATGATGCCGAGATGCGCTTTGTAACTTAGGGGCGCGGCTAGGACGGCCTGGCGCAGGCGCAGCCAATCGGCGCGCAGTTCGCGTTCGACTTGCAGGCGATGCAGGCGCAGAGGAACTTCGAAGTTGTCGAAAAAATCCGGGCCGAACAGCAGGCGGTGGTGGCGCGTGATGTCAAGCAGCTCGATAGCGAAGACGTCCGCGGAACGGCGGAGTTCATCGAGCGTGAAGAGGAGAGGCGGAGGATTGCCCTGGCGCACCCACCATTCCGAGGCGTCGTGGAGATGCTCGAGATCTTCGGAGGCCGCGCGCTCGACGATGCAAAGAACGTTGAGATCGGAATGTCCCGCGCGGAATTCGGCGGTGACGGCCGAGCCGTAGAGCACGACGGCTTTCAGGTTGGCTTCGGCTGCGGCTTTCAGACGGCTTACGAGTTCAGTTAGTTTGGCTTCCATCGCACAACCTTTGCTGAATTGACGTTCATGACGGTCAAGGCCGAATGCAAAGGCAAAATCAAAGACGCCCGCCTCAAGAGCAG
>Ga0116105_1000003_pt1 | contig 128867 bp, 84 predicted proteins | sample June2015DPH_6_20_FD_89716 | JGI IMG/M metagenome (GOLD analysis project Ga0116105, IMG submission 89716) | Peatland microbial communities from SPRUCE experiment site at the Marcell Experimental Forest, Minnesota, USA - June2015DPH_6_10 | ecosystem: Environmental > Terrestrial > Soil > Wetlands... | reverse complement strand
TGCGGTCCGTGGAAGAAGCGCTGGCGCAACAGATCGGTACCGGAATCGAGCTGATCGCCCGGCGCAAGAATGGCAGCGAGTTCCCCATCGAGATCATGCTGAGTCCGCTGGAAAGCGCCGAGGGCATCCTGGTGACGGCTGCGATCCGCGACATCAGCGTACGCCGAGAAGCGGAAAAACATCTGGCGCTGATGGAAGGCCGCTACCGCGGGCTGCTCGAAGCGGCGCCTGACGCGATGGTGGTAGTGGATCCGAGCGGCAAAATTGTCCTGTTGAACGTGCAGGCGGAAAAGCAATTTGGCTATCGCCGCGACGAACTTGTCGGCCAGCAGGTGAAGAACATTATTCCGGAAGGCTTTGCGGAACGCCTGATCGCCGACGAATTGCGTTCGGTGGAAGAAGCGCTGGCGCAACAGATCGGCACCGGAATCGAGCTCATCGCGCGAAGAAAGGACGGAACAGAATTTCCCATCGAGATCATGCTCAGCCCGCTGGACAGCGCTGAGGGCATTCTGGTGACCGCCGCGATCCGCGACATCAGCGTGCGCAAGTCCGCCGAAAGGCAGCTGGCGCTGACGGAGGCGCGCTATCGCGGGCTGCTGGAAGCCGCTCCGGACGCGATGGTGGTGGTGAATCAACACGGGGACATCGTGTTGCTGAACGTGCAGGCCGAAAAACAGTTCGGTTATCACCGCGATGAACTAGTCGGCCAAAAGATGAAAAACATTATTCCGGAGGGCTTCGCGGAGCGGCTGATTGCCGACGCGCTACGTTCCGCGGAGGATGCGTTGGCTCAGGAGATCGGCACTGGGATTGAAATCACGGGCCGGCGCAAGGATGGCAGCGAGTTCCCGATTGAGATCATGCTCAGCCCTCTGGAAAGCGCCGACGATGTCCTGGTGACGGCCGCGATCCGCGATATTACCGCCCGCAAAACGGCAGAAGTTCATCTTCTGAATAAGATGGCGGAATTGAACCGTTCCAATGAGGAACTGGGTCAGTTTGCTTACATCGCCTCGCACGATTTGCAGGAGCCGCTGCGCATGGTGGCGAGCTACACGCAGCTGCTGGCGAGGCGTTACAAAGGCAAGCTGGACTCCGATGCCGACGAGTTCATCACTTTCGCCGTGGATGGCGCCAACCGCATGCAGCGATTGATTCAGGATCTGCTGGCTTATTCGCGCGTGGGAACCAAAGGCAAGGATCTGCTGGAAACCTCCAGTGAAGATGCGTTGAAACGTTCCCTGATGAATCTGCGCGGCGCCATCGCGGATAGCGGGGCGTTGGTGACGCACGACCCCTTGCCCGCCGTCCTGGCGGACGAGATGCAATTGGTGCAGCTATTTCAAAATCTGGTGGGCAACGCCATTAAGTATCAAAAGCCGGGAGTACCGAAGATACACATCTCCGCCACCAAAAATGGCGGCACGAAATGGACCTTCTCCGTGCGCGACAACGGACTGGGAATTGACCCGCAATACTTCGAAAGGATTTTCGTGATGTTCCAGCGGCTGCACAAACGCGAGGAGTTCGCCGGCACCGGCATTGGGCTCGCGATCTGCAAGAAGATCGTCGAAAGACATGGCGGCACAATCTCGGTCGAATCGCAGCCGGGGCAAGGGTCCACGTTTCTTTTTGCCTTGGAAGGAAATGGGATGAAATCATGAAGAACCTAGGAGAAGAAGGCATGCCCATCGAAGTTTTACTAGTAGAAGACAGTCCCGGGGACGTGCGGCTCACGCAAGAAGCCTTCCGCGAAGCCAATCCGGCCATCCACCTCCATGTGGCCACGGACGGAGTGGAGGCCATGGCTTTTCTCAAGCGCGAGGGGACGCACGCCCGCGCGCCTCGGCCGGACCTGATCTTGCTCGATCTGAACCTTCCCAGGATGGATGGTCGCGAGGTCCTGGCTCACATCAAGGATGATGCTGCGCTGAAAACGATACCCACTGTGATCCTCACCACTTCCGACGCGGAAGCGGACATCGTGAAAAGCTATCAGCTGCAGGCGAATTGCTACCTGAGCAAGCCCGTGCAGCTGGACGCGTTCGAAAGCCTCGTGGGGAGCATTAACGATTTCTGGCTCACTAAGGTCAAATTGCCGCAACAAAGGTGAAGCGCATGTCGAAGAAAATGATCAGAGCGCTTCTCCTCGTCGAGGACAATCCGGGAGACGCCCGTTTGATCCATGAGATGTTCAACGATCAGGGGCCGCACGACACTCAGCTGATACGCGCAACAACCATGAGCGAGGCGGAAAAGCTTCTTGGCGAGTGCAAGTTTGACATTATCCTGCTGGATGTGGGTTTGCCTGATTCACAAGGACTGGATGCGGTGCGGCGAGCCCACGCCGCCGCGCCCCGCGTGCCTCTGGTAGTGCTGACTGGCCTGGACGATGAATCCCTGGCCGCACAAGCGCTGCAGGTGGGCGCGCAAGACTACCTGATTAAGGGTCAAATCGAGACGCGCGGGCTGCTGCGCGCCCTGCGCTATGCCGTGGAGCGCAAATCCATGGAAGAAGCCCTCTTCGTCGAGAAGGAGCGCGCTCAAGTCACTCTGAATTGCATCGGTGACGCCGTGATTTGCACGGACATCACCGGAAACATCACCTTCTTGAATCTGGTCTCGGAGAAAATGACGGGCTGGTCGCGGCACGAAGCCGCGGGCCGTCCCATGGCCGAGGTCTTTCGAATTCTGGATTCCGCCACCCGCGAGACGACTCCGAATCCGATGGAGCTCTCCATGGAAAAAAATAGCACGGTGCACCTGCCGACGAACTGCATCCTGGTGCGGCGGGACGGATCAGAGATTCCCATCGAAGATTCCGTCGCACCCATCCACGATAGGGAAGGCCGCGCGACGGGAGCAGTCATCGTGTTTCGCGACGTGAGTGCGTCTCGGGCCATGGCGCTGCAGATGGCCCATTCGGCCGAGCACGACTTCTTGACGGGCATGCCCAATCGCATGCTGCTGAATGACCGCGTAAACCAAGCGATCGGTTACGCTCAGCGCCACGGTAGAAAAATCGCCGTGCTTTTCCTGGACTTGGATGGATTCAAGCATATCAATGATTCCCTGGGACACCCGACGGGCGACAAACTTCTACAATCCATCGCCAAGCGGCTGGTGGATTGCGTGCGTGGCTCGGATACCGTCAGCCGCCAGGGCGGCGACGAATTCGTGGTTCTCCTCACCGAAGTGGCGCAACCACAAGACGCAGCCATAACTGCGCGAAGAATGCTTCAGACGGTGGCGCAAGCGCATTCCATCAACCTGCACGAGTTGCACGTCACCACCAGCATCGGCGTGAGCGTCTATCCCGATGATGGCCAGGATGCGGAAACACTCATCAAAAACGCGGACACTGCCATGTATCAGGCCAAAGAAAACGGACGGCAGAGCTATCAATTTTTCAAGCCGGCCATGAACGTGCGCGCCGTCGAGAGGCAATCCATCGAAGAAAGCCTGCGCCGCGCCTTGGAACGGAAGGAATTCCTGGTGCACTACCAGCCCAAGGTAAACCTGGCGACCGGTGACATCTCTGGCGCGGAAGCTTTAATCCGCTGGCGGCACCCTGTTCGCGGGATGGTCCCTCCGTCCGATTTCATTCCCGTCGCGGAAGACTGCGGCCTGATTCTGCCCATCGGCAATTGGGTGTTGCGCGAAGCCTGCAAGCAAGCCCGGGCTTGGATGGCCGCAGGCCTTCCGCTGGCTTCGATGGCCGTAAACATATCCGCAATGGAGTTTCGGGACGAGGCCTTCCTGGATGGAGTTTTTAGAATCCTGCATGAAACCGGCTTGGAGCCCGGGGCGCTGGAGCTGGAACTCACCGAAAGCGTCTTGATGAAGCGGGCCGAGTCCACGGAGTCCATCCTCAAGGCGCTACGAGCGGGCGGCGTACAATTGGCAGTGGATGACTTCGGTACAGGATACTCCAGCCTCAGCTATCTAAGGAAATTTCCGATTGATGCCCTGAAAATCGATCAGTCGTTCATACGCCAAATCACCACTGCTCCCGACCAGACAACCATCGTCACGGCCGTGATCAGCATGGGTCGAAGCATGAAGCTGCGGGTGATAGCCGAGGGCGTGGAAACGCGCGAAGAGCTGGCATTTCTGCAGGCGCACCATTGCGACGAGGCGCAAGGCTACTATTTCAGCCGGCCGGTCCTTCCCGAGCAATTCGCCACGTTGCTTAAATACGGCATACGGGAACCAATCCTCAATTGAACGCGGTGCAAGAATTCTTCCTCGAGCCGTCCTGTGATTTTGACGAATCTTGCGTTGCTGAGTTTTGGCCGGGTTGCGATTGTTCGGGCTCGTACTTCGGTGCGCATGTGATGCCCGAAACGATCGTATGGTAGATGCCAACGCTGGCGCGAGCAGCGCTTTGCGGTGCGGAGACTACTGCGATGCAGGCTCGGCTTTAAGGGATTGGCTCCGGGGAGCTTGTGTCTTATCTGGGCGAGCAAATTCGTAAATTCCCGCGGGATCGGAAACCAGCAGGATGCGTTCGGGCTCCACCAAGATTGCCACGGGTTGCAATGCGGCACCTTGCGTGGTTGCCACCCGGTAAATATCCAGCAGATTTCCGTCGCGGTCGAAGCGCAGCAGCCTGTCGTCGATCGCGGCCCATACTTGCTGGCTCGCGCGGTCCACGCCCAATGCGCGAATCACTGGCGTTACGGTCGTATTCGGCGCTCGCTCGGTGAACTTCACAACACCAGCAAAACTGTTCAGGCCCTCTTGGCGAAAGTTGTGGCCGAAGCGTTCGCCGTATTCGCCGTGGCCCGCGCCGGGACTTTCGACTCCTCCGCCTCCCGCAGGTCCTCCCGCGTGACCGCCCGAAAAGCTTCCGGCGCCGGGCGCGCTACCCGCGCCTACGGCGCCGCCTGCGCCTTCGCCGCCGAAGGAGTGATGCTCGAATCCGCCACCGAATCCTCCCAAGCCTATTCCGGGAAAGGCTCCAGGACCGAAGATTCCTGGCGCTGCGAAGCCTCCTGGCCCCCCCAGCCCGAGCAACGCGTTGAGGTCGGGCGTGCTGCTGGAATTGGAACTGGCTGATGAACTGTTGTTGCTGTTTGCCGACAATGAGCCGCTGAGGTCGGAGCCGTCTGCTGAGCCCGTCGCACTGCTTGTCGTGCCGCCCGCCGCGGAATCGCTGTCGCTGCCGCCGCTGCTAGCCGAGCCGCCGGAGCCCGAAGCGCTACCGGTGCCCGTAGGCGCAGCCGATCCGCCGCCGCGACGGCCGCCTGCGCCGTGACCACCGATCGCCGTGAATTGGGGCGCGCCGCTTCCTACCGAATACATGCTGCCGAACGAAAACATTTCACCCGGTCCCGCCATTCCTGAAACGCGCATGCCCAGTTGCACCTGGGAATTATCGTGGCTGATATCTGGAATCAATTCCTTCGCGGAAACTTCTGCCTCGTATCCGGCATAGCCAAAGCGATCGTATTTTCTAAATTTGGGATCTTTCAGGGATGTGAAAGCGAAATAAATGTCGCCTGGAGCGCCACTATACAGTTTCCCAATATCCATGGCGTAGGCCGGAGGCGCGCCCGTCGAATAGCCCGCCGCATAGCCTGGCATGGAGTCCGCGGAGGCGCTGAGGGCTGGCACCGTGAGCTGGCTCGGATCGTTCACGGCATCGGAGATATTGCCGAAGCTGCGCAGCAATTTTCCGTGCTCGTTCATCACGCGGACCAGATGATCGCTGCGTAGCGTGACCACCGCGAATTCGCCGCCCGCCAGCGCTACCACGGACATGGGCGCGTTTACCTGGACACTGGCTTCCAGCGCGCCCTCCGCTGTGTAAATCTTCACGGCGTTGGCGCCGCGATCGGCGACGAAAATTCGGCCGGAAGCGGCGTCGCGATCGAAGTCCACGGCAAATTTAATAGTCGCGGCCGCGCCAGCCTGAGCGCTGGGAATCTGCCCGATGCGTTGCCCATCCGCGCTGTAGATCCAGATGACGCTGGCCGGGGCCGCCAGCACGTAATAATGACCAGCCGCATCGCGTTCGATGGCTTCCGCGCCTCGTCCCACATCTGGAAACACTCTGCCCCGCGCGTGCAGCACGGTTTGCACGCCTTGAGCCAAGGCTCCGGGTTGGGCGCCTGCGAGCGTCAGCGCAAACGCGCATCCGCAAAGCACCGCCCGCGAGACATATTTCCCGATCTGACTAGGATTTCCCACTCGCCGCCGCATCTCCCTTTTTCTCCGCCATTTTTAGCGAAGAGATGCAGTTAGAATTCCTAAGGGTTGCCATCAACGATCGTGATTCTTTGACCGATTTTGCCTGGTTGCTGCTCGCCTACCCGCCTTTTTTCTAGTTCTGATTTTCGCACGCAAAAGTTCCGCAACTTTGTGAAAGTAGTTCGATTTCTTTCTTATGCGTCGCCGGAAACCCTTGCAACTGCCCGTCGTCAGCGGAATTCTGGAACTCTCGTGCCATTGAAACTGAATTACTTAGCGGCGCAGCTGCTTAGATTCTGTGCGAAGTAGATCGGTTTCGCCATTACAATCGCGGTATCTATATTCGCCGGCTCGCCCGTGGACTATAGGGCGAAAGCCCCCCGCTCGGTCGGGCGTGGATCGGATAGGAACGCTGGCGCAAGAAACTGCTGTGACCGGCGCAGCGTCCAAGCATCACCAACGTGTCGCGCAAGGTTATCGGTTCGAGGGAACGCCATTTTTATTCGCCACCAGGGGAAGGTGCTGGCGCTGCTGCTATTCTGGCTCGCTGGCGGAAACCCGAATTGGGCCCAGCAGCCCGCCAGCCCGCCACAGCTGGTCAGCGGGTTGGTGCGCACGCCGGAGGGCACGCCGGTGCCCGCAGCGACCGTGCGCCTGGTGAATGCGGGGACAAATCAAGCCTGGCTGAGCTGGACGGATGAATCCGGCAAGTTCGAATTTCCCCAAATTCCCGCCGGATCTTATCGTGTGGAAGCCAGCCAGATGGGATTCGCGAATGCCTCACTCGTCCTGGAGATTCCCGTGGTGCCGCCCGGGCCCATTCCGGTTGTCTTGCGCGTCGCAACTCTAGCGGAATTGACGGCGAAGCCCGAAGCAACGCGTCCGCCGCGGAATTCCCGCCCATCCGGCGATGCCGCGAATCCGGGTGGAAGCGCGGACGCAAATGCGGGCAACGGACGGAGACAGGGCGGAGGACGAAACCAGGTTCCCGCGGGCGTCACAAACGCCCTTCGCGCCGGGCTCGCCGGGGGAGGATTTGAGCAAACAGATCTTACCGATGAAGGCGCGGGAAGTTCCGGCGGCGCAACGAACACGCCTGCGAATGAAGGAACGCAAGTCGCAGCTGAGCTTCCGGGCGGCGCAGGTTCCAGCGCCACTTCGGATTCATTTTTGTTGCAAGGAACGGTTGGCCAGGGACTTGCCGGTAACGCCCCGGGAGGGTTTGGGCCTAACGGATTGGTCCCGGGGAATCCTACCGGAGAGGGTGGGCCGGGTGGACAAGGTCCGGGCGGAGGACGTGGCGGAGCCGGGGGAGGGCCTGGCGGCGGTGGCTTTGGTGGACCGGGCGGAGGAGGAGCGGGAGGCGGCGGAATGTTTGGCGGAGCGCCCGGTGGCGGAGGAGCGGGCGGTGGAGGCGGAATGTTCGGGGGGCGCGGAAGATTGAATCGCCAGGCCGTGAATCGCATTCGTTTCAGCTTCTACGATCACTACGAAAACTCCGTGTGGGACGCCAAGCCCTATTCTATTACCGGCAACTCGGTGCCGAAACCGAGCCACTATGACGAACGCTTCGGCGGCAATCTGGGCGGACCGCTGAAAATTCCACATATTTACAATGGCAGCGACAAGACTTTTTTCTTCGTCAACTACCAGCACGAAACGCAATCGAGCGCTCTGGACAACTATTCAACGGTGCCCACGGCGGCCGAACGCACCGGCAATTTCTGCGGCCTAGGAATTGCGCTGTACGATCCCTTTTCGAATTTCACCGGACCGAGAACGCCGCTGGGAAATGGCTGCCAGATTCCCACGATCAATACAGCCGCAGCCGGGCTGCTCGCTCTCTATCCCGCACAGAATTTGCCCGGCACAGTGCAAAATTATTTGCTGCAGACCACGGTGCCAATAAACAGCGACACGTTGAACCTGCACGTGCTGCACACTATCAATTCCAAGTTCAGCCTGAACACCGGGTACAACCTGAGTTCGCAGCGACAAAATACATTTGGCAATTTTTTGAATACGGCGGGTACCTCATCTACGTTGAATCAGTCCGTCACGCTGGGCCTCGCGCACAATTGGACTTCGCACTTGGTGGAAACGACGCAGCTAAACTGGAGCCGCAGCCGCGCGCGCATCCTGAGCGACAATTCTTTTGTGAACAATGTCGCGGGAGATCTGGGAATCACCGGCGTTTCCACCGAGCCGCTCACCTATGGAATTCCCCAGGTGAATTTCACCAGCTTCTCGGCGCTGAACGATCCGGTGCCATCGCTGGTGCGCAACCAGACGCTGCGCTTGAGCGACAGCGTGAAGTGGATTCACGCGAAGCACACTTTTACTTTTGGCGGCGAGATGCGGCGCATCGAGCTGAACTCCGATGCCGATCCGATACCGCGCGGGTCATTCACTTTTACCGGCGTGATGACGTCGCAATTGACCGCGACCGGCCAGCCCGTCCCCGCGACGCCGCAGACCGAACCCTACTACGAGCTTGCTGATTTCCTGCTCGGATTGCCTTACAGCACGACCGTGCAATTCGGGCCGAATATTTATCTGCGCAGCTGGGATTTTATCGGCTATGCGCAAGACGATTGGCGTATGACCAAGCAATTTACGCTGCTCTACGGGCTGCGTTACGAAGCGGTGACGCCGGCGGTGGACAAGTACAACCGGATCGCGAATCTGGATCTGAATTCCACGGCCACCGCGCTGGACGTGGTCACGCCGGGCACCGTCGGAGCTTTCAATGGGGCATACCCACGCGCGCTGATCCACGGCGATTACGGAAATTGGGCGCCGCGCCTCGGGTTTGCCTGGCTGCCGCGCGGAGTCAAACCAAAGACCGTGATTCGCGGCGGCTATTCGATCTTCTACAACGTGGCGATCTACAATTCGCTGGCGCAGAAATATCTTTCGTATGAGCCGCCCTTTGCGACTTCGGAAAATCTAATCACTTCCGGCACGCAAACGCTGACGCTGGAAAATGGTTTCCCCAACACCAGCACGATTATTTCCAATCGTGGCGGCGTCAATCCTTTTTACAAGGACGGCTACGCGCAAATCTGGACTCTGGGCACGGAAACTTCCTTCACGCAGAATTGGATTCTGGATTTGACGTACACCGGCACGAAAGGCACGGATTTGGATCTGTTGCGCGCTCCGAACCGCGCGCCGCTCGGTACCAGCCCCCTGGATACACAGAACTCGTTGCAGATTCCCGACGCCAACAGCTTCTATTACGATCAATCCGGCGCGAATTCGATTTACAACGCGCTGCAGGTTCGTGTGGTGCATCGCTTCACGCGCGGCGTTTCGTTTCAGGCTTTTTACACTTTTGCAAAATCGCTCGATAACGCCAGCAGCATCGGCGGCAGCTCGGGCGTCGTGGTGCAACAGGACGGCAACTATGCCGCAGAACGCGGGCTTTCCTCTTTTGACGTGCGGCACCAATTGCGTTTCTTGAATCTGTACGAACTTCCCTTCGGCGAACACCACCGCCTTGCCACGCACGGCTGGGCCGAGCACGCGCTGAGCAATTGGCGGCTGCAGAATATCGTCACGTGGCAAACCGGAACACCGATCACGGCTTACCTGGGCGGCACGGCATCCGACAACGGCACCGGCGCGAGTTTTTCGCTGCGCCCCGACCAAATCGCCAATCCTGACCTTGGAATCTGCGGCGGCTCGCCGCTCTCATATTTTAATACTGCTGCGTTTGCCACGCCGGCGACAGGAAAGTATGGCAACGAGCACCGCGGCGCAATTGAAGGCCCATGCAAGTTCAACTGGAACGCGTCGCTGGCCAAGTCCTTTCGCTTCGGGCCGCGCGAGAGGCATCATTTGGATATTCGCTGGGAAGTTCAGAACTTGACGAACACGCCCGCGTTTTCCGGAATTTCGGCGACGCTGGGGTCTTCGTCATTTGGGCGAGTGACGAGCGCGGGCTCGATGCGTACGATGGACGTGATGGCCAGGTTTAATTTCTGATGAGAGATATTGTTTACAGTATCGCTACGCTCTGGCTCGTGGCTACATTGGCCGCGGGACCATCCGCGGCTCAAGCGCGACCAGCTGCGCCATCTGGTCAAGCTACTGAAGCACAGCAGCAATCCGGCAACCCGACTGCGCCCGTGGTGGTCCCGCCACCCGCCCCGGCCCCAGCACCTGCGCAGCAAACTCCCGCACAGCGGGCCGCCGCTCACCAATCGTCTGCCGTTCTGCGCAGTTCATCGGACCTGGTGCGCATCGATGTCGAAGTCACCGACAAATCCGGCAAACCGATCAAGAATTTGACGGCGAATCAATTCACGGTGACGGACGAAGGCAAGCCGCAGACGATCACGTCTTTTTCGTACGCCGACATCGAAGCAATCGAAACCGCGACAGCTGAGGATGACAAGCCGATCGTCGTTTCGGTTGATAACGAAGGGCCGAATTCGCCCTCCGCGGATGCGATCAGCGACGCCCTGCGCGACCGCCGCCTCATCGTGCTGTTCTTCGACCTGACTTCGCTGCAGACGGACGACCTAATTCGCGCCCACGATGCGGCCGACAAATTCGTGAAGCAGCAGATGACCAAAGCGGACGTGGTGGCCGTCGTGATATTCTCGACGCGCATCAACGTGCTCGCGAATTTCACGAACGATCGCACGGTTCTGAATAAAGCGATCGCTCTGTTAACGCCGGACAATTCCGCGAATCTCGCAAGTCCACTCTACGCCGCGGCGGCCAATGGCGAATACGACGTGCAGGAATATACCGGCGCCGCTTACACGCCGGATGAAACTGAGTTCAACGTTTTCAATACGGACCAGAAGCTCGAAGCGGTCGAAGGTCTTGCCGACGTCCTGGGCGGAATTCCGGGAAGAAAAGCTCTGGTGGAATTCACCGGCGGCATCACGCAGACGGGCGAGGAAAATCGCACGGAACTGCGAGCGGCGACAGACGCCGCGAATCGTGCGGACGTCTCGATTTATTCGATCGATTCACGCGGGCTGCTCGCAGCGCCGCCGGGTGGTGACACCACCGTGAACGCCGCCACAGGCACTTCCATGTTTACCGGCGCGTCCGTATTTCATCAGACCGACCAGCGCGAAGATTCGCGCGACACGCTAGCGACGCTTTCCACAGACACGGGCGGAAAAGCCTTTTTCGATTTGGGCGATCTGAGCGATGCGTTCCCCGCCATACAGAAGGATAACGCCGGATACTATCTGGTCGGCTACAGCCTGGGCGCGGACGTGAAGCACGACGGCCGCTGGCGAGCGATTCGCGTGAAGGTCAACGTGCCGGGCGCGCACGTTCGCTATCGCGACGGCTATTACGCACCGCGCGATTTTCAGCACTTGGAGAAGGAGGATCGCGATCAGCAGCTCGCGGACGCGATTAATTCCGATCATCCCGTGGTCGAACTTCCCGTAGCTGTCGAAACCGGAGTCTTTCGGCTGAGCTCGACCCAAGCCTACGTTCCCATCGCGGCGAAAATTGCTTCGAGCGCGCTGGATTGGGCGCAGAAGCACAATAAACAGCACGCGGAATTCGATTTTGCGGTGGAAGTGCGCGCGGTGCCCGGCGCGCAGATTGTCGCGCAATTGCGCGATACGATTACAGTGAATCTGGATGCCGAGCATTTCGAGCAGGTGCGCCACAGCAATCTGCTGTATCAAGGCGGAATGGTTCTGGCGCCGGGAAACTACCGGCTGAAATTTGTGGCGCGCGAAAATGAATCGGGAAAGATTGGTACCTTCGAGCAGAATCTGATGGTTCCGGCCGCACAGCCGGAGAAAGTGACGCTTAGTTCCGTTTTGCTGTCGAGCCAGTTGGTTCCGATCGAGAAATCCTCCGAGGTCGCGACCAAAGGGCAAGGCGTGCGCGCGAAAATCACCAGTTCGCCGCTGGATATGGAAGGGCAAAGAATAATTCCCAGCGTCACCAACTATTTCACGCAGGGGCAGACGCTCTACGTCTTTCTGCAGGCGTACTATCCAGAAAAAGCCGAGAAAAACGGGGCCTTCGATCCGAATTCGCTACGTGCGGGTTTGGTGTTTCTGCGCAACGGGATTCAGATGAATGCCACGCCGCTGATTGCGCCCGCGCAAGTGGACAAGAAGACGCACACCGTTTCGTTCCGCATCAGTCTGCCGCTGCAGAAGCTGCCGACCGGGCGATACACGGTTCAGGTGGTCGCAGTCGCCCCGGGCACACAGCATTCGGCTTTCGGCCGGGCGTATTTGGCGCTGCAACAAACTCCGGCTGCGGCGACGCCGAGTCCCTGAACGTTGCGTACGCAGCTAGCGGTCCACGTAAAAGCCTTCGCGCGTCTGGACCGTCGCGTCCTTCTGTTTGGTTGTTAGTTGGATTTTGTGATAGCCGACGTCGGCGTCGGGTTTGGCGGGCGTGTAGCCCAGCGCGTACTGATTGCGCAGTTCTTCATCGATCTCTGAATATATCTGGTCGATGGTTTCTTTCTTCGTGACTTCGAAGAACCGTCCGCCGGTTTCTTTCGATAGCTGTTGCAGAATTTTCTTTCCGTCAGGGCGCGATTCCTGAGGATAGCGATGGTGCCCGCCGCCCATTCCGCCGCCTCCCATGCCGCCTCCGCCCATGCGCCCGCCGCCGTAGCCTCCGCTGTTTCCGTATCCTTCCTTATCGGCGAAGAGAACCGAATAAACGAGCGTATCGGCGCGCACGGCTGTTTCGATGGCATCGCGCAGAGTTTCTTTGCTGCCGTGATCCACGCCATCGGTAAGCACTACGATCGCTTTGCGTCCCTGCTGCTTCTTCATTAGCTCGTCAGCCGCCAGGAACACAGCGTCGTAGAGCAGCGTGCCGCCTCCGCCGTATCCATGCGCGCCGCGCCCGCCACCACCGCCTCCGCTTCCGCCGCTATCCGGATCGCTTCCTGAGGAGCCGCCTCCGCCGGTTTGCGAGAACTGCGGCCTGCCCAGCTTATCGAGCGACGCTTCGAGCTTCTGGCGGGAATTCGTCAGGTCCTGCAGTAACTCGACTTCGTGATCGAAGCGGATGACGAAGGCCTTGTCCTTATCTTCGCGCAATAGATGATCGAGGAAAGCATGGCTGGCGTCGCGCTCCTGGTCGAGGACGCGGCGCTGGCTCATGCTGGTGTCCACGAGCAGGCCTAGCGTGAGCGGAAGATCGGAATCGGGCGCGAAATAAGTGATCGTTTGCGGATGGCCGTCCTGCTCGAGCACGAAATCGTCCTTGGTCAAGTTGCGGATCAGGGCGCCATGTTTGTCGCGCACGGTAGCAAACATGGTCACGAGCTTCACGTTTACCGAGATCGTGGGGCCTTGCTGCTGACTGAGCAAGGGCACGGCTGCGAGCAATGGGAGACCTGCACAAAGCAGCAATCCTAATTTGCGCAGGCCGAATGGTTTCTGCGCCAGGAAATCGCACGCACACGCGTGCGTTCTTTTTATTCTTCGTCGTGAGATGGACATGAACGGTTCACCGATTCCGTTGCTGGGCTTAAGTTGCCACGTCAGTTGCCGGACACAGCTCGACCCATGCTGCTCCTAAGGAAGCATTCAGTTGCCAGAACTGGGAAGTTCCAACTTTTTGGGGGTTGACGATGCGGAAGCCAGCGGGAGCGCGCTGAGATTCGGCTCTAAATTAGGCAAAACACGGGCACAAAAACGAAAAGAGCCTGCGTCCTTGGGGGAGGCCGCAGGCTCTTTTCCAGGGTGGACAAACTAGAACGTAAATCTACCGCCGAGCTGCCACCAACGACCTAGCAGCTGTCCGGTGGCCTTCCCGAAGTTTGCATCCAGTGGGTCTGTATCCATGTTTTCGAGGTTGGTTCGATTGAAGATGTTGTAGAACTCGAACCGAACCTGGAAGTTGAACCGTTCCTTGAATCGGGTGTCCTTGTAAACAGCCAGGTCCGTCTCGGCAAAGTTTGGCCCGCGGAACCCGTTCTGCTTCTCGTTGCCTTCCGTTCCGAGGGTCGGCTGGGTAAATTGGGTTGTGGGATTGCTGAAAACTCCGTTCAAGAACGCAGCCTTAGATGTGCCTTGCGCGTAGCTCGTCGCGTTCGGGTAATCGTAGTTCGTCCCGTCTGCGTTGTAGTCTCCGCTGTTGGCGGCGAGCCCGGTAATCGGATTAGCATTCGACGGGCACGGGGGTGGCGGAGGCGCAGGCGGGGTCGTAGGCGGAAACTCGCAAACCGGCGCGAACGCATGCTGGTTGATGACCGTGAACGGATAACCGCTCTGGAAGATGCTCGTGCCGGTGATTCCCCAGCCACTGGTCAAATGGCCAACCAAGTCCTGGCCGCCATTCATGCCCGGAAATTGCCAGTTGAATGTGAGCGAGAAGCGGTTGGGCGCATCCCAAGGAGACGGCCCGTAATACTGCTGCGGGTTGATCGCTGTGGGATAGATGCCGGCGTCGTCCTTGGACTCTGAGTGAGTGTAGGACGCGTCGAAGAACGCGTGCGAGAATCTGCCGCGAACGTCGAAAATCACGGCGTTATAGTTACCATAGCGGTTGTTGTCCGCGTACAGAATCGAACCGAAGCTGGTGTTAAGTCGGGTCGGGGTCAAGCTGTTGTTTTGCACCAGGTCGCCGGGGAACGAGTTGATGTTCTGGCCATACGATACGTTGCCGGCCACATCGCCACCGCCGACGAGGTTGTAACTGTGGGATCCGGTGTAACCGACGCTCGCCACCAAATCCTTGGCGAAGCTGCGCTCCACAGTTCCGGACCAGACCGCAGCCTGAGGCGACTCAATGTTCGGGTTGATCCCGCCGATTGCGAAGTTGAGGCCCGCAATTCCGCCCTTGGCATCCAAGCCGGCGGTGAAGCCAGGAGTCGGAAAGCCGAACGGAGGAGTATTGGTGTTCCCGAGCCCGAAAATCAGAGGGTCAGAAACGCCGGGCACGCCATTTGGAAGGAACGTCGGCTGTACCGGTCCCGGAGGATTGCCGCGGAATTCTTCCTGAATGTTCGCCGAGGTCAGCCAGTTGTTGTAAATACCAAACCCGCCGCGGACAGCCCACTGGCCGTGACCGGTCGGATCCCACGCTACCGCAATTCGCGGGCTTATCAGACCATCCACGGCGTGGTTCAGGGCGTTATGGGTTTCTTTCGCGAAGCCGTTGGCCACTTGCTGCTGGAATGTCTGTCCGGGTCCCAGGTAGAAATTCCCGAAGACCGTCGTTGGGCTGTCCGACCAGGGGTTGCCCGAGTCATCGTAACGAGCACCGAGGGTCACGGTCAGGTTCGACCTGACTTTCCAGGTATCCATAGCGAACACGCCCCAAGTGCGTGAGCGCGCGTTCCAGGACCATAGAACGGGGTTGCCGGTGATGGGATTGTACATTCCGCCGACTTCGTGGATCGGCTCGTCTTGAATCAGCGTGGTTAGGTCCTGAAAGGAAAAGCTCGGCGTGGAATAGGGCCCTTGAAACGGCTCGACGTCCTCGCCGTACCAACCTTCGGCCCCGAACTTCAAGGTATGAGCGCCTTGCACGCGAGTGAGAACGTCGCGCCAGTGATAGTTCTTCTGAATGAAGTCACCCTGCGCGAACCCGGCGCCGAAGCCTACGTTGATGCCACCGGTGGAGATATTCGGCACGGTGTAAACCTGCGCGCCACTACCCAAAGTACCCTCGACGCGGCTTACGCCGAAAATCGCTTCGTTCAAAGTGTTCGCATTGAATGTGTGCGTCCAGTTTGCCTGCACAGCATATTCCCAGTTGTGGTTGCTGGCCGCCGAGAATTGCGGTATGGCACCCGGCTGACCGTAGTCCAAAACCGTCCGATAGAAACTGCCGTACACACGATCGTGGCTGAAATACTTGTCCACGCGGCCGAAATACTGCGTGCCGTTGCGAACTGCCTTGGCGCTCAGGTTTCCGCTGTCAATAAACGGCAGCGTGCAGGGCATCGCGGCGGCACCCACCGCAATCGTGGTTTGACCTGCCGGGCAGCCGCCAGCGGGATTCGCCTGCGTCGGCGGGAAAAAGAACTGTTGCGCTGTCTGCGATAGCACAGAACCAGTCAGGTTTGTGGGCTGGTAAGTCTTCAAGAGGCCCGTACCCACGGTGTTCGGGAAGTTAGCCTCAGCGAACGCCACGAACGCGGGATCGGCGAAAGTCTGGCCGCCGGCGATCGTCGAATTGGCCGAACGCAACGGCTCGACGTCAAAGAAAAAGAAAAACTGGTGGTGGGGGATGATTGGACCACCGATACCGAACGACATGTTATTGCCGTGAAACGGCAGATATTCGCTGGGGCTGAATTTCGTGCGGGCGAACATGTTGCGGTTGTAGTAGTAGTCAGCAGCGAAACCGTGGAATTGGTCCGTCCCGGACTTTGTGGTCATTACCGTTTCCAAGCCGCTGGCGCGCGAATATTCAGAACTAAAAGTATTCACTTGAATGCCCAGCTCCTGCACCGAATCAGGATTCGGAGTGAGATTCAATATACCTTGGCGGATTCCACTGGTGACGTCGAGGCCGTCCACCACCCACATATTGGACATCTCGCCTTGACCGTTGGCGCTCGCGTCGACCGCGGTTTCTGTGGAGTAGTTGTCCACGCCCGATCCCGGAGCGTTCGCGGTGCCGGTGCCCAATCCCGTCACGCCCGGCGCCAAAGTCGCCAAGCCAACGATGCTGCGTCCTGCCACAGGCAGCGCATCCACAGCTTGGTGCTCAAGAGTCAGCTCGTTGCGAGTCTCAACCGTATTCAAGACGGGCGCTTGCTCGGTGACTTCCACCGAAGTCGTTACCGACTTCAGCGAGAGGGTCAGCGTGACGCTGAGAGTCTGGTTCGTGTCGAGAATGAGTTTCTCGACCGTCTTGGCAAATCCGCCGGCCTCGGCGCTCAATTCATAGTTAGCAGGCGCAAGGCTGACGAAATTGAAATTTCCGTTCGAGTCGCTGACTGCGGCACGGGTTACTTCGGTGCCGACCTGCACCAACACGACGTTGGCTTTCGGCACGGCCGCGCCGGTGGCATCCTGCACCACACCGGTGATGCTGCCGCTAAATTGTGCGAAGGAAACGCTGGCAGAGAAAGCAACCAAAACGAACACAAAGAAGCAACGCAAAGCAGTTGTGAATCTCATTCAAATCCCCCCCACTGGCATTCTCACGAATTTGACCCGCTCGGAAAACGCATCCTCAAACCCACAGAGTTGGGCATCACAAACTAGCCCGGCCGTTACTGCGAGACGCTCTTCCGAGAAAGCAAATGCAAGCAGCTCCACCACTTTTAGAGAAAACGTTTACTTCCTGTTGCGCGCAATTTACATCCGTTTCTCAAATCGTGTCAAGAAGAAATTTGGATGCAATAGTACTTTTACGTTACAGGAATGTCGCGAACCGCCCGGCAGTGGCTGTTTTTAATCGCAGGAGACGTTCGGGGAATTCGACTGCGGCAGGTAAGAGGACGTCATCCCTGGCGTTCAACCGGCCTAGACCAACCCTTCCCAGAAACGATCCCGGCGCCCTCTTTCACGACGATCAATTGGTCCGCGGCGACGTCCTTCAGCTCTTCGTGCGCGCCACTGGGCCAACGAATGACGACGTTCGCCGTCTTTTCAGAGCCCAGGCCGAAATGGAGCCTGGAGTCGTTGGTGGAATAGAAGCTGGATTGGCTCAACACCTCCTGCGCCTGGGATTTCTTGCCGTAATGCACTACTACACGCGCACCAATCGCGCTGCGGTTCGATTTTGTGCCCTCCAGTTTGAGCTTAAGCCAGTGGTTCGCGCCGCGGAGATCGTTGCGCAATAGAGAGGGCGGCTCGTTCAGATTAACTATGAGCACGTCCAAGTCGCCATCGTTGTCAAAATCGCCAAACGCGCATCCCCGGCTGCAATGCGGCGCCGAAACGCCCGGGCCCGCTTCGTCCAGCATCTCTTCAAACGTCCCATTGCCGAGATTGCGAAACACCACGCGGGGCGTCTTGTTGGGGAATTGCGGCATGGTTTTCTCGAGCTCCGGGTACACGCTGCCGGTGACCATAAAAATATCCGGAAAGCCATCGTTGTCCAAATCTACGATGCCGGCGCCCCAACCTACATAACGGTTTTCCACGCCGATCCGCGCCACGCGCGTCACGTCCACGAAATTGCCCTTGCCGTCGTTGTGATACAGGCCGTTGGTATCTTCGCTGAAATGGGTCTTGAACAAATCCAGGTGCCCGTCGAGATCGTAATCGCCCACTCCCACGCCCATACCCGCTTGCTCCTCGCCATCTTCGCTGAGCGCCACTCCGCGAATCACTCCTTCTTCGCGAAAAGTTCCATCGTGATTGTTCATGAATAGCAGGCTGGGTGTGGAATCGCACGCCAGATAAATATCCGGCCAGCCGTCCTCATCGAAATCGGCGGATACCGCCGTCATGCCGTAACTCCCACGGAGCGTGGAGATCCCGGCTTGCACGCTCACATCGCTGAAGGTCCCATCGCCGTTGTTGCGATACAAAGAATGCACTCCATGGGGCAGGCCGCGCGGCCCGCACTCCACGTCGACTCCCTTCCATGTGCAGTTACTGTTCTGGCCCGGCTTGGGGACGCGCTTCAGGTCGAATTGCACGTAGTTGGAAACAAACAGATCCAGATTGCCATCGCGGTTGTAGTCTAGGAACGTGCAGCCAGCGCCATAACGAGGCGCATCGTTCAAGAGGCCGGCCTGCTTGGTGACGTCCGTAAAACTTCCGTCGCCATTATTGCGATACAGCTTGTTCTGCCCAAAGTACGTGCAGAATAGGTCCTCGAAGCCGTCGTTATTGTAATCTCCGACGCATACGCCGGACGCCCAGCCGAGATCGTGCAGGCCCGCCTTTTCGGTGACATCGCTGAACGTCCCATCGCGATTGTTCTTGTAGAGACGATTGGTCGCTCCGGCGGGAGTCCCGTTCATGCGGGTGCCGCTCAGCACAAAAATGTCCATCCAGCCGTCGTTATCGTAATCCAGGAAGGCGCAACCGCAGCCCACAGCCTCCAGTATGTAGTCCTTATGGTCCGGGTACCCGTAGACCGTAGGCGCCACCAGTCCTGCCGCGGCAGCAACGTCCGTGAAGTGCGCGTAGAAAGGGCGGCCGGAAGGCGCCGAGCGCGGCTGCGCCTTGCTAGAATGGGGCGACATACCCTGGCCGAAGAGGCGGGAGGCCGACGCGCCCAGCGATAAACCCAGTGATAAACGGAAAAATGAACGGCGCGTGAATTTCATATGTCGAGATCGTACGTTGGCATTATATCTAGGTCGGCGCGCTCAGGCGTGTCCGCTTGACAGTCGCGGTGGGGCGCAGTATAAGACGAAGGAAAACGTTTACCAAACAAATTTGGATCCGCGCTCGATTTGAATACAACTCGCACTTCTGGAGACTGCCGCGACGCCTGGCCTTATTCTTCGTTATTTAACGCCAGAGCAAACTTTCCCACTAGCCGCACGGTAATGCTCGGGTCACAGACTGCGCATTCTGCGATTTCTTTGCCGCCGATTGGCGCTAGTGTGGTCCGTAGCAAGAAGTCTTAGGAGACAATGATGGCGATACGGAATGCAAGGATTCCCGCGATGGTAGCAACGCTACTGTTTCTTGGCGCCATGACGACGCTGCCTTATCCCACTGCAGAGGCGAAATCGAAAATGCAAAAGCAGGCATTCGGCAAAATACAGGATGGGCAGAGCGTGGATTTGTATACGCTATCGAACAAGTACGGGATGACGGCGGCGATCAGCAACTTCGGGGCCACGCTGGTTTCGCTGAAAGTTCCGGATCGCGATGGGAAGCTGGGTGATGTGGTGCTCGGCTACGACAATCCCGCGGACTACGAGAACGGCAAAGCATATTTCGGCGGCACGATCGGCCGCTACGGGAATCGCATTGCGCACGGCAAATTTGCCCTCGACGGCGTCGAATACACGCTGCCGTTGAATGACGGCCCGAACACATTGCACGGCGGCGTGCGCGGCTTCAACAAGCGCGTGTGGTCGGCGAAAGATGTCTCCAGCAGCGCGGGTGAGGCTCTGGAGCTTACCTACGTTAGCAAGGACGGAGAGGAAGGCTTTCCGGGGACTTTGACGGTGACGGTGGTTTACACGCTGCTCGCGGATGAGAACGCGGTGAAGATCGATTACACCGCGACGACGGACAAGGACACCGTACTCAACTTGACGAACCATTCGTATTTCAATCTTTCCGGGCAAGGCAACGGCGACATTTTGCAGCACAAGCTCACGCTGTTCGCCAGCCAATTCACTCCGGTAGACGTGACGCTCATCCCTACCGGCAAACTGCAGGACGTGCACAACACTCCTTTCGATTTTCTGCAGCCCATGGCGATCGGCGAGCGCATCAACATGAACGACGAGCAACTGAGATTCGGCAAAGGCTACGATCACAACTGGGTGCTCGACAAGAAATCGCCAAGCTCACTCGGTCTCGCGGCGCGCGCATATGATCCGCAGAGCGGGCGCGTACTGGAAGTCTCCACCACCGAACCCGGCGTGCAGTTCTACAGCGGAAACTTTCTGGATGGCACAGTGCACGGCAAGGATGGCAAGGTGTACAACTACCGCTCGGCGTTCTGCTTGGAAACGCAGCACTTTCCGGATTCGCCTAATGAGAAGAGTTTCCCTTCCACGGTTCTGCATCCGGGGAAGGCATTGCACTCGAGTTCGATCTATAAGTTCACGGTACAAAAGGCCGGCGATAAGTAGTAGCAACGCAAAGTATCTTAGCGATCCTGGCGCCGGACGAGCCTGGCAGGCAGGCGGCGAAGCCGTGTCTCGTGGGCAGGCTGAACTCGTCGCCAGCGCAGCCGCAGCTTGGCCGGTGCGCGCGTCAATTCACGGCAACCAATGAAAAAAATCGTCACCAGCATCTTTCCCGCCGCGGCTCTTTGTTTACTGTTGCCTTCCTTGTCCTCCGCGCAACAAGCTCAGGACAGCGTCACGATCCACGTGCGCGTGGACAAATCCGAAGGGGCGCTGCGCCCCATCTGGAATTATTTCGGGTACGATGAGCCCAACTACACCTACGCGCCGAACGGAAAAAAACTCCTGGGTGAGTTGGCCACGCTCAGTTCCGTGCCGGTGTACGTCCGCGTCCATAATATTCTCACCACCGGCGACGGCTCCGCTTCCCTGAAGTGGGGCTCGACCAACGCGTACACCGAGGACAAAGACGGCAATCCTGTTTATAGCTGGACGATCATCGATCACATCTTCGACTCGTTTCACACCGCCGGGATCAAACCCATCGTGGAGATCGGCTTCATGCCCGAGGCGCTTTCCACGCACCCAGAACCGTATCGCCACGATTTTCCGAAAGGTCCGATCAGCTCGATTTATACCGGTTGGGCTTACCCGCCGCGGGATTACGCCAAATGGTCGGAGCTGGTTTTTCAGTTTACCCGCCACTTGCGCGAGCGTTACGGCGACGCAGAGGTAAAAACTTGGCTATGGGAAGTCTGGAACGAGCCTGACATCGACTACTGGAAGGGCACGCCCGACGAATATTTCAAACTTTACGATTTCACCGCTGACGCGGTTCTGCGTGCGTTTCCGGAAGCCCGCATCGGAGGTCCGGACAGCACCGGCCCGGGCAATCCGCATGCCTCCGAATTCCTGCGCAAGTTTCTCGATCACTGCGCACATCAAACCAATTACGCCACGGGAAAAACTGGCTCGCCGTTGCTGTTCGTCAGTTTTCATCCCAAGGGATCGCCGAAATGGCAGGGAGATCACGTGCAGATGGGCATCGCGCGGCAGCTCACGGCGATCAAAAATGGATCTCAAATCGTCGCGTCTTTTCCGGAATGGCGCCAGACGCCCATCGTACTGGGCGAATCTGACCCGGAAGGGTGCGCCGCGTGTTCCGCCCAGCAAAATCCGCAGAACGGGTATCGCAACGGCGAACTATTCGCGTCCTATACCGCCGAGGCGCTGCACAGCATCTACGCGCTCGCAAGTAGCGAGCAGCTGAAATTTCTTGGCGCCGTCACGTGGTCGTTTGAATTCGAAGACCAGCCATATTTCGCCGGCTTCCGCGAGCTCGCCTCCAATGGCTTAGACAAGCCGGTGCTGAATACTTTCCGCATGTTTGGACTGCTGGGCGGCGAGCGCGTGCAGGTGACCAGTTCCGCGGCGCTGCCAACCGACGACGTGGTGCTCAACGGGGTGCGCGGCCAGCCGGACATCAAAGCGATCGCCACACGCGGAGATCACGAAATCCAGATCCTGATGTGGAATTATCACGATGACGATCTTCCCGCTTCCGCTGCGCCGATTGACTTAACGATCGAAGGCCTGCCGCCGGACGCGAAAAGAGCGCTGAGCGAACATTTTCGCATTGACGCGCATCACAGTAACGCGTTTACAGCGTGGAAGGAGATGGGCTCGCCGCAATCGCCCTCTCCCGCGCAATATGAACAGCTCGAGGCTGCGGGACAATTGCAGCTGTTAAATTCTCCGGCGTGGATTTCCATCACTCAAGGCGCCGGGCATCTGCAATTTGCGCTGCCCCGGCAAGGCTTGTCGCTCATACGAATCGCATGGTAAATGGCAGCAACGCGAAAAATACCCCGCACCAATCGTATTCCGACAATTTTCGCCACCGCATAGCGGTACCAAGCCCGGATGTATTCACTTTCCTGCGCAGCGCCGCCGTGCTTTTTCTTTTCGCCCTCTTCGCCGTCGCGGCCACGGCCCAAACCGGTGCCGATGTAAGCAGCATCACTGCGATTCAATCGTCCCTGCGCGCGGGAGATAACGAACAAGCCTTGACGCTGCTTCACACGCAGCTTCAGGCGTGGCCGAAGGACGTCAAATTATGGTCGCTCGAAGGCATAGCTCTCGCGCACCTGGGCCGTGATCGCGAAGCGCTAGTCGCCTACAACAAGGCCCTTGCGATCTCGCCCGATTACCTCGCCGCGCTCGAAGGCGCCGCCGAACTGGAATACAAAGCCGGAAGCAGTCGAGCTGTCCCGCTGCTCAATCGCATTTTAAAAGCTCGCCCGGAAGAGCCGACCACGCACGCCATGCTTGCGGCACTCTCGTACAAAAAACACGATTGCGCCGCAGCAGTTGAGCACTTCCAGAAAAGCGGTCCGGTGCTGGCTTCCCAGCCATCCGCGCTGCAAGAGTACGGCGCGTGCCTGATGGATTTGCAAAAGCCAGACGATGCGCTCCCGGTTTTCGAGCAGATCTTCGCGCTTCTGCCAAACGATCCGCACGCGCGCTACAACCTCGCCGTCGTTCAATTCAGCGCGCAACACAGCGCCGACGCCATAAACACTCTGCAACCACTGCTCGAAGCGAGCGAACCCGACGCCGATGCTCTGGACCTCGCGTCCGCCGCCTATGAAGAAAGCGGCGACACGCCTCGCGCTGTAGATTTGCTGCGGCAGGCCATCATCGCGAGCCCGCGGAAAGTGAAGTACTACGTGGATTTTGCCGCGTTGTCTTTCAAACACGAATCATTTCAGGTAGGCGTTGAAATGATTGACGCCGGCCTAACGCAGTTGCCCAAAGCGGCGCCGCTCTATATCGCGCGTGGCATTCTGTATATTCAAATGGGCCAATTGGAAAAAGGGCAGTCTGATTTTGAGGCCGCCAACCGCCTCGATCCCGGCCAGGCATCCGCGGCCGTCGCAGAAGGGCTGGCGCAGCTGCAGGCCAGCAATCTGGACCAGGCGCTGAAAACCGTGGAGACGGAACTGAAGGCGCATCCCAACGATGCATTCCTTCACTATTTGAAAGCCGAAATCATTTCGCAAGGCGGGCCCGCGGTAGGCAGCCCGGAATTCAGCGAAGCAGTTAAGGCGGCAGCGCGCGCTGTGCAGCTCCAGCCCGACTTCCCGCTCGCCCGCAACGTGCTCGGCAATCTCTATCTGCAATCCGGCCAAAACGAAAAAGCCATCGAACAATGCCGCCTGGTTCTCCGCGAATATCCCAGCGACCAGATTGCCGTGTACCACCTTCTGCTGGCGTTGCGAAAAATAAATGACCCCAAAGGCGAAGTCCCGGGTTTGGTGAAACGCCTGGCGGAATTGCGCGCACAGTCGCAACAACAGGAAGCATCCACGAACCGGTACAAACTTTACATCCAAGGCGAGCAGGCGCCGGACGGCGCGGAGGCGCCCAAGCAATAGCTCGCTCGCAGCGCGGCGGCTCGATTTTCACGCAAATTTGTTGTTGCGCGACAATCGAAGCAGGAAGCGCGCCGCCAATCGCCCGCTTGACAACCTGCTTTCGCGGGAAGTATAAGCGAAGGGTAAACGCTTTCTCGACATCGTTCATCCAAGCCTGCTCCTGGCTGAGCACTGGAACGGGCCTCAGGCGAACCGCGGCACCGCTATTCAAGGGAGACCAATCATGAAAAAGACATCGAGGCGGCAATTCATTACGAATGCTGCGGTTACGGCTGGCGCGGCTCTTGCGGCGCGCTCCATCCCGACGTGGGCGAAACCTTCAGCTCCCACCGCGCAGGTGGCAATCACGCCGCAACTTTCGACTTTCGGATACTCCCAGGTGCAATTACTCGATAGCCCATTCCGGCGCCAGTTCGACCAAAATCACGATCTATATCTGCACCTCGATGAAGACGCGCTGCTTAAACCATTCCGCAAGCGCGAGGGCCTGACGGCAATTGGGCCGGACATGGGCGGATGGTACGACGACGCCGATGATTTCAGCGCGATGGACAATTTCCACGCTTTCATCCCCGGACACAGTTTCGGCCAATATCTTTCTGGGCTTGCGCGCGCCTACGCAATCACCGGATCGAAGCCCACGCAGGAAAAAGTGCAGCGCCTGGTTCGCGGCTACGGCGCAACCGTGGATCCGGCCGGAAAATTCTATGTGGACTATCGCCTTCCCGCATACACCTTCGACAAAACTTGCTGCGGCTTGATTGATGCGCACGAATTCGCGGGAGACGCCTCCGCGATGGACGTGCTCTGGAGCAGCACCGAAGCCGTGCTGCCGCATCTGCCGGAAAAAGCGCTCAGCCGCCCGGAACAGCGCGCGCGTTTCCACAAGGACATCGCTTACACCTTCGATGAAACCTACACGCTGCCGGAAAATTTCTTCCTCGCCTACCAGCGCAGCGGTGACCCGCGTTACAAAGACCTCGCTGTCCGCTTCATCGAGAAGGAATACTTTGATCCTCTCGCGGAAGGCACGAACGATCTTCCCGGCGAGCACGCGTACAGTCACGTCAACGCGCTCAGCTCCGCGATGCAGTCGTATCTGGTGCTCGGCGACGAAAAATATCTACGCGCCGCGACGAACGGTTTTCGCATGGTCAGCGAACAGAGCTACGTCACTGGAGGCTGGGGTCCGGACGAAGCGTTCGTGCAGCCCGGCAGCGATGGGCTCTGGCAGAGCCTCGGCTTGACCCATTCCAGCTTCGAAACTCCGTGTGGCGTTTACGGCCATTTCAAAATCACGCGTTACTTGCTGCGCGTCACCGGCGATTCGCGCTACGGCGACAGCATGGAACGCATTCTGTACAACACGATTGCGGGCGCGTGGCCGATCCTGCCCGACGGCACTTCGTTCTACTATTCCGATTACAACAACTCGGCAAAGAAAGTTCATTACAAGGACAAGTGGCCATGCTGTTCCGGCACATTCCCGCAACTGACGGCGGATTACGGCATCAGTTCCTACTTCCGCAGCAAAGACGGCATCTATGTGAACCTGTTCCTTCCGTCCACGCTTTCCTGGGCGCAGAACGGTACGCCGGTCACGCTCACGCAAACTACGAAATTCCCGCAAGCGAATACCACGCAGCTGGAATTCAAGCTGGCGAAGCCGGAGACGTTCACGGTGAACGTGCGCATACCCGGATGGGCAGGCGCGAAGACGACCGTAGCCGTGAACGGCAGCCGCATGCAAGGCGACGTGACGCCCGGAAAATTCCTCGCCCTGCAACGCACTTGGAAAGATGGCGACCGCATCGAGATGGAAATGGAAATGCCGATCACCGTGGAAGCCGTTGACACCAAGAATCCCGACACCGTGGCGCTGCTCCGCGGCCCCATCGCGCTTTTTGGCGTGGGAAATATCCCCGAGCACATCACACGCAAACAAATGCTGGCGGCCACGGTTGCAGCGCAATCGTCAGAAGATTGGATCGTGAAGACGGACACCAGCAGCTTGACGCTACGTCCTTTTGCAACGATCATGAACGAGGATTACAGGCTCTATCATCTGGTCGAGTCCTAGGCCTCGGCCCACAAAATTCCCGCAGACGGAGTCCAATTCAACGTGGAATATCGCCCGCTCGGACGCACCGGTTGGAAAGTTTCGGAAATCAGCTTCGGCGCATGGGCCATCGGCGGCTCCTGGGGCCATGTTTCCGACGAAGAGGCCATTACCGCCTTGCGCAAGGCCGTGGATTGCGGCGTCAATTTTTTCGATACCGCCGATGTGTACGGCGACGGGCGCAGCGAGCGCTTGATAGCCGACCTGAAGAAAAATTATAAGAAGGACATCATCGTCGCCACCAAAGCCGGGCGGCGGCTGCCGAAGCAGTCCGTGGCAGGCTACAGCGCCGCGAATCTTGCGGCATGGGTGGAAGACAGCCTGCGCAATCTCGCGACGGACACTCTCGACCTGCTGCAACTCCATTGCCCGCCGACGGAGCTCTACTTCCAGCCCGAAGCTTTCGATATTCTCGATCGCATGGTGAAGGCCGGCAAGCTGCGCTACTACGGCGTCAGCGTGGAAAAAGTTGACGAGGCGCTGAAGGCTATCGAGTACCCGAACGTACAGAGCGTACAAATTATTTTCAATTGTTTCCGGCAGCGGCCTGCTGACGAGTTCTTTCTGCAAGCTCAGCGAAAAAAAGTCGGTATCCTGGCGCGCGTGCCGCTCGCGAGCGGTCTGCTGACCGGCAAACTGCGCCCCGATTCCACTTTTGAGGCAGACGACCATCGCAATTTCAACCGGCACGGCGAGGCGTTTGACGTGGGCGAGACTTTTTCCGGCGTGGATTACAACGCGGGCCTGGAAGCGGTGGAAGAAATCCGCGCGCTGCTGCCCCCCGGCGTTACGATGAGCCAGTTTGCGCTGCGCTGGATTTTGATGTTCGATGCCGTCACCTGCGCCATCCCCGGTGGCAAGCGCCCCGATCAGGTGGCCGACAATTGCCGCGCATCAGGCTTGCCGCCGCTCAGCGCGGAGGCCATGGCCGCGATACGCCACCTGTACGACGCGCGATTCGGCGCGGCTCTGCAGCATCGCTGGTAAAGTCCTGCTCAAAGTAATTCGCGAAGCGCGTCAGGTCTTGGTTTGGGGAGTTGCGAGACTCAAATCACCAGTGGTTGTGAAGTTCTGTGCGCGCTTTCCGGCCCGATTCGAAAATCTCTACCGATCTCTTCCGCGACTTCTGCTACCACGCGCCCGACAACCATGATTGCCGGCGCCGGCAGCGTGGCTTCGTCCGCCAGCTTGGCTAGAATCGTCGAGCGAATCGACTGATCTTTCCCGGAAGCGTGCGACACGATCGCGCACGGCATATCGTCCGGCCATCCCGCATCGCGCAACTGCTGCATCACGCGCGCGTACTCGGTGCCGGGCATGTAGAGCACGAGCGTGGTGGTGCTGGAAATTCCGCCCCACTGAATCGAACGATTGTCGGTGTCCCGCTGGATCGTGGTGAAAAGCACCTGCGAGGCTACGCGCCGGTCGGTGAGCGAAAATCCCGCCGCTGCCGCGGCGCCGAAACCTGCTGTAATCCCCGGAACAATCTCGAATTCCACACCTGCTTCTCGCAACGCCGAAATCTCCTCACCCGCGCGGCCAAAGAGCAGCGGGTCGCCACCTTTCAATCGCACCACCACCTGGTGCGACTTCGCGTAGGAAACCATCAAAGCGTTGATTTCTTCCTGCGTCAGCAATTTCCGCCCGCAGCGTTTACCAACGTCAATCAGCTCCGCCCCAGCAGCAGCCAGCGCCAGCACTTCGCGGCTCACCAGCGCGTCGTGCAGCACGATATCCGCGCGGCCTAGAATTTTGGCCGCCTTTAGAGTGAGCAGCTCGGGATCTCCCGGGCCGCCGCCCACCAGATAAACCTTGCCCTTCATGAACCGCTCCTAGCGATCAATTCCCTGTCGCGCTCGCGCAAAAACTTCTCGAACATTTCTTCGCTCGCCAGCTTGTGCAGTAGCCGCTTCGTCTCTTCAGGACCTTTGCCTTCACTGCGCAAAAATTGCCGTGCAGCGCCCAGCCATTCCAGCCACGGTTCGTATTCCGGGCCGAATTGCACTTCGAGCTCCTTGCGCAGCCGCTGCGCCAGCGCCGGGCTCTGCCCTTCGGTGGAAATCGCAATCTGCAAAGCGCCGCGCCGCACCACCGCCGGATAATAGAAATCGCAGAATTCCGGATCATCCACTACGTTGCACAAAATCCCCTCGGCGTCGCACTGCCGGTACACTTCGTGGTTTACCTGCTGCGATGACGTTCCCGCCACCACGAGAAATGCACCGCACAAATCTTCTGTCGCAAAAGCTTTCGCTTGCCATTCGATTTGGCCCGCGTGCGCCCACGCCGCAACGGTTTCTGTAACTTCCGGCGCGACCACCACGACATGGGCTTCCGCTACGAGCAAACTCTGTATCTTCGATTCCGCGATCACGCCGCCGCCGACCACGACGCAAAGCCGGCCGCGCAACTTCAGCGAAATAGGAAACAGAGGCATCGCCTATCCCTCAATCCCGTGCGGCACGGGACCCGCCGAAACGTCCCGTGCCACAGCTTCCGCGATTTGCCCCGCCAGGAGCATGCGGATCTCGTCGTTCGTATGCCGCGCAAAAAAGCGCCGCAAATTTTCCCCGGGCTCGCGGTCTTCTTCGAAACTTCGCAACAAACGCTCGATCGCTTCCGGAACTTCCGTCGCGGCGCAGCGATAACCGATGGGCCGAGCGATCGCGGCGAATTTGCCGACCGCGCCGCCCACGCAGAAGTAGTAAGCATCCACCATCTGGCCGCCCACTTTGACTTTCTTGCCCTCCAGGCCGATGTCCGCGATCCAATGCTGGCCGCAACTATTCGGGCATCCAGCAATGTGCAGTTTCAGCTGCTCTTCAAAACCCGGAATGCGCTCTTCGAGTTCTTCCACCAGCCAACGCGCGAAGCTTTTCGTCTCGGTCAAAGCCAGTTTGCAGAATTCGGAGCCGGTGCAAGCAATGGTCCCGCGCGCGAAAGCCGAAGCCGCCACAGGCAGGCCCGCCGCATCCAGCTTGCGTGCCACTGTGGCAGCGTCTTCGCTCGGCACGTTCACCAGCACCAGGTTCTGCATGATCGTAGTGCGAATTTCGCCTCTGGCGTAGTGCTCCGCGAGTTCCGCGGCGGTGCGCAATTGGTCGGCGCTGATCCTGCCGCGCAATACCGACGCTCCCACATAGGAAAATCCCGGCTGTTTCTGCGCATGAATTCCCACATGATCGCGATACGCGTCTTCCGGGACGTGTTCGGGCTCCGCAGGATCGAGCTTAAATCCCAGGCGCTGCTCCAGCTCCACAAGAAACGATTCGGCTGTCCAACCGTGTTTCAAAAACAGAAACTTCAATCGCGCGCGCTCGCGATTTTCGCGCAGCACTTCGCTGTCTCGGAAAATCTCGGCGACGCCTCGCACTACCTGCGCCGCCTGATGCTCAGGCACAAACACATTCAAGCGGAGCGCAATATGCGGATCAGTGGAGAGCCCGCCGCCCACGCGCAACGAAAACCCCGTCTCGCTCACACCGCCTCTGCGCCGCGTCGTCGCGGTCAAAGCCACATCATTAATCTCAGGGTACGAGCACCACAGGTGGCACCCGGTAATCGAAACCTTGAATTTTCGCGGCAGGTTGTAAAATTCGGAATTTCCCCCAAGTTGGCGATTCAGTTCCAGCGCCACAGGCGACGCATCATATAATTCGTCCGCATCCACGCCGGCCAGCGGGCATCCGGTGATGTTGCGCGTCACGTCGCCGCACGCGCCTGTGGTCGTCAGGCCTACTGAATGCAGGCGATCTAAGATTTCTGGCAGCGCTTCGATCGTCACCCAATGCAACTGGAAGTTCTGCCGCACCGTAATGTCCGCCACGCCGCGCGCGTGCTGCTGCGCGATATCGGCGACGGCGAGCAGTTGCGCGCTGCGCAAAATTCCGTTGGGAATCCGGATGCGCACCATGAAAAACGGCGTCGCCTTCCCTTCGCCGTTCGCGCCGCCAATCACTCCCTGCCCATCGCCTTGCGTGTAGATCCCCCACGAACGAAAATAGGTCCCCAGCCATTCAGGCGGAATCGAGGCGTGGCCCAGGCGCGCAAATTCGCGGATCTCGTCAACGCACTCCCAAGCATTCTTGGCCCGCTTCAGCCTCTCGACGCGCTGCGCCTTGGTTTCCTTCTTCTCGCTCATAAAAAATGACCCCTAAAAACAAAAAACCCACCAACCAATGTTTCTGGCGGGTGGGGCTCGGGAACTAAAGTTGGATTAAGACCTTAAGTTCCAAATCTCCTATCGCCAGACTGGTGCGCCATACAACACGCGCAACAAGCGCATGGACAACACCGCATCTGGCAACAATTCAACATGCAAATAACACCTTACTGGACTTCGCTCTCGCGGTCAATCCCAAAAGACCGCGCCCGTGTCTGGATCGAATTTCCGGAAGCAGAACACGGCTCATTCTGCACTCTATTCACCCGCCACAAGATAACGAATCAGCGGGAGAACAGTCCAACACACGCAAGCGAGCCCGGTGGGGCCCTGGCGACGTTCGTTCGCGGGATTTGCTCCACCAGGCATCCTCCCTCCGAGCGAATCCGGACACCGGGGGGCGCCGCAAAAGAAAAGTTGTCAGGCCGCGCCCTCAGCGTTATGCTGCGGGCGACGCCCGGGTTACCACCGGGGCTTACAACCAACCCAGTCCGGAATAACCGAAAGAGGCAATCCAAAACCCGTTTTTACGACGTAGTAGAAGCAGGTGTGGTTGAAGTCCAAACTCACAGGAGGTAATTCGGAAAAATGACAAAGTCAAAGAAGGCCCTTATCGCTGGCGCAGCGCTTGCTGGTTTGCTCGCCGGTACCACCACAACCATTCAGGCGTCCAACCTTCTCTCCGGCATGCATTCCGCCACCCAGTCCGATCAGGCGCCAGCGGACAAAAAGGTGAAGGAAAAGCACGCTTGCAAGGGTCAGAACTCCTGCAAGGGCAAGGGCGGATGTAAATCGAGCGACAATGGCTGCAAAGGCAAGAACTCTTGCAAGGGCAAGGGCGGCTGCGCAACCGACGGCTCGAAGATGCCCGGGTAACACTCGCCGCATCGGCGATTGCTTCCAGTATCAACGGTCTGGTGTTGAGGGCCGGCGCCCAGCGGTCGGCCCTCAACATTTTTCCGCATTAACTTTTCGCATCAGCTACCGGAGTCGGAAATGCCTGCCAATCGCTTTAATGGCCACACGGATTACGGAATCGGGATCGGTCTGCGCTCGCCGCATTACCATCACATACTTACGCGCAAGCCCGTCGTGGATTGGTTCGAAATCATCTCTGAAAATTTCATGATTGACGGCGGACGGCCGCTGCGAATACTCGATCAAATTCTGGAACAGTACAAAGTGGTGCAGCACGGCGTCTCCATGTATTTCGGCTCGGCGGAAAGGCCGAATCGCGAGCATCTGCGGCGCCTGAAAACTCTGGTCGAGCGCACTAAGACTCCCTGGCTTTCCGACCACCTTTGCTGGGGCAGCGTGGATGGTCGCTACACGCATGATCTGCTGCCGATGCCCTACACTTTCGAAGCAGCACGCATCACCGCGCAGAAAATCCGCGAGGTGCGCGACTTCATCGAGATTCCGGTGGCGGTCGAGAACGTCAGCAGCTACGCCGAATTTCACGTCTCCGAAATGACCGAATGGGAATTCCTAAACGAAGTTGCCGAACGCGCCGACTGCGGCATCCTGCTGGACGTAAACAATATCTACGTTTCGTCTCAGAATCACAGCTTCGATCCATTCACTTACGTCAATAGCATCCCGGCGGAACGCGTCGCGCAAATCCATATCGCCGGGCATTCGAAATATCGCAAGTACATCCTCGATACGCACGACCATCCCGTGATTGATCCGGTTTGGAAGCTGTACGCGCGCGCCATCGAACGCGTGGGTCACACTGCCACGCTGCTGGAGTGGGACGACAGCATTCCTTCGTTCGACGAAGTGCATGACGAAGCTCTGAAGGCCAATCGCTTCCTCGCCAGCGCGTCGCTCGCGGCCGCCGTATGAAACTTCTCAACCTCCAGCGCCGCATGGCTCGCGCCGTCATGACTCCTCTGACGAGCTCCGAACGTATGCGTACGGTCGCGCCTGGTGGCCGTTCGATGCGCGCCATCGCTTCGCAAATCATCAAGCCCAACGACCGGCTCACTTCGTTCGAACGTCTGGAGATTTACAATCGCCAATATTGGTTCCGCGTGCTTGCCGCTTTCGCCGAAGACTTTCCGGGAGTGCGCGCCGTGTTGGGAGGGCGCCGGTTCGATGCCATGGCCAAAGCGTATCTGATCGATTGCCCGTCGCGGTCTTTCACGCTGCGCAATCTTGGTTCGCGGCTGGTGAGCTGGTTGGAAAAACATCCGAGTTGGGCTGGCGAGCGTCAGAATCTGGCAATGGATATGGCTCGTCTGGAGTGGGCCGATATCGAAGCGTTCGACGGCCTGCGGGAGCCATCACTCAAGCCCGAAGATCTTGCGGGCGTGAATCCCGCCAAGCTGCGGCTGCGCTTGCAACCGTACATCAGCCTGCTCGCTCTGCGCTATCCGGTGGACGATTTGCTGCTCGAGGTCCGCAAGGATTCGGACGATCTGGATGTCGCGAGCAACACTTTTAACGAGCGGCACAAACGGAAACGCGTCAGCGCGGTCGCGAAGCTCAAGCCCAGCCCGATTTTCCTGTCCGTGTATCGCCTGGACGAGGACGTTTATTTCCGGCGCCTCGAACGCGAAGAATTCGCCATCCTCTCCGCGCTGCACGCCGGAAAATCACTGAACGCCGCCATCGAATCGGCTTTGCGCAGCTCGCCGATCGCTGCAGCCGACCGCGCAGCGCAGGTTGAAAAATGGTTCCACACCTGGTCGGCACTCGGCTGGTTCTGCCGCCTGGAAAAATCCCCGAAACATGAAAAGGCCCTGTCGCGGCAATAAGCGACGGCCGGAAAAGAGCGCTGCACTCGATGAGCAAAACTGAAAATCCAATTCTGCGCCTGTACGATGGGTTCGTGAAAGCAGTCTCGAGCCTGCAATCTCCTTTCCTGCTGCTCGTGCGTGTGTACTGGGGCTGGCAGCTCTCTCAGAATGGCTGGGCAAAATTGCACAACCTTGCTCATGTGACTGATTTTTTCTCGAGTCTCGGGTTGCCCGCACCGCACGCCACCGCCGCCTTCGTCTCATCGTTCGAATTCGTCTGCGGAATCCTGCTGGCACTGGGCTTGCTCACGCGGATTGCGGCCCTCGGTTTGACGATAGATATGTTCACGGCGTATTGGACCGCGGACCATGTGGCGCTACTCTCTTTCGTCTCTGATCCTGACAAATTCCAGAATGCCGCTTCCTTCGTTTACCTTTTCGTGGGCCTGCTGATTCTGATTTTCGGCGCCGGCAAGATTTCATTGGATCACCTGCTGGATCGCGCCGTGCGGAAAACGCTGCGAGGCGATTCAGGTTCGTCCTTGGCTTAATGGCTGTCGAGTCGCACAATGGGATATGGACTGCGGCTCGGTGCGAGGAGGTCGGCGTAGTTCGCGATTCGCCAGGAATTTCGGCCCGGCGATCCTCGCGGCTCTAATCATCTGGCTCGCCGCCGCGACCGCTTTTCCTGCTGACGAAATGACCTCCACAATCGTAATTGGCAACTCGCGCATTGACGTCAATATTGAGTCGGGCGAGATGCAGGCTTCGAAGGCGGACCTGATGAAATGGGTCCGCTGGGCCGCAGAATCTGTCAGCGCGTATTACGGCCGCTTCCCCGTTCCGCAGCTCTTGCTCCGCATCGTCGCGAGCGATGGAAAAGGTGTGCGCGGCGGCAGAACTTTTGGCCGCGAGAATGGTGGCTTCATCACGATTCACGTGGGCAAGGACGCGCAGTTCTCCGACCTTGCGCGCGATTGGATGCTGACGCACGAGATGGTTCACTTGTCCTTCCCCTCCGTTGCTGAAAATCATCATTGGATCGAAGAAGGCATCGCCACTTACGTGGAACCGATCGCGCGCGTGCGCGCCGGCCATTTCGACGCCAATGAAATGTGGTTCGAAGTGATGCGCGATCTACACCAAGGGCTCCCGACTGAAGGAGACCAGGGCCTGGACCATACGCACACATGGGGACGAACGTATTGGGGCGGAGCTCTGTTCTGTTTCCTTGCCGACATCGAAATTCATCGTGAAACTGGAAACAAAAAAGGTCTGGAAGACGCGCTCCGCGGAATCCTAAACGCGGGCGGCGACATCAGTCACGACTGGGAACTGGAAAAAGCGCTAACGATCGGCGATCAGGCGACGGGTGTCCCTGTGCTGCAAAATCTCTACGGCAAAATGAAGGACCAGCCGTACAACGTGGATCTCCCGGCTCTATGGACGCAACTAGGAATCGAACGCGACGGCAACGCTGTGAAATTCCTCGACGACGCGCCGCTGGCCAAGACGCGCGAAGCGATAACCTACGGTTCGGCTGGCCCTGAGTTGAAGCCCGCCGCATCGGCATCGCGCAATCCCGCAATTTTCGCGGGGCGCACGATCACACGGATCCCTCCCGACAGATCAAGCGATAAATCAAGCGACTAAATCATTCCACCCGGTTGCGCGCCTTAATCATCGCTCCCATCGAGAAATTGCCCCGCCACAACTCGCGCTCCGTTGCGAAATCTTTCGAGCGCGTCCAGAATTGCCGGCCCGTACATCTCCGTCTTGCGCTCGCCGAACCCCGAAACCTTGCGAATATCCGCCAGCGAACGCGGCTGAACCTGGCACAAGTGATCGAGCGACGTATCGTGCATGATCACGTAAGCAGGCAATTTCAGCTCCTGCGCAGTGGTCCTTCGCCATTCACGCAAGTACTCACGCAGCTCCGGGTCCATGCCGGGCGCGACGTTTCCACCTGCGGCCTGATTCCCGCGCCTACTCGCCGAGCCCCACCAGCCTTTGCCCGAGGCGCTGTCATCCGACGATGCATTCGCGGGCAACTCATCTCCCTGACCGGGGCGCGGCCCGCGCGTAAAAGTGATCGAGGCCGCCGCGGCGGTTGCCGCAGCGAATCCCGTCGCGGATCTCTTCCTGTGCCGCTTCGGCTTTGCCAACGGTACTGGCGCCTTCAGCCATCCGATTTCGCAGCCGCACGCATCGCAGGCGCCGCACGTCGCCCATTTCGGACTCTCCCCGAAGTGCAGGCAGATCTGCCGATGCCGGCAGCCGTTCGATTCCACGAAATTGCGAATAATGTGATAACGCTGCCAGCCTCGTTCCCGTTCCTGTGAATCGCTCAGCTGCTCAATAAAATGAGCCAGCAAGCCCGCGTCTTTTTTTTGCCACAGTAGCACGCAATCCGCCGGCAACCCGTCGCGCCCCGCGCGCCCCGCTTCCTGGTAATACTGTTCGATCGATTTCGGCAATGAAAGATGAATCACCGCTCGCACAGCAGCTTTATTTATTCCCAATCCGAACGCCACAGTCCCCACCAACACCCGAACTTCGTCCGACATCCATTTTTCCTGATTGCTACGGCGCGTGGCGTTATCCATTTTGCCGTGGTAACCAATCGCCGGAATCCCCTCCGCCACCAGAAACGCGACTGTCTCTTCCACGCGCGCAATGGTCGGCGCATAGACGATGACGTTGCTGCCGGAATAGGCGCGTAGCGCGCGCACCAGCAAATAAGATTGCATTTGCGCGCCGCATTCCTTCACCACGTACCGCAGATTCGCGCGATGAAAGCTCGCAATATATTTATGCGGCTCGCGCAAGGCCAGCTGCTCGATGATGTCGTGCCGCACCTGCCGCGTAGCGCTCGCGGTGAACGCCGCAATCGGACGATCAGGGAAATGCTTGCGCAGCGAACTCAGTTGCCGGTATTCGGGACGGAACTCGTGCCCCCATTCCGAAATGCAGTGCGCTTCGTCAATCGCAAAAAACGAAACCGGCACCCGCTGCAACCACTCGATCGTGTCCGCCCGCGCCAATCGCTCGGGCGAGAGATACAGCAAGCGATAACGCCCGGCGATCGCCGCGCGCAAAATCTCAGCCTGCTCGCTCGTCGTAAGCGTGCTATTCAGCAGCGCGGCTGAAATTCCCATCTGCCCCAGCTGCGCCACCTGGTCCTGCATCAACGCGATCAACGGCGAAACCACGACTACGGTGCGGTCAGCCAGCAGCGCGGCCGGCAGCTGGTAGCACAAAGATTTCCCGCCGCCCGTCGGCATCACGACGCAGGCGTCTTGCCCGCCGAGCAGGCTACGCACGATGCGCTCCTGCATTGGACGAAACGAATCGTAGCCCCAATAACGCCGCAACGCGCCGAGCAGTTCCGAAGCGGGATGTTCTATAGCGGTACGTGCCGTGGCCGAATGCATCAAGCGAGTATAGGTTCACAGCCGCACAGCGGTCCATCCGTATCAACCGCGACCCGAACGCCCGCCTGTGCCACCAAAGCACAATTTGCTCTATAATTCAGTTACCATGCAACCTACACCCGAACGCCCAACCCCGGGGTCCAGCCGTCAGCTCTTGCGCCACACACTTGCCACGCTGGCTTATCGCGGCGGCAAAGTTATGCGAGGGGCTCCGCCAGGTTTCGCTGAATATCGCGCCGGAGACACTTCGCGCCCGTGCGGCCAGATTCTCGCGCATCTGGGCGATCTGCTCGATTGGGCGCTTACCCAGGCCAACGGTAAACAGGATTGGCACGATTCCAAGCCGCTCACGTGGGACGAGGGCACCAAAAGGTTTTTCGCCGCGCTAAAGGCGCTCGACGATTATCTCGCCTCCGACGCCGAGCTCTCCAGCTCACCGGAGAAACTCTTCCAGGGCGCCATCGCCGATTCCCTGGCGCATGTGGGTCAACTGGCGATGCTGCGTCGCCTGGCCGGCGCTCCGATTCGCGCAGAAAATTACGCCCAGGCGGAAATCGTGGCGGGCCGCGTCGGCGCGCAGCAAACCGCGCCCCGCCGCGAATTCGATTAGCTGAGATCGCGCCCGAGGGATTTCGTTCGCTGAACTTCGCATGAGGTGCTTGCGATTTGCGTGAATAAGTTCTGCAGGCGTGGGCTTGCCACCGCTCGAAGGGCTTCGGGCGGTCAATAAATAAAACGAACCGGGAGGACTAGGCTGAGGGACCCGAGCCTCCCGGCATTCTCACCCATCTCCGCAGGGTCTGGGTAAGAAACTTGTTATGCGGCTGATTCGCTGCTGCGCATGAACTCGTAACGTTCGATCGCTGCTGCTACTCCCACTTCGCCCGAATTTTCGGGGCTCGTCCGCAATACACGGCCGAGACAGCGGACGCGCACGGGACCTGCTTGAGTGAGTTCGTGCGGCAAGGTCATAACAATCTCGACCGGTGCGCCGCTCCTCAACCCCTTGGGCAAGTGAAAATACAGGCCGCGGGAACTTACCTCCCGCGATTCTGTTGCAGCTTCGCCAACGACGCTTTCGTCAGTCCAGCGAACGGTCAGCGGAAGTCGCATCAGAAATCGCCGCGTTGCACGTCGCTCTTTTAAAGCCACAGGACACTACCTCCCTAAGTACGCATGTAGAGTAGGGCCGCTGCGCCTGAGAACCAATAGAGCTAAAGCCTCAATTCGAGTAGCCTAAATTGGTACACAAGTACTAGTCCTGTGGTTGTCAAGTTACAGAAAAATAAGGTGTTGCGCGGCTAGTCCTATTCTTGATCGTCGTTCGGAACCTTGCGGAATGCGTGCAGCGTATCGGCGAGTGTCAGGATGCCTTCGAGCTTCCCCAGGTCCCCGCGACTGGCGACCGGCAGCACCGGCCAATCGCCGATCACCTCCAGCGCTTCCGCCAGGCTCTGATCGCGGAACAGGTATGGGAGCGGTCCCTTGGATTTGGCGCGGATAGGTGTCGTCGTCGGGGCCGCCTCCGGCGCCAAGCGCATCACGTCTTCGCGGTCCAGCAACCACCACTCCCCTGGGCGCATGCGCAGCAGCAGCGCCGCCTCGGGTTCCGCCTCCGCGCGCCTTGCCACCTCCACAATGTGCTCTCCCGGCTCGGCTACCAGCACACCGTCCGTCCGCATCGCGTCCTCCACAACGATTGATGTCATCTCGCGCCGCTCCTCAATCGAGGGCAGCACCAATCCATCCTGGCGGGCCAGCAGATCGAAGAGCGGAACTTTCTGATAGGCCCGCGAAATTCCGTACGCGATCATCGTGGAAATAATCACGGGCAGAATCGCGGTGTAGTTTCCGGAAAGTTCGATGACCATGAACACGGAAGTGATCGGCGTGCGCAGGAACCCCGCGAAGAGCGTCCCGATCCCCACCAACGCGAATGTCCCGATCGTTGCGGTAAGACTGGGGAAAAAATGATGCTCGATGGAGCCGACGGCACCACCCAGCATCGCCCCGATAAAAATTGTAGGCGCAAACAGCCCGCCCGGCGTCCCGCTCAAAAACGAGAATCCGGTCACGAGCAGCTTCAGTGCGGCCAGCAGCAGAAGCAATTGCCACACAAATTGTCCGTGCATGGCCTGATCGACGATGGCGTATCCCGCGCCCATTACTTGTGGAACGCGTATGCCGATCAATCCAATCAGCAGCCCCGCCACGGCCGGCTGAAAATATTGTGTCCACTGCGGCAGTGCCCGCATCCGGGGGCGTGCGTAGACGATCCACTTGAGCAGCATCAGCGAAGCCGCGCCGCCGGCCACTCCCAGCGCGGCGTATGCCAGAACTTCGCCCGGTCCCGCCAATCGAAATGGCGGCACGCGGAATAGCGAGTCCGGTCCCAGGAACGCGCGCATGGTCACGACGCTGGAGACCGCGGCCAGCACGATCGCCCCCAGCACGCCAGCGCTCCATGTTCCGATCACTTCTTCAATCACGAACAGCACCGCCGAAATAGGCGCGTTGAACGCCGCCGCCAGCCCTGCCGCAGTGCCCACCGGGGCGATCAGACGCAGTTTTTCCTGCGAAAGTCGGAGACTCCGGCCAATCAGCGATGCGATTCCCGCGCCCATCAGCAGCGAAGGGTCCTCGGGACCCAGCGATTGCCCACTGCCAATGGCCAGCGCGCACACGAAGAATTTTCCGATTACCGTGGTGAACGGCACATAGCCGTTCGATATGTACATGGCGGCTTTGACTTGATTTACTCCGCTGCCGCGCACGCCTGCGAACACATGAATTGCCAGCAAAGCGACTGCAATACCCGCAATGGCCGGAGCCAGCACGACGCGCGGAAACGACGGAGACAACGACGGCCCCAGCAGCGTGATCTGCGTCCATTCGATCGCCAGCCTGAAACACACTACGACCAGGCCCGAAAAAATGCCGATCAGCACAGCAAGCAATAGGAAGAATCTGTCTTCGCGCAGCGTGAAAACCGCGTGCATCCACGATTCCCAGCGCGCGCGAAAATGTCGCGGCTCTGCCGGCGGGTCGATGATCGGGGGTGCGACCACCTCTGGCGCGGTCGCCGCCGGAACCAAGGGCGCCTCGCTCACCGGTTCACCACTGACCGGCTACGACCCAGCAACCAGAGCGCGCGATCGTCGCCTTGCGGTTCCCCACACGCAGCCGCCGTCGCAGTTTCGATGCTGAATACGTACGCCATCGCTGCGTCCAGCCGGTCCGGGAACCGCTGCAGGTACCGCGGAGCCCAGTCCTGCTGCAGGTCCTTGCCCTGCTGGTAGATTCGCTGCAAGTCTGTCCGTGGGGGAGTGTCTTCCAAGGATTGGCCGGTTTGGCGCGCACAATTTTCCGCGCGTGTCTGCGCGAGCGACAGCGCATTCGCCACCCGCTGTACCCGCACCCCGGCGGAAAGTCCGGATAAGAACGGATCCGCCGCAAATATTCGCCGCGTTACATCGTACCGATACGCCAGTTCCCGCGCTTCTCGCCCGTCGCGTGGCAGCCGGTCGAAATATTCCATCGCCGCCACATATTGGCCCAACTCGAACGCGCACTGGGCCGCGCCCGCCAGCAATTCTTCGTCGTTCGGGGCTGCAGCCAGCAACGTGCGATACACGTCCAGAGCTCGATTCCATTGCTGCGTGCGAAGCAGCAGCTGTGCCACGACTTTCAGCCGCGCGACATCACCCGCGGGAGTGTTCTCTTCGAGCGCGATAACTTCCGGCGCGGCCTGTTTCATTGCGCCCCGGCTCAGCAGGAATTCGCAAAGTTCCCGGCGCACTTGCCAGCGCATCCCTATCGGATCGCTGGCCCACTCGCCGTAAACTGCGCCCTGGTAATAGCGCATGGCGTCCGCCATCGAATTATTGTGTGCCGCGATGCGTGCCAGCTCCAGGTTCACTTCGCCGCTGCCAGGAGATTCGGAGAGGAGATTCAGCAGGTACGAACGTGCTTCCTCGCCGCGCCCGGCGGCGGCCAGCGCCTTCGCCAGATGAAATTGGAACGGCGGATTGGAAGGATTGTATGCCAGCGCATTGCGGTAGTCGGCCAGCGCCAACTTCACTTGCCCCGCCTGCTCGTCCGCTTCGCCTTGCGCGAACATCGCGTCAGCCAGCGTATGTATCTTTTTGTGGTACATCCGCGAAAGCAATGCAGTCAGCGCCAAAAGCAGCACCAGCGCCAGCACGCAAAGAATCGACACCAATTCGCGCGAACGGATGCGCGGAGATTCTTCGCTCGCCGTGCTTGGACTCGTTGCACTCATCTCGAGTAATTCATCCGAACAATATTCTAGACGTTTTTTGAGCGGAATGGGTTGAGAGTCGAAAAATTAGCGAAGCGGGTAAAGAAGTGAATCGCCGCAGGAGGAACAGGTCGGAAACAGAAAGATGCAGGCAAACCGCGTTCGCCGGCTACGTCTGGTCAATCAGCCGGTGATGGATCGCGTACAGCGCCAGTTCCAAGCGGTCGGAAACGCCCAGCTTATCGAAAATATTATGCAGATGATTTTTTACCGTCTGTTCGCTGATGAAAAGCTTTTCACCGATCTCGCGGTTCCGGAATCCCTGTGCCACCAACTGCACGATTTCCTTCTCGCGGTCGCTCAACAGCGGTTTTTCCCGCCGTTGCCCCGATTCCGCGGATTTTTTGAACGCGTCAATCACTTCCGCAGTCATTCGGTTGTCCAGCCAGATTTCGCCGTCGGACACCTTGCGGATGCTCTTCACCAGCAAATCGCTGGCTGATTGCTTCAGCACTACGCCGCGCGCTCCCAGACGCATGGCGCGCACCACGTCGCGATCATCTTCGGCCGCCGTCAACACGATCACGCGGGTCGGCAGCGAATCGAAATTCACCTCTTCCAGCACGCCCAAGCCGTCCTTCTCAGGCATGCGAAGATCCAGCAGCAGGATGTCCGGCTTCAACTTGGTGAGCATCTTGATGCATTCCACGCCGTTCGAAGCCTCACCGACGATCTGAATCTCGTCGGCGGCCTCCAATAGCTTGCGCAGACCATCACGGAAAATGGCATGGTCGTCCGCGACCAGGATGCGAATCACCTGTTTTGCTTTCGTCATTTTAATTCAGTGGGATTTCTACCGTCAGACGCGCCCCGTGCCCGGGATTCGATTCCACCGTTAGCGTCCCCCCCACGCCCCGTGTTCTTTCCTTAATCGAAATTGGCCCGAGTCGCAACCGGTCCAGCTCCTCGCTGCTGTACCTGCCGGAGAAGCTGAATCCCCGCCCATTATCATCCACAACGAGAGATACTTTCGCCTCATCTTGCCCTAGTTTTACCACGACGTGACTCGCCTTCGCATGCTTTTTTATATTGTTGAGTGACTCACGATATATCTGGAAAAGCTCCCTGCAAATTCGGTCCGGTAAGCGCAAATTGCGGTCTTCGATAAATAAATCCACCGCCATCGCTGCTTCATTGCGAAAACGTTCCGCAAAACCCAGCATCAGCTCCCGCATGTCCGCGCTTTCCACGCGCAGCGGGCGCAGGTCTGTAACCATCCTACGCAATTCTGAGCTTTCTTGTTGGACGGTTTTTTGCAATGTTTCCAATTCTTTGCCTGCCTGCTCCGGTGTCCAGGGGAACTTATGGCGCAGCACGTCCAGCTGGATATTCAGGCTCAATAGCGTTTGCAGGATGCCGTCGTGCAGGTCGCGGGAGATTCGGCTGCGTTCCGATTCCACCGCACGTGCCCGTAAGTGCCTCATTAGAAAGACGTTCTCGAGCGGCGGCCCCACGTGCCGGATGATTTGCTCGAACCACCGCAGCTCGCCCCGGGTGAATCGGCGCCTTGACCTCTGCGCACTATTAACCCCACCAGCCCCAATCGCCCCGCCATTGCCGTCGGGATTGATGAGCAGCACGCGTCCCGTCGGCCGACCACCTGCTTCAATCGTCACAGCCAGCAGCGTGCGCGCACCAAACTCCTCGCGCGTGGAATTGGGCGGCGCGGGAAGATTTCGAAAAATTTGCCCGCTGCGGCGATCCCATCCGAAGCCGCTTCCCTGGCCGTCGTTAAATTCCCAGCAGAACGACGTTTCGAAGGCATCCGTCAGAAATGTGTCCGAGCGCGAGAGCGGCAACGTCTCCGGCCCGCCAATTTCTCTGTCATTCGGATGAATCTTCCAAACGAACAGCCGCTCCAGTTCTTCGTCGCGAATCGCCAGGCATGCCTGCTCGCATTCGAATTCCAAGGCGATCTCGCCCAGCGCCTGCCGCACCGACTCGGTCAGTCCCCGGTCGAACTGCAGCAGTCGCGACACTTTTTCCAGAAATTGCTGGCGCTCCAGGTGTTCGCGTTCTCGCGCGCCCAGGAACCCCATTCCCAGGCCGGAAATTACCGTACCCAGCCCGATCGTCAGCCAGTGCCACGCGCCGCGCCATCCGGACAATTCCATCAGCGCCACTCGAAAAATAATTCCGGCGGTAGCGACGGTCACCAGTGCCAGCATCAGGCGCGCGTTGCCCTGCGTAGCCAGCGCGAAAACCACAAACAGAAACAGGAACCACCACGCGGAGAGCGACGGCGTCAGAAACAGAAACACCGCCAGAGCCACGCAGTCGGCCACCAGCGGAATGGTGACGTTGGTCTCGCTGGACAATCGCTCGTATCCCAGCACCGCCAGCGCCAGCAGCAAATACACTCCGAGAAAAATCGCTCCGGCCGTGCGCGAACCCAGCACCGATATCTCGATCAAATCCACCAGCGCCAGAGCCACAAAAATGGCTCGAGCCAGGGTGACCTGGCGGTCCAGATACAATCGTTCGGCGGTATCGAGAGGCATCGTGGCGGGCAACTGCCTATCAAAGTCTAACAAGCCCCACACGCCACGCAACCGCCTGTCCTCTTCTGGTTATCGCCTCGCACGAACGCCACCGCCCCAACCAGCGCTGTGCCCTCGCGGGTCAGACTCAGAACTGCGAACTTTCACCATGGATCAGCGGTGGTCTGGCTTTCAACTTTCAACTGTGAACTGAGGACTTTTTTCATCGTATTCGTTTGTAGTGCGCTCGACCATCGCGCAAAGTTATCCACAGCCGAGTACCATAGCCAAGTGTTGACACCAGGTGCATAATCATTCGCAGCACACAGGGCGAGCGAGGGGACGAGCGGATTGGCGCAGCGATATACGCGAAATGAAGTTGGGCGCATCCTGGGTCTTGAGCCGAACCGTCTTCGCTACTGGGAACGCCTGCGCCTGGTGCGTCCTGAAACCCGCTGGGGCGAGCGCTTCTACAGCTTCGGCGACCTGGTGGCCCTGCGCTCCATTCAACGCATCACCCAGAATCATGTCCCCGCTAAACGTGTCCGCCGCGCCGTAGCGCTGATGGAAAAACAATTTGGCGCCGCGCCTGTGCCAATCCAGGAACTCCGCCTCGTCGAATTCGGCCGCGAGGTCCACGTCGTGCCTCCTGGCTCGGAACGTCCCTTTAATCCATTTCTGCGCCAGTGGGCTTTTCCGTTTGACCTCGCTCCTCAACCGGCGAAATTGCGCGCCATGGTCGGCCCCACGCCCGAGGATTTCTTTCAGTCCGCGCTCGATTGCGAAACGCGCACAGAAACCCTGCCCCAGGCGATCGAAAATTATCAACGCGTGGTGGATCTCGCGCCCAATTGGATCGAAGCGCACATCAATCTCGGTGTCGCGTACTACCAGCTGGGCCAACTCACCGATGCGCGCAATTGCTTCCTCGCCGCCGTGCAAATTGACCCGCTCAACGGCATCTCGCGTTATAACCTGGGCTGCACTCTGGAAGAACTCGGCGAGATTGATGAGGCCGTGGATCATCTTCGCCGCGCCGCACGCGCCATGCCAGCTCACGCCGACGTTCACTTTAATCTGGCGCTCGCCTACGAAAAACGCGGTGAACGCAAAGCCGCCCACGAACAATGGGCGCTCTACCTGCGTTACGCGCCCAACGGCCCTTGGGCCGATCAAGCCCGCGAGCGCCTGCACCACTCCTCCATCAAGCGCAAACGCAGCGCCCCAATTCCCTTCCGCCGGCCCAGCTGAATGCGCCCGCGCAATTGAAAGGAGTCCTGATGGCAAGGCGATGTGTCTCGTTTGCCTGCGCAATTTTCTTGGTGCTTATGATCTCGCAACGATCCAACTCGCAGCAGCAGAGCCAGCCGTCCGTTGCTTCCGGCGCCGCAGCAGCGCAGAAATTCGCTGCGCTCAGCGACCAGTTCATGAAAGATTCTCTCTCGTGGTCTCCAGTGAGCGCTTCAGCGGCGGGCTATCACTTGCACATGGACCCGCGATCGGGCAGGGCAATCGCTGAGGACGCGCTCCTGGACGATTTCAGTCCCCAATCCTTCGCCACGCAGCGCGAGTTCTACGCCGACTGGCGCGAACACTTCCACAAGGAAACGCCCCAGTCAGCATTGGATCCCGAAGACGCTGCCGATTGGCAGCTCATAGACGATCAGATCGGCCTCAACCTGCTCGAGTTCGATCGCATTCAGAGCTATAAACACAATCCCACCGTCGTCGTGGAACTGATCGGCAACGCCCTGTTCCTGCCGCTAACTCAGAATTACGCACCGCACGACGTACGCGTCGGCCACGTTCTCGCGCGCGTCAGCCAAATTCCGCGCCTCCTTGCGCAAGTGCAACCGTACTTGTCCGACTCTGACCCCATATGGATTTCCACGGCCGTCGAAGAAAACGCCGGAAACATCGACCTAATCGAACACACGCTAGCCGCGGAAATTCCCGCCGGCTCGCCGCGCAAAGCCGAATATGACGCAGTGGCTCCGCCCGCCCTAAAAGCCCTGCACGATTTCTCAGCGTGGCTGCAGAACTCGCTCGCGAAACAGCCCTCCAATCTCACCTGGCGTCTGGGAACGGAACTCTACGACCAGAAATTCGCCCTGGTGATGGAAACCTCGATCACTCCCGCGGAAGTTCTCGCCAGCGCCGAGCAGGACATGCAATCCGTACGCGCCGAGATGCTGCAAATTGCACTGCCCTTGCACGCGCAGATGTATCCCGATCACAATGATCACTCGAATCTCGGTGAACACGACCGCCAGAATCTGGTTATCGCAGAGGTGCTGCAGAAAATTTCAGACCACCACACCACTCCGGATCAGTTGCAACCAACGATCGAGGCCGACCTCGTAGGCATCACCAAATTTATCCGCTACAAGCAAATCGTCTCGCTCAGTTCGCGCGATAATCTGAAAGTGATCCCCACGCCGCCGTTCGAGCGCGGCATTTATTCCGTCGCGGGATTCCACAGCGCGCCTCCCCTAGAGCCGCAAGCAGAAGCGCAATATTGGGTCACTCCGATTGACCCGCAGATGCCCGCAGTCAAGGTGGAATCCAAGCTGCGCGAATACAACAATTTCACGCTGCAATGGCTCAGCATTCACGAAGCGCTTCCCGGCCATTACATCCAGTTCGAGCACCTCAATAATATCCAGCCCGAACGCCGCCGCCTGCTGCGCTCGCTGTACGCCAATGGCGCGTACGTCGAAGGCTGGGCCGAATATATCGCGCAGGTAATGATGGACGAGGGTTTTCTCGACAACGATCCGCGCTTTCGCTTGGTGATGCGCAAAATTCGACTGCGCGTGATCTCCAACGCTATCCTGGACATCAAGATGCACACCATGAACATGAGCGATCAGGAAGCCATGGATCTAATGACCAAGGAGTCGTTTCAAACGCAGGCCGAAGCGGACGGAAAATTGCAACGCGCTAAATTGAGCTCGACCCAGCTACCCACCTACTACGTCGGCATTCGCGAGTGGTTCGCCCTGCGCAAAAAATATCAAGCAGCCGCAGGCAAAAATTTCAACCTGCTCAAATTTCACGACCTCGTTCTCGATGAAGGCCCGCTGCCGGTCCCAGTCGTAGAAAAACTGATAATGCCCTCAGCTAAGCAGTGATCCGCCGGAAGCTCCTGCACTCGCGGACCTCAGAACGAAAACCCCGCCTGCAAATAAACCTGCCGATTCGCCGCGCCCGAGGAAAATGGTCCCCCCTGCAGCTGGTTGGAAACTCCGAAAAACGCCGCGTTGAACGACGCGTTCCCGCCCGGAACCGGCGGCGGATTTAGAACCGCGCTCGGATTCATCAAGTTCACATCGTTGAACAGGTTGCGTGCATTGATGCTCAGCGTAATGCTGTAACGCTTCGTCGAGGTGTTGCCGCCGAATCCTCCGGGTCCACCGCCGCCAAACGGATTCGCTCCGCCACCGCGGCCTCCGCCGCCTCCGCGCCCACCTCCTCCGCCTCCGCCGCCTCCGCCTTTATTTTCCGGGCCGAAATTAAACGTCTTCGCGAGCCGCACGTTCAACGTGAAATGATTCGGTCCTGTAAACGCGTTCACCGGAATCGGCGTGGCACCCGCACCCGGCTGCGTATTGAAAGTCCCGAATCCCGGAACAGTTATGATTGCACCAGTGGACGGGCCGGTCGCAAAAGATGGCCGCTGGTTCAATTGCGAGCTGCCGATCAAATCCTGGCTCAAAGTCACGTTGTACGGCGCGCCGGAGCTGGCAATCAGGAACGGGCTGAAACGCAATCCCCACGGCAACCCCACCGATCCACCCAGAAAAAAACGGTTGCGTGTATCGAACGATGCGCGGCCATAATCCTGCATAAAATTAGAAGGATTCGAAGGAAAACTGTTCGCGCCCGATGTATCGCTGTTCGCGTAATTCAGCACGTAATAGGCAAACAGCGTCACCTTCTGGCCCGCTTGCACCCGGCTTTGCACGAAGAGCTGGTTCTGCCGGAAAATCGCCCCCGACTCGTACTGGTAGATATTTTCGTTCGGAGTGAGCCGGGTGGCGGCCGCCGGATTCAAGTAATAAGGATAGATGGCAGAAAGATTGTTCGGCGCGTTGATATTGTTCGTCAGCAATTGGTCGTTGCCGACGGAGTTCAAATACGAAACACTCAGGTTCGCAACCTTCGTGAGTTGCCGTTCCAAGCTGACCGCCGTCTGCGCCAGATAAGGTGCGTGCAAATTCGGATTCGGCCTATAGGAAGTGAACAACTCCGTTGGGCCCGGCGTCAGCAGGGGCGGAGCGCCGGCATTAGGATTGAAAAAGCTCGGGCTGGGCACTACATATTCCGCCAAGTTCGTGCCGCTCAAGCGGTCCTCTTCCAACACATACGGCAATGTAAAGCGATCGTAGAAAACTCCGAACCCGGCTCGCAGAATCGTTTTGGGCGCGGTCTTTCCTCCGCCGCCAATTCCCCACGCGAATCCCAATCGTGGCGCCCAGTCCGCGTGATTGCTGATATTGTTCTGCGACTCAAACCGCAGCCCGTAACTCAAAGTGATGTTCGGCCGTATGCGCCAATCGTCTTCCACGTAGAGCCCCACATCCACCTGCGAGACATGCACGAACGGATTTGCAGCTAGCGTCGTGTTGGCCGGGTTCGCTGTCACCGTGAATTGGTTCGCCGAAGGCGTGCCTTGCAAGGTGGCAATGTAGGCAGCGACCGAAGGAAAAACATACGTCCCGTTGAATCCGCCGGTCGAGCTGTTTCCATCGGTCGCACCGCGCAATCGCGCCCCAAACTTCACAAAATGCTTGGTGTACTGCACCGAAGTATAATTCTGAAATTCGTACTGGTTGGTGTTGTCGTTGATGAGGCCGCCGCTGTACCCGCCGCCGGTGAATGCCAGCGGAACTACGACGGTGGGAGCGTTGCTCTGTGGGGTTTGCGTGCTTTCGTCGCGCAAATATTGAAAACGCGTTTCGTTCACGAGTTTCGTTCCGAAAATCTGCGTGTCGCCCACTTGCAGCGTCTGTTCCGTGCTCAGCGCGTTGTAGCCCTGCGACGGCAAGGCGAAGCCGCTGACGCCTTCATTGGTCTCGTCATCCCGGTAGTATTGATAGCGCACTGTGAGCGTGTTGTTTTTTGTCAACGCGTAATCCAGGCGCGGGCCGATGTTGTAGCGAGTTCTGGGAGCGGGCACCGCCGCGCTGAAAGGCGTAACTGCAAAGGTTGTCGGATCCACCGTCTGCGCGTTCACGATACCCAGGTCGTGGATGTCTCGAATATCCTCGGTGAAGAAAAACGAAGCCTTCTTGCTCAGTGGCCCGCCGATATTTCCGCTGTATTGCACCGAGTAATAGCTGGGATAGGGCGTGCCCGATGCCTCACTCGAATTAAAAAACGGGTTGCGCGTATTGAGCGCCGAATCATTTCCGTTCACCGAAAAGCCGCCGTGCCATTGGTCCGTGCCCGGTTTGGTGAAAATCTCGATGCGGCCGTACCCCACCTTGTCGTACTGCGCCGAGAACGGATTCTGATTGATGCGGATTTCGCGAATCGCGGATTTCGGAGGCAGTTGGCCCGCCGTGAATCCGTCAATATAGAACTGCCCGCCGTTCGGCCCCGCGGAAGGTCCGGCCAGCGCGGTGAGATCGGTCTGCAGTTCGTCGGGATCGTCCGGCAACGCGTCCAGCGCCGCGCCGTTAATTACAATCGCGCCCGCGTTGTTCGTCGGGCTAACGTCCACCGCGCCTGCGTCGCCGGTCACCGTCACCTGCTGTTGCTCCGCTTCGATCGTCAACGCCACATTAAGCTGTTGAATCTGGCCGGCCGCGACCTGCACCGCGTCATTCTTGTACAGAGCGAATCCCTTCGCGATCACTTCCACCGTGTATTTTCCCGGAGCCACACTTTTTAGTTCGAAGACTCCGTCGCGGTTCGTCGTCGCAGCCAGGCTGGTTCCGTCTGGTGCCGTCGCAATGATGGACGCGCCCACCACCGCCGCGGCCGAAGGGTCCGTCACTTGCCCGCGAATTGTAGCCGTCGTGGTCGGCGGGGTGGTCTGTGCGGTCGTTTGTGCGAACGTGGAGCTGGCGCAGAGAAAAACAAGCGTGATCAGAATTGGCATCAACGACGAAAATAAAAAGACCCGGGCTTTCATTCCGTCTCCTGGAACAATAAGAATCGGTGCGCTGATTATGATTTATTGACTGCCGCCTGAGGCATCACCCATCGGTGCGCCACCGCCCAGGCTCCACGGTGAGAGGGTCATTGCTTGCGCCGCGTTGCCGGCAGGCGCTGCGGCCAATATCGCTTCCACGCCTCCCAGCACGGTTATGGCAGTTACGCCGTCTGCATCGGTGCCTTGTGTGGAAACCACCATCACGGCGTCCCCCTTTTGAAAATCGGCTATCGTGCTGGCAGGAAGACGGTTCACAATTTGCTGGAAATCGCCGCGCCCGCCGCCCGCCGCGCCGTTTCCTGCAGCGCCCGCGCCGCCTGCCCGCTGCGCCCCGTTTGGATTCCCGCCACCGGAAGCTCCCGCGCCTCCCTGCCCGGATGCTCCGCCTCCGCCTGGGGAGCCACCGCCAGGCGCGCCTGCGGCTCCTGCGCCCTTCAGCCGGAACGCAATCATCTGCGCCATTTGCGCGGGAATTTTGCGCAGTTGCGACTGCTGGGTGACTTTCACGACGACCGGCTTCTTGCTGATCAAGTCCGTCAAACTGATCGTCTGCGCGCTCGCGTCAATCGCAGTAATAATTCCAGCCAAATTTCGGAAAGTTCCGGAAACTATTTCGTCCGCCGCAAATTCGCTTCCGTCCGCGCTCTTCGTGCCGCGCGCGCGCAGTTGATCTCCCGGCTTGATCTGATCCAGCGGCGCGGGCTTCGCGTCGTCGAACTGCACCGAATTCGGCGCGTAGCGTCGGATCACAGTATTTTTCGCGGTGTGAATCGCCACGGTTTTCGCCGTCGCCCCGCTGCCCATGGAAATTGTGATCGTGCCGGTCGCCGGATCCACGGCGCTCACCAGGCCGCCGATGCCGCGCTTTTGCCAATCGTCGCGCTCTTGCACTTTTTTCGCTTCCAGGTCTTTGCTCTTCATGGCGATCACGCCGACCACCGTCATTGTTTTCGCGTCGTCCGACGCGCGTCCGCGCACCAGAATTCGATCGCCCACCTGTAAATCCGTCAACGCGATCGGCGTCGCTGCTTTCAGGTCCCTCTCGCCCGGAGCGACCTGCACAATTTTCGCGTTGCCAGCAACCGTCACGCTTACTTCCGCTCCGTCATCAGCCGTAAGCACGAGAGCATTGCCGTTAATCGATTTCACCGCGCCAACTTTCTGCGTCAGAGGCGTCTGCGCAGGAGCCTGCTGAATTGCCTCGCGCTCCACCGGCGATCCCCCACGCACGCTCGCGCGGCACGGCATGAACCCAAGCGCCGCAGCCGCCAGCGCGATCGACGCGATCTTCGCGGCGCCCCCCAGGTCTTTCTTCAACAGACTCATTAGACTGTCCCCCAAAAGATCCCGCCCGTTTCGCATTAGCGGCCCCGCAATGGCGTCAAGGTCGCTGCTAGCTATTGTAGACGCACACTACCCCGCACGATTACTCGCTTTTAGACGTAGGTACCCCGGGAAAACGTTTCCTCAATCTTGCAAAATGATGCCGTCCGAATGCCTGATCCAAAGCCCCCAAAGAATTTCGCTGGATAGACCGGATGCCGTTGCAGCGCTCTTAAGATGGTGTAAACTAAGGGACTCCTACGGTGGTGAGCGTAGCTCAGCTGGTAGAGCATCGGTCTGTGGCACCGAGGGTCGCGGGTTCAAACCCCGTCGCTCACCCCAATTTCCTCGAGGTGCATGCCAGTTCTAGATTCTCTGTGTTTTTGGCGAGCTACTACCTTCTACCAGAATGCGCCGTTAACCGCGCGAGTTCGCCTTATTCGTTCGGTAGTCAGCTACCGAGCAACCCCTTTGCAACACCATCTAGAGGGCACAGCGGCCGAAAATTTCCTAAGTCGTGGAATCCTTCCACCAGGACTACATGGGGGCAGAGATAGCGGCGAGCGTAACCTGGCGCGTGGGGAGTTCGCATAACTGATCACGATCGCTTGCGACCAAGGCTGTCTGGTGGGCAAGGGCGGAGGATGAAGCGGAAGGGGTCCGACGGGTTAGGGCGACGCAAGTGAAAGAACCGACCGACAGAGACGCGTTTCGCGCGTCACAGGAAGGATCTGTTAGCGGGGAAGGCGAAACGGTAAGGAGGCAAGAGTTGAGGGACGCGCTATGGCAGGATCCGTTTTGACCTTACGGAGGGTCTTCTCCCCGACTTTTAGTCTGATGAACCAGCAGATACTACCTTTACCTTAATGGCGCCGTTACCTGCAGCGGCGCGTCGAACAGAAGATCGGTGACCATTCATCGCTCGAAATACCGCCTCTGAAAGCGCCGAGCGGAATTCGCAACTCAAGAGGTTGAAGTCCACCAGCAACGGACGATCCACGCGCATGCGCACCAAGGAAAAACGCCCCAGGCGATAGTGCGGCTCAGCGTTCAATTCCAGTCGCAACTCCCAGACGGATTCGTTTTTTCCCTCACCATCCCAGAATAATTGCAATTCACCTTCTTGCGTGCGTTGCAGAGGCACCATTGGGGCGGCCGCGAATCTCTCCGCCAGGTTGCGTTCCAGGCGGAATCCATCGAAGCCGATCGACTGCAGAGAGTCTCGCAGAATCGCGCACAATCTCTCCACGTCCGCGCAATGATTCAGCGCTTCGACCGCGCGGCGCACTTCCACGTTGTTGGCAATCGCCCGTTTGCGCTCGGTGGTTCTGCGCCACACATTCTGTAGTTCCGAAAATTCCACATAGCCCGGGTATTGCACTCCCAGCGCGACGCCGATTCCAATCATCGCCAGAACCAGCGCGATCATGGCCGCATCATGCAATAGCACCAGGCTCAAGAGCGCGAAGCACGCCGTAACTCCGTAGAGCACCAGCACTGCCCCGCGTTGCGACAGGCCGCGATTCAGAAGCTTGTGATGAATGTGATCGCGATCGCCGCGGAACAAAGGTTTGCCGCTCAAAAAGCGCCGCGAAACCGCCAGCGCCACGTCCAATATCGGCAGACCGAAGGACACCACCGGAATCGCCACAGCGATCATCGTGGGCGCTTTGTCCGATCCGGCCAATGCCAGCGTCGCCAGCATAAATCCGATGAACGTTCTGCCGGAATCGCCCAGGAAGATGGATGCGGGATAAAAATTGAATCGCAAAAAGCCGAGAATTACGCCGGCCAACGCGATCGCCAGCAGGGTGGTTGTCGCGTTCGGAGCCACCAGCGATGTAACGAACACTACAAACGTCGAAAACAACGCGGAGCCGGCTGCCAACCCATCGAGCCCATCAATCAAGTTAAATCCATTGGTGATTAGCAACACCCAAAGTACCGTTAGCGGCAGTCCGACGGCTGTTCGCGGCGCTTGTCCCGCGGAAAGAAGATCCAGGCGATGAATCCCCACGCCACCAGCGTACAGCAGCGCCGCGGCGAGAGCTTGAATTCCAAATTTCCAGTAAGGACCTACGAAGCGAAGATCATCATGAAGACCCAGTAAAAAAATAATGAACGCGGATCCCAATATGCACAGCATCGTGCGCGCCGGCGCCACCAGGGTGATTCCGGTCCACCGCGGAAGCAGCGAAATCGCGAGTAAGGCTGATGTGGTTGTGCTCGATTCGCTGCAGCTGCTGCGCGACAATACAATATTCGCTTCGGATCGCCGCGAGAACCGGTTGATCAATTGCGTACTGGTCGCGATGGAAGACGATCAAAAACGTTTCCTCGACGCGATTCGTCGTGGCGTCTTGGGCTATGTTCTCCAGGACGCATCCGCAGCTGAGGTCGTGAATGCCATACGAGCAGTGGCGAAAGGCGAGGCTGTCTGTCCAGCGCGCTACGCCGTGGTGCTCTTCAACTACTTCGCATTGCAAACAACTGGGTCGCCCAACCGCCGTACCCGCGAGCAACTGGGACTTACGCGTCGCGAGCAGGAGCTGATCCCTATGATCGATCGCGGGATGACCAACAAGGAAATCGCCTGCCAGCTCAATCTTTCGGAGCAGACTGTAAAAAACCACGTCCACCGAATTCTGCGCAAGGTCGGTGTTCAGGATCGGCTCAGCGTCTTCGAAGCATTCCAGATGCAAGGCCTGCAGTAATACTTGAAACTACCGAACCAAATTTAAGCCAGCATCCGTCTCCGCATCCGCCATTAACACGCGACGCCCAAGCCCGACGGTCCCGCACGTTAGCTTGAGGAAACCAGTCCCAAAATTTCGCGGTTCATCCTACAATCGCAGCCCTTGGTACGCCAGATCATTTCCACGGCCCCTGCCGAGGCGCGGACGTATGCGGCCGCGAGGTTTCCCGTCTTAATTAATGTCGAGCTTTTCGGATCCCTCCAAATGGGAAGGAGCGAAATGGATAAAGTAGACAAAATAAAAGGCGCTTCGCGACGTAACTTCCTCAAGGAAATCGCTGCGATCCCGGCTGTCGCTCTTACTGCCGGCAAGAGCTTCGGCCTGGGCACGAATAGGACAGCCGAATCGGTGCGAATTTACCCGCGCGCTCCTTTCGCTGCGGACGGAAAGCGCTTCGTCGCGCTCCAAATCGGCGCGCGATCGTTCGTCGATGAAGGCGTTGAAAAATGCCTGGACACGCTACAGGAGAAAGGCGGCGTCAACGTGTTGATGCCCACCGTGTTCACCTATGGGCGCGGCCTTTCCGGAAGACAAGTCCCGGGTCAGCCTCTGCCGGATCATGGAGTTCAGGAGTACGACCAGATTCACGGAGGCAGCTACACGAAAGTTCATCCTGAGTTTTATGCGAGTTCAGTGGTCAGGGATATCCGAGCGCCCGAGTTGGGCGATTTTGACGTTCTTGCGGACGTGACGCCCACTGCCAGAAAGCGCGGCATGCAAGTGTATGCGTTGTTTGAGGAGGCCTACAATCCGCGGCTAATCACAAACTTCGAACGAATCGCCGAAGTGGACATCTATGGACGAATCGGCCGCGACACGTGCTTTAACAATCCCGACGCGCGAAATTTTCTCACCTCAATGGTCGAAGACTGGGTGAAATCCAATGACCTCGACGGACTCATGTGGGAGTCCGAGCGACAGGGTCCGCTGAATGAAACGATCGGCGCATACTTCGGTAAATACAACGGAACTTCATTCATCAACTGCTTTTGCACTCACTGCGTTCGCAAGGCAACCGCGCAAGGAATTAATGTTGCCCGAGCGCGTGAAGGCTACCTGGCCCTCGACCTTTGGGTGAAGCGAACGTACGGCCAGCCGCGCGCCAACGATGGAGCGTTCGTCACATACTGGCGACTGCTTCTCGAATATCCCGAGATCCTCTCCTGGCAAAGGTTTTGGTTCAAGAGTCAGGAGGAAGTTTACGGCCTGATCTACGGCACGGCGAAGGAGGCAAATCCGAAGGTGCAAATTGGCTGGCACATCATGCACCTGGTTACCATGAGCCCATTTTACAGTGCCGAGCAGGACTACTCGAGATTGATGCGCGTCTCGGATTTCCTGAAACCGTGCCCCTACAACAACTGCGCGGGACCGCGTCTGGCGCAGTACATAAAAAACATTCAGAGCACCGTGTTCCGCGACTCAACTCCCGATCAAGTCCTGGAGCTTCATTACAAAATGATGGGGCTCGAAGGCGAGCCAAATCTCAGCCAATTGCCTACGACTGGTCTCTCCGCCCAGTACGTTGCGCATGAGACGCGACGCGCGATCGCGGATGTTCAAGGCGCCATCCCGATTTATCCTGGAATTGACATTGATATTCCTACCGGCGTGGATGAGAAGCGCACGCAACCCGCGGATGTAAAGGCAGCCGTGCTCGCATCCTTCAAGGCAGGTGCTCCTGGCGTGGTGCTCTCGCGCAAGTACGCTGAGATGAAGCTCACGAACCTGGCGGGCGCCGGCGAAGCACTTCATGAATTGGGACCAGCCTGACCACGAGTGATCCATTTCCCGCGCCACGGTCGTCAGCACCCGCGCCCCTTCACCGCCCTATTACATAGCTATCTGACTCCGTTACGAGTATGCTTGAACCAGTCTCACTAGCATCCTGCCGGGATCTCTTTACGGTCTACGGCTCCCTGCGAAATCAGACGGAATCCGTCGAGCACCGGAGCCTTATGGCCACTGCAAAACTACCCGCGCGGGTTGCCGCCAACCACAGCAGTTCCGACGGTTCCCGCAACAACATCAAAAACTTGATCTTGCTCGGCTTGCCGGCCGAGGAATTGAGTGTAGCCGTCACGAAATTGGAATTCGTCGAGCTTCCCACTCACTTCGTCCTCCATGAAGCCGGTGAGGCGATCACCCATGCCTATTTCATTGATGGCGGCCTCGCTTCCGTGCTCAACGTTATGACCGACGGAAAAAGCGTCGAAGTCGGACTGGCGGGCAAGGAAGGCTTCATTGGCCTTCCGCTCGTTGTGGGCCTCAGCACCAGCCCAACGCAAGTCATCATGCAAGTCGCGGGCAGCGCTCATCAGATGACCGCGGCGGACTTCAAAGAAATTCTGCCCCAGACCCCCCTCTTGGAAAAAAATCTAAACCGCTTCGCTCAGAGCATGGGAGTGCAAACCACGCACGTCGCTGCCTGCAACCGCCTGCACGAAGTGGAGGAGCGCCTTGCTCGCTGGTTACTGATGAGTCAAGACCGCCTCGGCGGAGACATCGTGCCCCTCACGCAAGAGTTTCTCGCGCACATGCTCGGCACGCGGCGCGCCAGCGTCACCGTCGCCGCTGGCATTCTGCAGAAGGCCGGATTGATCACTTACAATCGCGGCAGCGTTCGGATCGACGATCGCAGCGGCCTGGAAGATGCCACCTGCGAATGCTACGCCTCCATCAGGCAGCAAACTGAAAAGTGGGAAAAAGAGCTTCGCCGCCTTGGTACGCTACCGCGCTGACAGCGGCAGCACACGAACATAGAATACAGCCCCGCAGGAGGGCTCTATGTTCGAGAACAACTGGCGCGCCCTTTACAAGGCCGCCGTTCTCGAGACCGATCCCGTCACGCTGGAACTTCGTGTAAAGGCCGTGGAACAGGCCATTCGCGCACGCCAGTCGTTGGACGGCCAGGTTTCTAGCGAGGAACGCGTGGCGATGCGGGAAGCGCTGGATTCTTTGGGCGTCTTGAAAATAGAGTGGAAGGAACGGAAGAAATGAACCGCTCGCCATCGGGCGGCCGCGCCTTGGCGGCTTCCGTAGAAATAAGGCTTCGTCGAGCACACCCTTCTTTGGTACTCTAGCGCACATAGGCTTGGGTGCTCCCCAGCGATTTGGCTGTCACCCCGCGGTTCGAGGGGGTGGCTGATGCTACACCGCGTTTTTATCGTTGACGATAATCCTTCCGTTCGCACTCAAATCCGCGCGCAATTGGAAGCTTCCGGCTTTGCCATTTGCGGCGAGGCCTTTGACGGCTTGAATGCCGTCGAACAAGCGCCGGTGCGGAGTCCGGACCTGATTATTCTCGACCTTTCCATGCCGCGGATGAATGGACTGGATGCCGCGCGCGCACTCCGGAATATCTACCCGAACGTACCCATATTAATGAACACCATGCATTCCGCGGTAATTCGCTCGGAGGCAAGCCTACCGGAAGGCATCACGGAGGTAGTGGACAAGCGCGAAAAACTCCTGCCCCGCGTGTTGCACCTACTTCCAAATTCCGACGCAGCCCGGCGCAGCGCCTAGCCGGAATCAATAAGAAATCTTCACTGCGATTTCGCCTTTCAGCCGCGGCGGAATCGTCACTACTTCCTGGTCCGCCGAAAAATCCGTCCACTTCTCGCCGTTGACCGTCACGGCGCGCATTTTCTTGCCACCAGGAACCCGGCATCGCAGTTTGATCGTCGCCGCGGAGCCCTCCGGCGTGTGAATCACCGCTGAGACTTGATCTTTCTCTACATCCGAGCGCAGTTCGTACGAGATTTTTCCGAAGCGAGTAGGCGCCGCTGTCACCGCGATTCTCCTTCCCTCCTCCAGCCATTCCCGCGGAGTCGCCCGCGCCAGCCACAACACGGAATCGTCTGGCTCTTCGAACACCAGCATCCATTTGGTCAGCGTCGGAATCGTAACTTGCGCCGGCGTGCAGTAGGGTCCGCCCAGCGTCCCATCAATCTTTGAGCTCTCCACCGAAGTCCATGTGCCCGGTGAATAGATGTGCGCCATGTGCGCGTAGTACAACAGCAGAAATTCGCGGACCCAGTCGAACTGCAGCCGTGTATACGCCGGGCCGAAATCCAGGAAGCCGTCAATGTTCACGCCGTAGCGCAGCAGCCCAAACATCGAGCCACCGTTCGCCGCGAGGCTCTTCACGATGATGTCCGCCTGCTCCGCAGTTAGCTCACCGGAGTCCAGCATCTCCGAATAAGCTCGCTGCTTTCCGTAGGTCGCAAGGTCTCCTGCCACCGCGGGCAGGTACGCAGGCGTCTGCGTGCGATCCACCGACTTCGCGATCGCTGTATCCAGATCCTTCTTCATGTCTTCGGATTCCTGCAGCATCCCGCGCCCGCGCGATTCCAGCGCCTCGTCGGAATTGTTCCGCGCGATCTCGATCCACACCTGTCCCAGATCGTGAAATCCGCGCGCCGCCTCCGCATTGTTCGAAAAATGCGGCTGCATGAACCGGTAAGGATGCACTTTCAGGCTGCTGTCGTGTTCCGACCAGCCGCGCACGATGCCGTAGGAAATATCGTTCGCAGGAACCTGCTTCGATTCTTTCCGCAGCGAGTAAAACAAATCCACGATCACCTGCAGTTTCGCCTGATGCCTCCGCAGCAGCGCTTCATCTTTCGTATAGCTGTAGTACCGCGCCACGACTTCGAGCATTTTCCCGTATTGGCCGATCTCGGGCCCGCGCGTGTCAATCGAGCCATCATCGCGCACCGAATTCGTGAAGTAGTCATCGATATATCGCCCGGCGATATCGAAAAGTCCCCACTCAAGGAAAGCGGTCACGTCTGCATTGAACGTATCCTGGAACGTGTCCACGTTGTTGTAGCCGTATCCGCCAAACACATTGATTCCGCCCAGCGGCGGATAGCCATATTTCGGATGGTCTTCCACGCGCGTGATCATTTCCAGCGAAAGCGAGCGCAGGCAAAAATCCCGAATGCGCGCGTCCGGCACCTCCACCTTCATCGGTGGATCCAGGTCGCGCTTCCACACCGCATGCACGTTCAGCAGTGCTTGATAATAATCCGCGGCGGCCGGCTCTCCGCGCGGCGGAAATGGAAGGTGATGATAAAAATAATGCGCTTCCTTCAATTGCCCGCCATCCACCAGCAAGACTCGATACCACACGGGCTGCGTCCAGAAATGTCCCGGCTCCTCATCCGCGAAAATCGTTTCTTCCCAGTATCTTTGATCACCCGCCGGGAAGACGAATCGCACCACGGGAAGCCATCCGCCAACGAGCCCTTCCCAAACGTCGCGCTTGTTCCGTGCGTCCTGTATCTCCGTGAAAATCTTTCCCACATCAACGTAAATCTCGTCGCTAAATCCGCCGTAATCGTAAGTCGGCTTCTCATCCGAATGCCGCGTGCCCACGAAAGTCGGCACGCGCAGAGGCGGCAGCGCCGCAGCCACGTCCGCATAGCGTGGATCGTCATTCCCCGCCAGCAGCTCCGCGCCCAGCAAGTCTGCGCGCGTCTTGCCGATTTCATCCATGGTGCGCCCGCGATAGAGCGAGCTTGGCGCTGCGCTGGTAGGCTCCAAACTCTTCGGCAGCGTCAAAATCACGCCCTGCTTTGTCACATAAAGAATGCTGCCCTTCCGGTCTTCCACGTTTTCGAATACGGCAGCGCCGCTCTGCGGCTCGCGCAGCACGGCCATCAGCGTCCATGCCCCGAATTTCCCGCGCTGCGCTACCTTCACCTCTTTCTGACTCGATCCGTCGAGCATCACCACACTCTGCGCGCCGAAATCCAAGCTCTGCACGCGCAAATCAGCGGAAGCGGCAAGATTTTGCGCCGCGCTTTGCGGGGCGGGATGCGCGAAAGAACCGGGCGTCGCAAGCAGCAGACCAGCAACGACACTCCAACAGAACAAGACTCTACGAATCATTCGTGTCCTCTCCTGATTTTCTGCGCTCTTAGGAACAGACTGTGCCAATCAGACCTTCAGCAGTGGCGTCCATACCTGCATCGGAGTCGCTTCGCGATTCGCCCACGCGTAATACGGAATGAACGTCAGCGCCACCGGCTTGTTCTTCGGCGTGTCCGCTTTGTACGTGGAATACAAGGCTTCATGCGCGCTGCCGAATTCCAAGCTCGCCCCTGGATGCTCCAGCACGACTATGCCGCCCAGCAAATCGGGCTTGAACTCGCTGCGGAATTCGCCGGTCGTCTTGCGCCCTAGATCCACTGCGACGTCCTCCAACTTCACTCCGCTGGGTTGGTCGAGTTGCTCCAGGCAATACACCAAGGGCCCGCGCTGTACCGCCACACGTCCGGCATCTTCCACCACGTGCGGATTCGCTTCAATCACCTGCGGCACCATTTCCATCTTCAGATGCACCACGTCGCCCGCCACCCACTTCCGGCTGATCGGCAAATATTCGCCGGGCTTCGCACCGGCCACTGGCTTTGTGTTCACTGAAACCTGCGCGCTCTCGGCCCACGCTGGAATCCGCACGTAAAAAGTGAACTCCGAAGCTTCCGCGGGCGCCACGCCAATTTCGACGCTGCCATCCCATGGATACTTCGTCTTCTGCGTGATTTTCAGTCCGGTGCCATTCTCCAGGTGCCAGTCGAGTACGGAGTTGTCGTATAAGTGCACGTAGATTCCGTCTTTGCTAGTGCTGTAAAAATATCCAGGTAGGGCCGCAAACGTCCGCTCCAGATTCGGAGGGCAGCACGTCGTGTCGTACCAGGTGTTGCGAATTTTGTCGCCAGTCGCGGGATCGAATGCCAGGGGATTGCGGTAACAATAGAGTGTCCCGTCCAGCGACATTCCCGAATTAATTCCGTTGTACAGCGCCCGCTCGATCACGTCGGTGAACTTTGCGTCTCCCGTCACCGCCAGCATGCGCCAGTTCCACATCATGTTCCCGATAGCCGCGCAGCTTTCTCCATAGGCGCGAGCATTCGGCAATTCGTAAGCATCGCCGAACGCCTCGCCCGCCGCGCGCGATCCCACTCCTCCGGTGACGTACATTTTTGTGCTGGTCATGTCGTTCCACAAATTGTTCAGCGTTTTCAAATAAGTCGCGTCGCCCGTCTCCATGTAATAGTCCGTCGCGCCGCAACACGCGTACATCGCGCGCACCGCGTGCCCCTCAAGCTTCGTTCGCGCGGTGAACGGCGTGCCGCTGAACATATAGACCGTGCGCCGCGCCTCCAGTTGCGCCCGCGCATCACCCTGTAGGATGTATTCCGCCAGCTCCAGCTGCCGTTTGTCGCCCGTGGTGCGATAAAGCTCGATCAGCGCCATCTCAATTTCCGGATGCCCAGAGACAATCGGCTTCAACGGCGCGGGCCCGTAACTCGGCAGCAGGAAGTCGTCCACGAAGCGGATCCCGGCATCGAGCATCTTCGGATCGCCCGTACCGCGATAAAACGCGATCGCCCCCTGCAAATAATGTCCCATGTTGTATAGCTCATGGCCGGTCGTCTGCGTCTGCACCGTCATGCTCAGCGCCGCTTTGTCGCCCACGTAATAAGTGTTCAGATAACCGTTGGGCTGTTGCGCCGCAACCACATCATCAATAAATTTTTGCGCGGAAGCACGCAGCTCAGGATACGCACCCGACTGCAGTGTGAAACCCACCGCCTCCGTCCATTTATAAATATCGGAATCGGAATAAACCGGCCCGCTCTGCGCCGCGGCGCTTTTGCCGATCAGTCGCCGAAAATTGTTCATGCGTCCGTTGGCTTCCAGCAAATCGTGCATGCTGGGAATGCTCTTCTCCACGTTGATGACGCGGCGCTTCTCCCAAAAGCCGCTCTCGATCGTTACCGCATGAACCGGAATATTTTTCAGCTTCGCGTAGGGCGACCGACTGAGATTTTCAATGCCTTGATCTTTCCACGAAGGATTGTCCAGAAGTGTAGGCGCCGCGGACTGCTGACCCAAAGAACTATCCCGTCGCGCATCACCGGCCGCGCCGGCAATTAGTTCTTTCGTCGGCAATAAAAACGCCGCCGCACCCGCCGAAACCGCCGAGGTCACAAACCGCCGGCGCGAAATATCCTTTTCCTTAGTCATGCCAGTCTCCCAGAATAATTTTCACCAGGCCTCGCGGCAAGAAGTCCGGATTTCCGCTGTCGCCAAACCATCGTTCAACTCAAATCGTAGCCGCCACGCTGCAACCGCCGAGTATATCGAAATCGAAGTAAACGTTTGCCCGCTTTTGCCTAGGCAGAGTCTCAACGCGCCAAGCAGCGCACGCCGCCCCCAGTATCAGCGACCTTGTACTGGATAATCAATACAATATACTATCGCCGCTCGTCACCCAGCGTTTCTTCAAGGAGAACCACATGCCATCTCGATTTTTCACCGTCGCTATTCTCTTCCTCGCACTCTACCCCGCTGCCACTCGCGCGCAACAGCCTTCCTCGCGCTCCATGGACGATCTAAACTGGCAAGAATTCCGCCAGCTCGTCCCCGCCAAAATCAAAACTGTTATTCTCACCGTCGGTACCCTCGAAGCTCACGGCTTCATCAACAATGGCGCCGACAACACCGTTCCCGTCGGCATCGCTCACTCCATCGCCGCCGACGTCAACGCCCTCATCGCTCCGCACATTCCCTACGGCGTTACCGAGATTCTCGCGCCCTATCCCGGCAGCCTGCGCATTCCCGAGGAGCCGTTCCGCGTCTACGTCCGCGCGGTGCTAGTAGGCCTGGTAAACAACGGCTTCAAGAACATCATCATCCTCAATGGCCACGGCCCGCAAATTCCTGTTCTGCAGCAACTCGCACAGGACATCGCCCTGGAATACAAAGTCAACACGCTCGTCGTCAACTGGTGGATTCTCGCGAACGACATCACCCATCAAGTTTTCGGAGAAGACGGCGGCCACGCTACGAACGACGAAACCGCCATGGTCCAGGCCATCAATCCAAAACAAGTTCACTGGGAGCTATTCACGGGAAACGATATGGCCGAAGCTCTACCGGTCCCCCCGGATGCGTGGTCAGCCGTTCCGTTTCCCGCCACCATGCTTCAATACACGCCCGGCCAGGGAATCCCCAAAGATCGCACGCAAGCTAAAGCCGATGAGTATTACGCGAAGGTAGTAGCCAAAGTAAAAGTGCTCGTGCTCGACACGCTGCACCGCTGGGAGGTTGCGGGGTTTAACTAACGGCTAAGTTCGGCGGAAGTTTTCTTTGCGGCAGGCGCCGCGGTCGCGGCCTGGTTCACCGTTTCCAGATCATCATCCAGGCCCAAATATTCCCAACGCAGCAAAACGATTGGCACATTGCCGTTTTTCCACAAATAATCGTCGAATGCCCGCAGGTTGAACGCATCGCCCTGCTTCAATCGCGCGTCGGCCAGAAATCGCATGATCTGGACCTTGCCAATCTGATAGCTGATCGCCTGGCCCGGCCCGACGGCGAACCCTGCCGCCTCTTCTTCCGCTGTCTTTTGATCCATCGGCACGTAGTGGGCCAGATAATCCGCGGCCTGCCTGATCGTGAATAATCCCAGTGCCAACTTAACGTCCACTTCCACGCGTAACGCCCGCAGCCGCATGAAATTGTAAATAATCTCGCGCGAGCGCGGACTGTCATCGAATAGCCCGGTCTGCAGCATCATTTCCTCGACGTAAAATCCCAGTCCCTCGTTCGGCCCGGAATCATAGTAATGGCGGCGTATCGGATCGTCGTGCATCCGCGACCACGCCATCTGGAAATAATGCCCCGGCACGCCCTCGTGCACCATATCCGGGCGCGGATCTTTCGCCGTGGCCAGCCAGAAATATCCCAGCGTGGGCGACGGCTCGTTCGCCCAGCGCACGCCGGTCGCGTGCAGAAAATCGTCCGCCTCTCCAAATCCGGAAAGCGCGTTTATATATCCCGGCATCAACCGAATCGTGTAGTGGCCGATTTCCGGAGAAACCGTCACGATCCCTTTCTTCTCCAGAAAATCGCGAATCGCCTGTTCATCGCGCTCGCTGTTGCGAATTTGCTCCTCAATATTCGCGGCAATCTTCAGTTCCGGCAGGCCCTGGTTCCGCTGCTTTTCCAGCTGCTCGAAAGTCACCGCGCGTTCCCATTCCTGCCGGCTGATCGCGAGTAGTTGTTCCGGTGTATAGGGAATCAGCGCCACGTGGCTCAGAAAAAATTCATAGTTCTTCCGTCCTACGGCCGCATTTTCCGGCATGCCCTGCAAATGTTCCTGCAGCCACGCGCGATAGGCTTCCAGCGCCACAATCGCTTTTTCCGTCGCCGCCTGGAATTCGCCAGAGACGTCTCCTGATTGCAAGGCGCCTCGCTGCAGCATCGGCGCTACTTCACGCTCCACCTCCAACAACTCCGGCCGTATCTGCTGCAGCGAATCAATCGCCAACTGCGCGAACGGATGTACCGCGTGCAGATTCGCCTCGCCATCACTCAATATTTTCGGCATGTCCTGCATGCGCGCCACGATTTCGCGGGTTCGTGCCGCATCGAACGGCGGGGGCTGCACCAGTGATTCCAGCAAAGCGGTCAGCGTCTGATCCAGGTAAAAAGCCGGGTCACGCTCCCAACGCCGGTTCAAATCCAGCTGCCAACGCACCCGCGCCAGCGCTGAGCCCATCAATCGGTCGTCCACTTTTTCGTTCGTGGTCCAGCCCGTGCGATCCAGCTTTTTCCACCGGGCTTCAAATTCTTCCAGTTGCGCTCGCTGCTTCGCAATCGAATGCGCCGACCAATCGCGCTCCCCCTCAGGATGCTCGAGCCGCGGGATATCGTCCGCGGAAAACGGTTGGTAGCGTGCCCGCCAGATCCAAAAATCCGCGGCACACTGCTCCAGCGCTCCAGCCTGAGCCCGAGTCTGCGCTTGCGGCTTCGTTTCTTCCGCGTGGATCATCGCACCACAAAAAATCAGCGACGCCACAGCGACGCAAAGCACGACGCCCGCGAGATTTCTCTCCGCAGCGTGCACGCCCCGCTCCCGGGCTGGCCGAACCTTTGCGCAATCAATTATCACGAGAACCCCTTGAAGGCTTTGATCCTAACTAATCGGCGGGCGCATTTTGTGCCAGTCCGTATGGCTCTGGAATCGTCGCGCCGCTGCGATCACTGCGTGATCGTTCAAAGCGCGTCCAATGAATTGCACTCCGAATGGCAGCTTATCCTTGCTCAACCCGCACGGTACGCTGATCGCGGGCAATCCGCACAAGCTCGAAATCCCGTCCGGCGCGCGCCTCTCAATCGGCCCCGCCGAATCTTCTTCCGGTGGCGCGTTCAAAGGCGCTGCTGCCGAAGATTCGCCCGCCGTCGCGAGCACGTCGAATCGATCAAACAGCTTATCCACTTGAGTTTGCAGAAAAGTTCGCACACGCTGCACCTGCAGATAATCCCCCACGGAAAATTCCTGGCTCGCGTAACCGTTGATCCTCCCGACAGGGTCAATTAAATCCGCGCAACGCCCCGAAGCAATCAACTCCTGAAACGCCGAAGCGGATTCCATCAGAATCGTTAATTCGGCTGCCTCTTCGTAAGGCCCGTCCGGCATCTCCACATCAGCAATCGTCGCCCCATTTTTCTCCAGCACTTTCAAAGCCGCATCCACCGCGGCTTCCAAGCCCGCCTCCTGCTGATTCCACACATTCGTCAATCGCCCAATCCGCAACGGCTTCGCCGGCTCACTCTCCGCCCCGGTATACACAAAATCCGAAACGCCGGCTGGCAAAGAATCGAAATCCAAAGGATCGTTCCCGGCGAGAACCGATAGCACCAGCCCGCAATCGTCCGCAGTCCGCGCCATCGGCCCCAACTTATCCATCGTCCACGCAATGGCCATCGCGCCATGCCGGCTCACGCGACCAAAACTCGGCCGCATCCCGGAAATTCCGCACCACGATGTAGGACAAATAATCGACCCGCGCGTATCTGATCCGATCGCCCAAGGCGCCAGCGCTGCCGACACTATCGCACCCGAGCCACTGGACGAACCGCACGTCCAGTACTTCGTATTCCACGGATTTTTGCACGGTCCCGTCAACGATGCGTCGCCCGCGGAATATCCCAACCCGCCGGCCAGCTCAATCATCGCCGCTTTTCCGATCAGCACCGCTCCCGCGCGGTTCAGTCTTTCAATCACCGTAGCGTTGTAATCGAACGATTGCTTCGCCAGCGGCCGCGCGCCCCATGTTGTCGGATATCCTTGCACCGCCACCAGATCCTTTGCTGCATACGGCACGCCGTGCAAAGGTCCGCGGTAATGTCCGGACGCAATTTCCTTTTCCGCCGTACGCGCCTGCTGCAAAGCCAGGTCACGCGTGATTGTCGCGTAAGCGTTCAGCTTCGGTCCCAGCGCTTCGCTACGCGCCAAAAAACTTTCCGCGAGCTCCACAGGCGAAAGCTTCCCCCCGCGAATCCGCTCTCCAAGTTCGCGCACCGAAAGATAGAGTATGTCTTCGCTCAGCATGGATGAAGGCGCCCTCTCGCGTGAATTGCTCTGCAGTGTGCGGCTTGACAGCCACCACCGCGCTCCGCGACTGGCAATACCAGATTCCTCACTCGTTATTTTTTCCGCTGGAAAGTTTCAACACCGTCACGGGCGGGTCTCCGTTCTGCAGAGTAAACGCACGGATAGGCGCCAGCATCGTTTCGTTGTAAGCAAGAATCCGGCGCAAATGTTTCCTCTGCTCCTCAGACAATCGCTCGCCGTATTTCCGAATAATGTTAGCAAGCTTCGCCTCAACGTCCCGGCTTTGCTCCGCCGTCAGCTTGGGCCCCAGCGAATCCTGCTCGCTCGCCGCAATCGCCGGTGATATGGTGTCCCGGTCGCGCCGCTCGCCTAACAATCCGGACGGTGAAACCGAAAGCGAGAGCGCCGCCGCGACCGCCGCGTCGAGTCCGAATTCACGACGCGAGATGCGCGCCGCTTTCGTCTTGGCGCCGTTCGCATCCTTTATAGGAGCGTCCGAATTGTCAGAGCTAGAGGATGATGTCGACACGGAGGTATAGTCTTGTATATATTATCCACGCGTCAAGCGATTTCATGCACCCACTAACCTCTTCTCGCAAGCCTCTCGTCTCCATAAGCTTACTAGCCGCCTGCTCACAGCCCGAGCCGACGGCCGCCCTGCGCGCACCAAGAGCTTCACACGCGATAGCAGCACCCCCAGAATCACAAGGATATTAATGACCAATAACGCGCCCCTCACTTCCTCCAGCTCACCCGCCGCTGCCTCACAAGATCCCACGTTCGCGCGGGGGCTAGGGCTCTTCGATTCGGTGATGGTCGTCGTCGGCGTGATGATCGGCTCCGGTATCTTCATCGTCTCCGCCGACATGTCGCGCCAAATTGGCAGCGCGGGCTGGCTGCTCGTCGCCTGGCTTTTCGCGGGCGTTCTCACCATCGCCGGAGCGCTTTCCTATGGCGAGCTCGCCGCCATGATGCCGCGTGCCGGCGGCATGTACATTTATTTGCGCGAGGCGTTCTCCCCGCTCTGGGGATTTCTCTATGGCTGGACCCTCTGCACCGTCATCCAGACCGGCACCATTGCCGCCGTCGCCATTGCGTTCGCGCGTTTTTCCGGCGTGCTCTTCCCTTCAGTTTCGGAATCTCACTACTTGATCCCGCCGATCCATATATCCAGCGATTACGCTTTCTCGCTCTCAACCGCGCAACTCACCGCGATCGGCGTCATCGCGGTACTCACCTGGACCAACAGCCGCGGCCTGCAATACGGCAAGATCGTGCAGAATGTTTTCACTGTCGGGAAGACACTCGCTCTGCTCGTCCTGATCGCGCTAGGACTCACGCTCGGTTGGAACGCTACAGCCGTTCACGCGAATTTTAGCAATGCCTGGACCGCTCGCGGCGTCTCCCCGCTCACATCGACACTCAGCGCTGCCACCGCCTTCGGCCTGTTCGTAGCCATCTGTGTTGCGCAAACCGGCTCGCTTTTCTCCGCCGATTCCTGGCACGACATCACTTTCACTGCCGGTGAAGTGAAAAATCCCCGCCGCAATCTTCCGCTCTCGCTCGCCATTGGCACCAGCATCGTGATCGTTCTCTACCTCCTCGCCAACGTCGCCTATCTCGTGACGCTTCCGCTCGAAGCCATCCAACACGCACCGTCGGATCGCGTCGCCACCGCCATGCTGCAAACAATTTTCCCCACGCTAGGCGCCGCGCTGATGGCCGCCGCCATCATGGTCTCCACAGTAGGCACTGTGAACGCGCTGACTCTCGCAGGAGCGCGAACGTACTACGCCATGGCTCGCGACGGATTGTTTTTTCAATCCGCTGGAACACTGAATTCCGCGCGCGTGCCCGCTTGGGCGCTGCTCATTCAAGGCCTTTGGGCCGTGTTCCTGGTTCTTCCGCGCACTTACAACCCGGTCACGCAATCCTACGGAAACCTCTACAGCGATCTGCTCGATTACATTATTTCTGCTGCGCTGATTTTCTACATTCTCACCATCGCCGGAATTTTTCGCCTGCGCAGCAAGAAGCCCGATGCCGACCGCCCCTATCGCGCCTTCGGCTACCCGTGGCTCCCCGCGCTCTACATCATCGGCGCGGTGGCGATTCTGATCGTGCTATTCACTTATCGCCCCGCCACTACCTGGCCGGGCTTGATAATCGTAATCCTCGGCGTCCCGGTTTATTTTCTGATAGCGCGCTCCGCTCAAGACCGTAAAATGCCGGACGAGGAGCTGCCGCAGTAGCCCACGCGGTCAGCGCGATGAATCGCTAAACAAATTCGTTGAGGGTAATCCTGTGCAATTCGCTCGAATGATTTCCGCCGTGGATGCTCACGCCTGTGGCGAACCGGGCCGCGTAATCGTTGGCGGCGTGCTGGATGTTCCCGGCGCCACCATGTTCGAAAAAATGAAATATCTCGAAACCCGCGCCGACGATCTTCGCAAATTAATGCTGCGCGAACCCCGCGGCTACCCCGCGTCCAATTGCAATCTCATCTTGCCCTCCACGAATCCCGAAGCCGCCGCGGGTTTCGTAATCATGGAGCAAACCGAATATCCGCCGATGTCCGGCACCAACACCATCTGCGTCGTCACCGTGCTGCTCGAAACTGGAATGATTCCTATCCGCGAGCGCATCATGAAGCTGAAGCTCGATACCCCCGCCGGCCTCGTCGACGTCGAAGCCGAAATCGAAAACAATAAAGTAAAGCGCGTGACATTTCAAAATGTTCCGGCGTTCGCCGTACACCTCGATGCGAACGTCGAAGTTCCCAGCCTTGGCACCGTCAAAGTGGATGTCGCCTACGGCGGAATGTTCTACGTCATTGCCGACGCCGCCCCGCTGGGCTTTCACCTCGCCCCCGACGAAGCCCGCGACATCGTGCGCGTCGGCGAAATGATCAAAACCGCGGCGAACGAACAGCTCCCCGCCGTTCATCCGGAAAATTCTGCGATCGCCGGCATCACTATCGCCCAGCTTTCCGCGCCCGCCGATCATCCGCGCTCTGACCGCAAAAACACCGTGATCGTTTCCACCGGCAAACTCGATTGGAGCCGCCCCTCCTCCTGGACTGGCGCGCTCGATCGTTCGCCCTGCGGCACCGGAACCTGCGCGAAAATGGCGACTCTTCATGCCAAGGGCCAGTTGCCTCTGAATCAGGATTTTGTGCACGAAGGAATCCTCGGCACCACGTTCACGGGACGCTTGATCGCGCAGACGCGCATCGGCCCGCACTCTGCCGTGGTTCCGACAATCAGCGGCAGCGCATGGATCACCGGAATCGCGCAATACGTCCTAGATTCCGACGACCCGTTTCCCAGCGGCTACAAAGTAGGAGATATTTGGGGCAGCGCGGAATGAAGCACCGAATCAAGCATCACGAGTCGCGAGGAAAACAATCGCCGTAATCCCGCCCATTTGCTTAGCCCCTTTTGTAGTGCGGCGCCTTGCCGCCGCTTCCGCAACAATCTAAGACTCGGCGCGGTCGCACCGCGCGAGGCTTGCCTCGCACGCTCTTCGCCGCCACGTCCACGCGTTAGCCATGGTAGGGCCCCTGCTCGCCGCCCTCCGGTCTTTTACCGCCCGCGCGCTGGTTCCTCTCGATCCTCATGCACTTCAAAACCACTCGGCGGCGTCACTCCCAACAAGTACTCCACGAAATAATCCCACCGCCGCCGTATCAAGTAAGGATTCCCGCCTTCCCCGTGATACATATTCGGCACCAAAAGCATGTCGAAGTTTTTATTCGCCTTCATCAAAGCATCCACGAAACGCATGCTCTCCACCGGATGCACATTGTCGTCGATGTCGCCATGCACGATCAGCAAATGCCCTTGCAACTTTCCCGCCATCGTCACGTTGGATTGCGCGATGTAATCCTCCTGCACCGGATAACCTTGATACAACTCGTTCCACCACGCCTTATCCAGCCGCGCGTCGTGATCTCCCGAAATCGTCACCCCCACTTTATAAAAATCAGGAAATGCCAGCATTGCATGCGCCGCGCCGTAACCGCCCGCCGAGGTTCCCCATATCCCCACTCGCTCGGCATCCATGTACGGATAGCGTGCCGCCATCTGCTTGATCATCGCCACGTGATCCGCAAACGACCCGCCCAAATTTCTGTAGGAATATTCGTGGAACGCGCGAGAACGTCCCGTCGTCCCGCGCCCATCCACCATCACCACCACAAATCCCAATTCCGCCACGGGCTGCAAACCGATTCGGTTCGCCTGCCCGAACGTTTTCGGCACAAAAAATCCCTGCGGACCGGTGTAGACCTGTTCCACGATCGGGTATTTCTTCGACGGATCGAAATTCGAAGGTCGCCAGATCAAGCCGTACAAATCAGTTGACCCGTCCGCCGCCTTGCCGTGAAATGGCTCCGGATACTTCCATCCCGTCTTCAGCAACTCCGCTGCGTCAGACTCTTCGAGCGTCCGCACTTCCGATCCGTCCTTCGTCCGCCGCAGTACTGCCTTCCCCGGCAAATCCGCACGCGAGAAACTGTCCACGAAGAACGCTCCATCCGGCGAAACGCTCGCCGCATGATTCGCATTTTCCGGGGTCAAGAGCGTCAGTCCCTTGCCATCGAATCCCACGCTGTAAACATGCGTCAAATAGGGGTCTTCGTCCTTCTCGCGTCCGCACCCCAGGAAATAAACTCGCCGCGCCTTTTCGTCCACCGAGAGTATTTGCCTTACCACCCAGGGACCTTGCGTCAGTTGATTGACTAATTGACCCGTCTTTTCGTTGTAAAGATACAAATGATTCCAGCCGTCGCGTTCCGAGGACCACACAATCTCGCCGCTATCGTGCGCAAATCGAAAAAAAGTCTCGCCTGGATCCACATAGCGCTCCGATTGCTCGCCAATCAGCACTCGCTCCGCGCCCGTCGCCGGATCCACCTGCCGCAGCTCGATCGCTTTTTCTCCGCGCTCGCTGTAATCGTAATAAATGCTCTTGCTGTCCGGATACCAATCGAATCCCGGCCCGCCCTGAAACCGTATTTCCAAAGGCGCGGTCTTGATGTCTGTCCGCTTGCCCGACGGAATGTCAAAAATAATCGGCTCGGCCGTGGGCAACGCTTCGCCCGGCAATGGATACACCACGTCGTACGCTTTTGGCCGCAGTTGATTCGGCGGCACGAACTGCAGCGTCGTAAAGTGCCCGGCATTTCGCGAATCGAGCCGATATGTAACCAGCTTCGATGAATCCGGCGACCAGAAGACTGCCGGCCGCTGCTTCACATCATCCGTCCCCTGTGCCACCATCGGGCGCAGCGAAGCAACCGGCGTCGCGTAATCCCAGCCCGGTTCGCCGTCACGAGTCAGTTGCTGCACCGATCCTGTCGAATTGTCACGCACGTAAAGATTGTGATCCTTCACATAGGCCGCCCATGCGCCGCTCGGAGAAAAATCTTCATAAGGTCCGGCTTGCGCATCGCTGGACTTCTTGCAATCGTATTTCTCCAGGCCACACGTCCACGCCACGCCGTCCAGCTGAAAATTTATAGATTGCCCGTCCTTCGTGAACTCCAAATTGTCGAACGGTAATTGCGTCGCCGAATATTCCCGCTTCGCTGCGCGCGCCAAAGAAGCTGCGATTTTCGCGTGATCGAAGGCCGGCGCGCTGGTATTCTGCGCCGCATCCACCAGAATAAATTCCGATCCGCTCGCTCCAACCTTTCTGTACCAGAAGCGGCTAGTCTTCTCGATCCAATGCGGCTGCACGTCCGCGACGTAAATCTGATGCCGCACATTTCCCGGAAGAAATCGTTCGGCGCGCTGATAGTCTGCCAGCGTCCCTTGCGCGCTCGCCAGCGCAGGAGAAAGAATTAAAAACGTCACCACAACGATCCACTTCGCCGAGCCACGTTTCATTTTCTGTTCCTCCCGCGAGCAGCTTTCGCGCATCGCATTTTGTCCAGCGACGATTTTTTCGCATCCGATGCGAAATTTCCTGTCCTCACCCGCCTGCCAGCAACGCGCAAACCAATTTTTAATGAAAGCCTGCCAAGGGTTTACAGGGATATGCCTCGAGGACTTTGGGAAGGGGGGCCGGGGAAGCCCCGCCCTTCCCTGCATCCTCCTTGCTAGCATCCAAGAACGTCGGGGTGGCGACGGCTCTCGGGCCATTACGCAAGGTCCTGAAACCCGGCGTTAGCCGGAACTGGGTGGCGCGGCGCCCGCTATACTCCAGCGTCGTGCGAAAAAAGGATCTCAGTGCGGTGACTCGGTCTGACGTTATGCCACATCCGCGTTTCCCCGTAAACTCCGGAAAGCACATGGGAAAACCTGGTACCGGACGCCCGCTAGAACGGCCGTGGTAAACGTTTTCAGCAAACCTCATGTTTTTGGTTGCCTAACTTCGCCACGATGTATATTATATGCAGGCTGCCCCGTCAATGCCCATTTATCTCACTCCCGCCTCTACTGGACTTGCATCGCTCAATTCCGTTTTCCGGACTTCACCCCTGGTTTCCGCTCCGCTCCCAACCCAATGCTTTCCATCGTTATGGCCGTCGGTTGATTCGCAATTTTGCTCGCAAATCTCTGTTCTGAAACGCGATAATGCCCGTTCGAGGCGTGTATCCCGAGCGAGGATCGGATAACCTGCTCATGAGCCTTACCAAGCCGCGTTTGGACAACAGTCCCGCGAACCTGTTCGACGCGGTCGAACGCATCCACATCGTCGATTCGCACACGGGCGGCGAGCCCACCAGAATTATTGTCAGCGGCGGTCCGGATCTCGGCCACGGGTCAGTGGCAGAGCAGTTGGAGCATTTTCGCCGCGATCACGATTATCTGCGCGGCGCGCTGGCCAATGAACCGCGCGGCTCCGAAGTCGTTGTGGGTGGATTCCTCTGCAAGCCATCCGATCCTACCAGCGCCGCCGGCGTAATTTTCTTCAATAACGTTGGCTATCTCGGCATGTGCGTGCACGGCACAATTGGCTTAGTCATTACTCTCGCGTACCTGGGCAAGATCACGTACGGGGATCACCGGATCGAAACGCCTGTCGGCACCGTCACCGCCACGCTCCATGAAACCGGCGAAGTCACCGTGGTCAACGTCGCTAGCATGCGCACAGCCGCAAAACTCACAGTTCAGGTGCCCGGCTACGGCGCCGTCACCGGCGATGTGGCCTGGGCCGGCAACTGGTTTTTCCTGGTCAACAATGATTCCATCGAGTTGACGGCTGCGAATATTGAAAAATTGACGGAGTTCGCTTGGGCCATTCGCCAAGCGTTGGCCAATAATGGAATCAAGGGCACCGACGGCAAAGAGATCGATCACGTTGAACTGTTTCGCCCGTCAAAGAAGCCGGGAATTCAAAGCCAGAATTTTGTTCTCTGTCCCGGAAAAGCCTACGACCGTTCGCCCTGCGGCACCGGCACTAGCGCCAAGCTCGCCTGCCTCTACGCCGATGGAAAACTGAAGCCAGGAGAAGTCTGGCGGCAGGAAAGCATCGTGGGCAGTGTTTTTGAAGGACAAGTTCGCATCGCAGACGGCCAAGTGTTGCCCATTATCAAAGGTTCCGCGTTCATTACATCGGAGGCGGATGTGATTCTGGATCCGCGCGATCCCTTTCGTAATGGCATCTACCCGTGAACAAGCCGTCTGAAGTTGTGATCGTCGGTGCCGGAATCGTCGGCGCCGCATGCGCTTTCGAACTTGCCGCCGAAGGCGTTCGCGTCCTCGTAATTGACGAAAGCTTCCCCAGTTCCGGTACCACCGGCGCAGCCATGGGCCACATTGTCGTCATGGATGATTCCGAAGCGCAGTTCGCCATCACGCGCTATTCCCAGATTCTTTGGGACGATCTACGCGATCAATTGCCTCCTGCCGTCGAGTTCGACCCGTGCGGCACGCTGTGGGTCGCCACGGATGAAATAGAAATGGCCGAGGTCCACCGAAAATTTGATTACTACCGTGAACGCGGAGTAAACGCCGAAGTTCTCGATTCGCAGCAGGTTCGTGAGGCGGAGCCTCACCTGCGCCAGCCGCTCGCCGGAGGCCTTCGCGTGCCAGGAGATTCGGTCGTCTATCCGCCCTGCGCCACCGGATTCTTGCTGCAGAAAGCCCGTGACTTGGGAGCGCGCGTCGTCCACGGCCAGCCGGTGGTCGCGATCGGCAAAGGCATCGCGCGCCTCGTGGATGGCACGGTTTTCCCTGCGGGCTTCATCATCAACGCCGCCGGCCAATCGGCCCCGAAACTCAGCGGCGGAATAAATATAAAGCCACGCAAAGGCCACTTGGTAATCACCGACCGCTATCCGAATTTTCTCCATCATCAGGTCGTCGAGCTGGGCTATTTAAAGAGCGCGCACTCGCTCACTGCCGATTCCGTCGCATTCAACGTGCAGCCTCGAAAAACAGGCCAGATCTTGATCGGCTCTTCGCGCCAATACGGCGCAGAGAATTCCGCGGTGGACGACTCCATTCTCGCGCGCATGTTGCAACGCGCATTCGACTACATGCCCGAACTCAGCCAGCTTTCGGCGATTCGCGTGTGGACAGGTTTTCGTCCCGCCACTCCAGATAAGCTCCCTTTGATCGGCCCATCGCCCGAAGATCCTTCTGTCCTGGTCGCGGCCGGCCATGAAGGCTTGGGCATCACGACCTCGCTCGCGACCGCCAAGCTGATCTGCGCGCAAATTCTCGGCCAGCGCCCGGCGATTCCGGTTCAGCCTTATCTGCCGTCCCGCCAAATGGCTGCGGAGGCGCATGTCTGACTCCGTCTCCGTTCGCGTAAATGGAAAGCCCGTGACGGTTCGCGCAGGAGCCACGGTCGCCGTGGCGGTTCTCGCCGCCGGCGCCACTTGCCGCGCTTCGGTCACGGGTCAACCGCGCTCACCTCTCTGCGGCATGGGCACCTGTTTCGAATGCCGCGTCGCCATCAATGGAGAGCCGCAACGCCGCAGTTGCCAGGTGCTTTGCGAAGCAGGCATGGAAATCGAAGCCAATGGATAGCGTCAGGCATTTAAGTTTCGACGTCGCCGTCGTCGGCGCAGGTCCTGCCGGAATCGCCGCAGCACTCGCGGCCGCGGATTCCGGCGTCACCGTCGGCTTGATTGACGATAACCCGGCCGCCGGCGGGCAAATCTGGCGTGGCGTTCAAAGCGCTCCGCAGAATTCAGCGTCGTCCATTTGGTTTCAGCGTCTGAATAAATCCGCAGTTCAACTCGTGCGCGGTGCGCGGGTTTTCCATGCTGCGAAGGGCGAGCTCGCCGCGGAATCCGATGATTCCGCCATTCAGATCAGCTACGGAAAATTAATTCTCACCACCGGCGCGCGCGAATTATTCCTGCCTTTTCCCGGATGGACGCTTCCCAACGTAACGGGCGCAGGCGGCCTGCAAGCTCTGCTGAAATCCGGCCTCGATATCGCCGGAAAACGCGTCGTCATCGCTGGAACCGGTCCGCTGCTTCTCGCCGTCGCGGCATACGCGCGCAAATGTGGCGCAAAAGTCGTCGCAATCTGCGAGCAAACCACTCGGTCGCGCATGGTGCGCTTCGGCATGAAGATGCTGCTGGTCCCCGGCAAAGCGCCCGAAGCTTTGCGATTTGCCTACGAGCTTCGCGGCATCCCGCACTGGACCGATTGCTGGCCCGTCGCCGCCTTCGGAAGTCGCCGCATCGAAAGCGTGCGCATTTCGCGCCAGGGACAAACCAGCGAAATCGAGTGCGATTATCTCGCCTGCGGTTTTCATCTGATTCCGAACCTCGAGCTGCCGCGCATGTGCGGCTGCCGCCTCGAAAGCGGATTCGTACACGTGAACGAATATCAGCAAACCTCGGCCCCCGGAATCTATTGCGCCGGCGAACCCACCGGAATCGGCGGCCTCGAGCTGGCTCTAGCCGAAGGCGAGGTCGCCGGTTACGCCGCCACCAACTGGGAAGATCGCGCCAAGCACCTATTCGCGAAGCGCGCCCGTTACGGGAAAGGTGTGCGCATCCTGAAAGACGCTTTCCCGCTGCGTCCCGAGCTGAAAAATCTCGCGCGCCCAGACACGCTGGTCTGCCGCTGCGAAGACGTCCCGCACGAACGATTGCGCGAACATGGCTGCTGGCGTGCCGCCAAATTGCACGCCCGCTGCGGCATGGGCCCGTGCCAAGGACGCGTCTGCGCCCCGGCCGCCGAATTTCTTTTTGGTTGGCAAATAGATTCCGTACGTCCGCCGGTCTTTCCAGTGCGTTGTGCAAGCCTGGCGGCTGTTCCATCGCATTCTGCTGCGGCACGAAATTAAATGGAGGATTCCGATGAAGTGGAAAGGTGTAATGCCCGCAATCACCACGTGTTTCGATCCAAATGAAAAAGTTGACCACGCGTTCATGGCCAATCACTGCCGCTGGCTCGTCGAAAATGGCTGCACCGGCGTAGTCGCGCTCGGCTCGCTAGGCGAAGGCACCACGCTCTCCTTCGACGAAAAGGTCGCGATCCTGCGCAATTGTGTGGGCGCGCTGAAAGGCCGCGCTCCCGTCGTCGCCGCAATCTCCGCGCTCTCCACCGCCGAAGCCGTCGCGCAAGCTGAAGCTGCGGAATCCGCTGGATGCGAAGGCGTCATGGTTCTTCCGCCCTACGTTTACAAAGGTGATTGGCGCGAAATGAAAGCCCACGTGGCCGCCGTTCTCAAAGCCACGCCGCTTTCCAGCATGCTGTACAATAATCCTGTCTCTTACGGTACCGATTTTCTTCCGGAGCAGATTCAGGAACTCGCGCATGAGCACCAGAATTTGCACTCGGTGAAGGAATCGAGCACCGACGTGCGACGGATCAGCGCGATTCGCGCTCTCATCGGCGATCGCCTGGTTCTATTTATCGGCGTGGACGACGCCATCCTGGAAGGCATCGGCGTTGGCGCCACTGGATGGATTGCCGGCCTTGCCAACGCACTGCCGCGCGAATCCGTAGACTTGTTCGATTACGGCATCGAAGGAAAATCAGCGCAGGCGTTCGAGTTGTACCGCTGGTTCTTGCCGCTGCTGCGACTGGACACGGTTCCCAAATTCATCCAGCTGATAAAATTGGTTCAGCAGGAGCTTGGCATCGGCAACGCCCGCGTCCGCGCCCCGAAACTGGAGATAATCGGCGAAGAATTGGAAGCAACCAGAAAAATAATTCGTCACGCAATACAAAATCGGCCAAAGAATGCGAGCTCCGCTCTCGCGCACGCGGCAAGGTAAAGGATCTGCACAAATGGAATTCTTGGGAACTTCTATAATCGGATTTCGCGACGGCAATGCCGGTAGCACCGGCAACGGCACATTCCAGGCCTTCGCTCCGGCCACCGGCCAAAAAATCGAGCCGTCCTTTCACTCCGCGACAGGAGAAGAAGTTGACCTCGCCGTCAGGCTCGCCAGCGAAGCAAGCGTCTTTTTCGGTCGCTCGTCCGGCAAAAAAAGGGCGGCCTTCCTGGAAACGATCGCCTCCCGCATCGAAGCGCAGGTCGAATCGCTCGTGGCGCGCGCCCATCAGGAATCAGCGCTTCCGATCGCTCGCCTGCAATCTGAAACCGGCCGTACCTGCACCCAGCTCCGCATGTTCGCAAGGATCGTGCGCGAAGGCTCCTGGGTGGGCGCGCGCATCGATCACTCCGATCCGCAACGCAAACCCGTTCCGAAGCCGGATGTCCGCTCCATGCTCCGCCCTCTGGGCCCGGTCGTAGTCTTCGGCGCGAGCAATTTTCCGCTCGCGTTCTCGGTCGCCGGTGGCGATACCGCCTCCGCCTTCGCCGCCGGAAATCCCGTCATCGTCAAAGCCCATCCCGCGCATCCCGGCACCAGCGAACTGGTGGGCCGCATCATCCGTGATAGCGTGCGCGTCTGCGATTTGCCCGAAGGCGTTTTTTCGCTGCTCTTCGATTCCGGCTTTTCCGTTGGTGCCGCGCTGGTGCAACATCCGTTGGTGAAAGCCGTGGGCTTCACCGGTTCGATTCCGGCCGGCCGTGCGTTGTTTGATTTGGCCGTCAAGCGCCCTTCGCCGATTCCGTTTTACGGTGAAATGGGCAGCACGAATCCCACCTTCATTCTTCCCGGCGCACTCGCCGCGCGGGGGGAAAAAATCGCGGCGGAACTCTACGGCTCTTTCACTCTTGGTGCCGGACAATTCTGCACCAAGCCCGGCCTGGTATTTCTCTCCGAGGGAAAACCCGCGGATACGCTTGTAAACGTCCTGAAAGGCAAAGTCGCGGAATCCGCGAAGTTCACCCTGCTGACTTCCGGCATCAGCGCGTCCTACAACCGCGAAATTCGCGAGCGCAAAAGTCACGACGGCGTCACCCTGCTCGCCGAGGAAAAATCTGCCGACGCCGCGTCCGCCTTTCAAGCAGGCGCCACCCTCTTTCAGGCGGACATTACCTCCTTCCTCGCCAGCCCCGATCTCGCCAGCGAAGTTTTCGGCCCTGAAACCCTGCTGATCAACTACTCGCAGAAGGAACAAATCCTCGAAGCCGCGCGCGGCCTGCACGGCCATCTAACCGCCACCGTGCACGGCACCGAACAGGACATCGCCGAATTCTCCGAGCTCATCGCCATCCTGGAAAACAAAGTCGGTCGGATTATTTACAATGGTTACCCCACCGGCCTCGAGCTGTGCGACGCCATCGTGCACGGCGGCCCTTACCCCGCCAGCACTGATTCGCGCACCACCTCTGTCGGTACGCTCGCGATCTTTCGCTTCGCCCGCCCTGTCTGCTATCAGGATTTTCCAGACGTCGCGCTGCCCGATGAATTGAAAAATGAGAATTCACTTGGCATATGGCGCATGGTGGACGGAGAATTGACACGCTAGCCGTCCTGATAGATGATCACGGACGGGCGCGCGGGCCATCCACCTCCGGAATGCCGGAAGCACGCAGTATCCCGCGCAGACCTAGTTCCAAAGGGTTACTTAACTGACTATGCCCAAAACTCAATCTAAATTCGCTTCGGCGCCGACTCACGAGCACGCCGCGCCCAGAAAATCCGACGCTATCCCGCGCCAATCCTTGGCCGCTGCCGTCGTCGAACGCCTGCGCGACAAGATCCTGCATGGCGAACTGCGCGAAGGCGAGCAGCTCCGCCAGGACGCCATCGCTGCCGAATTTCAAATCAGCCGCATTCCCGTGCGAGAGGCGCTCAGCCATTTGGCTGCGGAGGGCCTGATCACCATCGTCGCCAATCGCGGTGCCGTTGTCTCCGCTCTCTCTCCCGATGAAATCATGCAGCTGTTCGAAACGCGCGCGGTCCTGGAATGCTACATGCTTCGCAAGGCCATCGCTAATTTCACCGAAAAGGATTTTCAAGCCGCGGAAGAAATCCTTCAGCATTTCGAAGAATCGCTTGAGAACGACGCCGACGTGAAATCCTGGGGTCAGTGGAACTGGGCTTTCCACTCCGCGCTTTACGCGCCCGCCAATCGCCCGGTGATGCTCTCATTCCTAAAGACCCTGAACAACAATTGCGACCGCTACACGCGCCTCCACCTGGTTTTCACCCGCGATTTGCACATTGCCGGTAAAGCCCACCACGAACTACTGGACGCCTGCCGCACGAAAAACCCCGACATCGCTGCCGACGCCCTCTGGAAACACATCACCACCGCCGGCGAGTACCTAAAAGAGTTCATCCAACGCCACCGCGAACAACACGCCTGATCCGACGCTATCGATATCGGCGCCTTCGCCTTTCGTAGCGCCGGCCTGCCTGCCGGTGGGCAGGCGTCCCGCCGGCTTTTTCGCATTTGACTCTGATTGTGTAGCGGCCGCTTCGACCCGGGCGTTTCGGGGCGAAGCGGGCATCTTATTTTTTGGTTTCCCGTATCGATCGCCGCTTACCAATCTCAATCCGCCGCGGCACCAACCCGCGCAATCTTCACCGCTGCCGCCGCCCCATCGATAGGAACCGCGACGCCCACTTCTTCCGCGCCCCCGCTCGTAAACTTCTGCACCACCCGATCCCCCACGAAAACCTCATAATTCCCAACCGGCAAACCGCTGATCGCGACGCTCGTCTCGTGCGCCGCACCCGCACGATTCTCCAGTACAAATTTTATTTCCCCCAATCCGTCGCTGAACGAAACCGGCTGCCCCTCGGCAAATCCATCGCGTCCCAGCAAAATATGCAATCGCTCGTTGCCACGCAGCACGTGGAACCGCACTCGCAATCCATCGCGCGGAATTACTTCCGTCACCTTCCCGTCGCGACGCAGCTCTCCCCCGTAAGCATAAAGCTTAAAAATCGGATCATCCACCACTACCGTTGCCGCCGTGCGCAACGCACCCAAAAACCCCAGATCGATCTCGCCGTCATACCACCACGGCCCACGGCCCATTTCCTTGTTGCCCAGCCAGGCATGTCCCCAAGGACGCGGCTCGAATCCCCCGCTCGCTCCGCCGTCATTATTTTTTCCCGGATACCAATACCCGTAGTTCGATTCCGCCGTACCGGAATTCAGCAGCGCCCAAGAACTCAAATAGGAAGCGTAACCAAGCCGCGCGTAAGGAAACGGATCCTGCGCAAAATACAATCCGTAATCCAGCACCGCCCAGCCGCCCATTTGCGCCATATAACTCAACGTGTAACTCGCGTTCCCTGCCCCGCGATAATCACTCCCCAAATCGTAATACGCCGGCTCCAGCCAGCCGCGACACGCTAGGTTCAGCGCCATCTGCTCGTTCAAGAACGCCAGCGCGTTCTGATATTTCACTGCGGTCCGTATGTCGCCCGCGGGCAATCCAGCGGGCGCGCTCTCGCCTGGCTTCACTACGTGCGCCATCGCGTATTTCGCAAACGCGTGCGTTGATTCAAACCCGGTGGAATCGAAGGGATACTCCGAAGCATATAAATCCGGATGCCCATTGATGAAATGCTCCGCCTTCTTCTCCCACTCCGCTCGCAACCATCCCGCCTGGTCCTTGTGTCCGTTTTCCTCGAGCGCCTGAATCAAATCCGGAATTACCAGTTCGTCGTAAGTTCCAGTTTCGTAAGGCGACCACTTCACAATCTCCATCGGCACCGTGAAGAAAGCCTTCGCCGTGCCGAACGCCCGCTCCAGATAGCCGTCCGCGTCCAGGTACTTCGTCATGTTCGGATAATCTTTCGCCACCCGGTACATGTTGTAATACAGCAGCACCACATGCGGATAATCGTAGATCCTCCAGATGTGCTTCTTCCCGCTCGGGTCGTCCTTCGGGCTTTCGCGGTTCACCTTCCAGTTCGGAATCCCGTAAATTGCGTAAGGATACGGCTCCTTATCCGTTTGCTGCAGCCCGCCCCACACGAATTTCTTGATGTACAATTCCACCGCGTCAATTTCTTGCTGCGAAGGGTAATAGATGTTCTCGCCCGCGATGTACGGCGCCTTTCCCAGCGCCGGATCGTCTGAAGCAACGGCGTACGATTGCAGCCCGTCCAGATCGTCCGGGCTGCGCAATTTTTCATGCTTCATGTCCCACTGTGAAATCAGGCCGTAATACCAAAGTTTCGGATCCTCCCACTGTTCGTGCGTCACCATGAACGACGCGCGTTTCTTGTACAGCGTCTCCAACGGCTCGGTGACGAAAAAATCCAGCGATAAATAACGACCCTCTCCGTACTTGACCTTTAACTGGTTTTCTCCCAGGCGCGCGAACTGCACTTTATAGACGTGTACATCCTTGCCGCTGTCGCCCACATATTCGATCTTGGTCTGCTCCGGATGCTCCGCCGCGATCTCCGTGATCTTGTTCTTCGTGTGCAGCGAAAATAGTGTTGTCAAATCCGTCGGCACCGTCATTCCTGGAACTACGTTCACGTCAAACAGCCCCTCCTCGTACAACGCGTTGCGTACTCCGTCGTAATCGGCGGCCCAGTGAAAATGAAACCCGTAATGAGCCGAATCTCCCGCCGCGCCTTTGGGTTTCAAGATCAGATTCGTGTTGGGCAGCCGCCAGTTCCCGCCCTTCGCGCGCAACTCTTCTCCACTCGCCGCCGAATGGATGTAGGCCGCGTAGCCGCGCTCCATCCGCGTCGCATCGAAATATTCCAAGGGTGTCCCCGGCTGCGGCGTCATCACCAGGTACGGCCCCTCCGCATTCGGCCTCATCCAGAAAATGAACGATCCGTTCTCGCCGATAAAATAATGCGGGAACACACGCTTCGTGTAAGTCTCCGTCTTGTCCCAGGAATAATTCGTGTTGAACTTCAGCGGCAGCCCCAGGTCCCCGATCTCCATCTCGTGATCGGTATTGTTCTGCAAGGAAATCGACCAGACCAGCGCGTCACCATCTAATCGAAATTCGTCGCGCACTTGTAAATCCTCGATCGGCGTCACCTTCTTCCCTTCGTCATTCACGCGCCACTCATAAATCCCGGCCGTCGCGTCACTTTCCAGTTGCGCTTCAATCCGCAAAGCTGTCGTCGTCACAGTCGTGAATTTCGCCTCGGAGTATCGGTCCGCCGCCACCGGGTAACCGTTCGTCGCGCTCACTTCTTTCCAAGCCTCGTTGTCGCGATAAAGCACGCGCCAGGATTTCGGCAGCTTGATCGGCTCATCGGGATTTTCTTCCAGCGCCCAATACACCTGCGTGGACCACACCTTCTGCGCTGACGCAAAATCGTACTGCACCCACTCCGCGGTTCCTTTTTTCCCGCGCCACACGAATTTCGGCATGTTCGGCTCGTGCGAATTGGCCGGCTCGATCTGATCCTTCAGCGCCCACACCTCCCAGGGCTCCACTGAAGCGGAGGGCTTGCTCTCGGTCGCGATCGTCGGCACCAGTTCGCCCACCCTATAATAGATAGTGTTTTGCCCCGCCCCGGGCGCAGCTTCGATCACCGCAGCCGACGCCCGCTTCCATTCCTTCTGCCCTACCTGCCTGTAACGAATCACTATGTCGCCCAAACTCCGGCCCGGCCCGATGTACTCCGTGTCGTATTTGTCCTCCACGCGCTTAATGCTGGCGATCCCGAAGTCGGAGCCAGCGACTTGAAATTGCTCATTTTTCAGGGTCGTCTGGGCAACACAAACCTCTGGTAGCAAGGCCATTACGACCCCAAGTAGCATAAGAATTCGCATGCGCACGACGCCCTCCTCGACGAATCAGCAGCACGATATACTTTATACGAGTGCCTGACAAGTCCGCTCTCTTCCGCTCACCCGCTCCGCCACACCCGCTACCCAACTGATCTTTTCCGAAGTTTTGCGCGTCTCGGCTGCTCCATCCCTGCCTCTGCACCCGATCACCTGGCGCAAAATCCCCTGTTGACGAGTAAACGTTTCCCCGTAGATACTCGTGCCGCCCACTCGCCCAAAGATTCGGCTATGGATGCAATCCATTCTCCGAATACTTGAGAACGATGCGCGGCGAAAACGGAGACTCTGCGATGACCATCAAGCTTCCTGCTCGGCGTAATTTCCTGAAGGATGGCGTGGCTGCCGCTCTCGGCGCCGCCGCCTTTCCGCTGATTTCCTCGTCCCCGCGGGCGAGCAAATCCGCAACGCTCTCGCCCGCAACAACGACGCCACAGTCTTCCGCGTCCGCCGCAACTGCGCGCATCAAGATTGATTTCGATCGCCAGATTGGCAAAATTGATCGCAACATCTACGGCAACTTCATCGAACATCTCGGCCGCTGCATCTATGGCGGAATTTACGAAGAGGGCTCGCCGCTCTCGGATAGCGACGGCTTTCGCAAAGACGTTCTTGAAGCCGCGCGCGGCCTGAATATTCCTCTGCTGCGCTGGCCCGGCGGAAATTTTTCTTCCGGATACAATTGGCGGGACGGCATCGGACCCAAAGATTCTCGCCCCCGCCGCTGGGACACCGCCTGGCAAGCCGAAGAATCGAATCGCTTCGGCACCGACGAGTTCATTCAATATTGCCGCAAACTCGGCGCCGAGCCGTACATCACCGTGAATATGGGCACCGGCACGATGCAGGATGCCGCCGACTGGGTGGAATATTGCAACGGCACCATGAACACAGCGTGGGCGAACCTGCGTAGGAAAAACGGCCATCCGGAACCTTACAACGTCAAATATTGGGGCCTGGGGAATGAGATTTACGGTTCCTGGCAAGCTGGCCACAAGACCGCCACAGCGTACGCCGACCTTGCGCTCGAATTCGCCAAAATGATGCAGTGGGTGGATCCCACCATTAAGCTCATTGCCTGCGGTGGCAACAATGCCGACTGGGACCGCGAAGTTCTCGAACGCCTCGTGGACGTGGTGGATTACATCTCGCTCCACCACTACGGCGGCAGCATGGACACGCCTAAGGAAATCCACGATGCCAGCAAACTCGAACACGAAGTTCGCGTGCTCGATGCCGTAATCACGTCCGTCGCCAGCAAAAACGAGAAAAAGGAACGCGTCAAAATCGCCGCCGATGAATGGAACATCTGGTTCCGTTCCTGGTTCAAGCGCGGCGACGATCACAAACTCGAAGAAATCTACAATTTGCGCGACGCGTTATGGGCCGCCTCCGCGCTCAATATCTTTCATCGCAATTGCCGCACGGTGCAAATGGCGGATCTCGCTCAGCTTGTAAACGTCATCGCTCCCATCATGGCCAATCCCACGGGCATCGTACTGCAGACGATTTACTTCCCCCTGCAGCTCTACGCCCAACATTCCGGCAACGTCGCGCTCGACACCTTCGTGCGCTCGGAAACGTTCCCAGACATGCCCGACACACCATACCTCGACGTCTCCGCCACCACCGACGACAGCAGCCAGAAGCTCACGCTATCCGTCGTGAATCGCCATCCTACATCGGATATCACCGCGGACATTTCCATCGAAGGATTCAAACTGCAGTCAACAGGAGATCTCTACGAGGTGAACGGCCCAAGTCTCGATTCGGTGAACACCTTCGCCGAACCGAAAAACGTAGGCGTCAAACGCACTCAATTTTCCGGAGCCGGCCCGTCGCTGCATCAGACATTCCCGGCCCACTCGCTCACGGTGCTCACGCTTCATTCCTAGCCCCGAGCGCAGGGCGCCAGTGCAGCAAACGAAGCGTAGCGTCGGCGTCTCGCCGGCTATTTTAATGCGGTCCAAGAAAAACTGCAGCGTTTGTATATCGCGGCTTCCGTCACGACATAAGGGTCGAAGGATGCGCGCGGCTTTAGGCGCTGACGTACGCGTCTTTCAATATTCCCGAAGCTCCAATGAAATCTTCCCGTCCTGAATCGCAGGGCTCTCCAACGAAATTGCGGCACAATCCCGCACCACCCAATCCGCGCCGGCATCCCATAGTTCTTGCGATGGCATCGTGGTGCGCAACGCAATCACTCTCGCACCCGCAGCCTTCCCGGAACGCACGCCCGCCGGCGCATCCTCCACCACCAGGCAATCCTGCGGCGCAAATCCCAGCACCTCCGCGCCCTTCAAATATGCATCCGGCGCCGGCTTCCCGTTCACGATATCGCTCGACGTGACAAAAACTTCTGGCCGCGGCAATCCGCTCGTCTTCAATCGCACTTCCGCCAGCCGCCGCGAGCACGAAGTCACGATCGTCCAGCGTCCGCGCGGCAGAGCGCTCAGCAATTCTTGCGTCCCGGGCAAGGGCACAATCCCGTCCAGATCCAAAATCTCGCCGCGCTCGATTTCTTTATTTTCGGCCAGATGATCGCCGTTCGGTAGATATTCGCGAACCGTCATGATGCTTGGCCGCCCGTGCGCCCGGTGCACCACTTCGGCGGCATCGAATCCGTGCCGCAGCGCGAAACGCGCCCACACACGCTCCACCGCCGGAGTCGAATCCACCAGCACTCCATCCATATCAAACAGCAGCGCAGCACAGGAAATCCGTATCATCCGCAGCTCCGCGTGCGCGCAAAGCAGGAGCCAATTGTCTTCGCGAGCGCACGTTTCAATCAAGCATACGGATGGGAAAGCCTTTCGGCAAACGAATGGTTTGGATTTCAGCTGAAGATAAAACAGATGGAAGGATTCCGCGCGAACCGAACTAATGCACTTTTTCCGCCGGTTGAGTGCGCGCCATTTGACTAGCCGAGATGCGAATCAGCGTGGGCAACACATCGCCAAAGCTCCCGCCCCCCGCCGCGCCGCCAAATTCAAAATAAAGTCTGCGGTAGAGCGCATACAGCTCATCGTAAATCCCCTGCGCTTCCTTCCGCGGATGAAACACGATGTGCGATGGACAAATCTGCTTCTGCGCCTCTTCGATCGCCTGGAACGTCCCGGCCGCCAGGAACGCAAAAATCGCGGACCCGAGGCTCGTCACTTTCTTGCTCGGCACCAGCACGGGGCGCCCTAGAACGTTCGCGTACACCTGATTCAACACGGGATTGCTCTGCGGAATCCCGCCCGCATTAATCACGCGCTCAATCCGCGTGCCATACTCCGCCATGCGATCCAGAATCACCCGCGTGTGGAATGCCGTACCTTCGATCGCAGCAAACAGCTCATCCTGCGCCGTGTTCTGCAAATTCCAGCCCAGCGTAATTCCGCGCAGATTCGGATTCACCAGCACCGTGCGGTCGCCGTTGTCCCAAGTCATGCGCAGCAAACCAGTCTGGCCCGCGTGATATTTTTCCAGTCCCACACTCAATTGCGAAATCGTCGTGTTCGCCCGCCGCGCAATCGCCTCAAAAATGTCTCCGGTTGCGGAAAGCCCAGCCTCAATCCCCGTATAACCAGGATGCACGCTGCCCTTCACCACGCCGCAAACTCCCGGCACCAGCTGCGTCTGGCTCGAGATTCCGATAATGCAGGTGGACGTCCCCACTACATTCGCCACATCTTTTTCCTGCGTACCCGCGCCGATCGCATCCCAATGCGCATCAAATGCGCCGACGGGAATAGGAATTCCCGCCCGCAATCCCAGTTTCTCCGCCCAGGAGGGAGCCAACGTTCCGGCAATCTTGTCGGAAGTTTCGTACTGCCCCGCAAGTTTCGCGCGTACCCCGGCCAACAGAGGATCCAATTTCACCAGGAATTCCTCGGAAGGCAGCCCGCCCAGGTCTGCGTGCCATAGCCACTTGTGCCCCATTGCGCAGATGCTGCGCTTAGCCTTGCTCGGATCGGTCACGCCGCATAGCGTCGCCGCGACCATGTCGCAATGCTCGAAGGCGCTCGCGAATTTTGCACGCTTGTCCGGATTGTGGCGCAGCCAATGCAGCAGTTTCGCGAATCCCCACTCCGAGGAATATACGCCGCCGCACCAGCGAATCGCTTCCAGCCCCTCGCGGTTCGCCAGTTCCGTTATCTCCGCAGCTTCCGCCTTTGCGCGATGGTCGCACCACAAATAATAATCATCCAGCGGAACCATCTTCGCATCGACTGGCACCACGGACGATCCCGTCGTGTCCAGCGCGATCGCTTCCACGTCCTCGCCGCGCACTCCCGCTTTTTTGACAGCCTCGCGCGTCGCCGTAGCCAGCGCGCGCATGTGATCTTCGTGCGATTGCGTCGCGAATTCCGGGTCCTCGCGCTTGCGATGCAATGGATATTCGGCCACTGCGGATTCCAGCGTGCCCTTCTTGCTGTCCACGATCGAAACGCGAACACTCAAGGTCCCGAAATCTACGCCCGCCACAATCGCCATAAAACCCTGTGCCTCTGATCGTTAATTTCCGTGCCAGTGCATGTCCCAGCCCAAATAACGAACCGCGGCCTCATGCACCATTCCCGCCACTGACGAAAAATTTGCCGCCACGTGATGCTCAAATCCGTTTTCACAGATGTACCGCAGCAGTTTCTGCATCTTCGGAATTTCCACCACTCCCGCGCCGCCAAATGTCTCCAGCGGATCGTCCGTGAAATTGCCGCTGCCCACGTACCCGCGCACCTGTCCCGCGCGATCATCGGTCGAAAAGCGCGCAAACGTCATCGGCCCGGATTTCACCAGCCCCACGCACGTCCCGAAGGTATTGTCCTTCCCCACCGTGCCCGCAATGATCGCCTGATAATCCATCTTCACGGACTTCAGAAAATGCTTCGGCAAATTGCTGCAATGGAAGCAGACGGCCTTGTCCGGATTGTCGCCGTAATTATTGTTCCAATCCAGTAGCGCGCTGGGAGCCTGCGAAGCCAGCCGCAGCGCATGCATGCTGAGCACGCCGCAAATATCCACCTCGCAAGCGCTGGACATCAAGTCGTCGCTCATCATGCTCATCACTGTGCAAGGCACCACGCCCAAGTTTTCTTCAATCGAAGTCCAGCACTGGATCGCGCTGATCGTCACATGCGTCTGCTTCATCCAGTGATCAATCACCGCGCCCAGCTTCGCCATCTTCAGCAAGGCTTCCTTCGGCACCTCGTTCGTCGAAACATATTTTTCAATGGATTTCAGTTTCGCCTGCGCCGACTCGTCCGAATCCTTCATTCTCTGAATCCGCCCGATCACCTCCGACAGATCCAGCGTCTCCACCGAAATTCCCTGCGATTCCAGTATCTTTTCGCTGTAGCGCACGGTATTGAACGCCGTCGGACGCGCGCCAATGCTGCCAATACGCAGATCCCGCAGTCCCCGCACCACGCCGCAGACGCCCGCGAACCATTCCAAATCTTTCTTGAATTCCGCCGAGTCCGGCGCCACCGTGTGCGAAGTAGTCAGCGAGTAAGGAATTCCGTATTGCCGTAAATTATTGCAAGCGGACATTTTTCCGCAAAAGCTGTCGCGCCGGAAAGCAATGCTCATCTTTGCCGGAGTATCCGGCGTTGCTTGCACCAGCACTGGAACTCGCAGCCGCGAAAGGCGCAACGAATCCGCAATCGCGCGCTCGTCGCCAAAATTCGGCAGCGTCACGATCACTCCATCAATCTGCTCGCTGCGCGCGCGAAACACTTCGGCGCATCGCTGCGCTTCCTCGTACGTCTCGATCGCGCCGTGCCCGCTTTTATCCGCGTCCAGCACTACTACTTCAATCCCGGCCTGCTGCAACACCTGGATCATTTCCTTGCGGCCCGATTCCGCCAAATGCCCCGGGAAAAATCCGCGATTCCCAACGATCAAACCCAATGTGATCTTCTTGGACGCCATTCATCCCCTCGGGAAAGATTCAGTCACCGCGGTGCACGTTACCGCCGCCTTTCAACCCAACCCATGCTCCGGCCACACAACCTCGAATAAATTACTGGAGCCTGCCGCCGCGTTCGCTTCGGGAGAAACAACGCGCTTGAACGCACCACACCCGCATTTCCCCGGACCCGCGAATCCTTTGCGTGATCCCTGGCGCGCCTCAAGTCGCTTTGTTCATTTGCTTCCCTCGCCGCTCGGATCGGCGGTTTTGGGTTTTCTACGGCGCGCGGTTTTGGGAGCCAAGGCAGTGGAATCACGCAAGACCAGGCTGGTGCGAAGCATGTACTCGCTTCCCGTCGGCGAAGGCGATTTTCGCCGCACCTCCGCCAAAAGCGCGTTGAACGCCAGGCGTGCAATTTCCGTTTGTGACATTTTTACCGTGGTCAATGGCGGTATCACGAACTGCGCCAGGCGGATGTCATCAAATCCCACCACGGACAGCTCCTTCGGAACGTGCACTCCCTGCGCGTAACTTTCGCGCATCACCCCCAGTGCCGTCATGTCGTTCGAACAAATCACTGCCGTGGGAATCTCCGAGAGAGCGAAAAGCTTCTGCATCGCCGCGATGCCGCCCTCCATCGTGTGATTTCCTTCCACCAAATGCCGCGGATCCACCGCCAACCCGATCTCCGCCATCGCCTGCATGAACGCCTGTTGTCGCGCAATTGCCGTTTTCAGCGTAAGCGGCCCGGACACGAACGCTATTTTTTCGTGACGCAGCGCGGCCAGATGCTGCACCGCCTGGCGCAGTCCATTCAAATAATCGATCTTGATCGTGCTGATCCGCGGCAGCGGTGGTCCTACATCGATAAACACCAGCGGCACGTTGCGCGATTTCAGATCATCGAACAGCGCTTCTTCCATCCCGAACGTCACCACCGCCACGCCTTCCACCCGCCGCTCGATCATCCGGCGAACCGAAAGCGCCATCCGCCCGGGATCGTGCACCGTGGAAGTGGTAAGAATCTCGTAATTGTTCTGCACCGCGATGTCTTCGAACCCCTGCACAATCTCGGGGAAAAACGGATTCGTGATTTCCGAAACGATCAACCCGAAAATCCGGCTGCGTCCAGACACCAGTGCGCGCGCCTGCGTGTTCGGGTAATATCCCAGCTCCTCGATCACTTTCCACACGCGCCGCGAAAGCTGCGGCGTCACCGTCGGCACGCCGTTGATGGTGCGCGACACCGTCGCGATCGATACCTTCGCCATCTTCGCAACTTCGTGGATGCTCACTGTCTATCTCCGATAACGCGTGCCACGTATAATCTGCTTCCATAGCACTTCCGTCAATGTCTGCACGGCTACCCGGATGCTTCGGCGAAGATTCTACAATTCGCAAACACTACACTGCGAAAACACTACACTACCCTTCCGTATCCTCAGTATGTGTGCTCGTCTTCCAATAAACCGCGTAACGCTCGCCGAATATTCGATTCAGCGGAATTAACATCGTCGCATTCTTCTGGCCCACGGTCTGAAATGTCAGCGGCTGCCCCTTCACGGGTTGCACCCACGCAGCGGCGCGAATCTCTTGCACCGATTTCGCAACAATATTCGCGTTACCCTTGGCCTCCGCATGCGGGGGAGACAACTGCGTCGGCCCATGATCGGGATCGTACTGCATCGCTTCCGTTAATCCTTCGGTTCCCAGCCGAGCAGCCAGCACGATCGGCCCATAGAGCGCCGCCACCTGTGTTGGATCTCCCAAGAGCGGTTCAGTGTGCAGCCGCATCGGCAATTTCACTTCCAGCCGGTCGCCATCCGCCCACTCTCGCGTGATTCTCAGATAACTTCCCGGGCTCGAAAAAACCGGCAAGACCTTTCCGTTCAATTCCACCGTGCCGCCATCCACCGCCCAGCTCGGAATTCGTATATTGATGCCCGCCTGCACCGGCTTATCCGCTTTCACCTTGATGCTGGTTCCTTCCTGCTCGGGGAAACTCGCCGTCTGGCGAACCGTCAATCCCTTCTCCGGCCAGCGCACCTCGGAAGCGATGAAAAGATTCACGAATACATCTTGGTCGTTGTGCGAATAAATCGTATCCGTGAATTTCGAAAATTCTTCTACGCCCGTTCCCGTGCAGCACCAGAACGAATTGAACTGCGAATGGAAAAATTTCCAGTACCCAGTCTCCAGCGGGAAGTAATACATCTTCATCCCATTGTCCGGATTCTGCGTCCCGAGTCGCGAATTGAAAAGTGTCCGCTCGTAGTAATCGATGTAACGCGGGTCCGCGGTCCACTGATGCACGTGCCGCGTCAGTTTCAGCATGTTGTATCCGCAGCAGCATTCCTCCGACCATAAACTCAGCGCCTTCGACAAATTCCCGGCGTCCGTGTCCCATCCTTCGCCATTACTCGTCCCGCCCGTCACGTACGCGCGCTCTTGTGTCACTTCTTCCCAGAAATATTTAGATACCTCGTGGTAATAGGGATCGCCCGTCAGCTCATACCGTCGCGCCGCCCCGATCACCTTCGGGATATTGGTATTCGTGTGCAGGCCCTTCAATTCATCCCGGTGCGCTGCCAGAGGCCCAAAAAAATCGGGCTGCTCGAATCGCGTCGCAGTCCGAAAATATTGCCACTTCCCCGTAATCGCGCTCAGGTTGTAAAGCGACTCGTTCGTCCCGCCATACTCTGTCTTCAAGATCCGCTGCATGTGGTCGTCGCTAATTCCATTCGTCCAGTGGCCCATCCATCGCGCCATGCCCTCAGCCACCGCCAGCGCTTGCTCCGATTGGCAGTAGGTGTACATATCCAGATTTCCCGCCATGATCTTGTGCAGCGTATAGAACGGCGCCCACACGCCCTTTCCGTCGCTCAGTCGGTCAAAAAAACTCTCCGGAAACGCGCTCAGATAACCATTGCCCTTCGCGTCCTGGCATTTTGCCAACTCCGCCACCACCGCCTCGCCCTTCTTCTTCAATTCCACGTCGCCGGTACTGGCATACGCCAGTGCGCACGCCGATAAAAAATGTCCCGTGAAATGCCCACGCAGTTCGCAATCGGGAGCTTCCCATCCGCCCAGCGGCTCCGCCGTGCTCGCCAGCCCCGCATTCACGCGAAAATTGTGCACCAGCCGATCAACGGGTAGCGAATGCAGGTAATCCAGGTTCGCCTTCGTGGCATCCAGGAACGGTCCATCCAGTAATCGCACTTGCTCCATCGGAAACGGTGCGGCCAGCAACGCCACGCGGCCCTCCGGTCCGTGAGGACGTCCGCCTTGCAGCAGCAAGTCCTCGACTGAAGCACCCCGCGCGAACGCTCCGGCGGTTTTCGGGAGACACGCCAGCGCCGCAGAAGACATCATCGTGGAAACAAACTGCCGGCGCGAAAAACCCTTGGGAAACTTCACATTGCCCTCCCGTACTTTGCCACCACCTGCCGCCGCCCGCCACCAACCCAATTTTGAGGAAGCGTTTACTCAGCCATCCCTAATCCAAGCCGCACCGGCGAAGCGAATATTCCACTCAACTTTACGGGGATCGTCTCGATTTCAGCAGCCACGACCACCTCTACGGAATATATCTGATTGCGCATTTTATGCAAGCACTTTACAGGCGCCAAAATCACCATAACCACCTGTAAATAAGGGTGTTACATCCCGAAGCGTCGCTCGATACCAACCCATCAGACTGAACCTATTACTCGAATCCACAACTTATGGTTCTTCCAAAAATGGAAACCAAAGCGTCACCGCGCCTTGATTTTCACCATCACCACACCGTGGCTTGGCACATACGCGCTGAACTCCCCGCTCACAGTTCCCAAGTCCTTCTTCAACCAGAGATCGCGTAGCGACGCTTCTCCTTCAATTCCTAGTTGTGAGAGTTTCACCGTCAGCTGCTCGGTGGTTCGCTGGCGATTGAATAATCCGACCGCCTTGCTTCCATCCGCGAGCGGCTTCATCCAGATCTCAAACGGCCCTTCCTGCGCAACGCGATAGCCCTGCTTCCCGAGCGGGTCTTGATCCACCGCAATCACTTCGCGATTCGTCAGCAGCTCCACTGTGAAAGGCGTCATCCGCGTCAAATCGTTTCCCGCAATCAACGGAGCCGCCAGAATCGCCCACAAGCTCATGTGCGTGCGGTATTCATCCTCGTTCATTCCGCCATTTCCCACTTCCAGCATATCCGGATCGTTCCAATGTCCAGGTCCTGCAAACTTTTCCAGCCCATTCTGGCTGAAGCCGATGTCCGCCATCACGCGGTATTGGTCAGCGATGTCGCCCGTGGTGCGCCACAGATTTCCCCCGACCGAAGGTCCCCACTCCCACACTTTGTTCCACCCGTATTCGCACAGGCTCAGCACGATGGGGCGGCCGGTCTTCTTTAGCGCGTCGTCTATCTTCGTGTACGCCGCAATCATCTCTTCGCGCGTGCCGTTCGACTGGCACCAATCGTATTTTAAATAATCGATGCCCCACTTCGCGTACGACTGCGCGTCCTGCTCCTCATGCCCCAGACTGCCCTCATAACCAGCGCAAGTTTTAGCCGCTGGCGATGAGTAGATGCCTATTTTCAAGCCCTCGCTGTGTACGTAATCAGCCAGCGCCTTCATGTCCGGAAATTTTTGGTTGGGCTGAATGAACCCCTGCGCGTCGCGGCCCGCTTCCCAGGTGTCGTCTATATTGATGTAGACGTACCCCGCATCCTTCATCCCGCTCGACACCAGAGCATCCGCCGCCGCGCGCACGGCCCGGTCGTCCACCCGCTCCGCAAAATGATTCCAGCTGTTCCACCCCATCGGCGGAGTCGCAGCCGCATTTTGCTCTTGCGCTCGGCTCGGATTTGCAGCCAGCACACACAGCACCCCGGCCACCAGCCAAGCGAGCACCTTAATTTTCACGGTTGTGAATCCCTCCAGCCCTACGCGGAGAACGACAAAGCAGGCAGCCCAGAAATACAAGCCATTCGTATTCCAACCAAAAAACCGACGCGCTCGCCGGATGCCAGGACTGGCATCCAGCGAACGCGATGGAGGGTGGACCTAGCCGCAACAAACTAGAAGAACAAGTTCAACCGGAACTCGATTTCGCGGGCTCCGTCATTTGCCGGGCTGTTGGCAAAATAGACCGGACCTGCGGTGCCGAAACCGAAGGAGTTACTATTTACTCCCGGCGTCGGCCCGAAGTTTGGATGGTTGAAGGCGTTTAGGAACTCACTCTGAAACGTCAGGCGGAAGCGCTCCGTCAATGGTATCGCTTTGGTAATCGCGATGTCCTCATTGAAGTAGCGCGGGCCATACAACCACGGGTTTAAGCCGAACGTGCCTGGGTTGGTGTTCGGCGTAATGTAGGCTGAGTTGGCACCGCCGCCAGCGCCGCCGTTAGCCAGATATTTCGGATTGATCAAGTCGACGAACGGTTGTCCAGGAACGTGGTACACACCGACGGAACTCTGCAATTGCGACTGTGTAACACCGTTGAGCGTCACGCCGCTGTCGCCGAAGTCGTTAAACGTCGAAGAGTAAACGCCGTTGATGTTCTGAACGCCGAGTATCTGGAACGGCTCGCCGCTCTGCAGCGTGATGATCGTACCAACAGACCATCCGCCCACGACCTTGTCCGTCCATCCAGTTTGATTCAGGTAATGCTTCCCTGAACCGAAGGGCAGATCGTACGTGCCGTTCGCGTGGAAAGAGTTTCGGATGTCGAACGGTAGTGGGCCGTAGCTCTGTCGTAGGTTGCGCAGCGAAAACTGGTTGAATACCCCAGTCCAGGAATTCTGTGTGTTGATTCCCAGCGTGTGGCTCCACGTGTAGTTCACATCGAACTGCATCCCGTGCCACGACTTCTGACGGAAATCGAGTTGGAGTCCGTTGTAGTTCGAATAGCCGGAAGCTGTCGTCAGTCCCACGTCCTGTCCAGAGTTCAATGGGTTCATCTGGAAGTAGTTGATGGGCTGTGTTCCGCCCGCGCCCGTGTAGCCTCCGTTTGCAGCGCACGGTGCAAAGGTCGTCACGATGTTGCAGAAGTAGGTCGGGCTTCCACCTGGGCCGCCTGCCATTGCCGTGGCTAGGCCCCCAGCTGCACCCTGCTGTAGCATCCCGATAAATGTCGAGTTCCCATACGCCTGTGCCGCCGGCACTCCCGTGAACGCCGCATCAAAGATCGGCGTCGGAGCTTGCCCCGCCAGTCCGTTGTTCGCAAAGGAATTTGGATTTCCGTTCGCGGTGTTGATTGCCAGGTTCTTTTGCGCTTGCTGGAATTGCGGCAGGAACCCGTTCTCGAAAATATTCACTTCATCCGTGAACACGTTCAGCCATTGATGCACGCTGTGGCTGCCGATATAACGGATTTCGATCGCGTTGTTTCGGCCAATGGGACGCTGAATGCTCAAATTCCAGGATTCGGTGTATGGCTGCTTGATGTTCGGGTTAATCGCACCCAGAGCGATACCAGGGTTGAAGATTTGCTGGTAGGGATACACGAACGTTAGGCCAGCCTCGGGATAAGTCGTCGTGTAACTCGGAGTTAGGTTTTGGTATGGGATCGGCGGAAATCCGGTCGAATTTATGGGTAAGGATATGGTTCCGGGCTTGAATTGCCCTGCTGAAGTCGGCGTGAGACTGTCAACCAGCTGATTGTTCTGGTAGAAGAACGCGCCGTAATCGGTCGCAGCATCCCAGAAGAACTGATAGGGTTCCGTATAATTTCTGAATGCGAATCCGGCCCGAACGACCGTCTGCCCTTGGGCCGTCAGCTTACCCATGAACCCATCAGTAAAGCTGGGGCTCCAGGCGATACCAATCTGCGGCTGTGGACTCACGTTCCAAGGTTTATACTGGTGGCCGCTCGCCACGAACAGCGGGTTTTGGTTTCCCGTCAAGACGCCGGGCTTGAATTCGTTGCCTGCTCCGGAAGGCCCCCAGACCCCGTCCAAGCCGACGCTTTCGTACGCATTCTTCAGATCGTGGTCGTCCCCGGTGAAGTCCCAGCGCAGACCATAGTTCAAAGTCAAGTTTGGCTTTACTTTGTACGAGTCCGAAAAGAACAGTCCCCAGGCTTTTTGCAATTCATCAAGCACGAAGGGTCTTGTCGACTGGATGTATTGCTTCGTCTGAGGGTCAAGTGGGTATGCCGTTCGAACCGCCGAACCGTTGGAGGCGCCGATATCTCCCGAAAGAATTGCGTAAAGCTGTTCGCCTTCCGCCTGCGCTGGAGAGCCTGGAGTGGCGCCCGCAGCCACCAACGCATTTGCCATTGGATTCAGTGCAGGATCGCCGGTCGCCAGCCCTAAGTTCGTAAATGCAATCCCGGACGGAGGGTTCCAATAGTGGTCCTGTTCGCGGTACCATGAGAAACCGAAATTGAACGTGTGGGCGGAATGCTGCCACGTCGCCGAGTCTGACATGTTAAACAACGGATAGTAAGTGGACGTCGGCTGTTGAAACTCGTCGCCTGACATATTGCCGTTATAGCCGGGCAAGTCCCACTGTACGTTCAGACTGGAACCCGCGGTCGGCGCCGCCGCCCCGGCACCGTACGTGTTCCAATTGTAGAGGAATCCGCCGCGGAACTGGTTGACCAGTGTCGGCTTAATCGTCCAGTCGAAACCAAAAGCCGCAGTATAGGCCTTCCACTTATTTCCGGCTTCTGAACCGGCGAACGCAGCCCCAGGGAACCACGGAGCCGTAGCACCGGGCTGGTTGAACTTCGTTTCGTTCCATGCGAAGTTCAGCCGGACGCTCTGCGACATGTTGTAGTCAATCCGCACTGTTGGGAAGTAGTACGTCTGCGGGCTGTTCACCTTGAAGGTGAAGAGTTGAACGCTTGGATCGCCCGGAACGCCGGCAAGCGCTCCCAGAGAGAGAATGCCATCTATATTCGATTGCTCCGCAGCGATGCGCGGATTGATGATGTTCGGCAGGCCGTTCAAGGCGGCAACACTGGTCGGCGAGTTGATTAGTTGAACGGAATGGCTTACACCATTTGCATCCAGAAAAGTATATAACCCGCTCTGTGCCGCAGTAGTCAAGACGTTGTTCGTTGCGCTGTAGGAACCGGGCTGTCTGGACGTCGCAAAACCGCCAAAAAAGAACAGCTTATCCTTCAAAATCGGACCACCGACGCTGCCTCCGAAGTCATTCAGAATTAAATGATTTCTCGGCGTAATCGGCGTTGTCGCATTGTTTGCCCAGCTGTTGGCGTTCAGGCCGTCATTCTGATAGTTGTCGAAAATACGTCCATGATACTGATTCGTTCCGCGCCGCGTAACAAAGTTAACCTGCATGTTCGTCGCACCGAAGCCCTGGTTCACATCCAGCTGGTCGGTCTGCACCGTCATTTCCTGAATATCTTCCAGACGCGCCTGCATTGCCGGCGCCTGGTTGCCGGAGAATTTCATTCGGCTCGTGCTGGAAATCACGCCATCCACGTTGTTGCCCTGCGCAATTACCGGCAAGCCATTCCACGTGCCGTTGCCGTTGCCCGGCAGCCCGCTGAAGCCTGCCGACAAATACGCCAGTTGACTCACATCGCGTCCGTTTAGCGGAAGATCTTCGAGCTGCTTCATGTCAATATTTGTACCGATCGCGTTGGACGTCGTTTCCACCAGTGGAGTTTCGTTCTCGGTAACTTCGACCGTCTCACTCGATTGACCGACTTTCAAATTCGCCACGATGTCGGTTACCTGCGACGCATGGACGGTAATATCAGTGAATGTCTGCGTCTGAAAATCCTTCTTCGTCACCGTCAGCTTAAAGGTTCCCAGCGACAGATTGACGAATGTATAGGACCCATCACCCGCTGAAACGGCGTTCCGCACGTCATTCGTCGAGAGGTCCTGCAGCGCTAGTGAAGCGCCCGGCACAACCTTGCCGTCAGGATCTAGCACCGTTACGTTAATCGACCCCTGACTCCCGGTCTGCCCCCAAGCCGGCTGCACGCCCAACCCCACGACCGCGAGCAAACAAGCCAACACGCTCAAAAAGAATCCCATCGAGAAACAGCGCGACATATTTCCTCCTTGTTCACTGCCGGAACTCTTGCGCGAGACGCAACACACGGAACTTGAACCGATACGTCCGGACGATTTCGTGAGGCGGCCCTGTTTATCCCTAGAAATCATGGCTCCCCGTCTCTGGGTTGGAATTGTTTTCAGTCACGCGGCTGTTGCGCGTTCGGGTCCGCACAGCAGAAGGAAAGGCCGCGCTGCATGCTAGGGTGGTAGCGCAGACGCGGCCAGGCAGGTGTGTTGCTCCAGGGGAATTCGCCAATTTTTTTGTATAAAGTAAACGCTTACTCATAAACCCCATTACCCCAATGGGACAGACCACCCGCTTGATGCCGCCACTTTTATATTGTATTCGATATCCTGTCAAGCCATTTCTTCCCTTCCCTAATGGATTTCTACTACGCCGCCCTCCCGCCTCCGCGCTCGCCACATCCGCCTCCGCGCTCGCCACATCCGTCTTCGGCTACTCGTCCGCCATCCGCGCATCCACTCCTTCTCACCAGCTGCAATTACTGGCAAAATCACATCGGTATCCCAAGACGTTCACTCCAGTGGCGAACGCGCATCCTCAATCCGGCAGTAGTGGAGCAAACCGCCAAATCATTTCGCGCGCGCGCGAGGCCTCGCGCTATTTCGCGATTCTCATTGCGTTCTGCGCATGTTCGTCTGCGCAGGCGCAAACACCTCTCGGCAGGCAACAATCTCAAACGAAAGCGCCAGCAGACGACGCCGGCGCAGCCTCCACCGCCGAGCAAGATCTCCAGACAGGAACGGAGCTAACTCGCCAAGGCCACTTTCGCGAAGCGATCCCGCATCTCCTCGCAGCCCGAGGCCGCGTCTCCAATGAATTCGCCGCAGACTTCAATCTGGCGCTCTGCTACACCGCTACCAACCAATTCGAGAAAGCAATCAGCATCCTCACTGCCCTCAGCAGTGCCGCTCATCCCACCGCCGGCGTGTACAATCTCCTGGCCCAGGCCTACGTTGGCAATTCGCAATCCGAGCAAGCGTTTACAGCCCTCCAACAAGCCGCCGCTCTCAGCCCAGGGAATGAAAAACTCTACCTTCTCGTCGCCGACGCCTGCATGGACCACCAGAACTATCCGCTCGGGGTAAAAGTTGTAAATCTAGGCATCGAAAACCTTCCGCACTCCGCGCGCCTGTTCTATGAACGCGGCGTTTTCCAGACCCTGCTCGAGCGCGGCGACCTAGCCGCAACCGATTTCGCCGAGGCCGCGAAGCTCGCGCCCGACACCGAAATCGCCTACATGGCAACCGCGCAGCAAAATTTGGTGGAAGGAAAAATCCCGGAAACGATCGCCGCAGCTCGCCAAGGCATCGCCGCAGGCCACGAGAATTACATTCTGCTCACGCTTCTGGGAGAAGCGCTGATTCGTTCCGGCGTCGCGCCTGGCCAGCCGGAATTCGCCGAAGCCCAAGCCGCTCTGGAAAAATCAGCGGCCGAACATCAGGACAACTCGCGCTCGCAAATCGCGCTCGCCAAAATCTATCTGATGGCAGGCCGCACAGACGACGCGATCAGTCACCTTGAAATCGCACGCCAGATCGACCCAGCAAATACTTCCGTGTACTCGCACCTGGCCACCGCGTACCGCAGGCGTGGCCAACTCGATCAAGCCCAGAAAATGCTCGAAATCCTCGCCAGTCTCAACGACGCCCAAGCCGCCAAGATCCGTTCGGGCCCCACCGACCACAAACCCACAACCGCGCCCTCTCGCATGGAATAAGAGTCCGCAAAAACGCGAAAGTTGTCATCCCGCGGGCGTAGTTTGCCGGCAGGAGCTGCTCTTTCTCGAGCATTTGCCTCTATTTATCGCGCCCTGGCAACGACCCGCGGAAACTTCCGCTCCACCAGCCCCTCGCCTTCCTTCACCGAAATAATCTGATCGCTCTTGATCCCCGCAAGCTTCGTCACCGCCCCGCTCGGCCAGATGATCTCCAGCGCGTCCACGGTCCCATGCGCTCCCAATCCAAAATGCAGCCGCGGATCCTGCGCCGATTGATAGCTCATCCCGCCCTTTCGCTGATCGCAAAGCGTCAAATCTCCCGCTTTAAGCTTCACCCGCGCTCCCACGCCATCTCGATTCGACTTCGTTCCGATAAGAAAAATCTCCAGCCAGTGATTCGCATTGCCCCCATCATTGCGCAACAGCTGCGCTGGCTCGCCATTGTTGTTCACGAGCACATCCAGATCGCCGTCATTGTCAAAGTCCCCGACCGCCGCGCCCCGACTCACCCGCGGACGCTCGAAATCCGCTCCCAGCCGTTCGCTAACGTTCTCGAAAATCCCACGCCCCGTATTGCGAAACATCAACTTCGGCTCCGCGTACCGCACTTCGCTGCGATATCGCTCGATGTTGTCCAATATATGGCCGTCACACATGAAAATGTCGCGCCAGCCGTCGTTGTCGTAATCCATGAACCGCGTCCCGAACCCGCTCATATGAAAAGTCGCATAGGAAATCTTCGAACGCAGAGTCGCATCATCAAACACTCCGCCGCCCATATTTTGATAAAACCGCGCCAGCTGCGAATCCAGGTGCGTCACAACCAAATCCATCTGTCCATTGCCGCTCGCGTCCGCCGCGTCCACCCCCATCCCCGCTTCCGATGTCCCGTCCATGCTCACGGCCACCCCCGCCATGTACCCCACTTCCCGAAATGTCCCGTCGCGATTATTGTGAAATAAAAAATTGGGCATCGAATCGTTCGCAATGAAAATGTCCTGCCAACCGTCATCGTCGTAATCAAGAGTCACCACGCCCAGCCCGTTGCCCGGCTTTGCTCCCACCCCCGACCGCAAGCTCACATCCGTAAACGTGCCATCCCCGTTGTTGTGATAAAGCGTCGGCGCCTGCCCGTGATAATTATCCGGATGGCAGTAGCTGCGCAGCCCCGGCCCATGATCGCCGCACCAAAAATTATTGTCCGGCGCCCAGTCCACGTAATTCGCAATCACCAGATCCAGTCGCCCGTCGTTGTCGTAATCAAACCACGCGGCGCTCGACCCCCACCGCCCCGAATTTTCCACGCCCACCTTCGCCGTCACGTCCGAAAAGGTCCCGTCGCCATTGTTGTGAAAGAGAATGCAGCGCCCGTAGCCCAGCACGAAAAGGTCCGGAAATCCGTCGTTGTTGTAATCCCCCACCGCCACACCCATTCCAAATAGACCCTCCGCTCCCACGCCCGCCTTTGCCGTCACATCGGTGAACGTGCCGTCGCCATTGTTGCGATAAAGCGCGCTGCGCAAAGCGTGCTTCGGTGTGTAGAGCCGCGTCGCCGCTCCATTCGCCAGGTACAAGTCCATCAATCCGTTCTGGTCGTAGTCAATCCATCCACACCCCGAACCCATCGTCTCGATCAAATATTTTTCCGCCGACGCCGCGTTGTCGTGCTGAAAAGTAATCCCTGCCGCACCGGCCACATCTACGAACGTCACGGGGATGGGCGCAGTCGCCGTAGTACAAGCGCTTCGCGGAGCCGCCAGAACAGCGCCCAGGCGCTTCAGCAAATCACGCCTCGAAATATTGGAATGTTTCGGCACCGAAAAAAACTCGCTATGCGCTCCAAAAAAGTTTACAACGCTGGTAGCCTACATCAGAGGTCACGCACCGTGCAGCTATTCTTCCCTCATCGCTCTCGCGACATTTCTTCCAAGGCCGGCCAGAGCTAAATGCCCATCGGCTCCGCTGCGAAAATAATTACGCTCGCCGCATCCCTTCTTATGCGCTCTCTTGCCTTCGTTCCAGCGTTCGCGCAAGCTCCGCACGCAGACCAAGACCAGCAACCCGCCGCCACCGCAGTCGCACAACCCACTCCGCCCGCGCCCCCAAAAATTCATTTCGTGGACCTCGCCGCGCAAGCAGGCCTGACCGCGCGCACCGAATTCGGCGGCGACCACATCAAAAAGTACATCATCGAAAGTACCGGCACGGGCGCCGCGGTTATCGACTACGATAACGACGGCTGGCCCGACATTTTTCTAGTCAACGGCAGCACTCTCGAAGGTTTTCCCAAGGGCCAGGAACCCACCAGCCACCTCTATCACAATAATCGCGACGGCACTTTCACTGATGTCACCGCAAAAGCTGGCGTCGCTCTTACCGGTTGGGGCCAAGGCGTCTGCGCCGGCGACTACGATAACGACGGCTTCACCGATCTCTTCGTCACCTTCTGGGGCCACAACGTTCTTCTGCACAATAATGGCGACGGCACTTTCACCGACGTCACAAAAAAGGTCGGTCTCGCTCACGAAGACACACGCTGGAGCACCGGCTGCGCATTCGTTGATTACGATCGCGACGGCCATCTCGACCTTTTCGTCGCGCGCTACGTGGACTTCGACCCTGCGCAACTCCACGATCCCTCCAGCGCTTCGGCCTGCGATTGGAAGGGCCAACCCGTCTTCTGCGGCCCCATGGGCCTGAAGGGCACGCGCAACGAGCTCTATCATAATAACGGCGACGGCACTTTCACCGACGTCTCGGAAAAACTAATCCTCAAAGACAACGTGCCGCGCTACTGCTTCACTCCTCTCGTCGCCGATTTCGAAAATAATGGCTGGCCCGACATCTATGTCTCCTGCGATTCTTCCCCCAACCTTATCTTCCACAATAATCGCGACGGCAGTTTCACCGACGTAGCTCTCAATGCCGGCGTCGCCTATAACGAAGACGGCCACACCCAAGCCGGCATGGGCGTGGATGCCGGCGACTACGACGGAGACGGTTGGCTCGACATCATCAAAACAAATTTCTCGGACGACAGCTCCACCCTCTACCGCAACAATCACGACGGCACCTTCACCGACGCCACACTCCAAGCCGGCCTCGGCGGCAACGTGCAATTCCTAGGATGGGGCGCGCTCTTCGTGGACGTAGATAACGACGGCTGGCCGGACATCGTGATCGTCAATGGTCACGTCTATCCGGAAATTGAAGGCAAAGGTTTGCTAAGTTCTTTCCGCGAACGAAAATTAATCTACTGGAACGAGCACAACGGCAAATTCAAAGACGTCTCGCTTGACGCCGGCCCCGGCATCACCAAGCCATATAACAGCCACGGCCTGGCCGCCGCCGATTTTCGCAACGACGGCAGCGTCGAGTTGCTAGTAAACAATAGCTACGGCGCCCCCAGCCTTCTGAAAAATGACGCCCCTCAAGGAAACTGGCTGACCGTAAATTTAATCGGCACAAAATCCAATCGCGACGCTATCGGCGCCCGCGTCACCCTGCGCGCCGACGGCCATCAGCAATTACAAGAAGTCCGCAGCGGCGGCAGCTACATTTCGCAAGGCGATTTTCGCCTGCACTTCGGCGTAGGCCGCGCCACGGAAATCGACAGCCTGCAGATCCGCTGGCCCAGCGGCCAGCAACAAGAATTACAAAATATCCCAGCGAATCAACTCGTGATAATCAAAGAAGGCTCAGGAATCGTCGCGCATCCCTGAGCATCGCCTTTGTCTTTGCTAGCACCCAACCCACCTTGCGAGGTGGGCGCTTTTGACTTTGACTTTGTGGCGGCCGCCTGCTTTTTCTTATCAGGCGGGCGTTGCTGACTTTGGCAGCCGTTTCGGCTTCGGCGCACTGCGCGTGCCGTCGCTTCTTCTGCGATAATGTGAAAATCCGGAGGTTCGCTGCATGTCGAGAGGTCGAGACGCTCGCTGGAGATCGCTTCCGCGTCGCCGCTTCTTACAATGGCTAGCCGGCTCCGGCCTCAGCCTCGGCAACTTCGCCGCAAACCGCTCGCACCTGTTCCCACCTGCTGCGGGGGCCTTCGAAGAAATGCCCCCCTCCGCCACAAATATCACCTGGGCCCACACCAACGGGCGCTCTCCCGAATGGTATCTCCCCGAAACCGTCGGCGCCGGCTGCGGCTTCCTCGATTACGACAACGACGGCTGGATGGACATCTATCTCGTCAACAGCGGCCCCTGCGATTTTTACACTCCGCCGCAACCTCTGCGTAACGCGCTCTATCGCAATAATCGTGACGGCACCTTCACCGACGTCACAGAGAAAGCCGGCGTGCCAGGCAACGCTTACGGCATGGGCGTAGCCGTCGGTGACTACGACGCCGACGGCTTCCCCGACCTGTACGTCACGCAATATCCGCGCAGCATCCTCTATCACAACAATGGCGACGGCACTTTCACCGATGTAACCGCGAAGGCCGGTGTCGCTGCCGCCGGCTGGGGCAGCAGCGCCGTCTGGTTCGATTATGACAACGACGGCCGCCTCGACCTCTTCGTCTGCCGCTTCGTGGATTTCGACAAATCAAAGAACAAATTCTGCGGCAACACCCTCACAGGCGAGCGCTGGTATTGCAAGCCCAACGTCTACGGCCCCGAGCCCAGCTATCTCTTCCACAACAATGGCGACGGCACTTTCACCGACGTCAGCAAAGAATCCGGTATCGCCGCCTCGCTGGGAAAAGCCTGGGGAGTAGTCGCCGCGGACATCAACAACGACGGCTGGATGGATCTCTTCGTCGGCAATGACACCGTAGCGAATTTTCTTTTCCTCAATCGCGGCACAAAAGGATTTGAAGAAGCAGGTTTGCTCGCAGGAGTTGGCTACAACACTTTCGGCCGCGCCCGTTCCGGCATGGGCGTGGACGCCGCCGATTACGACCAGGACGGCTTCCTCGATCTTTTCGTTGCCAACGTGGACCAGGAAATGTACGCGCTCTATCACAACAACAAAGACGAAACTTTCACCGACGTTTCCATTCCCACCGGCATCGGCCCCATTACGCAATTCATGAGCGGCTGGGGCCTGAAATTCTTCGATTACGATAACGACGGCAACCTCGATCTCTTCCTCTGCAACGGCCATCCCGATGACGAAGTCGAAAAACGCATCGAGCACGTGACCTATCGCGAGCCGCTGCTCCTGTTTCGCAACACGGGCGCAGGGCACTTCAAAAATGTAAGTCTGGAAAGCGGCCCCATTTTTTCCAAGCCCCTAGCCGCCCGCGGCATGGCCCTCGGCGACTTCGATAACGATGGCTCGGTAGACGTCCTGATCGCAACGAACAACGGCGGGCCTGTCTTACTCCGCAATAACGCAGGGGGCCAAAACCACTGGCTTGGCCTGCGCCTGATCGGCCGCAAATCCAATATCGACGCAGTAGGCGCGAAAGTCACCTATCGCTCCGGCGATCTCCAACGCACTCACACGAAAGTAGGCGGCGGCAGCTACCTGGCCGCCCACGACCCGCGCATAGTTGTAGGCCTGGGCGAACGCACAAAAATTGATTGGCTGGAAATCCAATGGCCGCAACCCAGCGGCGCAAAAGAACGCTTCACAGAACTCCCAATCGATCGCTACATCACCGTCACAGAAGGCCAAAAAAACTGGAAATAACGCGAATGGTTGGTAGGGGCGCTGCTTGCTGCGCCCCAGCTTGCCATGATGTCAACGACGCCGCACACCCGCCGTTGCCTTTCTCTGCGCCCTCTGCGTCTCTGCGGTAAATGTCCCTATCTGTCCGAGATATTTCTCCGTCTTTCCTCGGTTCCCTCTGTGCAAAATCTTTTAACTCACTGGGGTCTCCCCGCCCCCTCCCGCGCCTGCGCCTTAATCTCCGCGTCCCGCTGCAACGCCATCTGCCGCTCCGCATCCGCCTTCCTTCCCACCCGCGCATACGCAATCGAAAGCTGATAGTGCCCCGCCGGATCCGCCGGCTCCATCTTCACGTACGACTCCAGCGGCCCCACCGCATCCGAATTTTTCCCCGCCGCGTTCAAAGCCATGCCTAATCCCAAATAAGCCTCTTCAAATCCCGAATCCATTTTCAAAGCCTGCGAAAAATGCGCGATCGCCTCGTCCCACTGCTGCGCCTGCCGCGCAATGTCTCCCAACATAAATTCCGCCGCCGCATTCACAGGATCAATCGCCAGCTCCGCATCAAATTCCTTCTTCGCCTCTTCCACCGCCGGCGGCTGCTTCGAAAGCAGAATCCTTCCCAGCCGGTAATGAATATCCGGCAATTTCGGATTCTCTTCCAGAATCTTCCGATATTCGGCCGCCGCCTCGTCCCATTTTTCCTGCGATTCGAGCCCTTCCGCATCCAGTTTGTGCACCTGATAAGATTCAGGCGCCGAATTCACCAAATCCTGCTCCGAACGATTCGCCAATTCCGAAAAATAATGAACCGTCACGTACAACACCTCAGGATTGTGCGGATACTCGCGATTCAGCAAGAGCAAGGTATCGACGGTCGTCTCCACCTGATCCAGACTCATCGCGCACCGCGCGCTAGCCATGGCAGCCTCAAATTTCAATCGCTTGTCCGCCAGGTGCGGAATCGCCTTCTTCAAAAGCGGCAAAGCCTCCCGGCACCGTCCCTTCTCCGCAAATCCAACCCCCTGCGCCGCTGACGCCGCAAAATCCACAGCCGCTGCGCTCTTCGCAGCAGTGGGAGGAGCCGGTGCCGGCGCCTGCGCGCGCACCAGATCAGACAACGCGAAAATCCCCGCAATCAAAATGGTAGTGAGCAACAACGAGGTTGGCCTGATCATGAACTGACTATAGATGGAAACGCGATGCGCCGCCACGGTGGGGAAGGATAAATTCTCGAACTCGCGATCGATCCGCTCTCGGGAAGAGTATCGCAGCCTAGCCCAATATGGAGTGCGGCGGCTTGCCGCCGCTTTGGCCATAGCCCAATGTCGGCCGAAAAAACGATCTAGGCGAGGCTTGCCTCGCCCGAGTCCTGTTCGCAGCAGAGATGCTTCCCACAAACCCAATCAAAGCTCCCCGCCGTCACGCAATCCCCGCCCGCGCCTTAGCCGCCGCAATCACCTCAATCATCACATCTCGATATTTTTCAAAAGTATCATCCACCACAGTAATCGTCGGAATCGTATGCTTCTCCTCCGGCATCGTTGGCTTGAATTTCGCAAATCCATCCTCATGCACGCCCGTACTTCCCCGCCCCGGCGCCGGACGGCTCAAATGTTCGAACGACCGCGCATACTTCGTCAAAGCCGCCGGATAAGCCGGCGACCGCGGCACCTGATACACCGGAATGCACGACATCAATGCGTCGTAATGCATCTCCCCCACCGCGAGCACTCCCGGATATTTCGCGCGCAATTCCTTCACCAACTCCACAGTCCCCTCATACATCCCGCCGCTCAAATTGTTGATCCACGCCCCCGCGATATCCAAAAAATAGGCATCCACCTTGTACTGCTCGATCACTTCCGAAATCCGCCCCGCCAGATATTCTCTCCACGAAGGAACCGCCAGGTTCATGAACGCGCCCCAACCGTCATTGCTCCGGTCGTTGTCCATGTCCACCCAGTCATTCGCGAAATCATCGCCGTCAATCCGCACCGTCTGCGCGTTCGCGACTTTCGCATACATCGAAAGATTCCGGTTCGCCACATTAGCGCCAAACATCGGCATCATTCGGAATCCCAGTTTCTGCCCCTGCTCGATCAGCGCGCGAAATCCTTCCTCGCCTCCCAACCGCGGATCGGCCTTGTACAGCGGATAATTCCAGTAATAGCGCCCGTCCCAAGCCGGCAGAAACACCAGCACGCGCTTCGCCGGAATCTGCGTCGCCGCCCATTCCAGCGTTCTCCCGATTTTTGTGTAGTCGTTGTAAATGTATCCCGTCCAATGCATCCCATGAATCGAAAGCACCATTGCGATTTCCCGAAACCACTTCGGTACATCCGTCCTCGTCTCCCAATCCGGAATCTGAAACGCCTTTTCGACGTGCTCGAAATGCATCCGCGAAGCCGCGTCCATGCTCGGCGCCGTGCCCGCCCGCCACGTCGCACTTTCGATCGTGTTGCTCTTCTCCCAGCCTCCGCGCTCGTAAATCAACTCGGTGCGATACCCATCGTCTCCCGGCTGCAAATAAAACCGCGTCGCCCGCACCTGCTCGTCGCGCGCCGAAAGATAGAAGAAACCTCCGCCGATTTTCTGAATCACCACCAGCGGCGTAGTCATCCCGCCAAAAAGATACGGATGCTCCCTCGAGATCTCATCATCCTTCGGATCGAAAAACTTGTTGCACGACACCGATACCTGCCCCCGCGGCACTCCGCGCACGATCGAAGTCACGGATTTGATCGGCCGGTCCGTTTCCGCCGTCACCTTCCACTCAAAATAATCGCCGCTCTTCCGCACGCGCGCCACCACCGAACCCGGCGCTTTCAATTGATCCCCGGCCCAAACCAGTTGCGCGCAGCGCATCTCAAATCCATCCGCCGTTTTTTCCACCTTCATGCTCGCGCGATCCATGCCGTAACAATCCTCGAACGTGTGCAACCGGAACGAGAACAACAATCCCTGGTAAGCCACCGAAGGCTCCGGAAAATCAAACCCAAACTTGAAAAAGCTCTTCCCCCGCGGCGGCACATACACGCCATCATTACAGCTCAACGCCAAAATCTCGCCGTCAGCCGTGGCCGGCAGAGGTTCCGTCACCGCTTCTGGCGGCAACCCCACCTCCAATTTCCGAAGCACTGCGGACGAAGCCCCCACAGCCACACCCGTCTTCAATAATTCCCTGCGCGAAAGTTTTTCAGTCATGAACTTTCCTTGGATGGACTCTACCCGCCAACGCCCGCCCCGCGACCATTCAGCTCAACTAAACTCCCCAATGACTTCAAACCGCGTTTTGCCACCCGTCGGAAAAATTACCGTGTCGCGCGAACTTGCACTCAACTCCACCACCTGCCCATTCACCGTCACCCGCTGCACCGCTTGCGCCGTCGGCATCCGCAACTTCACATGTACTTCCTTCACCCCACCAGCCTTGCCCAAATCCACCTTCGCGTTCACCTTCTTCGCCGCCGTATCCGCCTTCAGACTGAAACTAATCCTGCCAAACCGCGTCGGCGCCTCCGCGATCCGTATCTCCTTGCCCGACGCCACCCAATCCCGCGGCAACCCCTTCCCAAAATAAATTCTGTCCTCGTCGGAATCCTCCAACACCAACATCCAACGCACCAACAATGGAATAGTCTGCTGCGCTGGAATGCAGAAAAGCGCCGTATCGCCATCCAACCCCGAAACTTCGCCCGCCGTCCAGCTCCCCCGCGTGTGATCGTGATATCGATGCGCGTAAAGAAACAGCAAATATTCCTCCACACGATCTAACCGCAAAAGCATCTGCGCGTACCCGTAAGAAATAAAACCCAAAATGTCGCGCCCCTCCGGATGCGGCCGCTCGATATTCGCCACCACTCCCAAAGTCGTTCCGCCGTAAGCCCGCATGCAATCAATCACCGTGTTCGCGAGATTCGCCGGCAGCACGTCCGGCTGCAGCAATTCCGCATACGCCCGATGCGCCCACTGCTGCGGGCTGGGATGCTCCTTTTCCAGCGATTCGCGAAACATCAAAGTCGTCCCCGGCAACGGCCCGATGTACGCCGGCTTCACCTCCGTCCGCACATTCTTCTGCATGCTCGCAATCACCGCGTCCTGCAAATCCTTGCTGCGCGTCAACCACCCACGAGCCGTTCCAGCTGCGCTGGGCTGAATCGCCGGCCACACCCTGCCGATATCCCGAAGCCCGCGCGCCGTAAACGCGTTGTTCGCAAAGTAAGGCAGCCACCAAACCATCGGCCTCGGATGCAAACAAGAATCCGATTCGCTCCAGCCATGAATAATCCCGTAACCCACATCGTCTTTCGGCAGCTGCAGACTCAAATCATGCAGTTCCGTCAAAATCGCCGCCGTCGCCACAATTTTTTCCCGATGCTTCAGCAGCAGCGCTGCATCCTGCGTGTAATTTAAATAACGCGCCAGCAAAGAAAGCGTCAGCCCAAATTGCGCCGTCTCCGGCCCGCGCATGTTTATCATTCCCTTCGCGTCCGTGAAATCCGTCAGATAATTGTCAATAATCTCCCGCGCCACATCGAATCGCCCCCACTCCAAATTCGCGTACACCGCCATCGTGAAAATATCCTGGAACCCGTCGTACTCGGGCCCGTAATAATCGCGATCCACCGCGCCATACTTCGGATAAACGCCTCCCGGCCGCGCCATCAATTCCTTCGCGAACGCATGCTTCGCCATATCCACCCACGCGCCGTCCGGCAACTCCGCTGGCGCAAAATCCTGCAACTGCTTTTCCCAGTACGCCGCAAATACCAGCAACGCGCGATAAAATTCCTCCGCGCTCGGATCTTCCCGCGTTGGCGGAAACGCCGGATAGCTGTATCCGTACACCACCTTCGTCACTTTCCCGTTTTCCACGCGCGTGGTGCGATGCCACGTCTGCACGATAAACCGGTCGTGCGCCTCTACGTCTCCAAACACCACCGCTTCCACATACGCCCCGTCAGAGATCGGGATCACTTTCCGAACTGCCGGCATCCATCCGCCAATCAACCCCTCAAATCTTTTTTTCGCCGCATCGTTCGTGATCTCCGGAAAATATTGTCCGGGATGGTAGGTCCGCGTGTTCCCCGACGCAAATACCGGCATCGTATCCGAGCATTCTTTCGTTCCCACGAAGGTATTCCAAGGCAATCGCCAGCGCGACTCTTCTTTCGCCGTCCCCTGCGGCGGCGCCGCGGCCTTCACCTGATCTGGATCCGGATCTCCGTGCTGCAAAAGCTTGTCGGCCAATAAATCCGGCCCCGACATTCCAATATCGGCCAGCTTCAATCCCAAGTACGGCGGATCAGCCTCCGCAAACGTCGCCTCCGCGCCTTTCGCCAACACGCGCGACGCCCCCGTCGCAGAAACAAAAGTGATCGCCCCATCGCGCGTCCGCAAATCCTCGTAAACCTTCCACCCGGTCCCACCAATTTTGAACTCGCAAACCAAAGTGTGCCCCGCCACATCCGGTGCCGGCCCCGAACTCGCACCCAGCTCCGATGCCGGATCGAATTCAGCCACCTTCGCACGCCCAGCCGCAGCAGCATTCGTCGCGACATATCCGAGCACTGCAGACGTAACTCCCAAATCCCGCAAAAATTCTCGCCGATCCATCCGTCACCCCCGTGTCAAACAACCCAGCCACCACTTACGCGCGCACCACTTCCGGCCTTTTACTTTGGTAGCGCCGGCGTCTTGCCGGCTCTGTTGCGATTGCCTTTGACTTTGACTTTGACTCTGACTTACCTCGTCATCCTGAGCGCGCGAATGCGGGCGAAGCCTGCCTGCCGCAGGCAGGGATCTCTCTTCCTTCGCCAAAACAACCTAGAACGGTACTTCCACAGCCTTCCCCTCAAACACCACCTTGCGCACCGCATCCCCCAACTTCACTTCAATCTCCCGATGCCCCGGCGCCAACATCCGCGATCCACTCGCCAACTCCAACTTCAAAACCCGCCGCGCGTCATTCCACCGCATCTCTATCCCCATCCACTCGCCCTTCCGGTAATTGAACGAATTCCCATCATCCTCGTACAACAAAAACGAACCATCCGCCCCCGCGTATACAGAAATCGAAAGCGGTCCTTCCACCTTCTCATCCGTAAACTGCTTCACCGGCCCCAAAGGCACAATCGCCCCTGCTCGCACATACAAAGGAGTCGTCTCCAAATCCACAGCCCGCGTAATTTCCCGTCCACCCTTCACACGCTCCCCAGTCCAAAAATCATGCCAATCCCCTCCCGGCAAATAGACAGCCCGCGAAGTCGCGCCCTGCTCCACCACCGGCGCCACCAAAATATCCCGCCCCCACAAATATTCATCCCCGCGCGCCACTGCCGCCGCATCCTCCGGATAATGCAGCCACAAAGACCGCATCACCGGCATCCCCGTCAAAGTGCACTCCCGCACCGCGCTATAGATGTACGGCAGCATCCGGTAACGCAGCTCCAGATATTTTTTACAAATTATTTCGACCTGCGGATTGCGTAGCTGGCTAGCATCCGGAATCGCCGCGCCGCCATAATTCCGAATTTCCACCGGCCCCGGATCGCCCGTGTTCCAACCCCACGGCAAACGCAGTTTCCACGTTCGCCCGTGCGAACGGAACAAAGGACAAAACGCGCCAAACTGAAACCAGCGGACAAATAATTCCGCCGTGAATTCTTTCGTCGGCACAAACCCACCGATATCCGTTCCCCAGTAAGGGATACCCGTCAATCCGGTGTTCACCGCAATCGGCAAATGAGTTTTCAGCGTCTCCCAGGTCGAATACACATCGCCCGACCACAAAAATGACGCATACCGCTGCATCCCCGCATATCCGTTCCGATGCAATGCAAACGGCCGCTCGTTCGGCCGATCAATCTGCGGCCCTTCCCAATACATTCTGTTGCGCACCAAACTCGAAGCAATGTCCAGCGGATCGCCTTCGTCCGGCCACCACCCATCCACGCCCATCGCGAAATCTTTGCGGTGCGCATCCCAATAACAGCCGGCTTGCGTCTCGTCATATTTCTCTACGTCGCACGGATCCTGCGCTCTGCCCGTCAGCTTATCCGCCAGAATCACCGTGTGTATCAGCGCGCGAAAATTATCTTTGTGCAATTCCGCCAACATCTTCGGCGGATCCGGAAACGCGCGCGCGTTCCATTCGAACGCCCCGTTCTCGGTGTTCCATCCATTCGGACAAAATCCCGTGCCCAAATAAATCATCGCGTCGCATGGCAATTTCTTCTCGCGAAACGTTTTCGCTTCGGCCAGAATTTCCTCCGGACTCCCCAGCGTCCGGTGCGACTGCATGTAACCGAAACTCCACAACGGCGGCAATTCCGGTTTCCCGGTCAACAGCGCGTATTCGCCCATGATCGTCCCCGGCTCACGCGATGCCACGAAAAAAATGTCCAAGGGATAAGCAGCATCTGGCCCCGTCGGCAGAAATTTGCTTTCCGCCCCCGTAAAATCAAACGTCCCGAAGGGTGCATGAAAAAACATAGCCCAGCCCGCCGTCCCGATAAGCCAAGGAATCGGCACGCGCCCGCCGTTGGTCATCAGCTTGTAGCCGCCCTGCCCGCGTTTCATCGTGTCAACCGATCCGCGCCGATCGAATTGCGGCCCACCCTCTCCCAATCCAAGCAGCGGCGAATTCCCAGTCGCAAAAGACACGACTCCGCTCGCGCGCTCCACCTTGAGCCGCTGAATCACCGCGCCATCCGCGCCCGAAATCGCAAACGTCAGCGGGCTAGGCGAAATTTTCACCCTCAAATCGCCCACCTTCACTTCGCGCTCCGCGAATTCCCCGCTCAGCGTTGTCACCGGACCATCCCAGGTCTCTCGCACCAGAGAGCCATCGCTAGCCACTGCTCCACCGCTCTTCGTCGAAAAAATATTCAGCCGCAAAGTATGCGCGCTAACCGAGGAAATCCGAATTTCCAGGTCCTGTTCCGCCGGCCCCGCTCCGCCCTCACCCGCAACCGACGTATCCGGCAAGAAAAACGCCGCGCAAGTCGCGCTCACCGCCTTCAAAACTTGCCTGCGATCATATTGCGTGCTCATAAATGGCAATCTCCTATCGAACTTGAAGGATATGAAATCAAATAAGAATCAGCTATTACGATGAGCGTCCGCGCGTCAAACGATCATTATTCGTTTTCGCTTTTCTCTGCGTCTCTGCGGTAGTCTTGTACTAATCTTTCTCTGTGCCCTCCGCTTTTCTCCGTGCCCTCTGTGTTAAATCTTTGGACTTCCCCCCACCTACTGCTTCGCACTCAAATCCCCATAAAACTTCCAATGTGGCACATAATCCCGCGTCAATTTCTCATTCATAAAATCCGCGCGAATCATCTCAATCGGAATCGCGTTCTCCTTCAACACTGCATCGTGGAACTGCCGCTCCGTCATCTTCCCCGAATCCACCAACGCCTTATGCAAAGACCCAATCTGCAATCCGCCCAGCATGTAACCGGCCTGATACAACGGTGAATAATCTCCCGCGAACGATCGCCGCACCTCAGCCGTAGCGTTTTCCCGCTCGTGTCCCACCTTATCCACCAGGAAATCGACGCACTGCTGCGGCGTCCAGTTTCCCAAATGAAAATTCAAAGAGAACATGATCCGCGCCGCCCGATGCATCCTCCAGAACAACATCCCAATCCGGTCCTGTGCGTTTCGCGCGAAATTCATGTCCCAAAGCAGCATTTCCCAGTGCAGCGCCCAACCCTCCACATAAAACGAAGTATCAAACGGCCGCCGCCAAGCCCGATACCGGCGCGCCATAAACCCCTGCAGCTCGTGCCCAGGAATCAATTCGTGAAACACAGTCGCCCGCGCAAAATGAATATTATTTCCTCGCATGCTCATCATCTTTTGCTCAAACGTCATTCCGTCCGTCGGATAAGAAACGCTGATGCGATCTCCGCCCGTGAAAAACGGATTCACCAGCTGCCGCTCCGGCGTCATCATTTCCATCCACCAAGATTCTTTCGCCAATTCCGGCACAGTCACCAACTCGTGCTTCTCCACATACGCGATCGCTTCCAGCGCCAGGTCCCGTATCAACTCCGGCTGTTTTCCCGGCGACACATAATCGGATTTCACCGCCTCCAGCGCCTTGTGCCAGTCGTCGCCGTCGCCCATTTCCCGCGAAGCGCGTTTCATCTCCGCCTCGCACCACGCGTATTCGCGGTCCGCCAGCACCAGCAACTCCTCCGGCGTATACGGAATCATTTCGTACTGCAAACTGCTGATCAGCGCGTCGCGCCCGATCGGATTTCCCACAATCGTGGTCTTGTCCCCCGGCTTGATTCCCACGATCTGCTCGCGCACTTGCGCCGCATAACTCTCCAGATTCGTATCCACAGCCTTGTACGTCACGCCCGTCCACCACGTGAACTGCGGATCGTACCCATTGTAGAAAGTGGACCAATCTTTCAACGCCTGCCGCAGCTGATCGGTTTCACTTGCTGCCCGATTGGCCACGTACTTCGAAGTCTTCACTGTGCTCAGCGCTTTTTTCGCTTCATCAATCTGCTTGTTCAGACCGTCCAGCGTCGCCGCCGCTTTCGCCGCGTCCATGCTTTCCATGTGCCGCAAAGCTTCCGCCAGCTTCACAATCGTCGGCGCAAAAGGCAGCAGCGGCGCCGTCTCCCCCATTTCCTTGCGCCGCAATTGGATTCCCCGCAACTCGTGGTTCAAAGTGTTCTTCAGCAAAATGTAGTCAATCTTCCCGTCCTGATGCATTGCGTCGAAATTCACCTTCTCGATTTCCGCCTGCCACCCGCCGTAGAACTTCTGCATGCGGTCGAGCACCGCTGGCGAAAGCGGCGTCCGCTCCGAACGCAGCAGAAGCGTCCGGTCCGCGTCGTATCGTTCCACGAGCGCTCGCATCTCGCTCGGCGGCGATTGAACTTCTTCCGCGCGATCATCGGCCCGGGCGTCGACATGGCCCCCGCCACCACCCGATGCCGCAAATCCCACGCATATTAAGGAAAAGGAAAGCAGAAACCCCAAAACGGAGGACTTCACCAGCGGTTTGTATTTCATAGGAGAGGGATTGTATACAATATGCGGGAAAACGCTAGCCTAATTCCAGATCCTCAAACTCAACATCCGGCTTTCACCACCTCCATATGTCCTTCTATCTTTTCGTCCGGCCGCAACCACGACTCATACCTCACCAGAATGCGCCTCCCCTCGCGGCTTACGAACATCCACAACCCGTGCATATATCCCACCTTCGAGAACAGAGTGTAAACACTCCCGATGTCGGTGGTACCTGGTGCCGTGAAATCGTCGTATTTCTTCCCGATCAATTCCTCTCGGCTATACCCCATCAACTCGCAGAAACTATCCGACACCTGGACGAACCGCCGGTCGATATCCACCAACGTCACAAATTGTGGTTCCACTCGAATCCGAGGAATCTCCGGAGCGCCCAATTCCTGTCCCATGGCTTTGGCAAGTTTCTTCGCCCAGTCGGGATACTCTCGTTCCGCCCCATATCGAATCACGCGCGGCGCTACGTATAGTTCATCTTCTCGCACGGGACTACATACCTCCCAGTTCGGCCCAACATTCGCTCGGACCAATTTCAATGTTCGTTAAATTCCGCAGAGCGTCACCCGGCTCTCTTAGTTTCATTCAAGCGATCTGCAACTCCGAACTGCAATGCCATCTGTTTACTTGCTGCCACATACCGACCTCGTTACGTAGCCGGGATTCTACTGCGAATTTTGAGCTGTTTCAACAGTTCTAGCATTCCAACTTCTCCGTGCGGCCCGTTCTGGAGTGCGGCGGCTTGCCGCCGCCTTCGTCGACGCGCGATGTCAGCCGACAACGCGCTCTAATCGAGGCTTGCCTCGCCCAGTGTCCATCACAACCTCCGCACAGTGACGCTAGGGACGAGTTTGTGAATCGCCCTGCGTCCGCGATTCGCTCGGGAACGCCATCTCCTCACTTGCCGAGCCCTCGCCCGGACGTTTCAGTTTGACTAGCCGCTGCCGAGAGTTATACCTTCGACTCTTCTCCCGTGAGGCCATTCCAATGAAGACGAGCCGCGCAAAACCCAAGCCACGCCGCATCCTCGCGATCGACGTCGGCGGGACCAACATCAAGCTCCTGATGACCGGACAAAAAGATCCCGTCAAGATTCCATCGGGCCCGACCATGACCGCCGCGAAAATGGTGAGCGCGGTAAAAAAAGCCACGCGCTCTTGGAAATATGATTGCATCTCTCTGGGCTATCCCGGCCCGATTATTAACAGCCATCCGCTCCGCGAGCCCCACAATCTCGGCGGCGGCTGGATGGGCTTCAACTTCCGCAAAGCCTTCGGCCACCCCATAAAAATCATCAACGACGCCAGCATGCAGGCCCTCGGCAGCTACAAAGGCGGCCGCATGCTCTTCCTCGGCCTCGGCACCGGCCTGGGCTCGGCGATGATCAGCAATGGAGTTCTCGAGCCCATGGAACTGGCGCACCTTTCCTACAAGCACGGAAAAACGTATGAGGATTACCTCGGCTTGCGCGGCCTGGAAAAATTAGGAAAGAAAAAATGGCGTCGCCAGGTTTTTAAAATCACTGAAAAATTAAAAGCAGCTCTGGAAGCCGACTACGTAGTCCTGGGCGGCGGCAACGCCGCCAAACTCAAAAAGCTCCCGCCCGGCGCCCGCCTAGGCCACAACGAAAACGCCTTCCTAGGCGGCTTCCGCCTCTGGTCCCAACCAGACCCTCCACCGCGATAATCTCGTTCCGCCACGCGAGCGCCGGAAGAACGGAGTTTCAGCCCCGTCCCCATCTTCTCGCCGCCCTGGATGCGAAATCTCCCGCATTACTCTGTGTCGCTGTGCCTCTGTGGCAATCCTGCAGTTGCCTTTCTCTGCCCGCTCTGCGGCTCTGCGCCAGTAATTGATCCCCGCGATGGAATCCGTCACTTACTGCTGCGGCGGCGCGCTCGGCGCCCCAATCTTCGTCCCAATCACCTCGCCCGAAATAATAATCTCCACGCGCCGGTTCTGCTGTCGCCCCGCCGCCGTATCGTTACTCGCCACCGGGTTCGACTTTCCAAACCCCGTCGCTACAATCGAAGTCGGATCCAGTCCCTGCTGTACCAAATAATCCCTCACCGCGTTCGCCCGCTGTTCCGAAAGCGTTTGATTGAATGCATCGCTTCCCACGCTATCCGTGTATCCCTCCACCGACAAATGCAATCCAGGATGCGCCAGCACGATTCCCGAGAATTTTGCCAAAGCCTCGCGCGCCGATTGCTGCAACTCATATTTCCCGAACGCAAACAACACGTCCGCCATGTTCACCTGCAACCCCCGCGGCGTATCCGTCGTCGGCAGCACACGATTGAATTGATCCAGCAATGCGGCGCGCAGCGCCTGCTTCTCCGCCTCCGCCCTCGCCGCCGCTTCTTGCGCAGCCTTTTCGCGCTGTTGCGCGGCATCCGCTTGTTGTTGGGCAGCCTGCGCCTGTTGCTGAGCTGCCAGAGCCGCCGCGTCGGCTTGACTGCGCGCCGCGTCCGCTTGTGCCTTAGCAGCCGCTGCCTGCGCCGCATCTCGCTCCGCTTGCAACTTTTGGATCTCCGCCTGCTGACGCGCCTCTGCTTCCTCCTTCCGTCTCGCGTCCGCCGCAGCCACCGCCGCCTGCGCCGCTGCCTGCTCGGCCGCCGCCTTCTGCTGCGCCGCCCGTTGCAATGCGATCGCTCGCGCGTCGGCCGCCGTCTGCACCGCGTCCCGCGCCGCCGCAATCACTTCTTTTCTGCTCGCCTTCCTCGCCAGCAGATTGTCCGCGTTCCCCAGCGAACTCACCGCCTTCTGAAATGCGTCCGGCGCCAACGTGTCGGCTCCTGCGCTTTGCGCGATGGACACCGCATTGCGCGCCTCATACATCTCCAGCGGCACCTTCGGGGAAAAGTCCGTTATCGGCTCGCGCGCCTTCGACATGTCGTAGGTATACCCGCCACGCTGCATCAACTCGTAATTCGCCGTCACCTGCTCCGCCGTTCCCACCGTATCCGCCCGCACCACATTTTCCAGCACCACCACATCGCTCGGCATGCTCACCGCAAAATACGGCTCCGCCGTCACGATCATTCCAAACGTCTGCAAATTCGTCGTCGCCGTCAATTTACTCTTGTCGCCGTCGAGCAAAAGTTCCCCCAAATTATTCGGCTTGCCCTCCGGCGTGATCGCCCACAGCACGTAGGTCAAATACTCTCTCCCGAATTTCTGCGCTGACTCCATATTCTTGAAACTCGCGCTCACCACGATCGATCCCTGCTTGCTGTCCACCTTCGCGTCGCCCTTCGCCATCGGCAGCAGCGGCGTCCCCTGAAAACCAATCATCGTCGATCCGCTGCGATGCTGGTAACTCACCGCGGTCACGGTCTTCCCCACCATCGTCACGTTGTAGATCGACTGATTCCCTTGCTGTGCCGGCGCTGACTGCTGCGCAGCCGCCACCGCGGAAAAAATCCCCAGGGCCACAACCAAACCGCCCAGAATCTTTTTCATGTTCGTACCTTACTCCTTTATCCAGTTCGCGCCGCTGCGCGCGAAACAGCCCGCAAATCGGGCCATCCGCCCATCCATTCATGAAGGCCGTAGGACCCGCAAACGGCCCAAGTGTACCAAAACCGCGCATCGCTTCCGAGTGCCATCACCGCGTCTTGCAAAAAAGTTTCGCACGAATCCTCGATTTCCCCGCGCATCACAAGGTACGATATGTATTCATGATGCAACGCTCATTCTTGGCCGCTGCGCTTCTGCTCTTCTTCTTTCCCTCCGGCCTCCGGGCCTGCACCTGTTCCAAACAGCCTCCCGGAAAATGTCCCGGCCTGCAATCCGACGACGTCGTTTTTCTCGGCACCGTCACCGAAGTCGCCGCCGTAGCTCCCGACGCGACCACGGCCGAATCGGCCACTGCCACGGCCAACACTAACGAAGCCAACCCCGGCGCCGCTCCCCAATCCGTCACGCCCATCACCCGCTATCATTTCCACGTTGACGAAAAATTCGCCGGCCCCGACACTGCGGACATCGACGTCTTCTCCGGCGGCGACGATGCCGATTGCGGCTACTACTTCAAAAAGGGCCAGCAGTACATCGTCTTCACCCAGCAGGAAACCGAAGGCCGTCTGTTTGCCGTAGTCTGCAGCCAAACGCGACCCGCTAGCGAAGGTCGCGCCCTCCTCCCGCAATTGCGCAACATGCGCAATCACGATCGCGTCGCTTCCGTCTTCGGCGTTCTCCGCCGCGCCGATCCGCCGCTCCTCGCCCCCACCGACGATCCCGAAGATCCCATCCCGCATGTAAAATTAAAACTACGTTCCAAGGACGATCGTTTTTCCGCCAGCACCGGCCCCGATGGCGTCTATTCTTTCTACGACGTGCACGCCGGCGAATATGTTTACACCGCCGATCTCCCTGCACGCTTCGAGTTTTCGCAAAAAACCCTGAAGGGCGGCCTGCCTCCGTTTAAAATTCCCACCGGCGCCTGCTACGAATACAACGTCAACGCCCTGCCCACCGGAAAAATTCGCGGGAGCGTCCTCGCTCCCGCTGGTAAACCTCTGAAAATCGCTTCCGTCGAACTCTATCGCGCCGAACGCTTCGATCCCGCGCAACCCGGGCTGTGGGGTTTTCAAGGTGCGGACGGTAAATTCGAATTCGATCACATCGGCCCCGGCGAATATCTTCTCGTTTTCAATCGCATGAGCCGCCTGGACCCGAATTCCCCGTTCCCGCGCACCTTCTATCCCGGCGAGCCGCAGCAATCCGATGCGAAATTCATAAAAGTGAAAGACGGCCAGCAAATTCTCAACGCCAATATCAAACTAAGAGACGGCTACCCCACCCGTATCGTAAAAGTTCAACTAAAATGGGAAGCTAGCCGCCCTCCCGGCGAAGTAACGGTGACGGCCACAGCCGAAAAAGGCGACAACCCCGCCGCGCGCAAAATCGGCGAGGCTCTCTACGAATTCACCCTGCTCCAATCCGTCAGCTACACGTTCTCAGCCTGGGAAGATCTCGACCCGCAACGCGTGAGCCAACGCCACGGCCAAACCACCTGCACCACCCCAGCCCGCATAGACTCCAATGTCGAAAAAATCGAAGCCGCCGACAACACAACCAACGATGCAGCCGCAAGCGCTGACCCCGCCGAAATCACGCTCACGTTCAGCACCCCTCCCTGCAACTAGGCGGCACACGAAATTGAACAGTGCCGTCATCCCAAGCAAACTCCCGTCATCCTGAACCCGCGGCAGCGGGTCAAGCCTGCCTGCCGCAGGTAGGTATCTCTCCTTCTTGCTCTGTGTTCTCCGGTTTTTTCTGTGCCCTCTGTGTTGAATCTTTTGCCTTTCTGTACGCCCCTGCGGGAATCCGCACTCCCCCCGTTTGACTTGCACCAACGCCCGCGCATAGAATCCCCCCGCGATAATTGGGGCGCGAAATCACCACATCGGAGCGTAAATGAAGACCTTCCCAGCCATCTGCACGCTAGCTCTGTTCCTGCTAATTGGGCATTCCGCAACCGCAACAGCCCAAGAACCCGCAAAAGACGCCAAACCCACCGCAGCAGCAGACGCCAAAACCCTCGAAGCCAATCCCCCCAAAGAAGAAACCTGGCCCAGCGACCACACCATCAAAATCAACAATCAATCCATCGCCTACAAAGCCGTCGCCTCCACCACGCTCCTCAAAGACGAAAAAGGCGAACCCACCGCGCTGATCTATTCCACCGCCTACACCCGCAGCGACACCAAAGATTCCTCTCAGCGCCCCATCGCCTTCATCTACAACGGAGGCCCCGGCTCCGCCTCCATCTGGCTGCACATGGGCGCCTTCGGTCCGCGCCGCGTCGTCAACGCCGACCACGCCGCCACTCCCCCCGCCCCCTACAAACTCGAGGACAACGCGAATTCCCTGCTCGACAAAACCGACATGGTTTTCATCGATCCCGTCGGCACCGGCTTCAGCCGCGCCGTCGGCAAAGCGCAAAACAAAGATTTTTGGGGCGTCGATCAGGACGTAAAAATGTTCGCGCAGTTCATCAACATCTACCTCAATCGCAATAACCGCTGGAACTCCCCCAAATTTCTCATCGGCGAAAGTTACGGCACGTTCCGCTCCGCCGCACTGGGAAATTATCTACAGCAGCACGACGGCATCTACATTAACGGCATCGTGCTCATCTCTTCCGTCCTGAATCTCGGCACCATCTCGTTCAATCCCGGCGACGATCTTCCCTTCATCCTCTACCTCCCCAGCTACGCCGCCACCGCCGTATATCAAAAAGCGCTCGTAGATCCACCGTCCGACGTCCCCGCCTTCCTGACCGAAGCCCGCAAATTCGCCGCCACCGATTACGCCACTGCGCTGATGAAAGGCACCAACATCCCGTCCGCCGAAAAATCCGAAATCGCCAAGAAACTCTCGCACTTCATTGGCCTCAGCGAAGACTACCTCCTAAAAGCCGATCTGCGCGTAAACCTCCCGCAATTTAATGTCGAGCTAATGCGCAGCCACGGCCTAACCACCGGCCGCTACGACGCGCGCTACACCATGCCCACCTACGACATGCTCACGGAATTCGCCGAAGACGATCCGTCCTACACCGCCGTGCGCGGCGCCTTCACTGCCGCCTTCAATAGCTACGCCCGTGAGGAATTGAAAGTCACAGAGGAAAGATCCTACGAGGCTCTCAGCGGCGACGTCGGCGGAAGTTGGGATTGGAAACATCGCGGCCCGCAAGGCGGAGGCTTTTTCCCCGGCTCCGCGAATGTCGCAGGCGACCTGATTCAAGCGCTCATGACCAACCCACACCTGCAAGTCCAGGTAGAAAACGGCTTCTACGACATGGCCACTCCGTTCTACGCCACCGAATACACCATGGACCACTTATTTTTGCCGGGAAACCTGCGCAGCAACATCCACTTCGAATACTACGGCGCAGGCCACATGATGTACCTGCACGAAGAAGATCTAACCAAGCTGAAGTCCAACATCGCTACTTTCATAGACTCAGCATCAAAATAAACGCATCCACCGCAGGTAATCGTAGGGGCGGGTCTTAGACCCGCCCTCCTACTCTCCTTGCTAAATTTGCTGCTGCCTTTGAATTTGTAGCGGCAGTCTTCAGACCGCCGGCCTTTACCGTTGCATCTCCGTTCATCACTGGTGTTTCTGACTTCCTCGAATCACTCCCCACTCTTCGCAACTGGCGGCACCGCCGGCCCGACCCCTTTCACGTAATGCCCATACCAAAACAAATACCTCTCATACCGGTCCCTAATAAACGACGGCCGCGAAAACTCATGAAACTCCCCAGGATACACAACCAAAAGCGTCGGCACTCCCAACCGCCGCAAACTCTGGTATAGCTGCTCCCCATTAATCACCGGAACGTTCCAGTCCACCTCGCCTCCCATCACCAAGGTCGGCGTCGTAATGTCCGTCACGCGATTGAATGGCGAAAGCTTTTCCCACAGCGCGCGATTCTTCCAGGGCAATCCCAACTCGTACTCCCAATCCCGCGAGTACAGATCGTGCCCCCAGCTGGTGATGTACAGAAAGCTTCCCGCGCCAGAAATCGCCGCCTTGAATCGCGTCGTCTGGGTAATAATAAAATTTGTCGAGATTCCCCCGTACGACCAGCCTCCCACTCCCAACTTATCCGGATCGGCAATTCCCTGCGCCACAGCGTAATCCACCATCGCCATGTCATCTTCAAAATCCTTGTGTCCCCAATCCGCGAAAATCGCCTTGCAGTAATCCAGCCCGTATCCCGATGACCCGCGCGGATTCGGCGTCAACACCACATACCCGTTCGCCGCATAGAGCTGCGGATCGAAATTAAACTCCGCGTAGTAAGCCCACACGGGCCCGCCGTGCGGTTTCAAAATCGTCGGATATTTCACGCCCGGCTGATAATCCGGCGGCTTGTACAAATATCCCGCCACGGTCGTTCCGTCCTTGCTCTTGAAATGCACGTACTCCACAGTCGGCAGTCGCAATTGCGCCATCAACGCATCGTTGACGCTTGTCAATTTCCGCAATTCGCCTCCAGCTGGCAGCACGTACAACTCGGCCGGATGCGTCAGCTCTCCCACCGTCGCCACGGCCGTGCCATCCGCGCTCAGCGAATAAGCTTCCACCATCTTGCGTCCGCCAATTGGCCGCGTAATTTCTCCGCCAGCAGCGGCCACGCGCAACAGATTTTGTGTTCCATCATCATCGGCAATAAAATAAATCCACTTCCCGTCCGCCGAAAATCGCGGAATCGTCGAATTTCGGTCCAGTTTTCGCGTCAGCACATTCGGCGCTCCGCCCGTCGCCGGCGAGACCGCAATCTGTATCGTCGAATATTGAAATAGTTCCGGCTCCAGCTGCGTCGTGTACGCGATCCACTTCCCATCCGGTGACCACGCCGGCGCCTCCTCCGTCCCCACATTCGTCGTCACCTGTGCCAGTGACTTCCCCTGATCCGTGTTGTCCGCCGCCACCACCCAAATATCCTTGTTGTAATTCAAATCCGGCTCCGGCGCCGAACGGTTGCTTGAAAACGCGATCTTGGTCCCGTCCGGAGACCAGGCCGGATCGCTGTCGTCATAATCGCCCGATGTAATCTGCCGCTGCTTATGATCCGCGATCGTGAACACGTACAAATGCGTCCGCCGCCGATCCAAATATCCAACCTCATCCTCTTTGAAGTGCAGCCGGTCAATCACCCACGGCCGCGGCTTGGGTTTCGCTTTGCTATCCTTTGCCTTGTTCTCCGCCGCCTCGATTTCCTCCGGCGACGCGTCCTGGAGCACCAGCACCAGCCGGTCGCTCCCAGGCGCCCACGCGAAATTGTCCACGTCCTGCGCCGTATCCGTCAGCTGCTGCGCCTCTCCCCCCTCGCGATTCAGTATCCACACCTGCTTCTTGCCCTTTTCCTCATCATCGTCGCCACTTCCCTCGCGCGCCGAGAGGAATGCAATATATTTGCCGTCCGGACTCCAACGCGGATGCGACGACGATTCACTCTCGTCCGTCAGCGCAATCGCGCTCCCGCCGCCGGTGGGAACCATCCATATCCTCCGCCGGTTCTTGTCATTCTTCAGATTCGCAGTCTCCACCGTGTAAGCCACCCACTTGCCGTCCGGGCTGATCTGCGGATCCCCCACTTCCTTGATGCGAAAATAATCGTCCACCGTCAATACACGCCCACCGGCCGTAGCCCCCGCCGTATTCTGCGCCCGCGCAACGCCTGCAGTCGCCACCACGATCGCCAACAACACAATTTTTCTCTGAAATCTCATCCCGCCATCCTTTCCATGCGAGTGATTCAGTCGAGGCCGCGAAGTATATCAGAACGCCCAGACAGGGAGGATTCGCGTATGGAAAACTCTTGCGGTTGCCGTTGTAGCCCCCGGTTCGGCCTTATCGAACCGGGCATGCTTTCGCCGTAGGTTTTCTCTGCGCCCTCTGCACTCCGACCTCTGCGTCCTCTGCTTTAGATCTTTTCGTGCGCCATCGCGCCCACAAAAAAAGGGCAAGGCCATCGGCCCTGCCCTTTCACAACACCCCGCGGAGATGAGTCTTTAAAAAATCCCGCGCTACGATCCCTTCGCCGTATTCATCGTCAGCGACGTCACATGAATCGTATCCCCATCCAACGTCCCCTTCACCGTCACCTGATGCCCCGCGTGACCGTCCGCCTTATCCTGCGGCTCGAGAATGTAAACTTTCTTGTCAGCATCATTGTACAAAGCGTATTTCGCGCCATGCGACTTTACGCACTTGGTAGTGCACTCGCTCTTCGCCGCAGTGGCGTCCTTCGCCCCGCACATATCATTCGTAATCACGCCTGACCAAGTCCCGCTCTTCGCCGCGCTATCCTGCCCCGCCACCGACAAGCCCACCGCGAACACCATCGCAAATCCCGCCAGCATCGCACGCTTTACCATGTTTGATTTCCTCCTAACTGTTATCCCTGATTCCGCCGCCCGCAAATCCGCCCCAAAATAATGTGGCACTAATCCCCCAATTTGTCCATAAACCGCGCAGCCAGCCACGGCCCCGCATCACAGCCTTCTAGCCACTAGCTGTGATGTCCCAAGACATAAGTTACACCCTGTAGGATGAGCCGCCAGGAGGCGGCGCATGCGTGGAGTCGCTTATAGCGTTGCGGGGCGGGAACTGTTGATGAGAATGCACCAGCGAGGAAGATCGTTGGCGGTGTTGAGCCCAGAGACGGGCATTGCCCGCCCGGTACTTTCGCGCTGGTGGACGCGCTATCAGCAACAGGGGCGAGCGGGGCTCGAGCCCCGCTCGCGTCGGCCCACCCACTCGCCGGCCCGGTTGACGCATGACATCCGCGCTCCAATCTTGGAACTGCGAAAGCGGAGCTGGAGCCCAGCGCGTATTGCGCTGGCCTTGGGCATCGGCCACAGCAGCGTGCACTGCGTACTGTTGTGCCATGGGCGCAATCGTCTGCGCGTGCCCGAACGAAAAATCTTCCGACGATACGAAAAGAGTCGGCCCGGCGAGCTGGTGCACCTGGATCTGAAATACCTCTATCGTTGGAAAAACACGCAGCGGGAGTATGCTTTTGCTGCGGTGGACGACTTCTCGCGAGAGGCCTTTGCGCAGATTCGTCCTGAGCGCCGCTGTCGTGATGCCGCAGCATTTTTGGAACTACTCGTAGCGGAGTTGCCGTACCGGATCGAAGCGGTGATGACCGACAACGACCTGATCTTCACCATGCGCTATGCGTTTCATGCGCAGCGACAGACCCGCTTCCAACAAGCCTGCCGCAGCTTGGGCATCGCACACTGGCGGGCGCGACCCCGGCATCCGCAAACGAACGGAAGAGTGGAACGATTCTTTCGCACTCTGGACGACGAATGTTTTGCGGTCCATCGGCCGCGCTCGTGCAAGACCCGCATGCGGGTCTTGCACGAGTTCCTGCGGTATTACAATCATGAGCGGCCTCATCTGAGCCTGCAGGCTTGACGCCCATCGAGCGGCGTCAGGCCTACTTTCAGCAGGCCCAGCTGTAACTTATGTCCTGAGACACCACGACTAATCACCAGCCACTGCCGTCATAAACCAACCAAGAGCCCCAACCATGCTCCGCACGCCAGCAAAACGTAATCTCGACTTTCAACTTTGAACTCTCAACTGCGAACTCCTAGCCGTCAACTCTCAATCCGCCATTCCCGCTCGCCGCTCGATTGACACGCACCGCGCATCCCAACTAATCTCAATCCGATGCCCACGCAACCCGCCGCCGCACAACGCCTTCAACCGCCCTCCCACCCCCATCTTTACGAACTCAACACTTGGACGTGGCTCGAGCAGCTGTCCGCTCGCCTTAAGAAAAATATCACGCTGGCCGGAGTCCCCGATTCCGAATGGGACGCGCTCGCCGCGCAAGGCTTCCACATCGTCTGGCTAATGGGCGTATGGCAACGCAGCCCCATCTCGCGCCGCATGAACGTCGAAGATCCCGGCAACATCCCGCAATTCAATCTCGCGCTACCCGGCTGGAAACCTGAAGACGTCATCAGTTCCCCCTACTCCGTAGCCGGCTACGCTCCCGACCCACGTATCGGCTCGTGGGAAGCCCTCGACGCCGCGCGCGAAAAATTGCGCTCTCGCGGCATCGCGCTATTTCTGGATTTCGTCGGCAATCACTCCGCGCTCGATCATCCCTGGATGCGCGAGCACCCGGAATTTTACGTCCAAGCCTCGCAAGAAGCATTCCAGCAAAACCCCTCGCTCTACTACACTCAATCCACTCCGCAAGGTCCGCAATACATCGCCCTGGCGAAAGATCCTTATTTCCCGCCCTGGCAGGACGTAGCACAACTCAACCATTTCAATCCCGGCCTGCGCGCTGCGCAAATTGCCGACCTTCGCACCATCGCCGCCCACTGCGACGGTATCCGTTGCGATATGGCCATGCTCCAACTCAACGACATCTTCAACGCGAACTGGCGCCACCTTCTCGGCGATACACCCACGCCCGAAAAAGAGTTCTGGACCGAAGCCCACGCCGCCGTCTCCAATCTCACCCTCCTCGCCGAAGCCTACTGGGGCACGGAACAGCGCCTCCTTGATCTAGGATTTTCCTACTCCTACGACAAAACTCTGTACGACGCCCTTCGCGACCACAACATCACGCAAATCCGCGAGCGCCTCAGCACCCTCCCCGAACGTCAAAGCGATTTCGCCCGCTTCATGGAAAATCACGACGAGCCCCGGCGCCCACAAATTTTCCCCAACGATCGCTTGGTCGCAGACGGAACCCTCCTCGGCACCCTCCCCGGCATGCGCTTCTATCATCAAGGCGAGCTAGAAGGCCGCAGAATTCATCTCCCCATCACTTTGCGCATCGCCGCGGACGAGCCGCCCGATCCCATCAGCACAAATTTTTTCCGGAAAATTTTGCAAATCACCAGGCAGAATGTATTTCACGAAGGAAAGTGGAATCTACTCGATGTCGCGCCGGAAGGCGATGCTCCCCCCGACGCGCTGCTGGTCTACGAATGGCGCTCGCCCAAAGCGTGGAAAATAATCGCGGTAAATCTGGCGGCTTACACTTCGCAAGGGCGCGTCCACCTGGCCGACCGCGTCTCCCCGGCGCAAAATTACATCTTCAACGATGAACTAAACAACGTCCGCTACGATCGCAGCGGCCAGGAACTCCACAACCTAGGCCTCTTCGTCCGCCGCGACGCCTTCCAAGCCCACCTCTTCGACATAACCCCCGCGCCCTAACCCACGCCGCAGCCAATCCGTCAGTCGCCGCGCGTTGCCCTTAGTAGCGCCGGCCTGCCTGCCGGTAAGCAGGCGCCCCCCGGCTCCGTTGAACCAAGGCGCGACTCCCACGCGCATCGTCATCCTGAGGAGCGCAGCGACGAAGGATCTCTCTTCGAAGTTGACGTCGCAGTTGAATTTGTTTTTGAATTTGTAGCGGCCGCCTGCTTTTGAGGCGGGCGTCTTTGACGTTGCAGCGGAATTTGACACTGCCTTTGAATTTGTGAATCGCCCCACAGGGCGATTCATCCTGAGATCCCGCAGCGCGGGACCGGGCTCGCTTGTGCCTCAGGTTTTCTCTGCGCCCTCTGCGTCTCTGCGGTTCGCCTTCCTACTTCACCACCAAAGTCAAAAAGTTATTCAAAGTCTGCGTCTGTCCATTCAATGTCGTAGTCAACGACAAAGTGTAAGTCCCCGCCGGCGTTGCCCCGTTCGGCCCCTGTGGCAGACT